>Ga0181519_10005088_pt1 | contig 10565 bp, 6 predicted proteins | sample PEATcosm2014_Bin_26_FD_121102 | JGI IMG/M metagenome (GOLD analysis project Ga0181519, IMG submission 121102) | Peatland microbial communities from MTU Mesocosm Facility, Houghton, MI, USA - PEATcosm2014_Bin02_10_metaG | ecosystem: Environmental > Terrestrial > Soil > Wetlands > Peat | place... | reverse complement strand
GTCTGGTTGATGACGATGTAGCCGCCACTCTTGAGCCAGACCTTGCTCTTGAGGCTCTTGTTGATCTCCTCGCTGATGCCGAACTGCTCGAACAGCGGCGTGTCTTTGCTGTAGAGCTTGATGCGCCGCACCAGGCTGGGCTGGAAGCGCGAGGCAAAGCGCACAACGCGCTCGTACTCGGCTTCGTTATCCACCCAGATCTGCGAGAAGTCGCTGGTGACCTGGTCGCGCAGAATGCGCTCGACGAGGTTGAGATCGTGATAGATGAGCGCCGGGCTCTTGCCGCTCTCGGCGCGGGTGCGGATCTCGTTCCACAGGTGCTTGAGGAAGCGGATGTCGGCGCGAAGTTCTTCTTCGCGAATGTTGGCCGCCGCCGTGCGCACGATGAAGCCGCCATGGCCGTTCTCACGCTCGCTGCTGACGATGCGCTTCAGGCGCTGGCGCTCCTCGTCGCTGTTGATTTTGCGCGAGACGCCGATGTGGTTGACCGTGGGCATGTAGACCAGGAAGCGGCCCGGCAGCGCGATGTGGCTGGTGATGCGCGCACCCTTTTTGCCGATGGGCTCCTTGGCAATCTGCACCAGGATCTCCTGGCCTTCCTTCAATAGATCGCTGATGAGAGGAACGGCGCGCGACTGGCGCGGGGCTCCACGGCGTCCGCGCTGCGGAGCACCACGGCGGCTACCGCGATCACCACGGTCGCGTCGTCCCGGACGCTCGGTGCGGCCACGGCGGGGCTCACGGCGTCCGCTGGGTGCGGCTTCGCCTTCGACGCCGGGCTCAGATGTTCCTTCGCCGGCCTCGGACTCCTCGTCGTCGTCCTCGTCCTCGTCTGCTTCGGTGGAGGTGGAGCCGTCGGCGAGCATCTCGCTCTCCTCAAACTCCTCGCCGCCGAAGTCGTATTCGTCGTCTTCGAGTTCGTTCTCTTCTCCGGTGTCGCGCACGGCGGTGCCGAACTGCGAACCTTCGCTGTCATCGTCGTCGCTCTCGTGGTAGCGGCCTACATGCTCGGCCAGGGCCGGCATCTCCGCCTCTTCCTCGTCGAGCTCCTCGTGCTCCACGGCGCCGCCTTCAATGACGAAGCGTCCCTCGTCGGGACGAGCTTCAGTGGGGCGTGCATCGGCGGAGCGTGTCTGCTGACGCGAGCGCGAACGGCGCGACGGACGGCCTTCGCGCCTGCCTTCCGGTTGGGTTGCAGATTTCGCTTCGGGCTGGATTGCAGCTGGTGCCTCGGAGTCAAATTCGGGCTCGTCTGCGAAATACTCCGTGGTGTCGGCCTCAGCTTCGGGAACCTGCTGCGCGGCGGCATGGGCTGCCGCGTCAATGGCGTCCTCAGGCTCAATGGCAGACTCGCCAGTCGCCTCGTAGGTGTGCGGCTCGGCGGCGTTGTAGCTGGATCCGAAGATCTGGGAAACACGATCGCGCCAGGAGCGGCGTCCAGGGCGGGCTTCGGCTTCAGGCTGCGCGGCTTCTGCGTGCGGAGCTTCTGCATGCGGAGCCTCGACATGCTGCGCTTCGGGGTGAGACGGCTCGGCCGGGGCTGCGTGCGTGGCCGGAGCCTCTTCCGCAGTCTCCTCGAAATCGTCTTCCTCGTACTCTTCGACCGTCTCGTCCGCGTCGCCGGCTTCGGCGTCGCTCACCGGGACATCGTCACGGCGCGTGGTCAGCGAAGGCAGTCCACTGTTGCCGGAGTAGCTGGCGCTGCTGCGGGGCTCGTCAGGATTGGCTTCCGCCTTGGGCTCAGCCTTTGCTTCCGGCTCGGCCTGGGCCGCGGGCTGCTGCTCCTCGTGGGAGTGCTGCGCCTCGGGCTCAGGCTTCTCAATGGGCTCGGCCGGCTGCGGGTGGTGAGTGAAAACATCAGCCTGATGCAGGACCGGCTCGGCCACGGGCTCCAGCAGAGAGGGCACATCCACCGGCTCTACGCCGCGATACTTGGAGATGGATTCGCCAGGAAGAAGGATGGGCGTGTAGTTCTGCGGGCGCGAGTAGCTTTCGCCAGCAGAGGCGCCATCACGGGAACCACCGCGGGGTTCACGCGATTCGCGCGGACCACGGTCACGGCCACCATCGCGATCGCGGCGTCCACGGCGTCCACGATCGTTACGGTCGCGGCGTCCACCACGCTCGCCGCTCGTGCTCTCTGCATCGGCGGTGGGCTGGTTCTCGCTGCGGGGGGATTCATTGCGACTGGATTCGCTGCGCGGCGCGCGGGCTTCACCGCCACGGTACTTGGAGATGGACTCGCCGGGGAGAACTCCGGCGGCAGGCGCTGCGGGAGGCGCGAATGACGCCTCCGCCTCAATCGACTCGCTCTCAAAATCGTCTTCGTCATCGCCCTCGGGGGCAACGGCGTCGGCGTCCTGCAGATTGCGGGCAATGCCATGCTCGGCCAGTCCACGCGGCTCAAAGCCACGCAGTTGGCGGCGCGGCGCGGGCGGTGCGGGGGCTTCGGATTCCTCACCCTCATCGCCTGCCGGCTGGGCATCGGATGCAGAGACCGTGGGCTGTTCGGCCTGGCCGTTCTGGCCTTCGCCGTTCTGGCGCTCACGTCCTCCACGGCGACCACGGCGGCGGCGGCGTCCACGCCAGCGCGGAGCGCCATCGCGCGCTTCGCCGTTCGCGGCATCGCCATCGGCGGAGGCAGCGGAAGGCTCTTCACCCTGGGCATCGTCTTCGTCATCGGAATCGGCATCGGCGCCGGGCTTTGCCGCGGGCACAATGAGGCCGTTGGCATTCGCCAGCGAGGGGCCGGTGACTTTTACATCGCTGAATTCGCTGTCTTCGTCCTCGTCCTGCAGGTCAAGGAAGTCGGAGACGTAGAGGAAGGCGTCGCGTTCGAGGCCGATATCCACGAAGGCCGACTGCATGCCGGGCAGAACCCGGGTGACGCGGCCCTTGTAGATGGAGCCGGCCAGAGTGTATTCGTTTTCCCGCTCGAAGTAGATTTCGGCGAGCTGGTCGTCTTCGACCAATGCCACCTTGGTTTCATGCGGCGTGGTGGAAACGTAAAGTTCCTTGTTCATGTTCGCTCCCGGCCTGCTCTCACGGAGCAGGCTGAATGAGCCGGAAGCAGAAAGGAGGACTGATCAGGGTTGAAGATCAATGTGCCGCGCCACAGGCCCAGGGCCGGTGGACGAGGCGAAGTTCGCCCGCTCGATACTGTACTGAGGGGAACCCGCAGCCGTTGCCTCCGGGCGCTGTGCGCCGGATGAGCCTGCGGCTGAAAGTATGGTGAACCTATGCACCGATTCCGTTCTCCCCGGGACGTCTGGTCCCGGTACGGTTGCGCATCGGCTGGGGTTGTGACCGCTTCTCTCCGCTCCGAAGGGAATCTTTTGGATTCCCCCCGCCGGATGGGGCCGTTCCCTGCCCAATTCCCGCTGCGCAATTCAATCCTGACCGGCGGTTATCCTTTTCTGGCCGGTTTGTGCCCCCGCGTTGGGAGGCGCCATCTCGTTGTGCGGCCCGGGAAACTCCCTGGCCATTGCCCCGGCGCTATCGCCGGAGACCCGCCCGCTGCGCTGTGCTGGAGCGCCGCCTGCGGGATTTGGTACAGCAAACCTGTTGTTCCGCCGGTTCTGCCTGTGACAGAACCCTGTGGCGGAAGCGCCGCCAGGCAACCGCGGTTGCGGAAGCACTGTGCGTTTTGGGCGGCGCACTCCTTCGATCCTTACAGCAAAACCTTTTTAGTTTACGAACCGGCGCATTCGAACGTTCATCACGATGCCGAGGGCCAGGAACGTAAACAGGATCGAAGACCCACCATAACTCATCAATGGCAGCGGGATGCCCGTGACAGGCATAAATCCAACCACCATCCCCACGTTCACCAGGACGTGGAACGCCAGGACCGCAACCACTCCCATAATCAGGAAAACACCAGCGCGATCCGGCGCGGTTTGCGCGTCATGAATCAGACGCATCAACACCCCAAAGTATAGCAGTAAAACAAGAAGAGCGCCCACAAAGCCGTGTTCCTCGCTCCAGGCGGCAAAGATGAAGTCAGTATGCGGGACGGGCAGGAACTGGCCCTGGGTCTGGGTTCCCTTGGCAATTCCCTTGCCCCAGACGCCTCCGGCTCCGACGGCCACCTGCGACTGGATGACCTGGTAACCGGCGCCGCGGGCATCGGCCTCCGGAGCGACAAAGGTCATCAGGCGGTCCTTTTGATAGGGCTTGAGGCCCCACTTCCAGGCTGCGGGCATCAGCACGGCGGCCACCAGCACCAGCACGATGCCGTGCTTGGGCTTCATTCCGCCCAGGAACAACGCCATGATGGCGATTGGCACATAGGTCAGGGCCGTGCCAAGATCCGGCTGCTTGAGCACCAGAAGCATGGGGAACAGCACCACCAGGCCGGCCTTGACCAGCTCTCGGAAGGGCAGCTCGTTGGCGCGGTAGTCGGCAAAATACTTGGCCATGGTCAGGATGAGGATGAGCTTGACCCACTCCGAGGGCTGGAAGTGGAAGACGCGGAAGTCAATCCAGCGCCGCGCGCCGAGATACTTTTTGCCAAACACCAGCACAGACACCAGCGAGACCAGGCTGACGCCATACATCCAGGGCACGGCCTCCAACAGCGCGTGGTAGTTCAAAAAGCTGATGAAGAACATCAGAATCACTCCGGCCATGATCCAGTAAATCTGCCGGAGGTACATCCCCTCAAATTTTGTATGCAAGGTGGCGGAGTAAATCTCACTGACGCCGAGGGCGCAGATGAGCAGGACGAAGCCGAGCAGCACCCAGTCAAAGTCGCGGAAGCGTATGTAGCGGCTGCTCATTGTTCGCCCCTCAGACGCCAGCCGGGGGCGGGCAGGGTGGCCAGGGTCGGCGTCCAGCGCGGCGTGTTTTTGTTGGATGGCGCCTGACTTGGCGGCAGGTTCGATGCACGCGCATTGGAACGAGTGTCGGCGAAGGCTTCCATGCCGGGTGCGGCCACGGCCGGGCGGAATGCTGTGGAGTGCTTAGAATCCGCTTTGCCGCGCAGAGAGAAATATCCCGAGTGCAGATGGCCTTCCGGATCGCTCCAGATGCCTCCCATGCGGAGCGCGGCCGTGTTGTTGCCCGTGGCGGGAGCTTTGGTCGCGGGCGGGGTGGCGGATGGGGTCGCGGATGGCGAGGACGGCGCTTCGCCGGAGTCTGCGCCCGGCGTGACAGGCTCAATCTTGGGCAGCGTGTAGGGGCGGCCCGCGTCGTGCTCGGCTTTCTTGTCCACGTATACCTTGACGATCTTCGAGGCCACGATGCCGCTTCGCCATCCCCAGCCTGCACCCTGGCTGAGCACGGCGACGACGATCTCCGGATTGCGGCGCGGGGTGACGCCGACAAACCAGGCGTTATCGTCAAAGGCCTTGCCGGAGCTGCCCATGCGCTTGCGCGCTTCGAGTGAGATGGTCTGCGCCGTGCCGGTTTTGCCGGCGAAGTCAATGCCGGGCAGGTGCGCCTGGGCGGCGGTGCCGGTAGTGGTCACGTCGGCCATGGCGTCGGTGATCAGATTCCAAGTGTCGGGATCAATGGGCACGGTGTGCGAGTCGTTCAGGTGCATGGCGTTGACGTACTGTGCGGGCAGGGACTCCGGACGCACCGTGTGCGGCGTACGCATCAGGCCGTCACTGGTGATGGCCCCGATGGCGCGCGCCAGTTGAATGGGCGTGACGGCCACGGCTCCCTGGCCGATGCTGACCGAGATCGTCTCACCGGCGTACCACTTCTGCTTCTGCGTCTTGATCTTCCAGGCCTCGCTGGGCATGATGCCCGTGACCTCCTGCGGAAGGTCCACGCCGGTCTTTTGTCCCAGGCCGAAGGCCGTGGCCCACTGCGCAATGCGAGTGATGCCGAGGCGCGCGCCGAGGGTGTAGAAATACGTGTCGCAACTGACGCTGATGGCCTGCGCCATGCTGACCGGGCCGTGATGGCGGTCGCACTTGAAGAAGTGTCCGTAGAACTCGGCGCCGCCATTGCAAACGACCTTCTGCTCCGGGCTGATGGCTTTTTCCTGCAACCCGGCCACGCTCATGATGACCTTGAAGACCGAGCCGGGTGCGAGCTGCGCCTGGATGGCCTTGTTGAGCAGGGGCTTGCCGGGATCGTTCAGCAGGGCCGTCCATTCCTTGTTGGAGATGTGCACGGCAAAGGAGTTGGGATCAAACGTGGGACGGCTGACCATGGCCAGGATTTCTCCGCTGCGCGGGTCCATGGCGATGATGGCACCGGGGCGGTCGCCAAGCGCCTCCTCGGCGGCGATCTGCAGGTCGAGGTCAATGGTGAGCTGGAGAGGTTTGCCGGGTATGGCCGGAGTGTCGCTGAGCTCGCCCACCTCCTTGCCCTTGCTGTTGACCAGCACGCGGCGGGAGCCGTTTTTGCCCATCAGCATGTCGTTGTACTCGGCTTCGATGCCGCTCTGGCCGACGACGTCTCCGGCGTTGTAGAGCTCGAAGCGCGGCTGGTTCAGCATCTCCTCGCTGACCTCTCCGACGTAGCCGATGAGGTGCGCCATAAACCCGTTGTTGGGATAGAGGCGGCGGTGCACGGTGATGGTGTCGAGCTCGGGATACTCGTTACGATGCGATTCGATGAAGGCCAGCTCGTCCGGCGTGATGTCAAACTTGAGGAAGATGGGCTGGTAGCCGGGCATGGAGCTGAGGCGCTGCACACGGGCCTTCAGCTCCGGGGCGTCAAGATGCAGGCCGAGGGCGATGGCGTCGAGATTGGCCTCGGTGATTGGACCCTGCGAGCGCAGCAGAAGCGCCGAAAACGAGGGGTAGTTGTCCACAATGGCGCGGCCTTCACGGTCCAGGAGCTTGCCGCGCGGCGCCAGGATGGGAACTTCCTTGATGCGGTTCTGGTCGGCCATGTTCGAGTAGCGGTCGCTCTGCATCACCTGCAGCCGCCACAAGCCGTAAACGAGCAGCAGGAAGATGGCCAGGATTACATACTGGGCCACCGCCAAGCGGAGAATGGGAACCTTCTCTTCACGACCGTACATACGACCAACCGAGCCAGACTAAAGCAGAATCTTCTACACCCTAATTTTCAGGCGGTTGAGCAGCGAGAACAGGAAGACGGCCATCAGCGCGTTGATGACCGCGGTGCCCGCCTCATGCCCCAGGTTGAAGTGAATCGGCAGGCCGACCAGCCAGTGCTCAATGGCCAGCACCACCGCCAGATGCATCACGTAAAAGACGAAGGTCATCAGAAAGCGCGTGCTGGGATTCTCCACGTCAATGGCGATGCCGAGCGAGCTGGCACCGTAGCCGACCAGGGTCTTCGCAATGCCGAAGACGCCAAAGGGCGTGCTGGTCAAACAATCCTGCAACAAGCCGATGAAGGCCCCGGTAAGCAATCCGCTGACTGGGCTGCGGCGCGAGACGGCAAAGAAAATGGTCAACAGGAGTCCGAAGTCAAAGGGACGCAGAAAAGGCACGCGCACCGGGACAAAGGCCTGGAAGCCCACCATCAGCAGCGGCAGTCCAATGGAGACCGGCCAACTGAAGCGATAGACCTCGACCTGTTCGCGCGAGGTGTAGCTGACACGAACGCCCCTCATGGCTTTTTCGCTCCCTGGCCCGGGTTGGCCGGCGGATTGGTGGTGGCGGCAGGCGCAGCGGGCTGCGGCACGCCGGGCAAGTGCTGCGCCAGAATGTCACTGGCGCGCACGTGCGGCTGCACCGCCGTATCGGGCTCACGCGCCGCCTGCGAGGTGATGACCAGGACTTCTTCCAGACTGTTGAGCGGTACGGCCGGCTTGACGCGGATGTCGAGGAAGAGATTGCGGCCCATGGCGGAGCGGGTCACCGTGCCGATGGGCAGCCCCTTGGGAAAGATTCGGTCTCCGCCGCTGGTAACGATGACTTCGCCGGGTTGCACGCTCTCATCGCCCATAATGTAGCTGAGCGTGAGCTCGCCGCTGGGCGAACCCTTGACGATGCCCTGCAGGCGCGAGTTCAACAGTAGCGCGCCGACTCCGCTGCTGGCGTCGCTGATGAGCAGCACCTGCGAGTTGTGATCGCCAAAGACGGCGAGCACTTTGCCCACCACGCCATCGGGCGTGATGACCGGCTGGTCCACCTTGATGCCGTCGTGCGCGCCCTTGTCGAGATAGAGAAGGCGCGAACTCTCCGTGCCGCTGGTGCCGATGACCTGCGCGGCCACCGTCTGGTCCATCCAGTTTTCCTTGAAGGCGAGCAGGGCCTGTAGACGATGCGCCTGGCGGGCGTCTTCCAACTCGCGCAGGCGGGCCAGCCGCGTCTGCTCGAACTCCGCCGTCAGCGCAAGGTTTTCCTGGCGCACGTGGCGCAGGTCAATGTAGTTGCTCCACAGGTGGCGGGTGCCCTGGCCCAGGTAGATGGCCGAACGTTCAAAGGGCGAGAGGGTGCTGACGGCCACCAGGCGCAGAAGCGTGACCGGCCCGGATGGCGTCTGGCGTTTGACCTGCACGGCAAGCGCCAGCAGCTGCGCCAATAGCACCGCTGCCAGCACCACCGCGTTGTTATGCCGCCTGAAAAAATTCATCGCTTGGGGAACTTCGGCTCCTGACGCCGCCGCGGCGGTTACTCCACGCTGATCTTGCGCAGCAGCTTGAAGTCCTCGAGCATTTTGCCCGTGCCCAACACCACGCTGGCCAAGGGATCGTCGGCGATGGAAACGGGCAGGCCGGTCTCCTCACGAATGCGCTTGTCCAGGTTCTTCAGCAGCGCGCCGCCGCCGGTGAGAACGATGCCGCGGTCGCTGATGTCGGCGGAAAGCTCGGGGGGAGTGCGCTCCAATGCGACGCGAATGGCGTTGACGATGGTGCCGACGCACTCGCTGAGCGAATCGCGGATTTCGCTGTCGTCAATGGTGATGGTCTTGGGCACGCCCTCGATGAGGTTGCGGCCCTTGATCTCCATGGTGAGCGGCTTTTCCAGCGGATACGCGGAGCCGATCTCGATCTTGATCTGCTCGGCCGTGCGCTCGCCGATCAGCAGGTTGTACTTGCGCTTCAGGTAGTTGGCCACGGCCTCGTCCATCTGGTTGCCGGCCATGCGCACCGAGCGCGAATAGACAATGCCGCTGAGCGAGATGACGGCGATGTCCGAGGTGCCGCCGCCGATATCCACCACCATGTTGCCGCAGGGCTCGGTGATGGGCAGCCCGGCGCCGATGGCGGCCACCATGGCCTGCTCCACCAGATGCACTTCGCTGGCCTTGGCGCGATACGCGGAGTCCATGACGGCGCGCTTTTCCACCTGCGTAATTTCACTGGGCACGCCGATGACGATGCGCGGCAGCACGAGCATCTTGCGGTTGTGCGCCTGCTGAATGAAATAGTTCAGCATCTTCTCGGTGATCTTGAAGTCGGCGATGACGCCGTCCTTCATCGGCTTGATGGCGACGATGGAGCCTGGCGTGCGGCCCAGCATCTCCTTGGCCTCCTTGCCGACGGCTTCCACCTCTCCGGTGTTCTTGTTGATGGCGACGATGGAAGGCTCGTTGACGACGATGCCCTTGCCGCGCGCATAGACCAGAGTGTTGGCCGTGCCCAGGTCAATGGCAAGATCGCTGGAGAACATGCTGAACAGTGAGCGCAGGTTGCCGAAGCGCGAAGCCTTATGGAAGCCGTGGTTTGACATCGTTGTCTGTGCCGTCTCTCTCTTCTCGGATGAACAATACGCCCGGCGCGCTGGCGCCCCACGCGGCGCGTCAACATCGGTCTGCTCTACGGCCACGGAGTGAGCTGGCGCAAAAGGGCGCGCGCACCACCAGGGACCGGGCAGAAGCGTTGCAATGCAATGCGTTAGGAGCTCGTGCCGGGACTCAGAAAGTATTTTACTACCGCCGGTGGCCGCAGGTGGGAAATGGCCAAAAATTCACCAGATTGCCCATGCCGGGCGGCCTGGAGAGGCTTCTCTGCTGACTGCCTCCTGTTTTTGTCGTATTCTTGTCCCGGAGGAGCCGCCGTGGGTTACTTCATCCGCATGGATCAGCATCTGTCGGGAATCGCAGCTATATGCCGCCGCCATGGTGTACGCGAACTGCTGCTATTCGGCTCCGCCCTATCGCCTATCCCAGGGTTCCTCCCCGCATCCGTAAACGACGTAGATTTTCTCGTGGACTTCCTTCCAGGAAAGCGCATCGGGCTCTTCGAACTTTCCTCCATGCGCATGGAACTGGAGGCTCTTCTTGGCCTCCCCGTGGACTTGGTGCCCAAGCGCGGATTGAAACCGCTCATCCGCAACGAGGTTCTCTCCCGTACCGAAACCGTTTATGCGGCGTGACGAACTGCGCCTCCGCGATGTGCTGGAGCGGATTGACGCGGCCATGGACGCCGTGCGCGGAAAGAGTCCCGCCGACTTCCACGCCGATGTGCAGATGCAAAAGGCTATCCTCAATGACATCATGGTCATTGGTGAGGCCGCCAATGCTACGTCAAAAGAACTTCAAGAGAAGTACCCTCGTATTCCATGGCAGAACATCATTGGGATGCGCAACGTCGTAGTTCATGAATATTTTTCAGTGGATGCGGACATCGTCTGGGAGACCGTTACGCTTGATCTGGCCTCCCTGCGGCCATTGATTGTTGAAAT
>Ga0181519_10005087_pt1 | contig 10565 bp, 7 predicted proteins | sample PEATcosm2014_Bin_26_FD_121102 | JGI IMG/M metagenome (GOLD analysis project Ga0181519, IMG submission 121102) | Peatland microbial communities from MTU Mesocosm Facility, Houghton, MI, USA - PEATcosm2014_Bin02_10_metaG | ecosystem: Environmental > Terrestrial > Soil > Wetlands > Peat | place... | reverse complement strand
GAGGCCTACGCCAAGGCGCAGGGCCTGTGGCGCACCAACGGCATGCGCGAGGCGCAGTACACCGACGTGCTCGCGCTCGATCTCGGCACCGTCGAGCCCTCGCTCGCCGGTCCCAAGCGCCCGCAGGACCGGGTGCCGCTGACCCGGGCGAAGAGCGTCTCGCAGGCGGCCGTCAAGAAGTCCGCCGAGGAGCGCGCCGCGAAGAACCCGTCCGCCACCGGCCGCGCCACGGTCGCCGGCGGCGCCTACGAGGTCAAGGACAACGCCGTCGTGATCGCCGCGATCACGAGCTGCACCAACACCTCGAACCCGGCGGTGCTGATCGCGGCGGGCCTGCTCGCGCGGAAGGCGCGCGCCCTCGGCCTGAAGGCCAAGCCCTGGGTCAAGACCTCGCTCGCGCCCGGCTCGCGGGTCGTCACCGACTACCTGAACAAGGCCGGCCTCAGCGCCGACCTCGAGGCGGTGGGCTTCTACACCGTCGGCTACGGCTGCACGACCTGCATCGGCAACTCCGGCCCGCTCAAGAGCGAGATCTCCGACGCCATCAAGGCCGGCGACGTCACGACCGCCTCGGTGCTGTCGGGCAACCGCAACTTCGAGGGCCGCGTGCACCCGGAAGTGAAGATGAACTTCCTCGCCTCGCCGCCGCTGGTGGTCGCCTATGCGCTCGCCGGCTCGATGGACATCGACCTCACCAGCGAACCGCTCGGCACCGGCAGCGACGGGCAGGCCGTGTACCTGAAGGACATCTGGCCGAGCCCCGCGGAGGTCGCCGACGCGCAGCTGCGCGCGGTCGACTCGGCGATGTTCAAGAAGAGCTACGCCGGGGTGTTCAAGGGCGACGAGCACTGGAACGCGATCAAGGTGCCCGCCGGCGAGGTCTACGCCTGGGAGCCGAAATCCACCTACGTCCGCAACCCGCCCTACTTCGACGGCATGACGATGACGCCGGCGGCGGTCGGCGACATCAGGGGCGCACGCGCGCTCGCGCTGCTCGGCGACTCGGTGACCACCGACCACATCTCGCCGGCCGGCAACATCTCGAAGGCGGGCCCGGCGGCGAAGTACCTGATGGCCGAGGGCGTGCAGCCGAAGGACTTCAACTCCTACGGCGCGCGCCGCGGCAACCACGAGGTGATGATGCGCGGCACCTTCGCCAACATCCGGCTGCGCAACCTGCTGGTGCCGGGCACCGAGGGCGGCGTCTCGGTCTACCTGCCGAGCGGCGAGCAGGGCTCGATCTACGACGTCGCGATGCAGTACAAGGCCGCGCGCACGCCGCTCGTGGTCATCGCCGGCAAGGAGTACGGCACCGGCTCCTCGCGCGACTGGGCGGCGAAGGGCACGATGCTGCTCGGCGTGCGCGCGGTGCTGACCGAGAGCTTCGAGCGCATCCACCGCTCGAATCTGATCGGCATGGGCGTGCTGCCGCTGCAGTTCGTCGACGGCGCGACCGCCGCCTCGCTCGGCCTCACCGGCCGCGAGGTGTTCGACATCGTCGGCATCCAGGGCGGCGCCGCCAAGACCGTCAAGGTCATCGCCACCGGCGACGGCGGCCGGGCGACCGAGTTCACGGCGCGGGTGCGCATCGACACGCCGAAGGAGCTCGACTACTACCGCCACGGCGGCATCCTGCAATACGTGCTGCGCAGCCTCGTCGGCAAGGACAAGGCCGCCTGACGGCGCCCGCGTACCCGCCCGCCACGACACCGCGCGCGGCCGCGCGCGGTGTGGCGGTGTTCGACCTCGACGGCACGCTCACCTGGCACGACACGCTGCTGCCGTACCTGGCGCTGGGCCTGCGCCGCTATCCGTCGCACCTGCTGCGGCTGTGGCGCGTGCCGGCGATCATCGCCGGCTTCGTCGCCGACCGCGACCACGGCCGGATCAAGGGCCGGATGATCCACGCCGTGCTGGGCGGCGCGTCGCGTGCCGAGCTCGCGCGCCTCACCGAGCGCTTCCTCGACGGCTCGCTCGCGCGCCTGACGCGCCCGGCGGCGCTCGCGGCGCTCGCGCGGCACCGAGATGCCGGCGACTGGCTCGTGCTCTTGTCGGCGAGCACCGACCTCTACGTGCCGGCGATCGGCGCGCGGCTCGGCTTCGACGAGGTGCTCTGCACGCAGCTGCAATGGCACGGCGACCGGCTCGACGGCCGGCTCGCATCGGCCAACCTCCGCGGTGCCGAGAAGCGCCGCTGCCTCGAGGCGCTGCGCCGGCGATACCCGCAGGCCCGGATCGCCGCCTACGGCAACTCCGGCGCCGATCTCGAGCACCTCGCGCTCAGCGACGCGCCGCTACTGGTGAACGCGTCCGCCGCGGCCCGCCGGGCGGCGCGGCGGCTGGGCATCGCCTGCGGCGACTGGGGCTGAGCGGCCGGCCCGCGCGCAGTCGCCGCAGGCTGCCGGGTGGCTGTCGTGCTGTCGTGATTGGAAATGAGACGCATTCTCGTTTAGTATCTCGTGGATACTCGCCTCAATGGATGAGCCCGATGCGCCCTCACGCCCGCCCGCACGGGGCCACAGCCGATGTGGGACCACGTGCCTGACCGCCTCGGCCGCGACGCCGCGGCCCCCGCGGAGGCCCCCGCCGCCGCCGCGGTCCTCGATGCGCGTCCGCTAGTGGCGGCGCCCCGCCCGCCGCTGCGCCCGCGCGCCCTGCGCTTCGCGCTCGTCGCCGGGCCGGGCATCGTCGTCATGCTCGCCGACACGGATGCCGGCAGCATCATCACCGCCGCGCAGAGCGGCGCGCAGTGGGGCTATCGCCTGCTGCTGCTGCAGCTCGTGCTGGTGCCGATCCTGTTCGTGGTGCAGGAGCTGACGGTCCGCCTCGGCATCGTCTCCGGCAAGGGCCACGGTGAGCTCATCCGCGAGCACTTCGGCCGCGGCTGGGCGTGGGTGTCGGTCGGCACACTGGTGCTCGCCTGCATCGGCGCACTCCTGAGCGAGCTCAGCGGCCTCGCCGGCGTCGGCGCGCTGTTCGGCGTGCCCGTCTGGCTGACGATGGCGGTCGTGGTCGGCGGCCTGACGCTGATGGCCTACACCGGTTCCTACCTGTCGGTGGAGCGGATCGCGATCGCGATCGGCGCCTTCGAGCTCGTGTTCCTGCTCGTTGCCTGGCGCGCGCACCCGGACGCCGCGGCGGTGGCGGCGGGCCTCGCCAGCGCGCCGTGGCACGAGCCGCAGTACCTGTACCTCGTCGCCGCCAACATCGGCGCCGTGATCATGCCGTGGATGGTCTTCTACCAGCAGTCGGCCGTGGTCGAGAAGCGGCTCACGGTCGCCGACCTGCCGGCGGCGCGCTGGGACACCGCGATCGGCGCCGTCGTCACCCAGGTCATCATGGCCTGCGTGCTGATCGCCACCGCCGCGACCCTCGGCGCCGGCGGGCGCCACGCGGCGCTCGACACGGTGCAGGACATCGCGCGGGCGATCACGCCGTTCCTCGGCGAAGGCACGGGCCGGGTCCTGTTCGGCCTCGGCATGACGGGCTCGGCGCTGGTGGCGACGATCGTCGTGACGCTCACCGCCGCGCGCACGCTCGGCGAGGTGCTCGGCGTCAAGCACTCGCTCGAGCACGCGCCGCGCGAGGCGCCGTGGTTCTACGGCATCTACACGCTGTCGCTCGCCGCCGGGGCGTTGCTGGTCGCCTCCGGCGTCAACCTCGTCGCGCTCAGCGTCGGCGTGCAGGTGATGAACGCCCTGCTGCTGCCGCTCGTGCTCGGCTTCCTGTACCTGCTGGCGCGACGGCTGCCGCTGCCGCACCGGCTGCGCGGCCGCTACGCGGCCGTGGTGGCCGTGACGATCCTGGTCACGGCCGGCTTCGGTGTCTACGCGGCGCTCACCGGCGCCGCGGGCTAGCGGGCGCGGCGCCCGCCGGCCCGCGCCCGGCGCGGCGCCCCCGCTCACTGCGCCTTGAGGCCCACGCCGTAGAAGTAGTCATAGGTCTCGCCCGCCGCGGACGGCAGGGCCGCGCTGAACGACGAGAAGATCGCGGACTGGTTCAGGAAGCTCACGAACAGGTCCTGCTGCACGCCGCCGATCGTGACGCGTACGGTGAATACGCCATCGCACGGGTCCGACAGCTGTCCCGGCGCGCCGGTGAGATACGACGCATCCGCGATGGCGGTCAGCGTTCCCTGGGCCATCACCGCGCCCTGCGCATCGGTGATCGTGATGTCGCCCGCGCTCGTGACGGTCACGGTGGCGCTGCCGAGGCCCGGCGTGCCGGACTCGACGTTGCCGGCGCCGGTGCTCGCGCCGGTCTTCTGATAGTAGATCGCCACGTAGCTGCCGGCCGAGGCCGGATCGAAGTCCTTGGTCGGCGCCTTGCCCATGCCGAGGATCGCGCCTTGCGGCGTGTCGACCGCGAACACGCCGTTCGCGGTACCGAAGATGTAGTCGGTCTCGCTGCCGTTCGGCACGGTGAGGAAGGTGCCGGAGGTGTCCTCCTGCGCCTGCGTCAGATCGATCGTCCCCGCATGGAAGGCGCTCTGCCCGCCGTTGACCGCGGTGAGCGCGCCATAGGGCCAGTAGGAGGAGTTCGTCGCGAGCCCGGTCGCGCCGATCGCGACCGAGCCGACCTCGACGCCGCCGGCGGCGGTGCGGAACTGCATGTAGTTGTAGGCCTTGCCGCCGAAGGTGGCCATCGAGATCTGGCCGGCGTCGACCGCGGTCACGAGCGACGGCGTGTCGCGGTTCGGCCCGGTCTTCGCGGCCTGGATCACCATCGCGTAGTTCGGCACCTCATACGCCGCGATCAGGTTGCCCTGCGGGTCGTTGAGTGCGTAGCTGCCGTCGGCGTTCAGCGTGTAGGGCACCGTGCCGCTGTCGCCGTTGGACAGGTTCTTGTAGCTCATCGTCGCCGCGCTCGGGTCGACGGTGATGGTGAGGAAGTCGCCGACCGAAGCGGTCGCGTTGTAGCTGCGGCTCGCGTTCGCCGGGGTCTGCGTGCCCGCCGGCGGGCTCGCCGAGTTGCTACAGCCGCTCAGCGCGAGCGCGGCCGCGCACAGAATCGCTGCGTGACGCCACATGTTAAATCCTTGAATTGGAGTGGATTGAGGCCTGACGCCACGGTCAGCGTCCGCGCCGCGCCGATCTTGAGCACCGCCGGCGCCGTCGCTCCAATCTCGCGGCTGCGTCACAGTCGGCGTTCGTGGTTCGACGTAAGGGTCGGCGCAGCGCCGCCGGCGTCGAATCCACTACCGGGGCCGGCGGCGTCCGGCGGCGAGCCGCGGCGTTAGAATGAGTCGCGTGCTGCGCCGGCCGCGACGCCCCGAGCGCAGCGCGGGGTCCGCCCGGAAATGTTCCCGGCGCCCGTCCGGTCTATATCGAGGCCACGCCACGCGGGTCCGCGACTGCGCCCCGCCCGCCCCGGAGCCGCCGATGCTGATCCAGCGACCGCCCGACATCCGCCCGTCCGAGATCACCGCCCCCGAGGTCTACGCCGGACGGCGGCGCTTCCTCGCCGCCGCCGTGGCGGCGGCGGCGGCCGCCGCGGCGCCGGCGGCGCTCGGCGCCGCCGGCCCGAGCGGCGCGGAGCTGCGCTTTCGCCGCAATGCCGAGCTCAGCACCACCGAGGCGCCGAACACGTGGGAGGACGTCACCACCTACAACAACTACTACGAGTTCGGCACCGACAAGTCCGACCCCGCCGAGCACGCCGGCCGGCTGCGCGTCCAGCCCTGGTCGGTCACGATCGGCGGCGAGTGCGAGGCCGGCGGGCGGCTCGCGCTCGAGGACCTGCTCAAGCCGCATGCGCTCGAGGAGCGCGTCTACCGGCTGCGCTGCGTCGAGGCGTGGTCGATGGTGATCCCGTGGGTCGGCGTCCCGCTCGGCGAGGTGCTGGCGCGCTTCAAGCCGACCTCCAAGGCCAAGTACGTCGCCTTCAGGACGCTGAACGACGCGGCGCAGATGCCGGGCCAGCGCTACCCGGTGCTCGACTGGCCGTACGCCGAGGGCCTGCGGATCGACGAGGCGACGCACCCGCTCGCGCTGCTCGCGGTCGGGCTCTATGGCCGCGCGCTGCCGAACCAGAACGGCGCGCCGCTGCGGCTCGTCGTGCCGTGGAAGTACGGCTTCAAGAGCATCAAGGCGATCGTGCGCATCGACTTCACCGAGCGCATGCCCGCGACCAGCTGGAGCCGGGCGGCGTCGAACGAGTACGGCTTCTACGCCAACGTCAACCCGGCCGTCGACCATCCGCGCTGGAGCCAGAAGACCGAGCGGCGCATCGGCGCGGGCCTGTTCGCGGCGCGCCAGCCGACGCTGCCGTTCAACGGCTACGCCACCCAGGTCGCGGCCCTGTACAGCGGCATGGACTTGCGGAGGAACTTCTGAATCCCGACCTGTGGTGGCGGCGCATCGGCAAGCCCGTGCTGTTCGTCGCCCTGCTGCTGCCGCTCGCCGACCTCGCGGTGCGTGCCTTCGGCGTCGGCGGCGCCTCGCTCGGGGCCAACCCCGTCGCGGCGCTGACCGACGCGCTCGGCCTGTGGGCGCTCAGGCTCCTGCTCGCGACGCTGGCGCTGACGCCGCTGCGCTGGCTCACCGGCTCGGCGCGCTGGCTGCTGTACCGGCGCCTGATGGGCCTGTACGCCTTCTTCTACCTGTCGCTGCACGTGGCGATGTACTTCGCCGTCGACCAGGGCTTCGACTGGCGCGTGCTCCTCGAGGACGTCGCCAAGCGGCGCTGGATCACGCTCGGCTTCGCGGCCTTCGTGCTGCTCTTGCCGCTCGCGGCCACCTCGACGCGCGCCGCGCAGCGGCGCCTCGGCCGGCGCTGGCAGCAGCTGCACTTTGCGGTCTACCCGGCGGCGCTGCTCGGCTGCTGGCACTTCTACTGGCAGGTCAAGCGCGACGTGCGCACGCCGCTCGCGTACGCGGCGGTGTTCGCGCTGCTGATGGCGGTGCGCGCGCTGCGCGCCTACCGCCGGCGCCGGCGGCCGGCCGCGCCCGGGGCGCTCGCCGGCCGCGCCGGCGCCTGAGCGCTACATCGAGGTACGCGCCGACCACAGCTCCGGGAAGAAGCGCAGCTCGAGCGCCTTGGCGAGGTAGGCGACGCCGCTCGTGCCGCCGGTGCCGCGCTTGAAGCCGATGATCCGCTCCACGGTCTTCATGTGCGCGAAGCGCCACAGCTGGAAGCGCTGGTCGAGGTCGACGAGCTTCTCGGCGAGCTCGTACAGGTCCCAGTGGACGGCGGTACTGTGATAGACGGCGAGCCATGCCGCGGTGACCTGCTTGTGCGGCACGTAGGGCTCGGCAAAGTCGCGCTCGAGCAGCGTCTCGGGGATCTCGAAGCCGCGCCGCGACAGCAGCTGCAGCGTCTCGTCGTAGAGCGACGGCGCCTCGAGTGCCGCGAGCAGCAGCTGGTAGGCCGCGGGATCGGCGCGGTGCACGGCGATCATCTGCCGGTTCTTGTTGCCGATCGTGAACTCGAGCACCCGGTACTGCCACGACTGGAAGCCGGAGGCGCGGCCGAGCTGGTTGCGGAAGCTCGAGTAGTCGAGCGGCGTCAGCGTCGCGAGCACGTCCCAGACCTGCACCAGCTGGCGCTGGATGTGGCCGACGCGCGCCAGCATCTTGAAGCACGGCGCGAGCGTGTCGCGGCGGATGCAGTCGATCGCGGCCCTGAGCTCGTGCAGGCACAGCTTCATCCACAGCTCGCTGGTCTGGTGGACGATGATGAACAGCATCTCGTCGTGCTCGGGTGAGCGCGGCTGCTGCGCCGCCAGCAGCCGCTCGAGGTCGAGGTAGCCGCCGTAGGTCTGCGCCTGCGGCACGTCCCAGTGCACCGCCTCGTCCGAGACGTCGATCGCGACCGTGCCGATCGGCGCGGTCGGGCCTTCGGGCGCGGGATCCTTGGGTGCGGTCATGGCGCTTCCTGGCAGTAGACCCAGCCCGGGACGTGGCGCCAGCCGCGCGTCAGTTCCCGGTCGAGCATGCGAAAGTCCGGCTCGTGCGTCGCGACCAGGCGCCAGAAGCGCGCCGAGTGGTTCATCTGCCGCGTGTGGCACAGCTCATGCAGCATCAGGTAGCGCACCACCGCCGGCGGCTGGAACAGCAGGCAGACGTTGAGGCTGATGGTCCCGGAGCGCGAACAGCTGCCCCAGCGCGTGCGCTGGCGCCGCAGCTGCACGCGCGCGTAGCCGAAGCCGGACTCGGCCGCAAGACGCGCGAGCCACGGCTCGAGCGCGCTGCGCGCCTCGCGCACCAGCCAGGTGCGCAGCTGGCGCCGCGCGGCCGGCGCCTGCGCCGGGTCGCCGTACACCTCGAGCGCGCGCTCGCCGGTGACGCGGATCCCGGCGCGGCGGCGCGCGACGTAGCGGACCTGCCAGTCGGCGTCGAGCGCCTGCAGGAACACGCGCCCCGGCAGCGGCTCGTGCGCCGGCAGCGGGTGGGTGCGCAGCTCCGCGACGCGCGCGTCGATCCAGGCCCGGTGGCGCGCGACGAAGTCCTGCACCGCGTCCGCCCGCACGCCGGCCGGCACGGTGATCTCGACGCGCCCGCCCGGGTAGACGCGCACCGTGAGCCGGCGCGCGCGCGCGCTCTTGCGCACGGCGAACTCGCTGCTGCCGGGCCGCGCGTCGAACAGCGGCAGCTGCGGTGGGGCGAGGCGCGTGTACACGGCGCGGTCAGAGCCCCGCGGCGAGCTCGGCGCCCTGCGTGATGGCGCGCTTGGCGTCGAGCTCGGCGGCGACGTCCGCGCCGCCGATCAGGTGCACGCCGACGCCGAGCCCGGCGAGCGGGGCGACCAGTTCGCGCGCCGGCTCCTGGCCGGCGCAGACGATGATCGTGTCGACCTCGAGCAGGCGCGGCTGGTCGGCGATCACGACGTGCAGGCCGGCGGCGTCGACGCGCTCGTAGCGCACGCCGGGCACGAAACGCACGCCGCGGCGCTTGAGCTGGGTGCGGTGGATCCAGCCGGTCGTCTTGCCGAGGCCCTCGCCGACCCGCGCGGCCTTGCGCTGCAGCAGCCACACCTCGCGCGGCGGCGCGCCGGCGGACGCGGCCGGCGCCAGCCCGCCGCGCGTCGCGAGCTCAAGATCGATGCCCCACTCGCGGGCGAAGTCGGCGAGCCCGGTCGGCTCGCCGTGCGCCCCGTCGTGGGTCAGGTACTCGGCGACGTCAAAGCCGATGCCGCCGGCGCCGATGATCGCGACCCGCGGACCGACCGGCGCGTGGCCGAGCAGCACGTCGACGTAGGAGACGACGCGCGGGTCGTCGAGCCCTTCGATCGCCGGCCGGCGCGGCGTGACGCCGGTCGCGAGCACGACGGTGTCGAAGCCGCGCGCGAGCGCGGCCGCGTCGGCCGCGGCGCCGAGCCTGAGCTCGACGCCGGCGCGCTCGAGGCGCCGGCGGAAGTAGCGCAGCGTCTCGCTGAACTCCTCCTTGCCCGGCACGCGCTTGGCCATGTTGAACTGGCCGCCGATCTCGGCGCTGCGCTCGAACAACGTCACGCGGTGGCCGCGCTCGGCGGCGACCGCCGCGCACGACAGGCCCGCGGGCCCGGCGCCGACCACGGCGATCCGCCGCGGTGCCGCGGTCGGCCGGTAGACGAGTTCGGTCTCGCGCCCGGCGCGCGGGTTGACGAGGCAGGTCGCCGCCTGGCGCTCGAAGATGTGGTCGAGGCAGGCCTGGTTGCAGGCGATGCAGGTGTTGATCTCGTCGGCGCGGTTGGCGGCCGCCTTGACCATGAAGTCCGCGTCGGCCAGCAGCGGCCGCGCCATCGACACCATCGTCGCGCCGCCGCGCGCCAGGATCGACTCGGCCACGGCCGGGTCGTTGATGCGGTTGGTGGCGATCAGCGGCAGCGCGACGTGCGGCCGCAGCCGGTCCGTGACCCAGGCGAAGGCGGCGCGCGGCACCAGCGTGGCGATCGTCGGGATCCGCGCCTCGTGCCAGCCGATGCCGGTGTTGATCATGGTCGCGCCGGCGGCCTCGATGCCCTGCGCGAGCTCGACGACCTCGGGCCAGCTGCTGCCGCCGTCGACCAGGTCGAGCATCGACAGCCGGAAGATGATGATCGAGTCCGCCCCGACCGCGGCGCGCGTGCGGCGCACGATCTCGAGCGCGAAGCGGATCCGGTTCTGGTAGCTGCCGCCCCACTCGTCGGTGCGGCGGTTGGTGCGCGCGGCGATGAACTGGTTGATCAGGTAGCCCTCGGAGCCCATCACCTCGACGCCGTCGTAGCCGGCCTCGCGGGCCAGCTCCGCCGCGCGCACGAAGGCCGAGATCTGCCGCTCGACGCCGCGCCGCGTCAGCGCCCACGGCGTGAAGCGCGAGATCGGCGCCTTGACCGCCGACGGCGCCACCAGGAACGGGTGGTAGGCGTAGCGCCCGGTGTGCAGGATCTGCATGCAGACGTGGCCGCCCTCGGCGTGCACCGCCTCGGTCACGAGGCGATGGCGCGGCACCTCGCGCGCGCCGCTCAGCTTGCCGGCGAACGGTGCGCCCCAGCCGGCGCGGTTCGGCGCGATGCCGCCGGTGACGATGAGCCCGACGCCGCCGCGGGCGCGCTCGCCGAGGTAGGCGGCGAGCCGCGGGTAGTCCGCCTCGCGGTCCTCGAGGCCG
>Ga0181519_10005085_pt1 | contig 10570 bp, 9 predicted proteins | sample PEATcosm2014_Bin_26_FD_121102 | JGI IMG/M metagenome (GOLD analysis project Ga0181519, IMG submission 121102) | Peatland microbial communities from MTU Mesocosm Facility, Houghton, MI, USA - PEATcosm2014_Bin02_10_metaG | ecosystem: Environmental > Terrestrial > Soil > Wetlands > Peat | place... | reverse complement strand
GGCCATAGAAGGTGCGGGGATAAAGCGCCGACTGCTGCAGCCAGTGATTCACGAGCTCGGGATGATGCGCCGCCAGATTGGCGCGCGCCGCCCAGAAAGCGCCGGCCGACGTCATCCAGCTCGAAATGCTGTCCGAGTTGGCCACCGCCTCGAAATGGCGAGCCGACTCGGCGCGGAGATTCTGGCGCCACAGCGCGAGCCCGGCCACCCAATCGGCTTCCGGCAACACGTCGCCCGAACGTTCGGCCGCCTGTTCGGCCCAAAACACGGCATCGCCATCGCGCCCTTCGGAAAAGAGTGTGATGGCCATCACCGTCTTGAGTTCGTCGACATCGGCTGGCGCCAAAAGTCGAACCGCTTCGGCCGAGTTCAACAACTCGACCGCCGCGTCGAACTTTTCGCTTCGCACCTTGTTCCGGAACGATACCTTGATCGCCTCGACTCGATTGCGCTCGGCCGGCGTGCGCTTGACGCCGCTGTCGATGGTGAAATTGGACCAGTCGGCGTCGTCGCGGTCGATCGCCGCGTCGAGCTGGCGCGCCGGGGCGACAATCCCCGCGGCATGCAGTTTGTTGCCCAGCTTCTTGCTGGCGATCGCGTAAAGCTCGGGCGCCTCCGGAAGATCGGCGTAGCGCGCCAACCAGGACTTCAATTCGTCCGGCTTTACCTTATAGGTATCGGACTCATAGCGTTGCGCGAGGAGATGACCCACCAAGGTTTGATCGCCCAGGCGCCCCATTTCATGGTCGGCAGCCTGGAACAAGCCGCGGGCTTCCAGATCGAATGCGTTCTTGTAAGCAGCCTCATCGCTCGAGGTTAGCAATTGCGGCAACGGAATTTCGCGACCCGCGCGACCCGCGGCCGCCTCGTTCGAGAGGGCGGCCAGCATATTGTCGCCGTTCGGACCCTCGGTCGACGTGATGCCGGCAAGGGCCGGCGACGTCATTGCGAGAGCCAAGGTCACGAAGGTAGGGAGAAGCCTGCTTCGCAGCATCATCTCGCTCCTCGAGGGTGATCAACAAAACCGATAGGCACCTTCAGCTATATAGATTGAATTCCGGCCGCAGCGCAAGAAAAGTTGAAATCGGCCCCCGATTTATCATCGTTGACATCTTTTAAATGTTTATTTTTCAATTGGTTGCTGATAGTGCGTCGAGCCTCTTGCGGACCGCCAGAAGGTCCTTCCAGGCCTCCTTTTTGTGGGTCGGAGTTCGCAGCAGGTAGGCGGGATGGTAAGTCGGCAAGGACGGAATCGGCCGCGCTAGACCCGCCGCGGAGTAGTCGTGCCATCGTCCCCTGAGCTTCGTCACACCTTCCGATTTGCCAAGAAGCGCCGACGCAGCCGCGCCGCCCAGGAACACCAGGACGGCGGGATCGACCAGTTGGATATGTCGTTCCATGAAAGGCAGACACAATTCAACTTCCGCAGGTTCGGGTTTGCGGTTGCCCGGCGGACGCCAGAATATAACGTTGGTTATATAGGCTTGGTCGCGATTGAGCCCGATCGAGGCCAGCATGCGATCGAGGAGTTTGCCGCTGGCGCCCACGAATGGCAGGCCCTGTTCGTCTTCTTCGCGGCCGGGCGCTTCGCCCACAAGCATCAGGCGGGCGTTGGGATTGCCGTCGGCGAACACGGTTCGCTGACATGAGCGCTTGAGGGCGCATCCATCGTAGGCTTCGACCGCGCGCTTCAGTTCCTCGACCGTGGCGCAAGCCTCCGCGAGCCGCGCCGAGGGAATGGCGGCTTTTGTCTCCGCTGCCGGCACACGGGGCGCCGGCGGCAGGGAACCCGGCGCCGCCACATCTTTCGGAGTGACGTCGCGCACTTTCGAAGCTGTTATGGGCGAGGCTGTCATCGGCGCCGGGGCCGGAACGGCGAACCGATCGACCGGCCGTTCGCCGGTCGCTTCGTCGGCGCCGGCCTCGATATGCCAACGCAGGATTTGTTCCGGGCGCAAAGCGGGGGGCATGGCCCAAGGTTACCATCCGCTTGCCCATCGGCACAGCCCGTCGGATAAAGTGACCCGGCAACCCAACGGCGAGGATCGAAGGTGACGGGCCGAGAGACGATGGATTTCGACGTGGTGATCGTCGGCGGTGGTCCGTCGGGGTTGGCTGCTGCCATCCGACTGGCGCAGTTGGCGCAGTCGGCGGGGCGGGAATTCACGGTCTGCGTGGTCGAGAAGGGCAGCGAGTTGGGCGCCCACATTCTTTCGGGCGCGGTGATCGAGACCCGCGCGCTCGACGAGCTGATCCCCGATTGGCGCGAGAAGGGCGCGCCGCTGACGACGCCCGCCACCGACGACCGTTTCTACTATCTCACCCGTAACGGCGCGCTCCGCCTGCCGACGCCGCCGAGTTTGCGCAATCACGGCAACTATATCGCCAGCCTGGGCAATTTGGTGCGTTGGCTGGGCGCGCAGGCGGAAGCCCTGGGCGTGCAGATCTTCCCCGGCTTTGCCGCCGCCGAAGTGCTCTACGACGAATCCGGCGCGGTCGAAGGCGTCGCGACCGGCGACATGGGAGTCGGACGCGACGGCAAGCCGACCGCCAACTTCCAACTGGGCGTCGAGCTCCATGCGCGCCAGACGATCTTCGCCGAGGGCTGCCGCGGGTCGCTCAGCAAGGGGCTGATGGCGCGCTTCGACCTGCGCCGCGATTGCGATCCGCAAACCTACGGCCTCGGCATCAAGGAACTGTGGGAAATCGATCCGGCCAAGCACAGCGCCGGCCGGGTCATCCATACCGTCGGATGGCCGATGGATTGGTCGACCTACGGCGGATCGTTCCTGTATCACCTTGCCGACCACAAGGTCTCGGTCGGCCTGGTCGTCGGCCTCGATTACCGCAATCCCTTCCTCTCTCCCTTCGAGGAATTCCAGCGTTTCAAGACGCATCCCGCCATCCGTCCGATTTTCGAGGGCGGCCGCCGCATCTCGTACGGCGCGCGGGCCATCGCTGCGGGTGGATTCCAGTCCCTGCCGCGCCTGACTTTTCCCGGCGGTCTGCTGGTGGGCGACACGGCCGGGTTTCTCAACATGCCCAAGATCAAGGGCACCCATGCCGCGATGAAATCGGGTATGATGGCGGCCGAGGCGGTTTTCGAGGCGCTGGCCGGTTCGCCCGCCGCGCCGCTCGAAGTGTCGGGTTATCCGGATCGATTGCGCCAATCCTGGTTGTGGGAGGAGTTGCGTCGCGCGCGCAATATCAAACCGTCGTTTCATTGGGGATTGCCCGCGGCGCTCGCCTATTCGGCGCTCGACGCCTATGTCTTGCGTGGCCGCGCGCCCTGGACGCTGCGCAACACGGCCGATCATCTGCGCCTCGATCCGGCCGGCGCCAGCCGACCCATCGACTATCCCAAGCCCGACGGCAAGGTCACCTTCGACCGGCTGTCCTCGGTCTTCCTGTCGGGCACCAATCACGAGGAAAATCAGCCGTCGCACCTGCGCCTGCGCGACCCGGCGGTCGCGATCGACGTCAATCTGGCGCGTTACGACTCGCCGGAGCAACGCTACTGCCCGGCCGGAGTCTATGAGATTGTCAGGGACGCGTCGGGCAAGCCTCGCCTGCAGATCAACGCGCAGAATTGCGTCCACTGCAAGACATGCGATATCAAAGACCCGACGCAAAATATCGACTGGGTCGTTCCCGAAGGCGGCGGGGGCCCCAATTATCCGGATATGTAAGCGGCCCCGTCCCCCGGACGGCGCGCGCATGAGGTTTAAATAATGTACAAGCGATTGGTTTCCTTCGGCCCGTTGTCGATCGTCGCGGCGCTTTTGCTTTCGGGTTGCGCCGCCGACCAAAAAACCGGCCAGCCGGCGGCGCCGGCCGCGGCCGAAATCCCGACCCATCCCGGCAGTACCGCGGCCGGCAACTTCCTGGCGGGACGGTTCGCCGAGGATGTGCACGATTTGCCGGCTGCCGCCGCCTTCCTGCGTGGTGCCGAGCGCGACGATCCCGACGATGTCGAGGTGCTGCAGCGGACCCATCTGGCCCTCGCCGCCGACGGCCAACTGGCGGAGGCCGCCGACGTCGCCGCCCGCGTGCTCAAATACGACAACGACGCCTCCGTCGCCGCGGTCATCGTCGCCGAACAGCAGATCAAGGCTGGCCGCTGGGCCATCGCGGAAGCGCGCGTGCAATCATTGCCCAAGCGGGGCTTCAATCTGATGATCGGGCCCCTGATCGCGGCCTGGTCCGAGATGGGCCAAGGCCATGTCGATCTTGCGTTGGGCCAACTGGAAACTCTCAAGACCGATGGCCGGCAGATCGCGCTCTACGAATATCATGCCGCGTTGATCTGCGACCTGGCCGACCGCCGCAGCGACGCCGAGCAGCACTACCGCGCCGCCCTGGCCACGGACGGCGGAGAAGTTCTCCGCACCGTTCAGGCGGCCGTTTCCTTCTTCCGCCGCACCGGCGCGCCCGACGCCGCCAACGACATCGTGCACCGTTATCGCTTGGCCCATTCGGACCACTCGCTCGTCAATTTCGACAGCACCACCCGGCCGGTCGACTCGGCGCGCATGGGCGTGGCCGAGGCCTTGTTCGCGATGGCGGGAACGCTGCGCCAGGGCGGCGCCAACGATCTGGCGCTGATTTTCGCGCGGCTGACGCTCGATCTGGCGCCGGATTTCGGGCTGGCCGAAATGCTGGCCGGCGACTCGTTGCAGGATATGGGCCGGCTCGACGCCGCCAACGACATGTACAGCCAGATCGACGCGAGCGCGCCGGCCCACTGGGCGGCGCAACTGCGCATTGCCAACAATTATGACGAGCTGCACCGCCTCGACGACGCGATCCACACACTCGAAGCGGCGACGACTCAATATCCCGATCGTCCCGACGCGTTGATCGAACTGGGCGACATTCTGCGCCGCCACGAGCGTTGGACCGAGGCGATCGCCGCCTATGACCGGGCGCTGGCCCAGGTGGGGAAGCCCGACCGCAACGATTGGCCCTTGTTCTATGCGCGCGGCATCGCCGAACACGAAGCCAATCAATGGCCGCGCGCCCAGGAGGATTTCGAGCATGCGCTCGCGCTCAATCCCGATCAGCCGGATGTGCTCAACTACCTCGGCTATTCCTGGGTCGAGAAGGGCGTCAACCTCGAGCGCGCGCGAGATGATCGAGAAAGCTCTGTCGCAGCGGCCGACCAGCGGTTTCATGGTCGACAGTCTGGGCTGGCTGTTCTTCCGCACCGGCCAGTATGACAAGGCGGTGGCCGAGATGGAACGCGCGATCGAACTGACGCCCGACGACGCCACGATCAATTCGCATCTGGGCGACACGCTGGCGGCGGTGGGACGGATCGAAGAGGCGCGTTACCAGTGGAAGCGGGCCCTGATCTACAACCCCGAACCCGATCTCAAGGCGGAACTCGAACGCAAAATCAAGGACGGGTTCACGCCGCCGGCGCCGATCCGTCCGAGTCGCGACGCGGCCGCTCAATAGGTGCAGCGAAGCGACTCCGATGCGATGACGGGCGAAGGAAGCGGCGCCGCAATCGTTGAATTCGCGCCGGCCAAGATCAATCTCTATCTGCACATCGTCGGCCGGCGCGCCGACGGCTATCACCTGATCTCGAGCCTGGTCGTCTTTGTCGGCATCGGCGATGACATCGCGGTCACCGACGGCCGGGGGCCGAGTCTGGCCGTCGACGGACCGTTCGCCCGCGCGCTGCCCGACAGCGGGACAAATCTTGCGATGCGCGCGACGCGGGGCCTGGCCGCTGCCCTCGGGCGGCCCGACAACGTCGCCATGCGCCTCACCAAGCGTCTGCCGGTCGCGTCGGGAATCGGCGGCGGCTCGGCGGACGCGGCCGCCGCGCTGCGCGCCCTGATGCGGTTGTGGCGTGCGGACCCGGGCAACGAAACGCTGGCGCGCCTCGCCTTGAGCTTGGGTGCCGATCTGCCGGTCTGTCTCGTCGGGCGACCCAGCCTGGTTTCGGGCATCGGCGAAATCGTCGAACCGGCCCCAGTCTTGCCCCAAGCGTGGCTGACGCTGGTCAATCCCGGCGTGGCGGTCGAGACGCGGGCGGTGTTCTCCGCCCGCACCGGCGCATTCTCGACACCCGCGCCGCTCCGCGAGCCGCCGCGCGACCCTTCCGCCCTGGCGGAGGCTCTGCGCGCGCGCGCCAACGATCTCGCCGCACCCGCCATCCGCCTGGCGCCGGTCATCGCGGAGGCGCTGGCCGCGCTCGAATCCGCGCCCGGCTGCCTGCTGGCGCGCATGTCGGGCAGCGGCGCGACTTGCTTCGGCCTGTTTGCCGCGCCCGAACCGGCCGAGGCCGCGGCGCGTTCCATCGCGGCGGCCCGGCCCGGCTGGTGGAGCGTCGCCGCGCCCATGCTGCGGTGACGGCGTTGCAACCGGATCGGCCTTCACCTATCGTGCCGCACCGAGTTGGGGCGTAGCCAAGTGGTAAGGCAGCGGATTTTGATTCCGCCATTCCCAGGTTCGAATCCTGGCGCCCCAGCCATCCTGCTTCGCCAAAGCTTCGCAGGACAAGTTCAAAAGAGCGCGAAGCTTTAGCTTTGGCGAATCAGGGTGGCCGGAACGCCCATGAACATCATCCAGGCGACGACGGCATACGAAACCTGGGTCCGCGACCAGATCGCCATCGTCGCGCCCGACCTGGCGCGCAAGCACGCGGCAATGAACCGGGCGCTGTTCCCGTTCCTGCGCGCCACCTTCTATCGCTGGTCGCAGATCTGGGGTGAGGTCTGCCCCGACCTGGCGAGTTCGCCCGCCGTGCTCGCCGTCGGCGATCTCCATATCGAGAATTTCGGCACCTGGCGCGATGCCGAGGGAAGGCTGATCTGGGGCGTCAACGATTTCGACGAAGTGGCGCGCATGCCCTATGCGATCGATCTGGTGCGGCTGGCCACCAGCGCGATCCTGGCGCGCGCGGGAGGCGGCGTGACGATCGCTCCCGCCGATGCCTGCGCCGCGATCCTGGCGGGCTACGCCGATGCGCTTCGTGGCGGCGGGGGGGCATTCGTGCTCGAAGAGGATCATCCGAAGTTGCGCCAATTGGCCTTGGGAGCCGAGCGCGACCCCACGCGTTTTTGGGCCAAGGCCGCATCCTGGACGCCTTTGGGCCGCGTGCCAGCCGAAGTGCGCGCGCTGATCGAGGCCCAATTCCCCCATCGGGCAGGGAAGGTTCGCGTCGTCCATCGCGTGGCCGGGCTCGGCAGCCTCGGTCGGCAGCGTTTCGTCGGACTGGCGAACTGGGAAGGCGGCATGATCGCGCGCGAGGCCAAGGCGATGCTGCCCTCGGCCTATCGCTGGGCGCTGGGTAAAAGCAAAGGCCGCATCCGCTATGACGAGATCATCGCCCGCTCGGTGCGCTGTCCCGATCCGTTCGTGCGCAACAGGGGCGGCTGGCTGCTGCGCCGCATCGGCCCGCACTGTTCGCGTATCGAGCTCGGCGATATTCCCAAGATGCGCGACGAGCGCGTCTTGCTGCAGCATATGGGCCACGAGACCGCCAACATCCATCTCGGCACGCCCGACGCGATCGCGGCGATCAAATCGGATCTCCGGCGCCGCAAATCCGGCTGGCTGCTGGCGGCGGCCGAAGCGATGGCCGAGGCCACCGAGCGCGATTGGAAACAGTGGCGGGCGCGGCGTTAGCTCCCCCTCACGGCAGCGCCCAGGTCAGCTCGTGCTTGTTGTTGTGCAGGTGCATGAGCCGCGATCCGGGAATCGCCGCGAAGCGCCGCATGGTTGCGAAATCGGTCGGGGTCTGGAACTTCAGGGTGCAGACGAAGCGACGCGCGAGGCCGCTGGCCCGCCATTTCTCCACCAGCGTCAACAGACGCTCGGGATAGCAGACCACGTCCGAGAACAGCCAGTCGACCGGCCCGACCATGGCAGGTTCGAGGGCGAAGGCGCTGGCTTGGCGGAACTCGATGCCGGCGAGCGATGCCACGCGCGGATCGAGCGGCGCCTTGTCGACGCTGATCACCTTGGCGCCCAGCCCCTGCAAAACCCAACTCCAGCCCCCGGGGCTCGAGCCGAGATCGAGGCAGGTTTGGCCGGCGCCCGGCTTTTCGCCCGTGACGGTAAAGAACTCCCAGAGCTTGAGATAGGCACGGTTGGGCGGCGCGGTCTTGTCCTCGACGAACCGCACCTCGCCGTTGGGAAATGGGCTCGAACAGCGCGGCGAGGCAAGAATGGTATCCGGCGCGATCAACATCCACGATCCCAAGGGCGCGGTGGGCGCGGGCGAACCAAAAACGATCGGCTTGGCCGACACCTTCGGCAGTTTCTCCTCGATCAGGGCCGCGCGACGATGGTGCAAATGGGGTGTCAGCACCCAGTTGCGCTGGATATCGCGCAATTTTTTGGCGCCATCGCCGATCGAGGCGATTTGTATGCGGATGGGCGCCTCCCAACGATTCGCCGCCCACGCCACCGGCCGGGCCGGCGCCAGGATCAGCCTTCCGAGCGTCTCCATGGCGTCGGAGCCGATTTCCTCGGTCAATTGGGGCAGGAATCCCTGGGGGGCGAGGTAACCATAAATCGGGTCGGTCATATCCGCATGGGCATGGCTGCGATGCATTCGCGACTATTTCGCCGAACCTGTATGCCAAACGGCGCGAATTTCGGTAAGTTCCTCGCAATGAGAACTGAGACCGGGGCCGCAACGGCTCCCGGGCGGCGAGGGAGGCCGAAGTGAGGTTATTCGATCTCAAGGGGCGCGTCGCCCTCGTCACCGGCGGCAATGGCGGCATCGGTCTGGGCATGGCCAAGGGCATGGCCGAGGCGGGGGCCTCGATCATGGTGGCCGGACGCGACGCCAAGAAGTCGAAATCGGCGGTGACCGCGCTCAAGAAGCTGGGCGCGGAAGTCGATTCCGTCGCGGTCGACGTGCTCGACTCGGCCTCGTGCGCCGCGATGGTGGCGGCGACCGTCAAGCGCTTCCGCCGGCTCGACATCCTGGTCAACAATGCCGGGACCAATTTCCGCAAATTGCCACAGGATCTGACCGACGAGGATTGGCACCGGCTGATCGACACCAACCTGACCAGCGCCTTCATCTGCTCGCGCGTCGCCTATCCCCACCTGAAAAAGTCAGGGCACGGCAAGATCATCAATATCGGCTCGATGATGTCGATCTTCGGCGCTCCGTGGGCGGGACCCTATGCCGCCAGCAAAGGCGGCGTGGTCCAGCTCAGCCGCGCCCTCGCCGCCGCCTGGGCCGGCGACAACATCCAGGTCAACGCCATCCTGCCGGGCTGGGTCGACACCGAACTCACCAAGGGCGCGCGCCGCGACGTGGCTGGCCTGCACGATCGCGTGATCGCACGCACGCCCGCCGGCCGCTGGGGCGAACCCGAGGACCTTTCAGGCATCGCGGTGTTCCTGGCCTCCTCGGCCTCCGACTTCATTACCGGCACGGCCATTCCGGTCGATGGCGGTTACTCATCGGCGATCATATGACCATGCCGCAGTCCACCGACTCCAACCGACGCATCGTGCTGGCCGCCCGGCCAAAAGGCGCGCCGCAACCCGCCGACTTCCGCCTCGAGCAGGGGCCTTTGCCGGTTCCCGCTGCGGGCGAAGTGATGTTGCGCACCGTGTTTCTGTCGCTCGATCCTTATATGCGCGGGCGCATGAACGACGCACCCTCCTACGCCAAGTCGGTCGAGCTGGGCGGGACCATGGTGGGCGGCACCGTGTCGCGCGTGATGGCGTCGAGCAATCCGCAGTTCCCGGTCGGCACGCTCGTGCTCGCCTATGCCGGCTGGCAGGATTATTCCGTCTCCGACGGGCGCGACCTGTTCGCGCTGCCCGCCGGTATGCCCCAGCCGTCGCAGGCGCTGGGCGTGCTGGGCATGCCCAGCTTCACCGCCTATATGGGCCTGCTCGACATCGGCGCGCCGCAATCGGGCGAGACGGTGGCGGTGGCCGCGGCCACCGGCGGGGTCGGATCGGTGGTCGGCCAGATCGCCAAGATCAAGGGCTGCCGCGCGGTCGGGATCGCCGGCGGTCCGGACAAATGCGATTTCGCCGTCACCGAACTCGGTTTCGACGCCTGCCTCGATCACTATGCCCCGGATTTCCGCGATCAACTCGCGACCGCCTGCCCCAAAGGCATCGACGTCTATTTCGAAAATGTCGGCGGCAAGGTACAGGCCGCGGTGTTTCCGCTGCTCAACCCGAGGCGCGGATTCCCTTGTGCGGGCTGGTCGCCCAGTACAACGCCGACAAGCTGCCCGATGGGCCCGATCGCTCCGGCATCGTGGTGGGCACGCTCCTGACCAAGCGCATCCGCATGCAGGGCTTCATCATCAACCTCGACTATGGTTCGCGCTTTCCCGAGTTCCTGGCGGCGATGGGGCCGTGGGTCGCCCAAGGCAAGGTCAAGTACAAGGAGCACCGGATCGACGGGCTGGAAGCCGCGCCACAGGGCCTGATCGATCTGCTCGAAGGCCGCAACTTCGGCAAGGTCGTGGTCCAGGTCGGCAAGGAGGCCGTCTTCGTCGAGCTGGACGGCAAGCAGCAGGCCTTCCTCGAGGTCGCCGAGCTCCGTACGCCCGAGGGTGAGCTCGAGGTG
>Ga0181519_10005080_pt1 | contig 10574 bp, 9 predicted proteins | sample PEATcosm2014_Bin_26_FD_121102 | JGI IMG/M metagenome (GOLD analysis project Ga0181519, IMG submission 121102) | Peatland microbial communities from MTU Mesocosm Facility, Houghton, MI, USA - PEATcosm2014_Bin02_10_metaG | ecosystem: Environmental > Terrestrial > Soil > Wetlands > Peat | place... | reverse complement strand
CCTGAAAGTTAGGCAAACTGACTTTGACTTGGCCTTTAGACCAAAGTTTGCGTCATTTTGTTGACCTCGACCTTGTATGGCTTGCCTAAAAATGGCACAGCGTGATGACGCTTTGGGCGAAACGTCTGCCTTTCGGGTCCATCATGAAGCTGATCACCGCCATCATCAAACCTTACAAGCTCGACGAAGTCCGCGAGCGCCTGCTGGACGTCAAGATTGACGGCATGACCGTCAGCGAGGCCAAGGGCTATGGCCGCCAGAAGGGCCATACCGAAATCTATCGCGGCGCCGAATACATGGTGAGCTTCCTGCCGAAGCTGCGCGTGGAGATCGTGGTGCGCGACGAAATGGTCCAGCCCGCGCTCGACGCGATCCAGACGGCCTCCCGCACCGGCCAGATCGGCGACGGCAAGATCTTCGTGAGCCCGGTCGAGCGCGCCGTGCGCATCCGCACCGGCGAAGTCGACGACGACGCGGTCTGACTGCCAATCCAAGAGGTCCGTGATGAGACTTTTGCCCCGCCTCGGCGTAGCCTGGGCGCTGATCCTGTTTGCGCGCCCGGCGCTCGCGGCGCAGGCCAGGATCGACCCCGGCGACACCAGCTTCATGATTCTGGCGACCGCGCTGGTGCTGATGATGACGCTGCCGGGGCTGGCGCTGTTCTATGCGGGCATGGTGCGCAAGAAGAACGTGCTTGCGACCATGGCGCAGAGCCTGATGGCGACGGCGCTGGTGTCGCTGCTCTGGTTTGCGATCGGCTACAGCCTGACGTTCCGTGGCGACGGCGCCTGGATCGGCGACGTTTCCGCCCTGTTCCTGCGCGACATCGGGCTTGAAAGCATCAGCCCGCTGGCGAAGACCATACCCGAACTGCTGTTTTGCGCCTATCAGATGACCTTCGCCGTGATCACGGTGGCGCTGGTCGGCGGCGCCACGGCGGACCGGCTGAAGTTTTCGGCGTTTACCCTGTTCGCCGCGCTCTGGCTGTTCGTGGTCTACATCCCTTCGGCCCATTGGGTCTGGGGCGGCGGGTTCCTGCAATCGCTGGGTCTGCTCGATTTCGCCGGCGGCACCGTGGTCCACATCAACGCGGGCGTCGCTGGGCTCGTGGCCGCGCTGATGGTCGGGTCGCGCACCGGCTATGGCAAGGAGAACATGTCGCCTTATGACCTCTCGATGGCTTTCGTCGGCCTCGGGCTGCTCTGGGTGGGCTGGTTCGGATTCAACGGCGGCTCGGCGCTGGCGGTGGGCCCGCGCGCGGTTTACGCCATCACCGCCACCCATCTTTCCGCCTGCGCCGGCGCGCTGGTGTGGGGCGGCATCGAATGGGTGCAGCGCGGCAAGCCTTCGGTGCTCGGCCTGATTTCCGGCGCGGTCGCGGGGCTGGGCACGATCACGCCGGCCTCGGGCTTCGTGCTGCCCTGGCAGGGCGCGCTGATCGGCGCCATCGCGGGCTTCGTCTGCTTCGGGGCCTCGACCTGGCTCAAGGCGAAGCTGCGCTATGACGATTCGCTCGACGTATTCGGCGTCCACGGCGTCGGCGGCGCGCTCGGCACGCTGCTGGCGGGCGTGTTCGCCACCGCCAGCGTGAGCGCCGCCGACGGCCAGCCCGGCGTTTCCGGCCTTCTGGAAGGCAACCTCCACCAGCTCGGCGTGCAGGCGATCGGCGTGGTCGTGGTCGGGCTGTGGTGCGCGGTCGGGACGGCGGTGGTGCTGAAAATCGTCGATGTGCTGATCGGCCTGCGGGCGGATCTCGACCAGGAACGCGAGGGTCTCGATCTCGCGCTGCACGGCGAGACCATACATTCCGCTTGACCCTTGCCCGCTTGACCCCGCCATTCCGCTTGACCCTGGCGCGCTCAAGCGTTCAACTCTGAACCAATCGGCGCCGCGGCGAGCCCGCGGCGCCTTTTTTATGGGGATTGCGACTTTTTTTGGGGATGGTGACATGGCGCGGGCGGTCGAAGAGCTGCTGGAGATTCTCGATCTCGAAACGATCGAGGAAAACCTGTTTCGCGGCCGCAGCCCGCAGGTGGGCTGGCAGCGAGTGTTCGGCGGGCTGGTGATCGCGCAGGCGCTGGTGGCGGCCCAGCGCACCGTCGCCAGCGCGCCCGCGCATTCCCTGCACGGCTATTTCCTGCTCGGCGGCGATCCCGCGACGCCCATCGTCTATCAGGTCGACAGAATCCGCGACGGCCGCAGTTTTGCGACCCGCCGCTGCCAGGCCATCCAGCACGGGCGCGTGATCTTCACGCTGGCGGCCTCCTTCTTCAACGCGGAACAGGGGCTCGAACACGCGTTTCCGCCGCCGGACGCTCCGGCGCCCGAAGACCTGCCCGACGAGAGCGCCTTCATAGAAAAATATGGCGCGCAAATGCCCGAACCCGTGCGCCGCTATTTTCAGCGCGAGCGCCCGATCGAGATGCGCCCAGTGGACGCCAGCCGCTACATCTCGCGCGGAAAAAAACAGGACGATCCCGTGCAAAAAGTCTGGGTGCGCGCCACCGAAGCGCTGCCCGACGACCCCGCGATCCATCGCGCCACCCTCGCCTACTTCTCGGACATGACGCTGCTCGACACCGCCCTGATCGCGCACGGCCGCTCGGTGTTCCACCCCGACATCCAGGCGGCGAGCCTCGATCACGCGCTGTGGCTGCACCGCCCCTTCCGCGCCGACGACTGGATGCTCTACGTGCAGGACAGCCCGAACGCGCGCGGCGGCCTCGGCTTCAGCCGCGGCGCGCTCTACAGCCGCGACGGTGCGCTGATCGCCTCGGTGGCGCAGGAGGGACTCATCCGCTTGCGGCGCGATCCCGCCGCGGGTCTCGGCCAGTGGTGATGAAAAAGACGACAGCATGGCGCAAGAGCCGCTCGAGTCTGCCTAGAATCTGACCATCTGCCTGCAAGGCGGGCGGATTGCGCGCGCGCCGCCACAAAAAAACAAGCATTTCGTAAGGAAATCCGGCGCCCACGCAACTGGCATGGTCCTTGTAAAAGCTTTGCAGGTCGCCGGCTGAGCCCGGCCGGCCCGCCCAAGAAGCGAAAAGCGTTCTCTTTCGCCAAAAACAGGGATCAGAAAATGAAAATCGTAACGGCGATTATCAAACCGTTCAAACTGGACGAGGTGCGCGATGCGCTGACAGCAGTCGGCGTCCACGGCCTCACGGTCACGGAAGTCAAGGGCTACGGCCGCCAGAAGGGCCACACCGAAATCTATCGCGGCGCGGAATATGCCGTGAGCTTTCTCCCGAAACTGAAGATCGAAGTGGCGGTTCCCGCCGACCTCGTCGCCAAGGCGATCGAAACCATTTCCGGCGCCGCCCGGACCGGTCAGATCGGCGACGGCAAGATCTTCGTCAGCCCCCTCGAACAGGCCATCCGCATCCGCACCGGCGAGCGCGATTCCGACGCTCTCTGATCCCTTCCCACGGGCTCGGCCCCCGGCCGGCGCGCCCGCGCTTTCCCCTAAGTGTCCAGGAGTTCAATGATGCAATTGCTTCCCTCTCGCCAGACCGGGCTTAAGACGCTCGGCCTCGCGTTGGCCGGAGTCGCGCTCTGCGCGGCCGCCGCCCACGCCGAGGACGCCGTCCCGGCCGCCCAGGCCGCGGCCGCCGCCGCCGCCGCGGCCGCGCCGACCATCAACAAGGGCGACAACGCCTGGATGCTCACCTCCAGCGCGCTCGTGCTGATGATGTCCATCCCCGGTCTCGCCCTGTTCTACGGCGGCATGGTCCGCACCAAGAACATGCTCTCGGTCCTCACCCAGGTCTTCACCATCGTCTGCCTGGTCGGCGTGATCTGGACGCTCTACGGCTATTCCATGGCCTTCGGCGACGGCGGCGCCATCACGCCCTACGTCGGCTTGTTCGGCAAGGCGTTCCTCAACATCGCGCCTCCCGGCAAGGGCGTGGCGGATGCCACGGTCGCGACCTTCTCCAACGGAGTCGTGCTTCCGGAACTCACCTATTTCGTGTTCCAGATGACCTTCGCCATGATCACGCCCGCCCTGATCGTCGGCGCCTTCGCCGAGCGGATAAAATTCTCGGCGTGCATCTTGTTCATCCTGCTGTGGTCGACCTTCATCTACTTCCCGATCGCGCACTGGGTCTGGTACGCCGCCGCGCCGGATGACATCGCCGCCGCCGCCAAGGCGCTCGCCGCCGCCTCCGGCGACGCCGCCAAGGCCGCCGCTCAAGCCAAGCTCGACAGCGTCACCCAGTCCGTGGGCTGGGTCGGCGGCGGTCTCGCCCCCTGGATGAAGGGCGTGGGCGCCCTCGACTTCGCGGGCGGCACCGTGGTGCACATCAACGCGGGCATCGCCGGCCTCGTCGGCGCCATCGTGATCGGCAAGCGCATCGGCTACGGCAAGGAAGCCCTGCCGCCGCACTCGCTCACCATGAGCATGATCGGCGCCTCGCTGCTGTGGGTCGGCTGGTTCGGCTTCAACGCCGGTTCGGCGCTGGAAGCCTCCTCCACCGCCTCGCTCGCCTTCGTCAACACCATGGTCGCCACCGCCGCCGCCGGCCTCTCCTGGCTGCTGGTCGAATGGGCGGTCAAGGGCAAGCCCTCGATGCTCGGCCTGATCTCGGGCGCCGTCGCCGGCCTCGTCGCGGTCACCCCGGCCTCCGGCTTCGCCGGCCCGCTCGGCTCGCTGGTGCTCGGCCTCGTGGTTTCGCCGGTCTGCCTGTTCTTCGTCTCCACCGTGAAGAACGCGCTCGGCTATGACGACGCGCTCGACGTGTTCGGCGTGCACTGCATCGGCGGCATCATCGGCGCTCTCGGCACCGGCTTGCTGGTCAACCCGGTCCTCGGCGGCGTCGGCATCACCGACTACACCAACATCACCGGCAACAACGCCGGCACGTATGACATGGTGCAGCAGATGATCGCCCAGGGCACCGCGGTTTGCGCCACCCTGGTGTGGTCGGGCCTCGGTTCGCTGATCCTCTACAAGATCGTGGACTGGACCGTCGGCCTGCGTCCCACCGCGGACCAGGAGCGCGAAGGTCTCGACGTCACCGATCACGGCGAGCGCGCCTACAACTACTGAGCCGGCTCGAACCGGTTCGGCGAAGCGGCGGGGAAACCCGCCGCTTTTTTTTGCCCTCGTCCGGCGCCGGACGCGAAAAGCTCGACAGCAGGCTGGGGCGCGTGGCATATCGCACGTCATACAAAAGAATCCGGGCGCAACGCAGGCCCGCAAGGGAGCATGCACATGCCGATGATCCAACTGATTTACGCCTCGCAGCCGCTGGGCTTCGACGTCAGCGACCTTCGCGCCATCCTTGTGACCTCGCGCCGCTGCAATGAGCGCGACGACGTCACCGGGGCGCTGATCTGCCGCGCCGATCTGTATCTGCAACTGCTGGAAGGACCACAGGAGATGGTCGACGCGGCTTTCCAGCGAATCGCCCGGGACCGTCGCCACGTCGACGTCAAGGTGCTGAGCCGGCGCGAAGTCACGGAAAGACTGTTCCCGCGTTGGGCGATGCGCGACGACCCCGCGCGATCGTGGATGTGGACTCAAGGTGAGGTCAACGCCGGCGCGGTCGATCGCGCCACCGAGGCGGAGGCGGTGGCGATCTTTGAGCGTCTGGCCCGCGAACTCGCCTGACCGGCGCCGCGCGCTTGCGCGTCGGGTTCATTTGCCGATGATCTTGTAGCTCTCGCCGGGTTTCACGCCGGCCTCGTCGATCGCGTTGAGCGCCTGGAACTGCTCGGCCGCGTGATCGGCCGTCGCCATCCTCGCCGCCAGCGTGGCGACCGTGTCGTTGGGCTGCGCGACGACGATGCGCAACCGCAGGGGCGCCGCGAGCCGGGCCTCCTCCGGCGCCAGCGGACGGAAACTGCCGATCGAGGCGGCGAATGTCTGCTGCGCCTCCGGGGTCAGCGCCTTCACCGCGAAGATGATGCGGTAGAGATCATCGCGCCAGGCGATCACGGCGACGCGAAAGTTCCACTCGCCGGCGCGGGCGTCGGCAAACACCGCCGGCAGGCCGTTGACTTGCGCCGACTCGATCGAAGAGGGCAAAAGCCCGTCGATCCAGCCGGAGGTCAGATAATCGCGCAGGCTCCTGTCCGTGGGGGCGCGCACGCTGTCGAGCCGCAGCGCTTCCGCGCCGCCATTGGCGACGCCCAGCACGGCGGCGTGGGAATTCTCCAGCGCGAAGCCCTCGGGCGCCTCGAAGGCGAAGCCCAGGCGCGGATGGATGAAGCTGCGCCCGTCGATCACGCCATCCTTGGGATCGTCGCCAAAGGCCATGCCGTCGATGGCCGCCAGATAGGCGGCGCGGGCGGTCTCGCCGATGCCGGGCGCGCCGATCTGCCGCGCCTCCGCGAGCGCGGCGGCGATCCGTTCCGGCGTCGAAGGGTGGCTGGACATCAGGTCGGGCTTGTCGTTCTTCTGGCCGACCAACTGGCTGCGCAGGTCGGACGAACGCTGCAGCGAATTGAGGAAGCGCGAGGCGCCGAACGGGTCGTAGCCCGCGCGCGCAGCCGCCCTGATGCCGATCCGGTCGGCCTCGAGCTCCTGCTGGCGGGAGAATCCCGCCAGCGAAAGCGCCGAAGTCGTCTCCACCTGCACGCTCTTCTGGCGGCTCTGAATCACGTTGGCCGCGCGCGTGATCACCTCCGCCGTCTTTTCCTGTTCGGCCCGAAGATATGCGTGGCGCGCCGTCACGTGGCCGATTTCGTGCGACATCACGGCGGCGATTTCCGCAGTGTCGTTGGCGAGCGCCAGCAGGCCGCGCGTGACGAACAGGTCGCCGGACGGCAGCGCGAAGGCATTGATGACGCCCGAATTCAGGATGGTCACGCGATAGGGCTGGCTGGGCGTGTCGCTGGAGCGCGCCAGCTTGGCCAGCACGTCGTTCAGATAGCTTTCCGCTCTCGGCCAGCGATAGGCGCCGCCGTACATGGCGACCAGCTTCTTGCGCTCGGCGGTGTCGGCGACCTGGCCCTGAACCTTCGGCGGCGGCGGCGCCGGCGTGGCGTCCCCGGAGTCGACCACCCCCTGACGTTCGATGGTCGAGCAGCCGGAGGCCAGCAGGATCACCGCGAGGGCGGACCCAAGGCCGGAACTCCGCCACGCCTGCCTTCGCTTAGCCGCCATCGCCAATTTCGCCAGTTCCAGGCCGTTAAAATTTCGAATCGAGGGATTTCGCCGCCTTGCGCGGCGGCTCATCCATAATCTCGATTTGGTCGGGATGAAACAATTCCATGTGGGGGCCTTTCCCCGATTCGACGATTCCCCGCAGGCGAAGCTTTTTAGTACGTAAACCCGCTTCCGAAAACCCCGCGCGTTCAAACGCGGCCCAGTCGTGGCGCGCGATCGTAGCGTAAAAGCCGCCCCAGCGGGCGAAATTGAGGTAAATTCGCGAGGATGTCCGGCCGATCGAGGCGACCTGCCCCTCGACCAGGGCCAGCGAGTCCTCCCTTGCGGCGAAATCGTCGGGCCGGTCGGCCGAGAGCACGGCGAAAGCCGGATCGGACCACACCCCGACGCCGGCGGCGCGGGCGGCGTCTTCGGCGGCGCGCGCCGCCTCGCCGCAGAGTGCGGGTGCGGCGGAGCGCTGCACGAGGCCGGCGCCGAGCAGCAGTTCGTCGACCGAATCGGCCTGGCCGGGCAGGAACAGCCGGCCCGGCAGGCGCCCCCATCGGTCCGCGAGGCCGAGCGGTTGCAAGAGCAGGCTCTTGCCTTGCAACAGCGCCTGAACCTGCGCGGCGGTCGCCCTGACGCGATCAGGCTCGGCCAGGCTGGCGCGCGGCGGCTCGACGCCGGCAAAGGCGATGAGTCGCCCGTCGGCCAGCAGAATGTCCAGCCGCTCGCCGACGGAAACGATTTCGACGCGCTCCCGCCCGCCCCCGTCGCAGACGAAACCCCAGGCGGACCCGATCATCAGGAGACTGGCGGCGAGAGAGAGGAACGGACGCATGCGCAAACTTAGACGCGCGCCGCCGCGCGAAATGTTTTTCCCTGAACAATTTTGTGCTACATCGTGGTTCCGCCCGTCCCGGTAGCTCAGCAGGATAGAGCAACGGTTTCCTAAACCGTAGGTCAGGGGTTCGAATCCCTTCCGGGACGCCATTTGAAATCAGTTGCTTATCCAATTTCTTTTAACGACTGGATTGACGTTCTTGGTAAGCGCCCGAAAAGCAGACGCGAAAATTGGGGCCCCCCGGCATGGAATTGAGCCGCGCCGCCTGGATAGCCTGAAAGAACCCCACATTAGGGCGGGACCAACTCAGCCACCGCAACAGATCCATCGGTCAGGTAGCGGTTGACGCGTCCAACAAAGAGACGCTCGCTCGGGTGATGTGATCGGACGTTGGTGACGACGCCGGAATGTTGAAGTGCTCCGATGATGAAGTCGCGCTCCTCGTTCGTATCGGCGTCTGTTGCGTGGGTGACTTGGAAGCTCAAACGAGTCAGGGAGAATCCTGTGTCCCTTGTGCCCGCCCCGATCCAGAGCACGCGCTCGTCATCGGACGGTCGAAGCGTGTCGAGCCAGAAGGACGGCGTGTCGAGGGTCTGCTCGGCGCGGTCGAGGGATAACGCCCAAAAGCGAACGTGATGCCTTTTGCGAGGGCTGTCGCCAATAGGCTGCTGGAAGCCGACGTCCTGGCCTCGGCCGAAGAGGTAGAGCGTGCTGAAGGGCGCCTTGGCATAGGGTTCGTTGAGGACGAAGGCGCGGACCATTCGCCAGGAACTGGCAAAGTCGAGCGCATCCGCGTCCGACCAGCCGGCGGCGGCGAAGGCGCTCCGGAGCTGGCGCATCGTGCCGATCAGGACGAGATTGACGGGATCGCCCGGCAAGCCGTCGCCCGTGATCGTGTAGCTGGGAACCCGCCCGCGCTGAAGGATTTTCAGTCCAGTGCGAATGGCGCGCGGCAGAATCACATAGGCCGCGAGACCGTAAGTGAACGCGACCGCAAGCGCCACGGGAAGGCGGCGGTCGGCGTAGTCGAAAATCACGAAGGCGATCAGCCAGACTGTCACCGCTCCAAGCGCGAAAACCAGAAGCCGTCGGACGAGAAGCTTGAACCACCTCATTCCAATCCTCCCTTCTACGCCCGCGCATTGCGTGTGGAGCGCTGGCGCCCTGCGGGCGCGCCCGCATAATAGCCCGGTTTCCCGAGAATGGAGTCGTGCGCCTTGCCGTCCATTCGCCGCGCCGGCCGGTTGATTGGGATGGCTTCGGCGGCCGCCCCGGTCGCTCGCCATTCATCCCAAGCGGTTTTTTCCGCGGCTTGGCGTAACGATCCGACTCCGCTCGCGTATCTGGCTCAGGAGCGCAAATCTGTTCGGAGGATCTCCATGCAAACGTTTAGCCGTCGGATTTCGCCATGATTCTCATCCTTCTCGCCTATCTCGGCGGCGCGTTGACGATCGCCAGCCCATGCATCCTGCCGGTCCTGCCGTTCGTCTTCGCCCGCGCCGACCAGCCCTTCCTGCGCCGCGGCCTGCCGCTGCTCGCCGGTATGGCCGTCACCTTCGCCGCCGTGGCGACGCTTGCCGCCTTTGGCGGCGGGTGGGCGGTGCGCGCCAATGAGTTCGGCCGCGACGCCGCCCTGGCGCTGCTTGCCGCGTTCGGCCTGACCTTGCTGTTTCCGTCGCTGGCGGAGCGATTGACCGCGCCTCTGGTCGCGCTGGGCGGACGTCTGTCGCAGCGGGCCGACGGCGAGCAGGGAGGCGTCGTCGCCTCGCTGCTGCTTGGCGTGGCCACCGGTCTCCTGTGGGCGCCCTGCGCCGGCCCTATCCTCGGCGTCATCCTGACCGGCGCGGCGCTGCAAGGCGCCAGTGCGCAGACCTCGTTGTTGCTGCTGGCCTACGCCGCCGGCGCCGCCACTTCGCTGGCGCTGGCTTTGTTGGTGGGAGGCAGGATCTTCGCGGCGATGAAGCGCTCACTCGGCGCCGGCGAGATTTTTCGCCGCGGCATTGGCATCGCTGTTCTCATTGCGGTGGCGGCCATCGCGCTGGGCGCCGACACCGGCTTTCTGACCCGCGCGTCCCTGGCCAATACGGGGCGGCTCGAACAGAGCCTGCTCGACCGCTTCCGCATGCAGGGCGACGCGGCGCGCGCGCCCGAAATGATGATCAAGTCAGATGACCAGGCCATCGCCATGCGCGCCGGGGCGGCGTCGCCGACGGTCGACCTGCCGGTCGAGGGCGGGCTGCCGTCGCTGTCAGGCGCAGTCGAATGGCTGAATTCCCCGCCGCTTTCCGCCGAAGCGCTCAAGGGCAAGGTGGTTCTGGTCGATTTCTGGACGTATTCCTGCATCAACTGCCTGCGCACTCTTCCCTATGTGCGGGCCTGGGCCGACAAATACCGCGACCAGGGTCTGGTGGTCATCGGCGTGCACGCGCCGGAATTCGCCTTCGAAAAGAACATCGCCAATGTGAAGAAGGCGGTGGCCGACCTCCACATTGATTATCCCGTGGCGATCGACAACGACTACGCCATCTGGCGAGATTTCAATAATGAATACTGGCCGGCGGACTACTTCATTGACGCTAGCGGACACATTCGCCATCACGCCTTCGGCGAGGGCGACTACGACGACTCCGAATCTTG
>Ga0181519_10005076_pt1 | contig 10577 bp, 6 predicted proteins | sample PEATcosm2014_Bin_26_FD_121102 | JGI IMG/M metagenome (GOLD analysis project Ga0181519, IMG submission 121102) | Peatland microbial communities from MTU Mesocosm Facility, Houghton, MI, USA - PEATcosm2014_Bin02_10_metaG | ecosystem: Environmental > Terrestrial > Soil > Wetlands > Peat | place... | reverse complement strand
GAAGGCGTCGGCCTTGACGATATTCATGCCCCATGCGGAGAGGACACCGGCCATGTCGGCAAAGAGGCCGGGGCGGTCGCGCGTGACCAGCGTGATCTCATGCAGCTGGCGCAGGGTCCGGTAAGAAAGCTGCACCGGATTCTCGCCGAGGTCCATGGCCATGCGGAAATGCGCGGCGATCTGTTCCGGCGTGCGGAGGCTGAGGTAGCGCTGCGGCAGGCCTTCCAGAAAACTGCGTAACTCGCCGGTGGGAACCGGTGTTTCGAGAGCCGCTCGTCCCGGCGTGACGGCGGGGATCAGCGCGACGATGCGGCTGAAGAAGGCCGGATCGGCCGAGGCGTGATAGCGAATCTCATCCACGCTCCTGTCGAGAAAGTTGGAGGCGCTCATGTAGAGCTGCCACAGGCTCTCGGCCTTCCACGGCGTGAGCGCCTCGGGCGAGACGGCGCGGATGTCGGCGTAAGTCATCAGCGTGAGCATCTTCAGCTGCGGCTGCGTGGCAATCTTCTCGGCAAACGCGCGAATCGTGTCGGTATCGAAAATGTCACGGCGCATCGCAGCGGACATCTCCAGATGGTTGTGGATCACGCGACGCACGGTTTCGCGCTCTTCGGCGTCCAGTTCGAGTCGCGAGAAGAGGCTCTCGCTCAGCTCCACGCTGTTGCTAGCGTGATTCCCGGTGCGTCGGGCCTTGCCGGTGTCGTGCATGAGCAGGGCGAGGAAGAACAGGTCGAGCCGGTCGATCTCCGGCAGCAGCCCGGCCAGCCGCTTCTCCCAGTCATTTTGCGGCGTGCGTAAACGATGCACGTTATCGATAACGTGGAAGGTGTGCTCGTCGACGGTATAGCGGTGCCATGTGTCGCGGATGACCAGCGACTCTATGCCGTGAAACTCGGGGATGATCAGCTCGAGGATGCCGAGCGCATGCATGGTGCGCAGTGCGTGCGCGGCCCACGGGCCCAGCAACACTTCGCGCAGGCAGTTCCACAGGAACGGGCCCTCGGGCATCTGCACGGCGAGGATGGGCAGCGCGTCGGAGATTCGGTCTTCGGCGGCGAAGCTGAGACGATAACCGTGTTTGGCCATCTGCCCGAAGATATGCAGGATGCTGTCGGCGTCGTTGACGGTGGCGCCTTCGGCCAGGTCGAGGCGTCCATCTTCGAGAAAGAAATCCGTCCCGGCGACCGGCGCGCGTTTGCGGCGGAATTGCTTATAGAAGGAACGGCGCGGCGGGGGCACGGCGTCGATCAGGAGCGAGGCGCGACGATAGACGGTGCGCGCCTGGCGATACCAGGTGCGCATCCAATACGCCGGATCGGACGTGCCTCGCGTTTCCAGGCCGATCGAGCGCGCGGCGGCCTCGTCCTGCGCGTGCCAGTCCAGTGTGTTGTCGTCGCGTCCGGAGCGGTAGTGGAGAAAGCATCGCACCGCGGAGAGAAAATCGTAGGCCGACTCGGGCTCGTCGTGCGTGCCGTAGAAATCGTTGGCGCCTGGACGCGGCCACGCCTTCTCTTCCTGAATGGTGTTCAGCAGCGTGAGCCATTGGGCCAGGTGATAATCGCGCAGGCCGCCGGGGCACTCCTTCACGTTGGGCTCGACGTGGAAGATGGTGTTGCCATATTTGGCGTGGCGCGCGCGCGCCATCTCGGCCAGGTTCTGCACTACGGTATCCCACTCGCGCAGGATGACCGAAGGCAGGATCTCCTTCTCGAACCTCTCGTAGAGGGCGCGGCTGCCGGTCAGGTAGCGCCGGTCGAGCAGCGAGACGGTGAACTCGAGGTTATCGGGATGCACGCGCTCGCATTCCTTCAGCGTGCGCGTCACCGGGCTGGCGCGCAGGCCGATGTCCCACATAGCCTGGGTGCAGGAGCGGATTTGCTCCTTGTAAACGGGCTCGACTTTTTCGCTGACGCAGAGGAAGAGCACATCCACGTCGGAGCAGGGAAAGAGTTCGCGGCGGCCGAATCCTCCCGTAGCCACCAGCGCGATGTCCTCCTGGGAAACGCCGGGGGCAACCTGCTCCCAGAGGTGGCGCAGCAGGGCGCCGACAATCTGGGAACGGCGGCGGATGACGGCCGAGCCGTCGCCGTTGCGGTCGAAACTCTGGCGCAGCTGGGTGGAGTCGTCCTGGTAGCGACTGCGGAGGCGCGTAAGCGTGAGCGGCTCACTGATCATGACGAAGCGTTCAGCGTTCAGCGTACAGGGGCGACGCGAGGCGGAGCATACAGCGCTGCCACGCCACCAGCAGCGCGGCGGATGGTGCAAAACTTCTTCGTTCGGACCGGCGGAGGGGCGCGGGCCGAAATCAGAGCGCGGAGGGGCCGCGCTCGTCGTTGCGGATGCGAATGGCGTCGTCGATTTTGGAGACGAAGATTTTTCCGTCGCCGATCTTCCCGGTGCGCGCCGAAGAGAGGATCGCCTGAATGGCTTTGTCGGCCATCTCGTCGCGGACCACCATTTCGATTTTGATCTTGGGAAGGAGGTCGACGGTGTATTCGCGCCCGCGATAAAACTCGGTGTGGCCCTTCTGCCGGCCATGGCCGCGGGCCTCGAGGATGGTCATGCCTTCAATGCCCGCTTCCAGCAGGGCATCCTTCACCGCGTCCAGCTTGGATGGTTGTATTACCGCTTCGATCTTTTGCATTTACTCGAATCCTGGCTCAGTGTGAGTATACGTGGATGATTACGATCCGAAATCGTAGCCTTCTTCGCCGTGCTGTGTAATATCCAGACCCTCGATCTCGTCTTCGCGGGTCACGCGCAAACCAACGAGCATGTCGACAACCTTGAGCAGGACCAGGGTGCCGACGATGGAGAGTCCCCACGCGATGGCGACGCCGACGAACTGGTTCAGCACCTGATGCCAGTTGCCCTCGATGGCCCCGGTGGGTTTGCCCGCTCCGTAAACCGGGTTGATCGCGCTGGAGGCGAAGACGCCGGTGAGAATGGCGCCGATGGTGCCGCCGGCGCCGTGCACACCGAAAGCATCGAGAGAATCGTCATAGCCGAACCAGCTTTTGACCACCGTCACCATCAGGAAACAGCCGATGCCGGCGACGAATCCGATGACCAGCGCCGACATGGGCTGCACGAAACCGGAAGCCGGGGTGATAGCCACCAGTCCCGCGACCGCACCGGAGATCGCGCCCAGGGCGCTGGGCTTGCCGTTGCGGATCCACTCCGAAATGCTCCAGCCGATGGCCGCCGCGGCGGTGGCAAAGTGGGTGTTGACGAAAGCGCTGGTGGCCAGGCCGCTGGCGTTCACCGCACTGCCGGCGTTGAAGCCGAACCAGCCCACCCACAGCAGGCAGGCTCCGATGAAGCTGAGCACCACCGAGTGGGGCGGAGAGGGCTCCTTGGGATAGCCGACGCGTTTGCCGAGGTAGAGCGCGCAGATCAGCGCCGAGACGCCGGATGTTACGTGAACCACGGTGCCGCCGGCGAAGTCGAGGCAGGGAATTTTGCCGTTGAGCGATGCGTTCAGCAGGCCGCCCTTACCCCAGACCATGTGCGCCATCGGCGAGTACACAACGATGGCCCATAGCGTGAGGAACAGGCACATCGCGCTGAATTTCATGCGCTCGGCGAAGGCTCCGGTGATGAGCGCCGGGGTGATGATGGCGAACATCAGCTGGTAGATCATGTAAGTTTGCGCCGGAACCGTCGCGCCGTAATCGGGATCGGGGGCCAGACCGACGCCGCGCATAAAGGCGTTGTGCAGGCCGCCGATAAAGGGGTTGCCCGTGCCGAAGGCCAGGCTGTAGCTCACCAATGCCCAGAGCACGGTGATGATGCACATCATGGCGAAGCTCTGCATCATGGTGGCGAGCACGTTCTTGCGCCGCACCAGCCCGCCGTAGAACAGCGCCAGTCCCGGGCCGGTCATCATCAGCACCAGCGCGGCGCTGGTCAGCATCCAGGCGTTATCGCCGTTGGATACCGTGGGCGCGGCGGCCGGCTGAGCCAGCGCGGCCGTGGCACAGCAAAGGGGAAGGACACAAAGCAACCGAATCAGACGACGAAGGTGCATATAACTCCGCTGGCAAAGACGGAAATATGTCACGACGGGGTGACCGGTGAGGCGCGGGCCGAAATTCCCGAAGCCTGGTGATGGGTTGAAAGGGCAGGATAATACCTGGAACACACTTTTACATATTTTTCTGGAATCGAAAACAGAGAAATGCGCGGGGCGGGAGAACGCGGGGTGGCTGCCAGAGCTTCCCGCCGGGGAGCGAGTCCAACCTTTTCCGCCAGGCATCCTGGTCGCGCGGGCAAAGGACGCCCACAGCAGGCTGCGCAGGGGGCGGTACGCTGCCGCGCGCGGCCGCTTTCCGAGGCCCGATAACAAAAATATGAGCGGCGCCGCGAGCTCTGAAAAGAAGCGCCGGGGCGGGATATATTTGAAGGTATGAGTGAAGCGTTGCGGGATCGCAGGCTGTTCGGCGCGCTGGAAAGCAGCGCGAAGAACCGTGAAAAGGTGCTCGAAGCCAGCTACGGCTACGAGCAGCCGGAAGGCATTTTTCTCACCACCGCGGACGCCGCGATCAACTGGGTCCGGAAAAACTCGATCTGGCCGATGACCTTCGGCCTCGCCTGCTGCGCCATCGAGATGATGTCGATGGGAGCGTCGCGATACGACGTTGCCCGCTTTGGCGCCGAAGTGTTCCGTCCTTCGCCGCGGCAGTCCGATCTGATGATCATCGCCGGGCGCGTCTCCTGGAAGATGGCGCCGGTGATCCGCCGGCTGTACGACCAGATGCCCGAGCCCAAATGGGTCATCTCGATGGGGGCATGCGCGACTTCCGGCGGAGTTTTCAACAATTACGCTCTGGTGCAGGGTGTTAACCAGGTAATACCGGTGGACGTTTATGTGCCGGGCTGTCCGCCCCGGCCCGAGCAGCTTTTGTACGCCCTTACCCTGCTTCAGGAGAAAATCCAGCACGAGCGTGGTAGCCTGAAGCGTGTGCTGAACTTGCAATAGAGGGAGCAAGTTGAGTACCTTTGTATCAACGCATTTCCCCCGCAGCCCGATGGCGGCTGTGAATTCCCCCGCAAGAAGCTCGTTCGCATTCTCATTGATTCCCGGTCAACGGCATTCCGTTAACCCTTTCGATACTTCGTCATTTTTGCAGTCTTTCGTAAGCAACTTATTGAAATAATTGACCTCTAAGCAAGTTGACCTGTGGTAACGTCATCCGGCGCGGAAGGTCTTGTGGATTTCCCCCACCTTCGCCATCGGGATTCTCATGGAGTGGCGCGAGCTCAAGCAGTGATTGAACAGCAACGATCGGTTATTTTCGGAGGATAGACGCATGGTTTTTAGTCCGTTCAGCTCATCAGGCAGAACGTTGCTCACCGGGTGCATGATGCTGCTCGGAGCAACAGCTCTGCTGGGGCAAAGTACGTCCGCAACGCCTTCGGCTCCCACCCCCCAGAGCTCGGGCCAGTCTCTTTCGCGCATCGACGTGTTTATGGGGTATTCATATGTGGCTCCCCACGGCACAGTGTCTACGCCGGAGCCGGGCGGACCCAACACCAACCTCAATTACTCGTCGATCAACTACGGCGCCATCGGAAGCTTCGCCTACTATTTCAATCGCTATGTGGGCGGGCAGATGGAATACGCCAACCATCCCAACGGGGCCAACGACGGCGCGCAGACCGCCTCGGCGGGAATTATCTTCCGCTACCCCACCGATGACATGGCGGTCTTCGTACATGCCCTGGCTGGCGGGGTTCGTCTCGGCGGGCCCAATGTCTCCGGCGCAGGTATGCAGCCAAAGCACCCCTACACCTGGGGTCCGTCTCTTACGGTCGGAGGCGGTCTGGATTACGACCTGCCCTTCGCGAATCATCGCTTCGCGTGGCGGATCGTTCAGGGCGATTACGAGTACTGGCACACCGATTTCGGTCCGGCCCCGTATATCGGCGGCCGCGCCAACGTGAGCGTGCCCAGGCTGAGCACCGGCGTTCTGCTCCACTTTGGCAGCATCGTGCCGCCGCCGCCTTTGCAGTACGCGTGCGCCGTTAACCCGGCTTCGGTCTTCCCGGGTGAGCAGGTCACGGTGACGGGCACGGCAACGAATCTCAATCCGAAGAAGACGCCGACCTATAGCTGGAGCGGCCAGGGCCTGACGGTGGGCGGCACCAGCCCCACCGCCACCATCGATACGGGCAGCCTGCAGCCAGGCAGCTACACGGTTTCCGGTCATGTCAGCGAAGGCCCCAAGGCTGGCCAGTCGGCCGACTGCACCGCGCAGTTCACGGTGAAGCAGTTCGAGCCGCCGACCATCAGCTGCACCGCGAATCCGTCGACGGTGAAGCCGGGCGAGAGCTCGACCATCACCTGCAACGGGGTCAGTCCGCAGAGCCGTCCGCTGACGTACAGCTACTCGGCTTCCGCTGGCTCGATCAACGGAACCGGCAACACCGCAACGCTCTCCACCACGGGTGCTCCGTCCGGGACCATCACGGTGACGGGCACGGTGCAGGACGACAAGGGCCAGACCGCCTCCGCGACGACCTCGGTCAGCGTGGAAGCGCCGCCGCCGCCGCCGACACCGAAGACGCAGACGCTGTGCTCGATCCAGTTCGATAAGGACAAGCGGCGTCCGGCTCGTGTCGACAACGAGGCCAAGGCCTGCCTGGACGATGTGGCGCTGAACGCTCAGCAGAAGGCGGATGCCTCTCTGGTGGTGGTCGGCAACGCAGCTCCGGTACCGGCTCCGAAGCATCCTCGCAAGGGTGCGAAGATGCCGGATCTGGCGGCCCAGCGCGCGGTCAACACCAAGGACTACCTGGTAACGGAGAAGGGCATCGATGCCAGCCGTATCCAGGTCAGAACCGGCACCAACGGCCAGAACGAGGTGGAAGACTACCTGGTTCCGGCGGGCGCGACCTTCGACAACGACGTGCCGGGCACGACGGCGGTTGACGAGAGCGCAGTCAAAGCACAGCCTCGCAAGCCTGTGGCGGTCCATCACCACCACGCGGCGGCGAAAAAGGCCCAGTAAGCGGGCCGGCTGAACAGGACAGGGCTGACCGGAATTCCGGCCAGCCCTGTTTTTTTGCCCGTTGAATGCCTCTGTTTCGTCTTCAGCGCGGTTTGGGCTGGCCGCCGGTTCACGGGGCGCGGCCTGTTGGCGAAGATGAGGCTGCGCGCGGCGCGAGAAAGGCCGAACCCCCGCGAAAACGGATTAGCATGGCAATAGTGGCCGGGCGCGCGGTCCGTCCACGAATGGAATCGATGAAGCTGCTCTCTCGATTTTTGATCGCGGCGGTGGCCGCTTTCCTGCTTGGTTTGTGCGGTGCGGCGGCCCATGCCGCAAATACGGCTCCCTGGACCCCTACGGGCCCCGACGGCGGCGATGCCCGCCGCTTCGCCTTTAGTGTGCGCGATCCGAACCGGATTTATCTCGGCACCACCGACAGCTGGATCTATGTTTCCGACGACGGCGGCTCCTCCTGGTCGCGCCTGGCGCGGCTGGGCAACGGGGAAACCCTCGTGGTCGACAGCCTGGTGGTGGATCGCGCCGATCCGAAGACCCTCTACGCCGGTGTTTGGGTAGCGGATCGGCCTGACGGAGGCATCTTCATCAGTCACGATCTGGGCCGCACCTGGAGTGAAGCCGCCGACCTGCGCGGGCAGTCGGTGCGCTCGCTGACCCAGGCTCCTTCCAATCCGCGCATCCTGGTTGCCGGCACGCTGAGGGGCGTTTACCGCACCTCCGACCGGGGCCTGCACTGGCAGGAAATCAGCCCGCCCGGCGGGGCCGAGATTCACGAGGTCGAATCGGTCGCCATCGATCCTTACGATCCGGAAATTATCTACGCGGGCACCTGGCATCTGCCCTGGAAGACCAACGATGGCGGCGCGCGCTGGACCAGCATCCGCCAGGGCGTGATCGACGACTCCGACGTCTTCTCCATGATCGTCGATCCGTCCCGCCCCAGCGTCATGTTTCTCAGCGCCTGCTCCGGTATCTACAAAAGTGACAACTTCGGTTACGAATTCCGCAAGGTCCAGGGCATTCCTTCCACCGCCCGCCGCACGCGCTCGCTGCGCATGGACCCGGCGGATCGCAACATTGTCTACGCGGGCACAACCGAGGGGCTTTACAAGACCCAGGACGGGGGCGAGTCCTGGAGCCGCACTACCGGCCCCGACGTCATCGTCAACGATGTGTACGTTGACCCGCGCAATTCGAAACACGTGCTGGTAGCCACGGATCGCAGCGGCGTGCTCGCCAGCGAAGACGGCGCGGCCGGATTCCAGGATTCGAACACCGGATTCTCGCAGCGCCAGGTGGCTGCCTTGCTGGTGGACGCGAAATCGGCCGGCACGCTGTACGCCGGAATCATCAACGACAAATCCTTCGGCGGCGTCTTTGTGAGCAGCGATCGCGGAACCACCTGGAAGCAGCAAAGCGATGGCCTGCGCGGCAACGATGTATTTGTGCTCGCCCAAAGTGACGACGGCACTCTGCTGGCCGGGAGCAGCGACGGCGTCTATCGCCGGGATGGGAGTTCCTGGGTGCATGCCGATGCGCCGTCCGCCCAGCCCGATCCGCCCGCTGTTCCCACTCCTGCAAACCCTGCGCGAAAGCGGAGCCAGCGCTCCCGCTCTGCCGCTCATGCCGCGCCGGTCGTCGCCGCGCATCCCGTCCCGGCCCAGCTCAAAGGGCGCGTGACCGCGCTGGCTGCGTTCGGAGACGTTTGGTTTGCCGCCACAGCGCAGGGCGTTTTTCGCAGCACGGATCGCGGAACCTCCTGGGCTCCGGTTCTGAGCGCGGACCCGGCCGGAGCCGCACCAGCCAGCGAGTTCCTGACCATAGCGGGCGATGGAAAGCGCGTCTTCGCCGGCCGGAGACAAGGCATCGTTGTCTCGGAGGACGGCGGTGCGTCGTGGCAGCCGCTCCCGTTCCCCGCCGGCCTGACGGCGCTCGCCGCGCTCGCGCTCACCCCCGACGGCAAGCTGTGGGCCGGTGGGCGCGAAGGCGTCTTCTATTCGCAGGATCACGGCGGTTCCTGGACGGCACTGAAGCGCCTGCCCGTGGTCGCCGTCAACAGCTTTGCGTGGGATTCATCCCTGGGCCGCCTGATCGTTACCTGCAACGTTGGCACCGTCATTTACTCCGTCGATCCACGCGACCAGTCCTGGACTTGGTGGAACACGGGCTGGACGGTCCGCTCGGCCGCTTCGCTCAATGGCCGGCTTGCCGCCGCGTCGCTCTACAGCGGCGTCGTGCTGCAACCCGAAGCCGAGACCACCGCCGCAAAGGCCGGCGACGCGGTGCAGGACGCACGGCAGTAGCCGTGGCTTTCTCGCTGCGGCCCATCCTTCAGGACGATTTCCCAAAACTCTACGCTCTCGATCAGGCCTGCTTCGCGCCTGGCATCGCGTGGTCGAGGGCCGAACTACAGTATTTCCTGAAATACCCCGGGAACATCGGCGTGCTGGCGGAGGATGAAGCCGGCCGTCTTGCCGGATTCGCCATTGCCGGAAAGCAGCGCCGCCACGGGGATATCCTCGGTCGTCTCATCACCATCGACGTCGATTCCGCGCACCGCCGCCGCGGCGTCGGACACATTTTGCTGGAAGAAGCCGAGCAGCTGCTGCGCGCCGCCGGGGCAACCGCGGTCCTGCTCGAGGTCGCAGTCGATAACGCTACCGCCCAGAGCTTTTATGAGCGCCACGGCTTCGTTCGCACCGGACGCATCCCAGGCTACTACCTCGGCCGCATCGACGCCCTGGTGATGGAGAAGCCGCTGTAGGCCGCCGTCACCACTAAGGCCACGCGACTACAATGGTGGCAATGCCTCATCTCAGGATGCGCGCCGCTCCCTGGATCGCGGCCTTCGCATGTCTCATCCTTTTCGGCTTCGCGCCCCCGGCCTTCGCACAGGCCGTGAAGGACCTGCCCAAACCCACCAACTACGTCAACGACTACGCGCATGTGATGTCGGCGCCGGCCATCGCCCAGCTGGACCAGCTGTGCGATCAGGTTGACAAAGAAGCCCACGCGAAAATCGTTGCCGTGACGTTCGACACCACCAACGGCGAGCCCATCCAGCAATATTCGGTCGAACTTGAGGACAACTGGAAGATCGGAACCAAAGGCAGCGACCGCTGGGTCCTGATCCTGCTCGCGGTGAAGGATCGTCACCGCTTCATCTATCCGGGATACGGGCTCGAAGGCATTCTCCCCGATGGCAAACTCGGCGAGATCGGCCGCCAGATGGTGCCGATGCTCCGCAACAACGATTTCGACGGCGCGGTGACTTTGGCCGTCGATGATACCTCGCAGCTCATCGCCCAGGATGCCGGCGTCAAATTGACGCCGCTCACCCACTCGGGAGCGCAGCAACAGCAGCAGCATGCGACCCCCGGCCAGATCATCGGCGGCATCGTCTTCCTCATCCTCGTCGTGATCTTCCTCATCTGGGCCGGCGGTAACGGCCTGCTCGGCTTCCTGTTGGGTATGTTCTTCGGCGGCGGCCGCTGGGGCGGAGGAGGAGGAGGATGGGGTGGCGGAGGCGGCTTCGGTGGTGGCGACAGCGGGGGTGGTGGCGGTTTC
>Ga0181519_10005074_pt1 | contig 10580 bp, 8 predicted proteins | sample PEATcosm2014_Bin_26_FD_121102 | JGI IMG/M metagenome (GOLD analysis project Ga0181519, IMG submission 121102) | Peatland microbial communities from MTU Mesocosm Facility, Houghton, MI, USA - PEATcosm2014_Bin02_10_metaG | ecosystem: Environmental > Terrestrial > Soil > Wetlands > Peat | place... | reverse complement strand
GGACTCGAAGCGCTGGACCGATGTCGACACGCGGTACACGGTGAGTCCGTCGGCGCGCGGCAGCCCGTAGACGTCCATCGCGCCGAGGCGCTGCGTGAGCTCGCGCGAGATCGTCGACGTCAACTCGTTCTTGAGCGGGGCGGCCCAGCGTGATTCCTCCAGAATGTCGACACGTCCCCCGCCACGGGTGACGACGATCTGCGGCCGGTCGACCTGTTCGGGCACGGCGACTGGCGAGACTTCGATGGCGTAGGGCGCTGCCGGTGCGTTGGCACCCGTCGCCGCTGCGCTGCCCGGTGCGGCGGCGCCCGCAGCGTCGGTCAGCGTGTAGAAACTCGACGGTGGCGACGCGCAAGCGGCGAGCGTCAGCGTGAGGACGGCCAGTGCCGCGCCGGCCATCGGCGTCGTAAGGCGGCGCGCGCTACGAATCATCTCGGTGGGCCTCGTCATGGTTGCGGATCCTTCGGTTTGCCGCGCAGCAGCGCCTCGGGGTGCTGTTGCAGATAGTCGGCAAGCGTGTTGAGCGAGCGCAGGGTCTTCGTGAGTTCCTGCATGGCTTGACGCACATCCTGTTGCACCGGCGCGTCTTCGGAGAGCGTGCGCTCGGCGGCGCCGAAGCTCTTCTTCGCCTCGCTCAGCGTGGCCTTCGCCTCGGGCGCGATTTCGCCATCGAGTTGGCGGAACAGGCCCTGTGCACTGTCGAGCGTCTTGTCGAGCTTGCGCAGCGACGAGTCGAGACTCTGTCCAATGCTGTCGAACGGAATCTTGTCGAGCTTGGTCGCAATGTCGGCGATCTGAAGCTGCAACTGGTCGAGCGTGTTGGGCACGGTCGGCAGGATCAGCACGTTGTCGACATGTTCGGCTTTCGCGGCCTTCGTGTTCGGGAAGAAGTCGAGCGCCACGTACAACTGGCCGGTCAGCAGATTGCCCGTACGCAACTGGCCGCGCAGGCCACGGGCCACGAGGACGTCCAGAATCTGATTGCGGACTTCCTCACTGGGCTCCACGGTGATTTTCGGGTCGCGGCGGCGCAGGCGATCCGGGTAGAGCTGCACCGTCACCGGCATGCTGATCTGCTTGGTCGCCCGATCGAATTCCACGCCGATCGATGTGACCTCACCCAGCGAGATGCCCCGGAAGTCCACCGGTGCACCCACGGCCAGACCGCGCAGCGACTGCTGGAAGCGGAATACGACCGTGACCGGATGAGTGTCGGGAGCCTTCATCGCCGTGGTTTCATCCGGCGCGAGCCGGAATTCCTGTCCCGGCTTGGCCATCACGCCGGCGCCCGAGTCGCTCGGAGCCTGGAAGGCAATGCCGCCAATGACCACCGACGCGAGCGACTGCGTGTTGACCTGGAAGCCGCTCGAGTCGAGCCGCAGATCGATACCGCTCGCATGCCAGAAGCGGGTGTTGGTGCCGACGTACTGATCGTAGGGCGCTTGCACGAAGACCCGCAGCGTGACGCCCTTGCCGTCCGGGTCGAGCGAGTAGGCTTCGACCTGCCCGACCTGAATGCGGCGGTAATAGATCGGCGAGCCGATATCGAGCGAGCCGACGTCAGCCGCGTGCAGAATGAAGGGCTTGCCCGGCTGGCCGGTAGAGACGACCGGCGGCACTTCGAGGCCGACGAAATGTTCCGCGGTATCCGCCGACTTGCCGGCGTCTGCGCCAATGTAGGCACCCGAGAGCAGTGTGGACAGACCGGAGACGCTGCCGCCGGCCACGCGCGGGCGCACGATCCACCAGCGCGAGTCCTTGACGGCGAATTTCTTGGCGTTCTTCGTAAGGTCCACGGTTACGCGCACATGCGACAGATCGTCGGACAGTTCGATGCTCTTGACCGTGCCGATATCGACGTCCTTGTACTTGACCTTGGTCTTCCCGGCTTCAACGCCTTCGGCCGACTTGAAGTCGATGACGACGGTCGGCCCGCGCTCGATGAGCACCTTGGCGACGAGCGACAGGCCGATGACGGCAGCCACCAGCGGAATCAGCCAGACGAGCGACGGCGCCCAGCGCTTGCGCGGCTCGATGGCCGGCGTGGGCAGTTCGCTGGCGCCGGGCGGCGGCGCAGCGTCGGGTTTTTGTGGATCTTTCGGGTCAGTCATGATCGTCCTGTTCGGTATCGTCGTCTCGAATCTGATCCCAGATCAGCCGAGGGTCGAACTGCATGGAGGCCAGCATCGTGAGCACGACCACCGCGCCGAACGCCACGATGCCCGGGCCGGCCTGAATCACGGCCAGCGACTGAATGTTCACGAGCGCCACCATGAGCGCGACGACGAAGACATCGAGCATCGACCAGCGGCCGATGAACTCGATCATGTGATACAGCTTGGTGCGTTGATGCGGTTTCCAGCCGGTGCCGCGCTGCGCGGTAAAGCACAGCAGCGACAGCGCAATGAGCTTGAGCATGGGGACCAGAATGCTCGCCGTGAACACGACGATGGCCAGATCGTACTCGCCGCTGGTCCAGAAATAGATCACCCCGCTCATGATGGTGTCGCTGGAGTTGCCGAGCAGCGAGCGCGTCTGCATCATTGGCAGGAGATTGGCGGGAATGTACAGGATCGCGGCGGCAATCAGCAAGGCCCAGGTGCGCGCGAGGCTGTCGACCTTGCGCTGATGCAGCACGGCCCCGCAACGCGGGCAACGCGCCTTTTCGAGCGTTTTGACGGCGCGCGAGAGCCGGCCGCAGGTGCCGCATGCCACGAGTCCGGCGTCTCTGGCGGAAACGTATCTCATCGCTTCACCGCCCGGGATGGCGTGGCGCGGGCCGCATCCGGATCCGGCGTGCGATCGATCACGATCCAGAGGTTGCGCAGGTCGTACGACAGCACCAGCGCGAGCAGCATGGTGAGCGCACCGAACGCCCATAACGCCACGCCGGGCAGCACGCTCGCCATGGCCGAGAGTTTGACCAGCGAGACCAGTACGCCGAGCATGAAGACTTCAATCATGCCCCATGGGCGGCAGAATTCGATGGCGCGCATGACATGGAAGACGGCGTACGGCCGCCGGCCGAGCGAGAGCGGTGTAATGAGGTGCACCAGCGCGAGCAGTTGCGACAGGGGAAAGAGCACCGTCGTGGCGAAAACCAGCAGGGCGACGAGCCACATGCCTTCGCGATACAGCGCCCAGGCGGCGCCCACGAGGGTTGTCTCGGTGTAGATGCCCTGCACCTCGATCTCGACAATCGGGAAAGCGTTCGCGATGGCGAACACGATCAGGCAGGTCAGGGTGAGCGCCAGCACGCGCGACAGGCGCAAGTCGGGAGCGCGGTAAAGAACCGAGTGGCAGCGCACGCAACGGGCAGTCTCGTGCGGCGGCACGTCCGTGCGGCGGTGCAGCGTGTCGCAGTTCGGACAGGCAATCAGGTTCGTCACGTCGTCTTCTGGGGGCAATGTGTCCATTACCGGGGGGCGTGACCAAAGTGACGCTCAGAATACCAAATTGCCAAGGAAGTTCCCACGTAGTCAGGCACAACGCATGATGCGGCACGATTTGTGCTAAGTCACGGAAAACATTACGTCTTTGCTCTATACTCGACAAACTCCCGCATAGTTTGAAAATATTTGAGGAGAAATCCCCATGTTAAACATGTCCAGGCGCCAGTTCCTCAAAGTGAGTGGCGCAACGCTGGCAGGGTCCAGCCTGGCAATGCTCGGGTTCGCGCCCGACGCGGCGCTGGCGGAAGTCCGCCAGTTCAAGCTGGCCCGCGCGACTGAGACACGTAATACCTGTCCGTACTGTTCCGTCGCTTGCGGCATTCTCATGTACAGCTACGGCGACGGTGCCAAGAACGCGAAGAAGAGCGTTTTCCATATCGAAGGCGATCCCGATCACCCGGTCAACCGCGGCACGCTGTGCCCGAAGGGTGCCAGCCTGATCGACTTCATCCATAGTCCGAACCGTCTGAAGTACCCCGAGTACCGCAAGCCCGGCTCCGACAAATGGGAGCGTATCTCCTGGGACGACGCGCTCGATCGCATCGCCAAGCTGATGAAGGCCGACCGGGACGCCAATTTCGTCGAGAAGACCGACGATGGCATGACGGTCAACCGCTGGACCACGACCGGCATGCTGGCCGCGTCGGCGTCGAGCAACGAAGTCGGTTATCTCACGCACAAAGTCATCCGCAGTACCGGGATGCTGGGATTCGATAATCAGGCACGTGTCTGACATGGCCCGACGGTGGCAGGTCTTGCCCCGACGTTTGGCCGTGGAGCGATGACGAACCATTGGGTCGACATCAAGAACGCGGATCTGGTACTCATCATGGGCGGCAACGCAGCCGAGGCACACCCGTGCGGTTTCAAATGGGTGACTGAGGCGAAGGCGCACAACAAGGCGCGCCTGATCGTCGTTGACCCGCGCTTCAACCGTTCGGCATCGGTCGCGGACTATTACGCCCCGATTCGTACCGGCACGGATATCGTCTTCCTTGGCGGGTTGATCAACTACCTGCTCACGAACGACAAGATTCAGCACGAATACGTCAAGAACTACACCGACTTCACCTTCCTGGTGAAAGACGAGTTCACGTTCGAAGACGGCATCTTCTCGGGCTACAACGCCGAGAAGCGCACCTACGACCGCAGCTCCTGGGATTACCAGAAGGGCGCAGACGGCTTCGTGCTTACCGACCCCACGCTGCAACATCCGCGCACGGTCTACCAGTTGATGAAGCAGCACTACTCGCGCTACACGATCGATATGGTCGAGCGGGTGTGCGGCACGCCGGCCGACAAGGTCGAGTACATCTTCAAGCAGATTGCCGAGTGCTCGACGCCCACGCGCACGATGACCATTCTGTACGCGCTGGGGTGGACGCAGCACTCGATCGGCTCGCAGATCATTCGTACCGGCGCGATGGTGCAGTTGCTGCTCGGCAACATCGGTGCCGTGGGCGGTGGCATGAACGCGCTGCGGGGGCACTCGAACATTCAGGGCCTGACCGATCTGGGCCTGATGACCGATCTGCTGCCGGGCTACATGTCGTTGCCCAAGCAGGCCGAGCAGTCCGTCGATCAGTACCTGGCGGCGCGCACGCAAAAACCGCTGCGCCCGAACCAGCTCAGCTACTGGCAGAACTATCCGAAGTTCTACGTGAGCCTGATGAAGGCGTGGTGGGGCGATGCGGCGACCGCCGAGAACAACTGGGCATATGACTATCTGCCCAAGCTCGACAAGCCGTACGACCTGCTGCAAGTGCTCGAACTGATGAACAAGGGCAAGATCACCGGCTACATCGCACAGGGTTTCAACCCGCTGGCGGCGGCCCCGGCGAAGGTCAAGTGGGATTCCGCACTGGCCCAGCTCAAGTTCCTCGTCATCATGGATCCGCTCGCGACCGAGACGTCCGAGTTCTGGAAGAACTTCGGCGAGCACAACAACGTCGATTCGAGCAAGATCCAGACCGAGGTGTTCCGCCTGCCGACGACCTGCTTCGCCGAGGAAGACGGCGCGCTCGTCAACTCCGGACGCTGGCTGCAATGGCACTGGAAGGGCGCGGAGCCGCCGGGCGAGGCGCGCACCGACATCGAGATCATGTCGGGCCTGTTCCTGCGTCTGCGCGAGATGTACAAGACGCAGGGCGGCAAGTATCCCGACCCGATCGTCAATCTCTCGTGGCCGTACGCGCAGCCGGAAAGCCCGACGCCCGAGGAAATCGCCAAGGAGTACAACGGCCGCGCGCTCAAGGACATCGTCGATCCGAAAGATCCGACCAAGGTCACGCGCAAGGCGGGCGAGCAACTGTCCGGTTTCGCCGAGTTGAAGGACGACGGCAGCACCTCGTCGGGCTGCTGGATCTTCGCGGGCGCATGGACACAGGCCGGCAACCAGATGGCCCGTCGCGACAACAGCGATCCGACCGGTATCGGCCAGACGCTGAACTGGGCGTGGGCGTGGCCGGCCAACCGGCGCATTCTGTACAACCGTGCATCGGCCGACGTGGCCGGCAAGCCGTTCAACCCGAAGCGCAAGCTCGTTTCGTGGAATGGCAAGGCATGGGTAGGGGCGGATGTGCCCGACTTCAAGGTGGATGAAGATCCGGCCGGCGGCATGGGCCCGTTCATCATGAACCCCGAAGGCGTGGCGCGCTTCTTCGCGAAGGCGGGCATGGCCGAAGGGCCGTTCCCCGAGCACTACGAGCCGTTCGAGACGCCGCTGGGCTACAACCCGCTGCATCCGAAGCAGCCCAAGGCGACCAGCAATCCCGGCGCACGCGTGTTCCCGGACGATCTGGCGACGATGGGCACCGCGGACAAATTCCCGTATGTGGCAACGACGTATCGTCTGACCGAGCACTTCCACTACTGGACCAAACACGCGCTGCTGAACTCGATCATCCAGCCGGAGCAATTCGTCGAGATCGGCGAGGCGCTGGCCAAGGAGGTGGGGGTGGTCGCGGGCGATACGGTCAAGGTGTCGTCCAACCGGGGCTACATCAAGGCCAAGGCGGTGGTGACGAAACGGTTGAAGGCGCTCAAGATCGACGGCAAGACCGTGCACCACGTGGGCATTCCAATTCACTGGGGCTTCAAGGGAGTGGCCAAGCCGGGCTTCCTTGCAAACACGCTCACGCCGATCGTTGGCGACGGCAATTCGCAGACACCGGAAGTGAAGTCGTTCCTGGTGAAGGTCGAGAAGGCATAGGGAGGCGCCATGGCATTGCAATCACTTGATATCAAACGGCGCTCGGCAACGACACTGCCGTCGCCCTCGGTGCGCGAGGCGCACACGGGCGACGTCGCCAAACTCATCGACGTCTCGAAATGCATCGGCTGCAAGGCCTGCCAGACGGCGTGCATGGAGTGGAACGACCTGCGCGACGAAGTTGGCGAAAACGTTGGCGTGTACGACAACCCGCGCGACCTGTCGGCGGACTCGTGGACGCTCATGCGCTTTACCGAGTACGAGAACCCGAAGGGCGACCTCGAGTGGCTCATCCGCAAGGACGGCTGCATGCATTGCGAGGACCCGGGCTGCCTGAAGGCCTGCCCGTCGCCGGGGGCGATCGTGCAGTACGCCAACGGCATCGTCGATTTTCACGAAGAGAACTGCATCGGCTGCGGGTACTGCATCACCGGCTGCCCGTTCAACATCCCGCGTATCTCGCAGAAGGACCACAAGGCGTACAAGTGCACGCTGTGTTCCGACCGCGTGGCCGTGGGGCTTGAGCCGGCGTGCGTGAAGACGTGCCCGACCGGCGCGATCATGTTCGGCACCAAGGACGCCATGAAAGATCAGGCGGCCGAGCGTATCGAAGACCTGAAGTCACGGGGCTTCGACAACGCGGGGCTGTACGATCCGGCGGGGGTGGGCGGCACGCACGTGATGTATGTGCTGCATCATGCCGACAAGCCGTCGCTGTATCACGGCCTGCCGGATAACCCGCGCATCAGCCCGATGGTGACGTTCTGGAAAGGCATTGCGAAACCGCTGGGCGTGGCTGCGATGGCGTTCACCGCGATTGCCGGCTTCTTCCACTACATCAAGACCGGTCCGAACGAGACGACCGAAGAGGATGAAGAGCAAGCGCACCGGTACGATGCGTCCCGAAAGGGGCGGGGGTCCGATGGCGAGAAAGGCGTTGTCACGCACGAGGAGGTCTGACCATGTCGCATGAACAAAGCGATCGCAAGGATGATCTGATCGAGCGTTACAACGCTGCGGAGCGCATCAACCACTGGATTGTCGCGGGCACGTTCGTCTTGCTCGCGCTCTCCGGGCTGGCGCTGTTCCATCCGTCGATGTTCTGGCTCACGAATCTGTTCGGCGGCGGGCCATGGACGCGGATCCTGCATCCGTTCGTCGGGGTGGTGATGTTCGTCGCCTTCGTGTGGCTCGCGCTGCGGCTCTGGCGGTTCAACATGTTCGAGTCGCGCGACACGGAGTGGATGAAGAAGATCGGCGACGTGCTCAACAATCGCGAAGAGAATCTGCCGGAAGTCGGGCGCTACAACGCCGGACAGAAGCTGCTTTTCTTCGTGATGGTGCTGTGCATGCTCGGACTGCTGCTCTCGGGCATCGTGATCTGGCGCGCGTACTTCGCGTTCTACTTCCCGATCTGGGTGATTCGCCTGGCATCCGACGTGCACGCGGTGTGTGCATTCGTGTTGATTTGCGGCATCATTACGCACATCTACGCCGCGATCTGGATCAAGGGTTCCGTGCGCGCCATGACGCGCGGTACCGTCACCCGCGGCTGGGCGTGGAAACATCATCGCGCCTGGTACAAGCAACTCAACAAATGAGTCCGGCCCAGGTGGCTGGACGCTCTTACGAGGCCAGCCACCTTGCAACGCATTCTTGAACCCGGACAGATCGAGTCGCTCGATCGCACCTCCATTCCCCGTCTACGCATGCCGCAACGCGCCGAGGTCTTCTCGGCGCGCGCGGCGCGTTTGCGCCAACTGGCCGACGCGCATCCGCTTGGCGATTACCTGCGGCTAATGGCCGCACTCGTCGATGCGCAGCAACGCGTGCTCGACAACTTCCAGGCCGAGCGCCCGTCCGACGAATCGATCGAGCAGGCGCAACAACATTGCATGCCGCTCGTGCCCGCCACCGGCGGATACGATGCCGGCCGTTGGCAACCGTTGCTCGCGCCGCTGCTCGACGCCGTGGCTGCACAACCTGGCTTGCCCGCGCCGGTGCGCGGGGTGCTCGAGCGGATTCGCACGGCCGATCCTGCCGCCCTCGAAGGCGCGGCGCAGGCGCTGCTCGCCGGGCATGGCAAGGGCGTGGATGCCGCGAGTGCCCCCTTCCTGATGGCGGCCTTGCAGGTGCTCTGGACGAGCGTGGCAAGCACGTTCGACGCTGGCGAAGTCCCGATGCTCGACGTCCCCAATGTCTGCCCCGTGTGCGGCACGCTGCCGGTGGCGAGCGTCGTTCGCATTGGCGGCGCGCATGAGGGCTACCGTTATCTCGCCTGCGGCCTGTGTTCCACCGAATGGCATATGGTTCGCGTGAAGTGCACGCATTGCGAAGCGAGCGAGCATGTCGCGTATCACGTCGTCGACAAGTCGGGCGACGCGGCAGTGTCCGGCGCGCAGGCATTGGCGGCGGCGGGAGCGGTGGAAGCCACAGCGGGGGCGGATGAGGTTGCCAAGCGCGCGGACGGCCGTCCGACGCTCGACGAAGCGGCCAAACGCGTGGCGTCGTCGCCCATCCGCGCGGAATCGTGCGACGACTGCCATAGCTATCGCAAGATCTTCTATCAGGACAAAGACCCGTTCGTCGAGCCCGTGGCCGATGACCTCGCGAGCCTTGCCCTCGACGTCTTGATGGGCGAGGCAGGATACGCACGCGCCAACGGGAATCCGTTGCTCTGGCAGAACGCCGAAGACGCCTAAGGGGATCGGGATGGGGATGGCCGAGCACGATCGTGGGGTGGCGGGGGCAGAGGTGGCAGGGGGGGCTGCGAGGGCAGTGGATCTGCCGTCGCTCGACCGGCTGCTGGGAATGCCCGAGTTTCAGGCGGCATTGGCCGACTTCGGGCGCACGCAGGTCACCGCCGCGTTGCGACGTGATCTCGACGAATGCCGCGCGTTGGCGTTGTCGGGCACGCTGACACACGACACGCTGACGCCGGCGGCCTTCGGGGCGCGCGTGACCCACGCGCTGACCGAGCGTAACCGGGGGACACTGCGTCCGGTCTTCAATCTCACCGGTACGGTGCTGCACACGAATCTCGGCCGGGCGTTGCTGCCCGAGACGGCCGTCGAGGCCGTCATGCAGGCGCTGACCTCCCCGGCCAACCTGGAGTTCGACCTCGCCACAGGTGGACGCGGCGACCGTGACGACCTCGTCGCGCCGTTGCTGTGTGAGCTCACCGGTGGTGAGGCGGCGACCGTCGTGAACAACAACGCGGCGGCGGTGCTGCTGATGCTGGCAACGCTTGCCAAGCGTCGTGAGGTGGTGGTCTCGCGCGGCGAACTGGTGGAAATCGGGGGGGCGTTCCGCATTCCCGACATCATGACGCACGCGGGGGCGAAGCTCGTCGAAGTGGGCACGACCAACCGCACGCATGCGGCCGACTATCGCAATGCCATTGGCGAGAAGACAGCGTTGCTGATGAAGGTGCATTGCAGCAACTACGAAGTCTCGGGCTTCACCAAGAGCGTCGAGGTTGCCGAGGTCGTGCAGATTGCCAGGCCGCATGGTGTGCCGGTGGCCGTCGATCTCGGCAGTGGCACGCTCGCGCCGCTGGAGCGATGGGGGTTGCCCCACGAAACGACGGTGCAGGAGACGATCGCGGCCGGTGCCGATCTCGTCACCTTCTCCGGCGACAAGCTGTTGGGCGGGCCGCAGGCGGGCATGATCGTCGGGCGTCGCGACCTCATCGCGAAGATCAAGAAGCATCCGCTCAAGCGGGCGCTGCGCGTTGGCAAGCTGACGCTTGCGGCGCTGGAACCGGTGCTGCGTTTGTATCGCGATCCCGATCATCTGACGGCGCGGCTCACCACGCTGCGCTTGCTCACGCGAGCGCGTGCCGAGATGGCGGCGCAGGCTGAGCGCCTTGCGCCGGTACTCGCGCAGTCGCTGGGCAATGCCTACACCGTCACGGC
>Ga0181519_10005073_pt1 | contig 10581 bp, 6 predicted proteins | sample PEATcosm2014_Bin_26_FD_121102 | JGI IMG/M metagenome (GOLD analysis project Ga0181519, IMG submission 121102) | Peatland microbial communities from MTU Mesocosm Facility, Houghton, MI, USA - PEATcosm2014_Bin02_10_metaG | ecosystem: Environmental > Terrestrial > Soil > Wetlands > Peat | place... | reverse complement strand
GCTAGCCCGATCCGAGCATCGAGGTTGTCCGGAGCCTTCTGCAGCGCGCTCTTGAACTGAATCGACGCCGCCGGATAGTCTGCCCGCGCGAGCGAGGCCTGCCCCTGGCGGACGCGCTTGTCGGCGCTGACGAAATAGTCGCAGCCTGCCTGAGTCGCAACGATGAGCGTCAGCGCCACGAGAAATGCCGGGCGCCGCGCCACGCGTAGTCCGCGGGCACCGCAATCAGGGTACTTTGGACCGGTGCCACGCATCATTTTGTTGTTTCCCTTCCCGTCGCGGACGCAACCAGAGGCGCAGCCATGTCGGCGAGGAACGCGGCGAGCAGCTGCTCCTCGCGCTCGCCGGCACACCCATTATGGCAGGCTACCGCGAGGCTGACCGCAGCCGACCCGCTGTTTCCACCGAAGACGCGCATGCCCTCCGCGACCTTGGCGCCGATCTCATCGGCGGCAGCCACCTGACCGATCTGGTACCAGCGCCACACACGCCATGCTTCACCGGCGCCCGAGCGCACAACCAGGTCGCGCACAGTGGCCGGCGATCCCGAACCTAGGCCGGTGACCCGTACGACGCTGCTCGTGACCTCGGTACCTTCGGGGCCGTCCGGGTGGGAGTAGAACCCGACGAGCTTCGCGGAGCCGCGTTCGACCGCGTAAAACGCGAGGTCAACGTATACCGAGCCCGCGGCGCCGTCGTAACGGGACCGGAACTCGGTTGACGGACTCGAGAAGGCCGGGTGCCAGCCTTCGTCTGATACTGTCGGCCCCATCCACGTTCCCCTGCCGGCCGGAAGCGGCAGCGGCTGCCAGCCGGCATGCGCCATGCGAAGGTCCGCGAGCGACCCGACCGCGGGTCCGGCAACCAGCGCCAACGCCGCGACGAGCGCGCGCCTTGCAGCCACCGGGCGCGTCGCCCGTGGGCCGTCGCCGGGCGCGGGCTCGGGTCTGCCTGCTCCGCCGAAGCGGCCCGCCAGCGCGAGAAAGATCGCCAGAAATCCCGCGAACAGAATCCAGCCGAACAGCAGATGACCCTTCGTCACGAGCTCGGTCTGCATGTTCGTGCGCTCGCCCTGGACGACGACGAAGAACACCCGCAGCCAGTTGGAGACCAGCGCAAACGGCAGGGCCGCCACGACGAGCACGGCCCTGCTCCGAATGCCAAGCCGCTGCACGTGGCCATAGAGGGCCGCCACCGTCACTGCGACCACGAGAAAGCTGAGACCGCTGCAGCCGGGCGCGATCTCGAAGGTGCCGGCCGGGATCGTCAGGAAAAAGCCCTCGCGAACGGTCGGGATTCCGACCGCGTTCAGCATCCCCGCGTTCGCCGCCGCGGTCAGGAACTGGAGCGGCCAGACCAGCACGTCCCAGATCGAGATCGCAGTCCAGACAAGCGCCAGCGGAAAGGCCACCCGCCAGGCCGAGCGCACTCCGAGAGCAGCCACGACGGCAAGCCAGATGAGCATGGGCGCGAGGAGCTGCCGTGCGATATCGACGCGCGCACCGTAGGCGAACGCCCACAGCCCCTCAAGTGCGAGGAGCCCGCCGAGTGCCGCAGCAACCGGCGCGGACCGGTCGAACGCGAGCGTCGCCCGATCGCGCCATATCAGCCAGAGCACGAGCAGCGCGATGAGCGGACCATGCGAGTAAACGAATGAGGACATCCACTGCCCCCAGAGCGTCACGGCATCTGACCGGGTCGCCGTCACAAACAGACCAATCAGACCGAAGACCACCCAGACGGCGCGTCGGTCTGCGCCGGCGTCCGTGCCGCTCGCCGGGACTACATAACCGTCCATTGGGTAGGTCGATCCATTCCGGTGCCAGCTCGGAAGTTTAACTGGATTGGGGGCCGGGCCCGTCGACCGGGCATCCCGAATACGCCGTCGGGTCCGCGCCTCCTGTGACCTGCGTCACACTTCCGGGGGTTCGGCGGTCCCGGCCGGCTGCGTGGCTGACAGCCCGTAACGTTCGAGGAGATCGTAGAGCGTCGGCCGGGTGATCCCGAGGAACTCGGCAGCCCGGGACAGGTTGCCGGCTGCCGCCTGCAAGGCCTGGCTGACGACCTGGCGCTCCGCGCGGCAGCGCGCCTCCTTGAGATTCAGGACGCTCGGCGGCGCGACGTCGGAACCGGCAGGCAGGCCGATGTCGTCGGCATTCAGGACCGCGCCGTCGCTGACGATCACCGCGGACTTGAGGCGGTTCTCGAGTTCGCGCACGTTCCCGGGCCATGGATAGGCCTGGATCGCAGCGAGCGCGTCGGGCGAGAACGCGCGCTTCGGACGCGGCGTGGTGGCCGCGTACTTTCGCAGCAGCGCGTGCGCGATCACGAGCACGTCACCGATGCGCTCGCGCAGCGGAGGTACCCGCAGCGAAATCTCACCCAGGCGGAAATACAGGTCCTGGCGGAACTTCTGCGCGGCGATGAGCTGCGCGAGGTCCTGGTGGGTGGCGCAGACGATGCGCACATCGACCGGAATTTCCTCGCGGCCACCGACGCGTTCGATGACCTTCTGCTGCAGAAATCGCAGCAGCTTCGCCTGCAGGGGCGGCGGCATGTCACCGACCTCGTCGAGGAACAGCGTACCGCCGTCGGCAACCTCGATCTTGCCGGGCGTCGTCTTGGCCGCTCCGGTGAATGCGCCCTTCTCGTAGCCGAAGAGCTCGCTTTCGAGCAGCTGCTCGGGGATCGCCGCGCAATTGATCGCCATGAAGCGGTGCTCGCGCCGCGCGCTGAGACGATGGAGGGCCCGCGCGATGAGTTCCTTGCCGGTACCGCTCTCGCCGAGTATGAGCACGGCGACGTCCGCCGGTGCCACCTTCTCAATCGTCCGGAACAGCTTCAGCATCACCGCATCGCTGCCGATGATGCCCTCGAACGGGGTCGGCTCCTGCGCATCCCGTAGCATCGCATTCTGGTGCTCGAGGTCGTGCAGCTGGAAGGCACGCCGCACGAGCAGCCGCAGGACATCGACGTCGAGTGGCTTCTGATAGAAGTCGTAGGCTCCGGCGCCGACCGCACGCAGCGCATTGTCACGATCGGCGTTGCCCGTGACGACGATCACCTTGGTCCGTGGCGCGAGCGCGAGGACCTCCGTGAGGGTCGCCATGCCCTCCGCGGTGCCCTCCGGGTCGGGCGGCAGTCCGAGGTCCTGCAGCACCACCGCCGGCTCGTGGCGCCTGAGCGCCGCAATCGCCGCCGCGCGCGTATCCGCGATGACGACCTCGTACTCCTCGAAGCACCACCGGAGTTGCTTCTGCAGCCCGACGTCGTCCTCGACGATCAGCAAACACGGCTTCACGGCCGACTCCGGCATCGCTCAGTCCTCCCGACCCGCCGCTGCACTTGGCAGGGACACCGTGAAACGGGTGCCCCCACCCAGCGTACTCGATACTGCCACGTCTCCGTGCAGCGACCGTACATAGTCGCGCACCTGATAGGCCCCGATCCCCATGCCTTTCGACCCCTTGGTGCTGTCGAACGGCCGAAACAAGCGGTCGCGGATGAATTCTGCGGTCATTCCCCCGCCCGTGTCGGATACCTGGATCACGGCCCGCTCGCCCTCCCGCGAGAGCTCGATCCGGACCGCACCGCCCGCCGGCGTCGCGTCCTGCGCATTGCGCACGATGTGCTCGACCGCCGTCATCAGCCGGTCCGGATCGGCCATCACCACCGGCGACGCGGTCGCGCAATGGATCGTCGGCACCGGCTCGCGCCCCGAGGTGCGCTCCGCCACGCGCTCCAGCATCGCGAGCAGGTCGACCGGCCGCTCGCTCGAGCGCAGCTCACCCTGGTTCAGCTGCTCGACGAGCCGGGTCATCCGGTCGGTGGAATTGCGGATCGTGTCGATCGTGTCGTCGACGAAGGCGGGATTGCGACGGTGCCGCTCTGCGTTTGCAACCACCAGGGACAGCTGGGCCAGGAGATTCTTGAGGTCGTGCATCACGAACGCAGTCATGCGGCTGTACGCCTCGAACTGCCGGCTCTCGGTGAGGCGTCGATCGGCCTCGAGGTGCGCTATGTAGGTGCCGACGTGGCGCCCGACCGTCTTCAGGAGGTCGCGATCCTCGAAGTTCATCACGAACGGCGCATCCGGCGGACCGAGGCCGAGGAGCCCGACCGCGCGCCGGCCGTGCATCAGCGGCACGTAGATGGTGAGGCCCGAGTCAGCCGCGAGCGCCTCCGGGAGTCGCAGGTTCGGATAGGTTGCCGGCGAGCGCCGGTACTCGGTCAGGTCGAAGATCCAGTTACGCTGCTCGAGGAACGTGACGAGTTCAGCGTCCGCCGCAATCGGCAGTGACGCGGGCCGAGCAGCGCGCGACGAACCCCAGTCCGCCACGGGCACGAACAGCTGCTCGTCGTCCGCGCGGATCCAGAGGGTGCCGAAATGGCTGCCCATGATCTGGGCCACCGCGCGGATCATGGCCGGCCGCGCCTCGGATGCGACCTCGCGAGCCTCCAGCGCGTTGACGAACCTGAGCCACTCGACGCGGTAATCGTACTTGTTGCGGAAGAAATGCTTGTTGAGAAACACCTTGAGCCGGTTGCGCACCGCGTCGGAGGCAACCAGCACGATGAGCACGATCGCGGCGCCGAACAGAAAGACGAGCTGCGCGAGTTCGCCCCAGCGCCCGCCGAATGCGGAGATCAGGTAGCCGACTGCCGCCATCGCGAGCAGGTAGATGCCGACGACCATGAGCGTGGTCGAATAGAACACGACGTGCCGCGACACGAACACGTCGAGCGACCAGGCCGGGTTGCGACGTGCGGCGAGCGCGATGGCCGGCACGCACAGCGCGTTCGCGAAGCCGCGAATCGCCAGCGTCTGCACCGTGACCGCCTGGGTCATCAACGACTCCGCGTACATCGCAAGGTCGAACATCAGCATGCCGCCGACGCCGAGCAGCAGCGGCTGCACGGCGCGCTGCGCCACGGCGCGCGAGTTGCGATGCAGCTGCTCGATCAGGATCAAGCCAACGATCGGGAACGTGATTCCGGCAGCGACCAGAGCGATGCCGCCCCAGGCATGCATGAGCGCTGAGGGCCCGGCGACCAGACGCGCGAGCGCGAACGCGACGCCCACGGCGCAGAGCGCGTAGCTCAGCCATCCCAGGGACCGTGGCACACCCGCCGCCTGCGCGATTCCGCCGAGCGCAAACACCCAGACCACGAGGCGGAGCCACTCGGCGGTCGGCACGAGCGCCTGCGGCAGGTTGCCGTGCCAGTATTCGAGGCCGAGCAGCGCGGCCCAGACGGCGCTGACGGCCGACGCCAGAATCAGGCGCGACCCGGTTCCGTGGCCGCGCCAGCCGGCGGTGAGCACCGCCGCGAGTACCAGGAAGGCGATGGCCGCTGAACCGTAGCTGAGCGCGCCCAGGAGATTCACGGTCTCACCGTGCTCCCTGGCCCCAGAGCACGACTTCTGCGGTCTGCAACAGAATCATGAGGTCGAACAACATCGAATGATTCTTCACGTAGAAGAGATCGTACTGCAGTTTCTCGGCCGCATCCTGCTCGGATGATCCGTACGGGTAGCAGAGCTGCGCCCAGCCGGTGATGCCCGGCTTCACGCAATGCCGCTCCCGATAGTACGGGATGCGGTTCTCGAGTTCCGCCACGAATTCCGGTCGCTCGGGTCTCGGACCGACGAAGCTCATGTCCCCATAGAGCACATTGACGATCTGCGGCAGCTCGTCGATGCGTACCTTGCGAATGAAGGAACCGACGCGCGTCACCCGCGGATCCTGCTTCTGCGCCCAGACGGCGGTGCCCGGCTGCTCCGCATCGATGCGCATGCTGCGGAACTTGAGAACGTCAAACGGCTGGTTGTCGAGGCCGATGCGGCGCTGGCGGTAGAGAACGGGCGCACGCCAGCCGTCCTCGATCAGGATCGCCACCAGGGCAATCAGCATGAATGGCCAGCTGATCAGCAGCAGGCCGACGCTCGCGGCGATGTCGAAGCTGCGCTTCGAGAATTCCCGCCAGCGACTGCGGTCGAAGCCGGGCGAGAAGATGATCCAGCTCGGGTTCAGTACGTCGAGCCGCACCTTCCCCGTTTCGCGCTCGAGGAAGTCGACGATGTCGATGATCTCGACCCCGTTCAGTCGACACTCGAGCAACTCGTGCACGGGGAACGCCCGTCGCCGGTCGTCCATGGCGATGACGATCTCGTCGATCTCCCGTTCGCGGCAGTATTCGAGGAGCGGTCGGTCGAGCGAGACGATGCGGTCCGCCGGTACGACCGGTCGCTCGTCCTCGAGGCGTATGAACGACTGTATGACGAATCCGCGCTGGTCGGTCCGGCGCCGCAGCTGCGAAATGCCAATGGCGCGGCGCCCGGCACCGTACACGAGTACCCGGCGCTTGAAGATGTCGTCGGTGACGGCACGGTCGAAGACGATGCGCACCACGCCGGTGAGAACGAGTGCTATTACCGCACCAAGCCCGAGGGCCGCGCGCGACATGAAGAGCGCCGGCACGCCATAGGACATGAACGCCACGGCGGCAATCCCGGCCAGCACCGCGGCTGCGCTACGCACGACGACACCCAGGATCCGGGTGCGCTGGCGCCGGCTGTAGAGCCCCATCGCCACGAGGCCGAGCAGGGTGACGACCGCGAACACGGCCAGATCGGCCGTTGCCGCCAACGGCGAGTGAAACTGGGTGTGCAGCAGCTGGGCGGCGATCAGCGGCGATGCGGCAAGCGCGCCGGCTTCAGCGCAGGCCAGCAGCAGCAGGGGAAACAGAATGTGATGCTGAAATATCCGCACAGTGCTCGCATGTCCGCCGACCGTACTCGAGCAGCGGCCCGAGGACTGGACTCATGCTACCGGATCGCGCCGTGCCTGCGCGGGGACACGTGTCACTGACGGGCGGGCCGGCCATGGCGTCCCCAACGGGATTCGAACCCGTGTCGCAACCTTGAAAGGGTTGTGTCCTAGGCCTCTAGACGATGGGGACGAGTATGTGGACGTGCCAAAGAGAGTGATGGTGGAGCTAGTCGGGATCGAACCGACGACCTCTTGCATGCCATGCAAGCGCTCTCCCAGCTGAGCTATAGCCCCACGCGGAGCCGGCGACAATAAGGGCTGTTTCCTTGTGTGTCAACATCTTGGGTGGCGCCCCCGGATCGTGCCCCCCGCTCACCCGTCAGCGGGGCCTCCGGCCGCGGCGAACGCCTCGGCCGCGGCTATGCGTCGCGACGATTCCGCCTGCCCGAGGATGGCGAGCGTCTGGTCGATGGGCGGCGACACGCCGCCCCCGGCCACGGCCACGCGCACCGGTTGCGCCACCTTGCCGAGGCTGAGACCGCGCTCATCGGCGAGCGCCTGCAGGGCCGCATGCACCGATGCCGGTGACCAGTCGCGGAGCGCAGCGAGCGCAGCCCGAACGGCCGCCAGGATCGGCAACGTCTCCGGCGTCAGGTTCTTGGCCGCCGCCTTGGCCTCGTAGCGCGACGGTGCGACGAAGAAGAACAGACTGCTCTCCACCATTTCCGACAGTGTCTTCGCGCGCTCGCGCTGAGCGAGGGCGATCGCGGTGAGGTCGATGCCGCCCGGATCAATGCCGCGCCCGCGCAGGAAGAGTTCCAGTTGCCCGGCGATGCGCTCGGGAGGCGCCCGCATCAGGTGCTGCTGGTTGGTCCACGCCATCTTGTCGGGATTGAGCGCCGAAGCCGACTTGTTCACGTCCGTGAGGTCGAACAACCGGATCATCTCGTCGAGGGAGAAGATCTCCTGGTCGCCATGCGACCAGCCGAGCCGGCCCAGGTAGTTGAGCAGTGCCTCCGGCAGGAACCCCTGTTCACGGTATTCGAGGACGCTCACCGCGCCGTGCCGCTTCGACAGCTTCGTGCCGTCCGGCCCGAGAATCATCGGCAGGTGCGCGTATTCCGGGATCGTCGCACCCATTGCCTGCAGCATGTTCTGCTGGCGCGGCGTGTTGTTGATGTGGTCGTCGCCGCGAATCACGTGCGTGATCCGCATGTCCCAGTCGTCGACCGATACGCAGAAATTGTAGGTCGGATTGCCGTCCGACCGCAGGATGATCAGGTCGTCGAGTTCCGAGTTCTTGAAGATGATCGGGCCGTGCACGAGGTCCCGGACCACGACCTCGCCGTCGAGCGGATTCTTGAAGCGCACCACGGGTTCGACGCCGTGGACGGGCTCGGTGCGCGTTCGGCACCTGCCGTCGTAGCGCGGCTTCTCCTTGCGTGCCGTCTGCTCGGCACGCATTGCGTCGAGCTCGTCCTTCGAGCAGTAACAGCGATACGCCTTGCCCGCAGCCAGAAACTGCTCGATCACCTCACGGTACCGATCGTAGCGCTGCGTCTGGTAGAACGGGCCCTCGTCGGGATGGAGGCCGAGCCAGTCCATCCCGTCGAGGATTGCTCGCACCGCCTCAGGCGTCGAGCGCTCGCGGTCCGTGTCCTCGATCCGAAGGATGAAGGTCCCCTGCCGATGCCTCGCGTACAGCCAGCTGAAGAGCGCGGTGCGAACGCCGCCGATGTGCAGCATGCCGGTCGGGCTCGGCGCGAAGCGTGTTCTGACGGTCATCAAGCTCTCGTCTAACCCCATGAAAGGGCGGCGATATTACCAGACTCCGGCGCCGTGTTTCCGCTACGAGACCGCGGCAGTCAGGACCTCTGGAGACGTCCGCCGGAGCGCTACCCGCGGTGGCGACACGGGACAGGTGTCGGGCGATCGCGGAATCTGGCGGCCGCCGAGCGCCACGGAGGCTGGTGACCGGATATGGACGCGGGTGGTCGCGCTGCCGGTCGGGCGGTCATTGCCCGCGGCGAACTGCGTGCGGGCTGCGGCCCTATCAGGGAATCGTCTTCGATGCAGCGGGCGTGTAGGGACTCTCGTTGCCGTCCGAGTCGTACGCGCTCGCGACGAAGTAATACGTGCCGCTGGCGAGGCCCGTGACTTCGTAGCCAAGCGCCGACGGGCTCGGGACGTCAATCACGTTGGGGTAATAGCCCCGCGAAGTGCCGAAGTAGACTCGATAGCCGGCGAGGTTAGTCAGCGCAGATCCATCGGTTCGCTCGGCCGGTTCAGTCCAGCTGAGGGTGGCGGTTCCGGTGCCGAGCGCCCGCACCGAAATGGTGAAAGGCGGCAGCGACGAGGCGACCGTCCCGTCCGATGCGGCGATGGTCACGTTCGCGTACGGGCCAACGTCACCTGGACCGGGCGTGCCGGACAGCTCCCCGGTCGTCCCATTGAAGTTTGCCCAGGACGGCTTGTTCGCAATGACGTAATAGAGTGGCGCACCGATCGGGCTCGTTGCGGTCGGAATGAACTGATACACCATTCCCACCGTCACCGAGGTGCCTGGTTCCCCGCTTATCGCTGGGCTTCCTGCACTGACGGAGGTCAGTGTCACGGTGACCGAACCGAAGAGCGTCGAGTCGCTGGTCGATACGGCGGTGATGGTCACGGCAGCCTGCGCGGGCGCCGAGGCCGGCGGTGTGTAGACGCCGGCGGCTGAGATGGTACCGACGGTCGAATCACCACCGGCGGATCCATTCACTTCCCACGTGACGGCCGAGCCACCACCAGAGGAAATTTCGGCCGAGAAGGTGATCGCCGAACCGCCGACTGCGACGATCGCGCTACCCGGAGTCACCACGATTCCGGTGTCTGCCGCCGCAGTCGTCAGCTCAACGCTCGCAGCACCGGAGACCGTCGGGTCGGCGACGGATACGGCCTGAATGGTCACCGTCGAATTCGCCGGCAGGCTCGGCGGCGACACGTACTGGCCGGCCGGCGAAATCGTGCCTACCGAGGTATCGCCACCTTCGATGCCGTTGACCTGCCACGTGACGCCCGAGGCGCTTGCGCCAGTGACGGTCGCCACGAACGTGTGCGCCACACCGCCGACGGCGATCTTGACCGATGCCGGGGTCACCGCGACACCCGAGGTCACCGTCACGGCGCCGGCAGGACTCGAACCGGCCCCACCGCCGCATCCGGCCATGGCCACTGCCAGCAGCACAAGGGACAGCGCGCGGATCAGGCGCATTGGCGACCCTGCGCCGTGCGCGATGCTGGTCATCCGCACCGCGCCGCCTTCACGAGCATGGCGCTGGGTGCGGGTTGGCTCCCGCGCGGGCGGCGGCAGCGGCATTGGTCGGACGCAGGTTTCATTTCCGCTCATCTCCGTTCGACCTTCCCGCGCTCATGCGCGGCAGTCGGCCGAATCGATTTCACCTAATCTGCCGGGGAGGCTAGGGTTTGGCGCGGGTGGGAACAACCCCGCTTGCCGTCTCGATTAGGCGACAAAGCGCACGATTGAGTGAAACCGATAAGTGCATCACTCAATGTCGCCTGCGGAAATGGATTGCGCACGGCTCGTTTGTCGCCAGACCGAGACGCCGATGTCGATGACGACACAGGCGGGTCGATTCATCGATGTGTCGATGTCCGAGCCTGGAAGCGCGACCACGAGCCGCGTCAGGGTGTGCGGGACCCGCGTCGACTGTGAGCCGGCGCTGCGGGAACAGATGGTCCCGGCGGCGCCGACGATTTGAACCTCACGAGCGAGACGCATACACTGCGCACCGCGCGGCCGAACGGCGGG
>Ga0181519_10005072_pt1 | contig 10581 bp, 9 predicted proteins | sample PEATcosm2014_Bin_26_FD_121102 | JGI IMG/M metagenome (GOLD analysis project Ga0181519, IMG submission 121102) | Peatland microbial communities from MTU Mesocosm Facility, Houghton, MI, USA - PEATcosm2014_Bin02_10_metaG | ecosystem: Environmental > Terrestrial > Soil > Wetlands > Peat | place... | reverse complement strand
GAACCGAAGAACTCGCGGATGGCCGCCATCACCGGCTTGGCGTTGATCAGGTCGTGCGGCATGGCCGTCGACAGCTCCTGATAGACGCTCATCTTTTCCTTGATGGCGCGCTCCATGCGCACCAGGCCGATGCGGAACTGATTTTCCATCAGCTCGCCCACGGCTCTGACGCGGCGGTTGCCCAGGTGATCGATGTCGTCGACCATGCCGATGTTCTTGCGCAGCTTGAGCAGGTACTTGATGGTCGAGTAGAAGTCCTCGGGTGTCAGGGTGCGATGCTCGAGCGGAGTGTAGTCCTGGCTCTCGTAGAGCTTGATGTTGAACTTGAGCCGGCCCACGCGCGAGAAGTCGTACTTGCGGGCGTCGAAGAACATGCCTTCGAACAAGGCCGAGGCCGTGTCCAGCGTGGGCGGGTCGCCGGGACGCAGCTTGCGGTAGATCTCGATCAGCGCCTCTTCGGGCTTGTGAATCGAATCGCGCTTGAGGGTGTTGGTGATGATGTTGCCCACGTCGTCGCGCTCGGGGAAGAAGACCTCGATCTGCGCCGCGCCGCTCGACAAAATCTTGTGCAGGCGATCGGCGGTGAGCTCGACATTGGCCTCGACCACCACTTCGCCGGTGTTCAGATCGACCACGTCGGCCGCGGTCAGCGCGCCATCCAACTCGGCGGCTTCGATGTCCACGCGGTCTACGTTGGCCGCACGCAGCGCCTTGAGGGTGTGCGCGGTAACCTTGCGGCCGCTATGAGCCAGTTCGTCGCCGTTCACTACCACCGGGTGCGAGGGCTTTACGCCCACCAGGTGAGTGGCGTTCTTGGCGTCTGGCGCAACCGCCCATTGCAGCTTGCCGTCGGCGATGTGAATCTTGTCGACGGTATAGAAGGTGCGCAGAATCTCTTCGTCCGAACGCAGCCCCAGGGCGCGCAGAAAGATGGTGCCCAGGAACTTGCGCTTACGGTCGATGCGCACATAGAGCGTGTTCTTCTGGTCGTACTCGAACTCCACCCAACTGCCGCGATAGGGAATGATCTTGCCCAGGAAGTAGGTGCGATTGTTGGCCGTCTCAAAAAAGACGCCCGGCGAGCGGTGCAACTGGCTGACGATGACGCGCTCGGTGCCGTTGACAATGAAGGTGCCGTTGGGCGTCATCAGCGGAATGTCGCCGAAGAAGACTTCCTGCTCCTTGATGTCGCGGATGCTCTTGGCCCCGGTTTCGGGGTCCTTGTCGTAGATGGTCAGACGGACGGTCACCTTGAGCGGCGCGCTGAAGGTCATGCCGCGCTCTTCGCACTCCTGCTGGTCGTACTTCAACTGCAAGCTGACCGGGTCGCCGCACTTGTTGCAGAAGTCGGGAGTGTTCTTGTTGTAGGTGCCGCACTTCTGGCAGAGCACATCGCCAGGCAGGAAGGGGTCGGTGATGACCATCGCTCCGCAGTGCGTGCAAGCCGTGCGCAGGTGATGCAGGCCCTTGAGGTGGCCGCACTTGCACTCCCAGTTGCCGATGGAGAAGTCGACGAAGTCCAACTGCGAGATGCCACGGAAGTCCGTGATCGGGAAGACCGACACGAAGACCGACTGCAAGCCGTTGTCGTCCCGCTCGTTGGGCAGTTTGTCCATTTGCAGAAAGCGCTCATAGGAACGCCGCTGCACTTCGATCAGGTTGGGAATCTGGGTTGCGGTTGGAATCTTGGAAAAATCGAGCCGGCTGCGAATCGCGCGCTTCTCGTTGGGCATGCTTCACTCCTGAGGCTCATCGCTCCGGATCGGCCTTGCGGGCGAACCGGGCCGGAGCCCGAGTCTCGGGGCGCCGGCTAATTACGGTAAGAACAACAAAATACAGGCTGGAGAAGTTAGGACATTCCAGCCCCACATCCCTTTGCCGGCAGCGACCTGATTGCCATCCGCCACCACATCGGGAAAACCCCCGCTCCCATCGGCTTCATCAAAGCCACATCAAATCTTGGCCGGCGTGAGACATGGGCATTGCCCCCATGCCGGTGTGTGCGTTATTCTGCGCTCAATCGCGGTATTGAGGAGCGCGAGATGCGGAGAAAGGAAATTCCTGAAGGTTGACTTCCGAGATTCCCCGAAAAGATTGACTCAAAAAGTGCCGGGAGACACGAATAGCCCGCAAGGACGCAATGCCTCACGAGCGCGGCTCACTGCCTGTGCTCCCATCCGAATTCTCAATCACACACTCGCCGATCCAAAAGCCCGCTTCCGCCACATCCTGCCGATCCGTCGCCCGAAAGCTCCAGCGGCTCCGCTAAGCCATTGATAACAAGGAACCTACACCACGCAGTGGACGCCGCCGCAAGCCTCGAAATAGTCCTCGATCTGGCCCTTGCCGCGACCCGCACCACGACTGTTACCGCCTACCTCGCCCGCCCAACCGGTCTCAAATCGTGTAAAAACACAAAGAAACCGGCGAGACGCGCAACCAATATATGGTAGCGCGTCTCCGCCAGCCGTGCAAGGGTACCGACTACTTGATTTCGATGGTGGCGATGCCGTCGAACTTCTTCTTGATGGCCTCGGCCTCGTCCTTGGTCGCGCTTTCCTTGATCGCCTTGGGGGCGCCGTCGACCAGGTCCTTGGCTTCCTTCAGGCCCAGCGAAGTGACTTCGCGAACGGCCTTGATGGTGTTGATCTTGTTCGCGCCGAAGTCCTTCAGGATGACCTGGAACTCGGTCTGCTCTTCCGCCGCCGGAGCAGCAGCAGCAGCGCCGCCCGCAGCCGCAACCGGAGCTGCCGCCGCCGCCGAAACGCCGAGACGCTCTTCCAACTTCTTGACCAGCGCCGCCGCTTCCAACAGGCTCAACGCTACAATCTGCTCTTCCAACTGTGCCAAATCCGCCATTTTCATTCTCCAATCAAAAACGTAAAGTGTGATTCTCCGGCCAACCCGGCTGCCAGAAGGTTTCCGATGCGCCAGACTCGCGCCCCCGCTGCCCGCCTTGCCGACCTAAACTTGAAATGCAGCTTCTGGCTTCTAGCTGCCAGCCTCCAGCCTTTTGCCGCCGGAGACGGGAACACCAGAGAAGCTAGGAGCTAGCAGCTTGAAGCTGAAAGCTCCCGGCTAACCGCACTATGCGGCTGCAAACTTTTCTTTTTCCACGCCCTGGCCCAGCACCACGGCCAGATCGCGGCCAGCGGCATTGAGCACGGTCACCAGGCGCTGCGCCGGCGCATTGATCAGGAAGAGCAGCTTGCTGAAGAGTTCTTCCTTGCCCGGCATGGTCGCCAGAGCCTTGACCTCTTCCACATTGAGCAGCTTGCCGTCCACAATGCCCAGCTTGAACTGGAACTCGGCGTTCTTGCCCGCCCAGGCCGCAAAGGCCTTGGCCAGCGCGACCGGATCGCCCGCGGTGAAGGCGACGGAATTGACGCCCTTCAGACCCTTCAGGGCCGCCTCGACCTGCGTTCCCTGGCCGGATACCGCGGCCAGCTTGTTCTTCACCACGCGATACTTGCCGCCAGCCGCGCGGATCGTCTTGCGCAGTTCGAAATCCTGCGCCACGGTCAGCTTGGCAAACGTACCCACGATCGCCGTCGTCGAGGTCTCCAGCTCATGCGCCAGCAACTGGACCTTCTCATTCTTTTTTGCCTTAGAAATCGCCATCTTGTGCTCCGCACAGTGATCAGTAGTCAGTGATCAGTGGTCAGTCATTCCGACCGCCCCCAATCTTGGTTCCCTTGACCCCAACCCCTGTCTCCGCCCTCACGAGCGTTCAAACATAAATTCTGCTCCCAAACCTTTTCGGCCGGGCACAAAGCCAGTCGCCCCAATGCGCCAACTGACCACTGAAAACTGATCACTGACCACTGTTTTAGTGCTTGCCCGCCAAGTCGGCGACGGCCGAATCCAGCGGCACGCCGGGACCCATCGAAGAGCTCAGCGTGACGCTCTTGATGTACTTGCCCTTGGCCGCCGAAGGCTTGCTGCGCACCACGGCGCCGATGACGGTGGTGGCGTTGTCGATCAGCTTCTGCGGATCGAAGCTCAGCTTGCCCACCGGCACGTGCACCAGGCTGGTTTTGTCGGCGCGATACTCGACCTTGCCGGCCTTGACTTCCTTGACCGCCGAAGCGACGTCCAGGGTCACGGTGCCGGTCTTGGGATTGGGCATCAGGCCCTTGGGGCCGAGGATCTTGCCCAGGCGGCCGACCACTTTCATCATGTCCGGAGTGGCGATCAGGGCGTCGAAGTCCGTCCAACCCTCTTTCTGGATTCGCTCGACCATCTCCTCGCCGCCCACAAAGTCGGCGCCGGCTTCCTGCGCTTCCTTCTGGCGGTCGCCGGAGGCGATCACAGCCACGGTCTTAGTCTTGCCCAGGCCGTGCGGCAGAACCACGGTTCCGCGCACCATCTGGTCGGCGTGGCGCGTGTCCACACCCAGACGCATGGTCAGGTCGACGGTCTCGTCGAACTTGGCGTACTTGACCTGCTTGAGCAGATCAACCGCCTCACCCAGCGCATACTGCGGCTTGGTCACAGCCGCGCGCGCCTTCACAATGTTCTTGCTGAGCTTTTTTGCCATTCTTCCCTCGTCTCCCACCGCTCTTGCCAGCCCCGCTTTGCAGGGAACCCGGGACGCTGACCGCATGGGCAACGTATTTGTTGCCAAGGGCAGCGCTCGAACGGGTCCAAAAACCGTGGTGCTTGTGACGGCCCAGAGATTTCCCTGAGCACATCTATGAATGTTATAGAAAAGTCAAGCAGAATGCAAACCGCAGGGAACGAGGGAGCGAGAATTAGGGAGCAGAGAGCAGGGAGTAAATACTTTCCGGCAGGCGGGGGGCGTTGTGGTTCGTGGCCCCCAATGAGGGCGTCCAGTAGAGGAGAGGCCTTTGTAGACGAGGAGCCTTTGCAGAAGAGAGAGGTTTCTGTATACGCAGGTTTTGATAGAAGAGGTGCCTGTGTTGAAGCACTCTATCCCATCAGCAAGCCTCGCGCGCGTCGTAGGCGCAGGGGTTGTGCCCGGGCCTCCAGAGTTAAGAAAGCAACCAGAAAAACCTCCGGAGTCCAATAGGAGCGGCGCAGAACGGCGAATTTGTCGTCCAGATAACGCTCCTGTGATTACCCTGGGTGCAGGGGGCGACCATTTCCTGCGACAATACCGCTGTAACCTGGAGAAACAAAAATGCCTGCTTCGAAATGCCACATGAGGGCGGCCATCGTTTTTCTTTACCTCTCAGCATTCGGAACGCAGTTCTCATGCCCGGAGTCGCCAAAGGGCCCCACAACATGGTGGCCCGACCCATCTACCGGCCTGATGTGGACTGGCCAGACACCGCCGAGACGAGGCATCGGTTTGCCCACTATGGACTGGAAGGATGCAAACAGATATTGCGCTTCGTTGACAATCGGAGGCAATTCCGGCTGGCGGCTCCCGACGCTCAACGAATTGAAGGCCATCGCCGGATTCCGTCACGTTGACGCTAAACCGCGGCAAAATACTGACTGTCGTGGACTCGATCTTATGGAATGTGGATTTGCTCGAGATTCAAATGCTGCCCAGCCCGAGCACGAAGCACTGGAGTTCAAAGGCGGAATATCAATTACTTATCCGCTTTCTGTTTGGTCATCGACTCAGGATGGCGATCAACATGCATTTATTGTGACTCCCGCCGGCAATTGGGGAGACAAGTACTACTACTTAGCCGGTGGCGGGGGTTTTTTATCCGTGGATATGGCGCTTGCCCACGCCAATTTATTGGGACTGCACGCCCCGCCCACCTTTATCTCTGCACTCTGCACACGCCCCATGGAACCCGAGACTCTTCAGATAGCCAAGGATGCCCAGGTTGTCTACGCAGTTCCGGATGTTTTGACGCTGAAGGCTTCTATTCCACTCAACAAAGCGCGCCTTGCTTATCGAGCGGGGCAGTATCAAGAAAGCATCAATCAGGCGAAGAATGCCCTCCTGGTTAAGCCGAACTTCGCGCCTGCCTATTGGGCTATCGGCATTTGCTATGGTCGGTCAGGCCAATGGGATCTCGCGATTACCAATCTCGAAACGGCTATCAAGATAGACAAAGACTACGGCGACGCGAAAGACGCCTTGAAATGGGCAAAGGAAGGCCAGAAGGCCGCGAAAGATGGCAAGAGCCCCAAAGCGCAAGACCCTCAGTGGAATCAGGCCAGCTGAGAGCAGGGTCAAAGCGCAACTTATTCCCCGGTGGTACGTTTAACTCTGTGAAGGGCGGGCGCGGCGACGGCATCTCTATCCCTGCCGCGCTTCCGCTTGCAAGGAGGTTTGGCATGAGAAATCTGAGTATTTCGATTTTTTTGACTGCGGCAATGCTGCTGGCGACTGGCGCTGCCAGTGCGGAAAGCGCCAAGACGCTGGGGCAGGGACAATCTGTGCTCACCGTTCAACCCAAAAACGGAGAGGTGAATCCGGCATCCCTGGTTCCCGGCGATCTGCGCGTCAAGGTCGATGGAAAGCTGGCCACTATCACCTCCGTGACCGCGCTGCGCGGCCCGGCCAGCCCCATCGAGCTGGTGATTCTGATCGACAGTTCGGCGCGTACCTCGCTGGGCGGACAGCTCGGCGAACTCACCCATTTCATCCAGGAGACACCCTCCGACACCAAGATCGCCCTCGCCTACATGCAAAACGGAAGCGCTGTTCTAGCCACCCCGCTGACCGCCGACCCGGCGCAGGCCGAGCGCGGACTCCATCTGCCTGTTGGCTCGCTGGGCTCCAGCGCCAGTCCCTACTTTTGCCTTTCCGACCTGGCCAAGCACTGGCCGTCGCAGGACCCCAAGGCGCGGCGCGTCGTGTTGATGATTACCGACGGTGTGGACAATTACAATCCCCGCTTTGACCCCGAAGACCCCTATTTGCACGCCGCCATCGACGACGCCCTGCGCGCTGGCCTGGTGGTCAACTCCATCTACTGGACGAGCCGGGGCAGTATGGACAACACCTCCGCAGGCAGCTTCGCCGGCCAGAATCTGCTGCAGATCGTGAGTGAGTCGACCGGGGGAATCAGTTATTGGCAGGGCAACGGCAATCCCGTCAATTTCGCCCCGTACCTGACCGAGTTGCGCCACCGCCTGCGCAATCAGTATCTGCTCACCTTTACCGCGCCCCTCAACGGCAAGCCGTCCATCAAGGCGGTTATCGCCAGCCTGGATCTGAAGGTGACCGGAAGCCTTGCCAAGGTCGAGGCGCCCAGACAGGTGCTGGTCCGCCCAGCCATGGCCAGCGCGAAATGAGCCGGCCGGCCATTCACCTATTCGCGCTTGAAGCGAAGCGGTGGCCGGCTGGCGCACGGCGCATCGATTTTGCATTCAGCGCCCGATTTGTGGCACACTTCTAAGCATGGGAAACAAGGATAAAGGTAAGAAAGAAGTCAAGAAGGCGCCCAAACCGAAGCCCAAGGCCGAACCCGGCCGCAGGGAAGTTTTCACCCCGGCTCCGCCGAAATAGCGGCTGATGCCGGCTCGCTTTTCCGGTTCCTTCTTTTCGGGCAAGACCATCCTCCCGCTTTTCGGCTGAGGAATCGCTCGCCCCGAAGCAGAGCCGATTTCATCGATGAACCAACAACAAAAGGCCTTCCCCCGCGGGAAGGCCTTTTGCTGTTGCAAAAAAACGGTGCTTAGGCGACGACTTCGATGCCCATGGAGCGGGCAGTGCCCTTGATGCTCTTGATGGCCGACTCGACCGAGGAGGCGTTCAGATCGGGCATCTTCTGAGTGGCGATCTCGCGCACCTGGGCCTCGGTGACCTTGCCGATCTTTTCCTTGTTCGGCGTTCCCGAACCCTTGGGAATGCCGGCTGCCTTCAGCAGCAGCACCGGCGCCGGAGGCGTCTTGGTGATGAAGCTGAAGCTGCGGTCGCCATAGACGGTGATGACGACTGGAATGACCAGTCCTTCCATCTCCTTGTTGGTGGTTCGCGCGTTGAACTGCTTGCAGAACTCCATGATGTTGACTTGCGCCTGACCCAGCGCGGGGCCAACCGGAGGCGCCGGCGTAGCCTTGGCGGCCATGATCTGCAGCTTGACGTATCCCGTGATTTTCTTCGGAGGTGCCATGTTGGTTCCTTTGGAACCAGCTACTAGCCTCTAGCGGCTAGCTTTGAGCTGGTCGTTTCCGGGCGAATTTTGGTGTTGCGCCCGAGCGTTCGCTTGCAACCGGCGGTGGCTAGAAAACCGGACCGGCTAGAAGCTGGAAGCTAGTAGCTAGAGGCTGCAACTACTCAATCTTTTCGACCTTGCCGAACTCCAGTTCGACCGGGGTGGAGCGTCCGAAGATGGTGACCATGACTTTCATCGTCTCGCGATCTTCGTTGATCTCATCCACCACGCCGTTGAAGTTGGCAAAGGGCCCGTCGGTGATGCGGACCTGTTCGTTTTTCTCGAAGCGGATCTTGAGCCGCGGCTTGTCCTTGCTGGTCTCGGAGCGGAAGATAATGGAACTGACTTCCTGCTCGCTGAGCGCCACCGGCTTGTCGCCGGTGCCGAGGAAACCGGTCACCTTGGGCGTGTCCTTGAGGACGTGCCACAACTGGTTATCCAGCTCCATCTCGACCAGCACATAACCCGGCAGGAAGACCCGTTCGACGGTGCGCTTCTTGCCATTGACGATCTCCGTCACCGGCTCGGTGGGGATCATCACCCGGCCCACGCGATCCGTAAGTCCGAAGGCCTGAACACGGCTCTCGATGGACTCGCGCACCTTGCGCTCAAAGCCGGAGTAGGCGTGCAGGATGTACCACTTGAAGCGCTCGTTGGGCGCCGGCTGGGCTTCCTGCTGCTCCGCGGGTTGTTCCAGTTCTTCTGCCATTTCGATCTCGTTTCGCAATTCCGCTGGCTACTGAATGCCGCCCAGGCGATGCAGCATCCGGTCGATACCGAACTTGAAGAGGTTGTCCACCACAAAAAAGAAGAACCCGAAGATGAAGACCGCGATAATCACCACGGTGGTGGTGGCCTGAACCTCTTTGCGCGAAGGAGTGACGACCTTGCGCGTCTCGGCACGAACATCGCTCAGAAAACGGGAGAATTCGTTCCACGTGCCCATCGCGTTGCTGAAGAACTTCGGCGTTTGCCTCTTTTTCAGTTGATCGTCGCCATTCGCCATGATTGCCTTCGTTCCCATACTTCGTTCCTTCGCGCCGCAAATGCGGCGATACCTCTTCAAACTGGCAGGGGCGGAGGGATTCGAACCCCCAAGTTCGGTTTTGGAGACCGACAGTTTAGCCGTTGAGCTTACGCCCCTAAAAGCAGCTTTCAGCTTTGCGCCTCTAGCTTCTAGCTTGTCTCTGGTTCAGTTGGAATTTCAACCTGCTCACAGAAAAGCTAAAAGCTAACAGCTAGAAGCTAGTAGCTGCTCTACTTCGTTTCCTTGTGCGGATGATGCTTGCGGCAGCGCTTGCAAAACTTTGAGAACTCCAGACGGCCGGTGGTCGTCTTCTTGTTCTTCATCGTGGTGTAGTTGCGCTCCTTGCACTCCGTGCACTGCAATGTTACGATTTCCCGCATTTTCCAATCCTTGATCCAGGGGTCAGGGGTCAGGGATCAGGGGTCAGAAAAACCTGATCCCTGATCCCTGAGCCCTGTTCCCTTGTTACTTAACGATTTCCGATACCGTGCCCGCGCCCACCGTGCGGCCGCCTTCGCGGATGGCAAAGCGCAGTCCCTTTTCCAGCGCCACCGGCGTGATCAGCTCGATGGCCAACTGCACGTTGTCGCCGGGCATCACCATCTCCACGCCCTCGGGAAGCTCGGCTACGCCGGTCACATCCGTGGTGCGGAAGTAGAACTGAGGCCGATAGCCCTTGAAGAACGGCGTGTGACGGCCGCCCTCTTCCTTCGAGAGCACATAGACTTCGCCCTTGAAGTTGGTGTGAGGCGTGATCGAACCCGGCTTGGCCAAAACCATGCCGCGCTCCACATCCTCCTTGGGAATGCCGCGCAGCAGAAGACCGGCATTGTCGCCCGCCAGGCCTTCGTCGAGCTGCTTTTTGAACATTTCCACGCCCGTGCAGACCGTCTGACGGGTCTCGCGGAAGCCAACGATCTCGCAGGCTTCGCCCACCTTCACCTTGCCGCGCTCGATACGGCCGGTAACCACCGTGCCGCGGCCCGAGATCGAGAAGATGTCTTCGATCGGCATCAGGAAGGGCAGATCCACGGCGCGCTCGGGACGGGGAACGTACTTGTCCACCGCTTCCATCAGCGCATCGATCTGGGCTTCCCACTTGGGCTCGCCATTCAGTGCGCCCAGGGCCGATCCGCGAATCACCGGAGCGTCGTCGCCGGGGAACTGGTACTTCGACAGCAGCTCGCGCACTTCCATCTCGACCAGGTCGGTCAGCTCTTCGTCTTCGACCGCATCGCACTTGTTCAGGAAGACCACGATGCAGGGCACGCCCACCTGGCGGGCCAGAAGCACGTGCTCCTTGGTCTGGGGCATGGGGCCGTCGGTGGCCGCAACCACCAGAATGGCGCCGTCCATCTGCGCCGCGCCGGTGATCATGTTCTTGATGTAATCGGCGTGGCCGGGGCAATCCACGTGCGCGTAGTGACGGTTGGCCGTCTCGTACTCCACGTGCGCCGTGGCGAT
>Ga0181519_10005070_pt1 | contig 10584 bp, 8 predicted proteins | sample PEATcosm2014_Bin_26_FD_121102 | JGI IMG/M metagenome (GOLD analysis project Ga0181519, IMG submission 121102) | Peatland microbial communities from MTU Mesocosm Facility, Houghton, MI, USA - PEATcosm2014_Bin02_10_metaG | ecosystem: Environmental > Terrestrial > Soil > Wetlands > Peat | place... | reverse complement strand
TGAAACTCTTCGCGCACGATACGCCGGGCGTGCTCAACGCCAGCGTCCGTTTCGATCCGCAGACCTACGCGCCGACCTATCAACTCGACATCGGTTCGCCCGGGCGTTCCCTCGCCTTTCCGTTGGCGCGCGCGCTCGGCCTCGACGAGCGGATCGTGGCTCGGGCCGAGGCCCTGCTTTCCTCGAGCGAACGCGATTACGACCGGGCCTTGGCCGAACTCGCCGACGTGCGCGCCCAAGCCGTCGCCGAGCGCGAGGCCTTGGAACGCGAGCGCGCGCACCTCGAGACGTTGCAAGGCAACGCGCGCCGTCGCGTCGAGGCCCTGGAGCGCGAGCGGCGCCTGCTCGCGCAGCGCGCCGAAGAGCGCCTCTCGCACGCCCTGCGCGAGTTCGCGAGCGAACTGGAACGGCGTAGCCGCGAGCGAACCGCCACCCGCGCCAAGGTCACGCCCGGACAAAGCGCGTTGCTAGAACGCGTGCTGACCGACGTGCATCGTGACCTGGGGTTGAAGCCCGGCCGCCCCGCTCCGGGTGCGGCAGCATCGCCCGAGCCCGTCGTCGGCGACACGGTTGCGGTCGACTCGCTCGGTAGCGAGGGCGCGATTGCGGAGGACTACGGCGACACGGTGCTGGTCGTGCTCGGCTCGATGCGCGCGGTCGTGCCCAAAGCCGAGCTGCGCCTGGTGCGCCGCGGCGCGGGTCGCGCGGAGGCGTCGCCCGGGCGCGTTCGCGCGGGTCAAGCCGTGCTCGACGCAGCCGGTCGCGCGCGGCCCGAACTCGACGTGCGCGGCAAGCGTTTCGTCGAAGCCGAGCCGTTGGTCGACAAGTGGCTCGACGAAGCTCAGATGCTCGGCGCGGATTCACTGCGCTTGATTCACGGCAAGGGGACCGGTTTGCTCGGACGAGGTTTGCAAGAGTACCTGCGCGATCACGCGGCGGTCAAGACCGTACGGTACGGGAATGCCGAAGAGGGCGGCAGCGGCGTCAGCATCGTGGAACTCGCCTGATGCGCTTCCGCGGAGTCAGTCTGATGCACTTCCGTAGAACGATCGTCCTGAGTGCGGCCGTCGCGTTGACCGGCGCATTTCCAGGCGCCGCGCAGGCCCAAAGTCAGCATGGACCCACGCGCGACGTCGTGCCGCGCGGCCGCATTTCGGCGCTGGTCTGGATGATCGGCAACTGGGAGTGCCACGTCGTCGATCGCAAGCAGCCCGATTACGCGACCCGGATGTGGCGTCGCGTAGCCCTCGGTCCGGGCGGCCTCGAACTCTATGTGTTGGAGAGCATGCCGGACTTCGTGTCGCGCGGCAAGATCGGCTTCAGCGAAAAGAGCGGGCAATGGTATGAGATCGACCGCGTCGGTGAAGGCGTGAGCAAGGAACAGCAGACGCTCGTCGCTCCGCCCGGTGCGCTCAAGCCGAACGGCTTGACGCTCGAAGGGTACATTCCGGGCAAGAAAAAGGGCGATGAGTTTCCGTTGCGCGGCGTCTACAGTTGGACCGGTCACGACGGCTTTATCTTTCGCGCACAATTGCTGCGCAAAGACCAAACCTGGCTGACCTTCCAGAAGCAGAGCTGCGAACGCTCCGATCAGGGGCCCGCGTGAGCGTAGGCGCCGCCGAACAGGTCGAACGCCTGGTCGAAGGCTGCGATCACATCGAAACGCGTGCGGAATTGCAGCAGCGCATCGCCGCCGAGGGCCGGCTGACGGTCAAGTTCGGCATCGATCCGACCGGCTCGTTCCTGCACCTCGGCCACGCGGTCGTGTTGCACAAACTGCAGCAGTTCGTCGAATTCGGCCACCGGGCGATTTTGTTGATCGGCGACTTCACGGCGCGCATCGGCGATCCGACGGGGCGCAACGATTCCCGGCCGCGTTTGACCGACGAAGAGATCGCGGCCAACATGCGCGACTACCGGGCTCAGGCGGGCACCGTACTCGATCTCGAACGCGTCGAGATCATGTACAACTCGACCTGGCTCGCGCCGCTGACGATGCCCGAGGTTATCGCGCTTATGGCGCAGACGACCGTGGCGCAAATGCTCGCGCGCAACGACTTCTCGCAGCGTTACGCCTCGGGCACGCCGATCGCGTTGCACGAGTTCCTCTACCCGATCGTGCAGGCGTACGATTCGGTCGCGATGCGGGCCGCAGTCGAACTCGGCGGCTCGGACCAACTCTTCAATTTATTGCTGGGGCGGGAATACCAGGAGCGCGCCGGCCAGCCCCGCCAGATCTGCCTGACGACGCCGATCCTCGAAGGCACCGACGGCGTGGTGCGCATGGGGAAATCGCGCGGCAACTACATCGGCTTGACCGAGTCCGCCGACGAGCAGTTCGGCAAGTTGATGCGCATGCCCGACGAGATCGTGCCGCGCTACGCCTTGCTCGCGGCCTTCCGGCCCGAGAGCGAGACGGCCGCGCTCGCGCGCGGTCTACGCGACGGCACGCTTCACCCGATGGCGGAGAAGAAAGCGCTCGCCGCCGAAATCGTCACGCGTTATCACGGCGCCGACGCGGCGCGCGCCGCGCAGGCCCGCTTCGAAGCGACGGTGCAACGCGGCGAACTGCCCGACAAGGACGAGATTCCGAAGAGTCCGATGGGCGATTTCAAGTCCGTCGCCGAGGCGTTGATCGCGGCCGGATTCGCGCAGAGCAAGCGCGATGCCGAACGTTTGGTGGCACAAGGCGGGGTACGACTCGGTGAAGACGTCGTGCGCGATTCGCGCCAAGCGTGGCCCGATTCCGAAGATGTGGTGCTCGCCGCGGGCAAACACCGTTTCAAGCGCTTCGTGCGCAACTTTCAGGAGGAGACCGTATGAGCCACGATGCCAACGACGGACGCTCGGCGCGGCCGACGCTGAAACCCGTGACCTACAGCGCGCAGAGCCCGATCGTGGGCCGCGTCCTCACCTGTAAGCGGTGCGGCCGGACCTATCCGTATCCGCAGGCCGGCGGTCCGCCGGTGCGCTGCGAGTGCGGATGGTGGTACGAAAACGTGGCGGGCACGCTGATGGAAGAGTTCAAGCCGCGCCTGGGCGTCTGAACTCGAGGTTCGAGCGGCGTTAGCCGCGTGCTTCCAACTGCGCGATCAGGTCGGCGATCTCGCCGCCGGATAGTTCGTAGCGTTCCTTGCAGTACTCGCAGATCGCCTCGGTCTGTTCTTTGTCGCGCGACATCTTGTCGAGTTCGTCGCGACCCAGCGCCAGCAGCGCGACCTTGACCCGCTCGCGCGTGCAGCGGCAGGCGAACGCGACCTCGAATTCGCTGCGGAAGCGGAGTTCTAACGCGCCGGCCAGCGAACGCGCCAGATCTTCGGCGCTCGCACCGGCATCGATCTGGGTCGTGACCGGCGTGAGGTCGCGGGCGCGCGCTTCGAGGAGCGCGATCGTGCCTTCGTCGGCGCCGGGCATGACCTGCGCGATCGCTCCGCCCGCGGCCTTGATTCCCTGTGGGTTGGCCAGCACGCCGAGCGCAACGATCGACGGTATTTGCTCGGAATTCGCGAGATAGCCGGCGATATCGTCGCCGATCTCGCCGGTGACCAGCGGGACGATTCCACCGTACGGCTGGCCCACTTCAAACGAGCGCGTCACCTGCAGATGTCCTGCGCCCACAACGCCGCCGACGTCGAACTTTCCGCTTCCGTTGAGCGGCACCTCGGCGCCGGGATTGCGTGCGTAGCCGCGCGCGCCCAGCTTATTCGGTGCGAGCAATGCGACGTCCGCGGCGATGCCGCGCACGGGACCGTTTCCGGCGATCTGGAGCGAGAGGCGTTCCTTGCCCTTGAGGCTCGCGCCGAGCAAGGCGGCGCCCGTCACGAGCCGGCCCAGCGCGGCGCTGACGGTCGGTGAAAGTTCGTGGCGAGCCTGCGTTTGGCGCACGAGTTCGGTCGTGATTCCGGCGACGATGGAGAAGCTGCCGTCGGCAGCGGTGGCGGTGACGATCCGGTCGGACACTCGCTCGCAGTTTCCGAGGTCGGTCGCTTTTCCTTCACGAAGCGCGGCGGATGAACGTGCTCGTGATCCACGGTCCCAACCTCAATGCGTTGGGTTCGCGGGAGCCGCACATCTACGGGACGCTGACGCTCGAGCAGGTCGACGCGCGCATCGCCCGTGAGGCCGAGACGCTCGGTATCAGGGTGCGCTCGGTCCAACACAGCTCGGAGGGCGCGATCGTCGATGAATTCCACGCCGCCGCCGGGACCTACGACGGGATCGTTTTGAACCCGGCGGCCTATACGCACTACGGCTACGCGCTCCGCGACGCCATCGCGGCCGTCGGACTGCCCACGGTCGAGGTCCACCTGAGCAACCCGCACGCCCGGGAGGAGTTTCGGGCGCGCAGCGTCGTCGCCGCAGTCTGCCGCGGGACCATCGCCGGGTTCGGGGTCGAGTCCTACGTCTTGGCCCTGCGCGCGCTCGCCTCCCTGCAGCCGCGGTGAGGCGCAAACCCGCGTCAGCGCTGAATTTTTTCGGGTTTGACCAGGAGGAGCGCCTACGGCGTGTGCCAAGTAGTCGGCCAGCGCCTTACTTTACGAGAGCGTATTCCTCGCTCATTCGATTGGAGAACGAACTTTGACAAAGGCCGAACTAGTCGACTCCCTCGCGGCTGAGACGGAACTCTCCAAGCGCCAGGTCGGAGATATCGTCGATCTGCTGCTCGACGAAATCAAGGGTGCGCTGGTCAAGGGCGACAAAGTGCAACTGATCCCGTTCGGAAGTTTCGTGGTCCGCGAGCGCAAGAAGCGCGAAGGCCGCAACCCGAAGACCGGCGAGAAGTTGATGATTGCAGCGCGCAAGGTTCCGGCGTTCAGCGCGGGCAAAGGCCTGCGCGACGCGGTCGCCGGAGCGAAGAAGAAGAGCACCTCAAAGAGCGCCGCTGCGAAGGCCCCCGCCGCAAAGAAGAAGAGCGCCAAGCGCTGATCCCGCGGCCGGAGCGACCAGATGAGAAGAAGCGCCGGAGTCCCGGCGCTTCTTTAGGTCCTTTACTTTTTTGCGGTGGGGGTCTTCGTTCCCGGCCTTTGGATTTAGTCTAGCCGGCCGTGCTCGCGGTCAGCGGTTGACGGAGGCCATGCCCGGCGCGGCGTAACGCGCACCGGCCGCGACGCCTGGCGGGAAGATCGCCTCGATTCGCGCGAGTTCCGCTTCGCTCAAATGGACTTGGAGCGCACCGACGTTCTCTTCGAGGTAGCGGCGCCGTTTGGTTCCCGGGATCGGCACGACGTCTTCGCCGCGCGAGAGCAGCCAGGCCAGCGCGACTTGCGAAGGCGTGCAGCCTTTGCTCTCGGCGATGCGCTCGACTTCGCGCACGAGATCGAGGTTCCGCGCAAAATTCTCGCCGGCGAAACGCGGCGCGAAACGCCGGTAGTCATCCGCGGGGAAGTCTTCGATGCTCGTGAAGTTGCCGCTGAGGAAGCCGCGCCCGAGCGGGCTGTAGGCCACGAAGCTGATGCCGAGTTCGCGCACGGTGGGCAGGATCTCGTCCTCGGGCTCGCGCGACCACAGCGAATACTCGGTCTGCAGCGCGCTGATCGGATGGGTCGCGTGGGCGCGGCGGATCGTAGCCGGCGCGGCTTCGGAAAGTCCGAGGTAGCGCACCTTTCCGGCCGCGACGAGTTCGGCCATCGCGCCGACGGTCTCCTCGATCGCGACGTTGGGATCGACGCGGTGCTGGTAGTAGAGGTCGATCGTCTCGACGCCCAGGCGCTTGAGGCTCGCTTCGCACGCGCTCTTGACGTACTCGGGCGTGCCTCTGACGCCGAGGAATTCGCCTTTGGGCCCCCGCACGTTGCCGAACTTCGTGGCCAGCACGACGCTGGTGAGGCGTCCCTTGATCGCGCGCCCGACGAGTTCTTCATTTGCGCCCGAGCCGTACATGTCGGCCGTGTCGAGAAAGTTCACGCCCAGATCCACAGCGCGGTGAATCGTGGCCACGGACTCCGCGTCGTCGGTCACGCCGTAGAATTCGGACATGCCCATGCAGCCGAGTCCGAGCGCCGAGACGGCGAGATCGCTGTGACCGAGTTTTCGATGTTGCATCCAGCCTACTTGGGGCCGGCGCGTCACGCGTTCCTGGTGGCGCGCGAGGTACTTTTTCTCTCGTCGGCTTCGAGATGCGGGGCTGAGCTTACGCATCACCGGCAGCGTGGCGGACTCCGAACGGGCAACGATTGGTCTACAAAGCTACCCCCTGGCGCCTCGGGGTATGAGATTTCGGTCGAATGCTCGCGAACGACTGCGGCGCCGGCATGGACCGGCGGCCGCGGGCGCGAAAGACGAGTCCGACGGGCAGTGGCGCAGCTTGGTAGCGCACTTGCATGGGGTGCAAGGGGTCGCACGTTCAAATCGTGTCTGCCCGACCAATGAGAAACCCGCGTCCCGCATGGGTGCGCGGGTTTCTTCATACGCAGGAGTCGACGGCGCCAATCGAACATGTGTTCGCATGAGGCGCTGCAGCCGCTGCCGCCGCGAGCTACCCGGTCAGTGCCGCGACTGCCAGAAACCCATTAGCGCGCGTTCCTACCGGAAGACCAGCGTGCGCGTCGCGGTCCGGAAGCGAGCATCCCGCCCTACCTACAGCGCACGAAACAAACGCTTCATTCGGACTACTTGATGTCGCACGCGTGTCCTTGCGGCGAGACCGATCCTCGCCACTTGGAATTCGATCACCTTGAAGACAAGGTTCGCGACATCAGCACGCTGGTCGGGCTCGCATGCAGTCTGCGGCGCCTGCAAAAGGAAATCGCAAAGTGTCAAGTCCTGTGCGCGAAGTGCTACCGCCATAAAACGGCCGCGGACTTCGGCTGGGCCGTCGCGACCCCCGAACGTCTTGACGTCGCTCCGTAGAGCCAACGGGTCTCCGCATTGCAATTACCGGATAGCGATACCGCGTACTTCCTTCAGCTTCGTGGTGCCTGTAACATTACGAATCCGTGCGACATCGCCAGTGCTGCCCGCAGCATAAACCATCGTTCTTACTCGTTTCAGCCGCATAGATGTTATCGCTGCCATCTACTCCGACGGCAAAACGAAAATCCCCTGAGATGCTATGCAGGGGGTGCGAATCTCGCCCAGGCCACGACCGTCGGCCCCTTTGGATCTGCGCATAGCAGAGGACGATGACAACTGGGAAGTTTTTCACGACTCTCGTTTGAATTGTCGGGGACACGTCGCGCTACCCGCAGCGACAGTAACCTGCGACCGCGGACCAGAAACGGCCTCAATGCGTATTTGGCTCGCGTTGGCGTTGGCCGTCTCTATCCTGACATCCGGCACGTCGCCGCCGGCGGCCGCTCAAGCACAGTCGGCCACAACCATGGCCGCGGGCGAGGGCGCCTACGAGCGGCACGAGTTTGCGCGCGCCCTTGCGCTCTGGCAGGGCGCCTTAGCCTCGCTTGCGAGCAGCGATCCTCGGCGCGGCGACGTGCTCTACTCCGTCGGGCTCGCGTATTTGCAGTTGCAGCGTTTTGCCGACTCGCTCGACGCCGAGCGCCGGGCTGCGGCCATCCATCATTCCTCCGGGCGGGACGGCGCGGAGGCTGGCGATCTCGCCGTCGCAGGCGACGCGCTCTACCAACTCGGACGCACTCAGGAGGCGCTCGAAGCGCATCGCCGGTCGCTGGACATCGACCGCCGCATCGGAAACCTCAGAGGCGAAGCCGAAAACCTCGTCAACATCGGTATTCTCTTCAACGACGCGGGCCGCTACGACGACGCGATTGCCGCGTATGGCGCGGCACGAGCCATCCTGGCCAAACTCGGCGATAAGCTCGAGGAGGCACAGGCTCTCACCAATCTCGGGGTCACGCAATACCGCCTGGGCCGACTGGATGACGCACTCGCATCGTATGCGCGCGCGTCCGAGTTCGCGAAAGCCGTGAAGGCCGTCGTGATCGAGGCCGACGCGCTCCAGAACGTCGGCCTAATCCAACAGGACCGGGGCCGCTACGTCGAGGCGCTCGCTACCGATGTTCGCGCGCTGGCGCTGTTTCGCAGCGCACAGGACCGGTTGGGTGCGGCCGGCGCGCTCAACAACATCGGGATCGTCGACGAGAAGCTTGGGCGTTACGCCGATGCTCTCGCCGCTGATACGCAAGCGCTGGCTCTGCACCGCGCACTTGGGAACCGGCTCGGTGAGGCCAACGACTTGACGAACCTCGGAACGGTCGATCAAGATTTGGGCAAGAATGCCGACGCGCTGGCCCGGCATCGCGAGGCCCTCGACATCTTTCGCGCGCTCGGGAACCGTCAGGGCGAAGCGGCAAACGTGGCCGACATCGGCACGCTCGACGAGCACGTCGCGCGTTACGAGGATGCGCTCGCCGCCTTCGAACGGGAGTTGGCCATCGCGCGCGAACTCAAGAGCCCCGACGACGAAGCCGTAGCCCTCACCAATATCGGTAACGTCGACCAGGACCTCGGCCGGTTCGGCGACGCGCTCGATGCCGAAGGGCAGGCGCTGACGATCGTGCGCGCGCTCCAGTACCGCGAAAGAGAAGAAGTCGCGGTCAGCGACGTTGGGACCGTCGACTTCCGTCTCGGGCGCTACGACGATGCGCTCGCAGCGTACTCTGAAAGCCTCGAAATCGCACGGGCGCTCGGCGACCGCCGCGGGGAGGCCGACGCGCTCGCCAACCTGGCTAATGTCGAGGCGAAGCTCGGCCGCGCCGCCGACGCCCTCGCCGGTTACCAACAAGCGCTGGCGCTCCATCGCGCGATCGGCAATCGCCTCGGCGAGGCCGGTGACCTCAACGACCTGGCCGAAACGCTTTCGGCACTGGGCCGTTACGACGAGGCGCTGGCGGTTCATCGGCAAGCCCTCGCGCTCTCCAAAGCGCTCGACGACCGCTTGGGCGAAGCCGACAACACCGGCAGCATCGCGATCTTGCTGGGCCGGATGGGCCGTTTCGCCGACGCACTCAAAGCGCAGAAGCAAGCTTTGACGATCCAGCACGCGATTGGAAACGGTCTGGGCGAAGCGAACGCGCTTACCAACGAGGCCGCCACGCTCGAAGATCTCCGGCGCTTTCCCGACGCGCGCGCTGCGGCGCTCCAAGCGGACGCGCTTGCACAACGGTTCAACGATCCCGACGACCTATGGCGCGCCCGCGCCGTCGAAGCAAGCGCTCGAGCGGCGCTGGGTGAGCGCAGTGCCGCGCTTGCCGCGTACGATGCGGCCCTCGATACGATCGAGGGTCTGCGCGCCGGTCTCGCCGGCGGTGAGCGCGGCACGTTCTTCGGCGGCAAACTCTTCGTGTACGACGAGTACGTCGGGTATCTGCGCGATCTCGATCGCCGGTTCCCGGGGCAAGGCTACGGCCTCAAGGCCCTGGAGGTCTTCGAGCGCAAGAGCGCGCGCGCATCGCTCGAGCAGATTGGGGCGAGCGCCGCGCACCACTTCGCCGGTGTCGACCCGCAAGCCGTTGCGGAAGAAGACGCCGCCGGCGCCGCGCTCGATGCCGCAAACGCACGAATGCGAAAATTGCTCTCGGGACGAGCGCCGGCGGATGCCGACGTTGCCGCGGCGCGTCAGGCCCTTGCGAGCGCGCAGACCCACGCCGCTACGGTTGCCTCGGACGTCAAAGCGCGGTTTCCGGCTTATTACGAATTACGCCACCCGCAGCCGCTGGTTGCCGGCTGCGCAGCAGCGCCGTGTCCGGCCAATTTCGCAGCCTTTCAACGATCGGTCGTGCGGCCAGGCGAAGTCGTCTTGATCTACGACTTGCTCGACGACTCGAGCGCCCTCTGGATCGTCGACAAGGACGCGATTCAACTCGTCACGCTGCCTGGGAGCAAAGACATCGACGCAGGCGTCGCGCGACTCGACGCGCGCCTTGCCGGACTCTCGACGCTGTTGAGTTCGGGCGCCGGGGCGCGCAGCCGCGAGCGGATCGAACGCGCGGCAGCCGCCGATCTCCCGGGCTACGCCGCCGATAGTCACGCCCTGTATCAGATGCTGGTGCCGCCCGCTGCAGTGGCCGCGCTCGCCCGCGCGCGGAGCGTGGTCGTCGTGCCGAGCGGTTCGCTGTTCCGCCTCGCCTTCGAAGCGCTGGTGGTCGATGATCCGGCGGCGGCGGAAGCGCCGCATTACCTGATCCAAGACGTTGCGCTGTCGTACATTCCATCAACATCGTTGCTCGCGCTCGTGCGCAATGCGTACGCTCGCGCGCCGGCCGGCCGCAATCCCTTACTCGCGTTTGCCAATCCCGCCTTCGGTGCCGCACCCCCGCCGGGTGCAAGCGACACGGCACGCGGCCTGAGCTATGCGGATCTCCAACTCCAAGCGGTGCGCTCGACCTTCAATGACGGTACGGCCGTGTCGTCGAGCGACGCCGTGTTTCCCGCGCTTCCGGGTACGCAGGTCGAGGCCGACGCCGTGCGCACGGCCCTCGGCGCGACGCCCGCAAGCCTCTTTGACGGCGACGCAGCGACCCGTGCGCGGCTCTTCGAACTCAATACGGACCAAGTGCTCAAGACGTATCAGTACGTGCTGTTTGCAACGCACGCGGTCTTGCCCGGCGATATCAAAGGGCTCACCCAACCCGCCATCGTCCTCGCCCATCCCGAGCGGGGCGACGGTTT
>Ga0181519_10005068_pt1 | contig 10587 bp, 13 predicted proteins | sample PEATcosm2014_Bin_26_FD_121102 | JGI IMG/M metagenome (GOLD analysis project Ga0181519, IMG submission 121102) | Peatland microbial communities from MTU Mesocosm Facility, Houghton, MI, USA - PEATcosm2014_Bin02_10_metaG | ecosystem: Environmental > Terrestrial > Soil > Wetlands > Peat | place... | reverse complement strand
TACTCCGGCCCCACCAGAAACATGTGCTCGCTCACAAACGGTCCCGTGATAGGTCCCGCGTTGCTTCCCGTTCCCGTGCAGCTTCCGCAGTTGGGCGAAACCCCGCTCGTCCCGTAATACCCGCGCACGTTCGCTCCGACGCCCCACCGCGTCCCAAGCTCCCGCACTGCCCGCGCATCGAAACCGCCCAGGTTTGCCCCCTGCAGCAAATGCGGCCCCGCGTTAAAGTGCGAATACGCCAGCCCGCCGTAAATCTCCCATGGATAGTCGTATCGAACTCCAGCGAGCGGCGCCGGAGCCGGAAGCTGTGGATTCGGCGGCGGGCTCTGCACCTGCCCCTCAGCCGCAATTCCCGTCAGGCACATCGCAGCGGCCGCTGCCGCCACCAAACCACGAACACTCCACCTGCTCTTCAACAGACAAATCCTCCAGCAATACCGCAAAGAAATCTTCAATCTGGGTCGCAATCTTCAAAGATACATGGCGGACCCGCATTCTGTCCCCCTCCCACACCCCTCCCGCCGCGCTCCTGTATCCTGGAAATGTGCTCCATGCCTCCTCCCTTGCGCAGAAGGAATTCGACTCCCTTGACGCCATGATGCGCGCCTATGCCGAAGAAGCCGTCCGTCTGGCTGCGGAAGATCACGGCATGACCTTCGACTACTCGCCCGACTCGATCCCCAGCCTTGAGACGGTGCTCTCCGCGCGCACACCCATCCCCCAGCCCGAGGAAGAGGAAGCCACGCGCCTCTGGGGCGCCTATTACGGCGAAATCTTCCGCCGCAAATTTCCCGCTGAGTGGATCATGGCCGTCTATCCTGGCCAGCTCAACTCCGGCCGCTCCGACGCTGCCACAGAACTGGCCATGCCCGCCCTCGACATTGCCGGCTCCCACGTCTACCCGCTCCTCAAAATCTTCCGCCGCCTCACCATCGGCCCCACCGAAGACCTCGCCGCCTTCTACGCCAAGGTCGCGTCCGCCATCGAAGCGCGACGAAAAAGCACAGGACAGGGAAGCGATGCGTGAATGGAAAGCGATGGTCGCCTTAGAAGACTCCGGTCTTATATCAGAGCACGACCCGCATAGGCGTGGAATGATTCCTGGTTTCGATTTAATTTTGATTTTGCCGCGGGCCTTGCTCGCCTGTCTCTCGGTACAGGCTACAGGCTACGGGCTGTCCTTCGCGCACTCCGCGCACCCGCAATGCCGCCGCAAGTAATCCCAGGAATAAATCCCGCTCGAGTGCCCGTCATTCCATTTGAAGCTGATCGCGTAATTGCCCACCGGGCTGGCCGACTCGGGCCGCGCAGGCGCCACATACATCGGCAACATGCTTGCCGGCTTCGCTTTCGCCTCGCCGGGCGCGCGTCCCGCAGCCTCCCGCTCCTCATGGCACGTCGCGCATGGACATGCATTTCGCAGCCACACAAAACCCCACCGGCTGCGATGCCCATCCTTCCAGTCGATCTCCAATCCCTGCCCGGAAGTCTGCAGCACCCGAACTTTCGCAGGCGTCACCGCATCGCGCGGCAGCTCCGGCGAATCCGCGCGCCGAGCCTCTTCCTCGCTGACAAGTCGAATCCCCTCGTGACTCATAGACCTCGCGGCGGCGAGCTCGTGGCCAGCAGCACCTCGCTATTCGGTTCTCCCTAACCGCTTTGAGCTAACCGTTTCACGGCTGTCCTGTGTTCAGCCGTTTTCACCTTACCAGCTCCGGCCTACCGGCTCCCGGCTATCTGTTTTCGCTACCGTCTACTGGCTCCCGGCTCCCAGCCGCCTCTCTCATGCCGACTGCAAAAACGCCACCGACTGCAGGCTCGTCACCTCAAACCGCTTCCGGCACCGGATATTCGTGCACGCCACCAGATCGTCCTGCCGCACCATATACGACTGCGCCTTCGCGAACCGCGCACGGTCCCGCTCGTCCGCATTCCGCGGCAGCGCCGCCTTTCTCCTGCGCACCAGCCACCGTACCTGGTACTCTCCCTGCTGTCCGCAGTGCGGACAACTCAGCGTATGCGTCCTCTGCTCCGGCTTCTCATCGAAAAATTCGCGTTCTTCCATTGGCCCAACTCCGGTAAAAGGATTTCAACGAAAGTATTTCACACCGGCCCCGCCAGGATGCTAATTTGTAGGTCAATTGACCCGGCAGCCGGGCCCGGCAGTCAGCGTGCATCTCGGCTTATTTGTAGCCGTTCCCTGCACAAAGGCCGGCCCTGGCCCGGTTTAGGGAAGCATGCCAAAGAAACGCCCCAGGAAACGGACCTTTTCCGCCGTAAAGGCCGTCAAAGCCAACGCCCGCGAGCGCGTGGGCCAGCCCAAACCCGAGCGCGTCATCCCCAATACCGCCCGCGAATCCAAACGCGGCAAAAAACACCCGAAGACCCTGAGCGACCTGCTCACCGAGGAGATCTGATATATGGTCTGTACAGACAAAATCGTTTCCAGCAGCGCAGCGTCGCGAAGCCGCATCCCTGCACGCAGCCGAGAGGCCCAAAATCGGCTGTTTCTGACGAAAGCGAGTGAGGTCCCATGTCTGTAGAAACGGGAAAAGCTACCGGCATCGGCGGAGTCTTTCTCCGCTCTCGCGACCCCAAAGCCCTCTACGCCTGGTACGAGAAACACCTCGGCCTGCCCATGGGCCACGGCTCTTTCGCCATTCCCGCCGAACAGGAGCGCGGCACGATCGCTTTCGCCTTCTTCTCCGAGAAGAGCGCCTACTTCCCCGTCTCGCAGCCCGCGATGATCAACTTCCAGGTCGACGACCTCGACAAGCTCCTCGATCGACTGGCTGCCGACGGCGTCCAGGTCGATCCCAAACGCGATAGTGCCGACTACGGCAAATTTGGCTGGATCACCGACCCCGAAGGCAACCGTGTCGAACTCTGGCAACCCAGCGAGGAATAAGACCTAACCGATGATGGCACTCGGAGCCGTGTATCTAACATCCGTGGTGTGGGATGTGGAGTACCGCGCGAAGCCCGACAGATACCCTGAACGCTGATCGCTATTGCCCATTTGCCTATTGCCTGTCGCCTGCATCCACATCCAGCCCCACTGCCTTCATCAGCTTCAGCGCGTTACTCGTCCGCACCACGCCCGCCCGCAGCCGATAATCGAACTGCAGCTTCCCATCTACGATCGTGTCCTCAAAATGGCAGTTCTGTCCCCTCCCATCCATCGTCTCCGGAATCGCCGTCAGCGCCAGATCGTGCGTCGTCACCAGCCCAATCGCTCCTTTGCGCACCAGGTCGCGCACCACAAAGCGCGTGCCCTCCAGCCGGTCATGCGAATTCGTGCCCGACAACAATTCATCCAGCAGAAAAAGCAGCGGCGCCGGTCCGCTCGCCAGATCCGACAGCACCTTCAGCCGCTGAATCTCCGCATAAAAGCGCGAAACTCCGCCCGCCAGCGAATCCAGCACGCAGATCGAAGCGCCCACCGCCAGCGGTGAGAGCTTCATGCTTCGCGCCCGCACCGGCGCGCCACACTGCGCCAGCACTGCATTCAGCCCCGCTCCGCGCAGAAACGTGCTCTTGCCGGCCATATTCGGTCCGCTGATTACAATCAGCTGCGGCGAGCTTCCCAGCGCCAGATCATTCCCCACGGCCATGCCCGCAGGCAGTAGTGGATGCGCCAGCCCCTCGGCCTCAAAATGTCCTCGTCGCTCAGCAACCGGGGTCCCCATCGCGTCCCGCGCCGGCGCGATGGGGTGGATCAACTCCGGCATCACGTCCGCCGGATGCTCCCACGCATACCCCGCCAGCGCGGCCAGCGCCTCAAACTCCCCCACTGCCGCCAGCCAACCGCGAATTGCAGGCCCAAACTGCGCCCGCCACCGCTCCGCCGCCATCGTCAGTTGCGCCGCATAAAAGACAAATGGATTGAAGATCGCCACAAACCCATTCCGCCGATCCTCCAGCCAGTCATACATTCGCTCCAGCTTCTGCACCGCCGCCGACGCCGGCACTTTCCGCGTTTTGAGCACTGAATCGAGCGAACCTCGTAGCCCAACCAGCCGCTCTGCGGCAAACGTCTCCCCCTCCATCACCGCGAGAACTTCAGCCAGCAACTTCAGATCGACCGCGGCCTTCTCCACTCCCTCAATCGACGCCCGCACACGTCGCTGCAACACAAAGCTCACGGCATAATTCACCAGCGACATCAGCAGCGCCAGATCGAAATTCCGCGCCACAACCCAGAACACAAGCGACGCCAGCCACGTCGCCGCCAGTATCGCCAGTACCCACGGCAGGCTTCGGGACTTCATTTGCGCCGTGCCCTCACCCCACGCCGCCAGTTCCTCCGGATGCACGCCAACCCGCGCATCCTCGCCCGCCGCGAACAGCCGCTCCCGCAGAGCCACTCGCTCCTTCATCTCGATGACAGCCGCCTGCCGCGCGCGCACCTCTTCCGGTGCCGCCGCCGCCAGCAGCCACCGCGCCAGCGTCTCTTCGCCAGCCCGCGTCCGAGCTGTGCACAACAACTCGAACAGCGATCCCTTCCCAAACAAATCCAGATCCCGCGCATACGGGTGCGCCGCATTGAAAAACCGGTCGCCCGTTTCCCCCGTCCCCGCCCACTGGTCTTCAAGCCGCGCCAGCCCGCGCGAATAAAACTCAGTCACGCGCGCAAATTTCGCCAGCCGCCGGATCACGCGGTCGTGGACGACCACCAGCGCCCCAAAAATCGCAACCGGAATCAGGAGCAGACTGAAAGGACCGCGCGTGTGCACCAGCACTCCGGCGGCAATCGCTCCCGCCAGAAAATCCGCCAGCTTCGCATACCCAAGCCAGATATGCCGCCCGCGCTCACGCTCCACCCGAGCCTGGTTCTCCACCAGCAACCGCCGATAGACCGCTTCAGCCGACTCCACCTCTCAAGAATCGCATGTTAGAACCCGAGGAGCGTGGCTAAGGGCCAATAGCCAGGAGCCAGGAGCCGATCACTTCTCCACCTTCGGCTCCCCCGCCGCCTTATCGCTCTTCACCTCAGGAGGATTCCCTCCCTGCAGATACTGCCGGTACTGCGTATCGATAATCCCCAGATTCCGCGCCAGTCCCAGCCGCGCCTCGTTCAGCGCATACACGCTGTTCACATACTGCGTCTGCGCCTGGGTCAGCGTCGACTGCGCCTCCGCCACCGGCAGATTGTCGCTGACTCCCGCGGCAAATCGATCCTGCGTCTGGTCCAGCGCCGTGGTCGCCAGTTCCACATTGCTCTTCGCCACCTTCACCGTCTCCGTCGCCGTCTCCAGATCCAAAAAGCTGTCCCGCAATTGCTGATCGATCTTCTGCCGCAGATCCTCCAGCCGCGACCGAATCTCATCCAGCTGCGCCTCCGCCACATCGTGATCTCCGCGGAACTGCGCCTCTTTGAACAGTGGCACGCTCAGCGTTCCCGCTGCCGAAAACGTCTCGTGATACACCCCGCCCGAAATCCCCGTCACACCCCAGTTCCCGCCGAACGTCAGCGTCGGGAAGCGTTCATGCGTGGTCGCCTTCCGTTCCCGCTCCGCAACGATCAGCTCCTGTTTCAGCGCCTGATAGTCCTGCCGGTTCGCATAAGCCTCGATCCGCGCATCGGGCAGGTCCATCGGATGAAGCTCCGCATACGGCGACGATTCCGTCAGCGTGATCGCCTGCTCGGGCGCGAGCCCGATCTCCCGGTTCAGCGCAATCTTCGCCTTCGCGAAATCGTTCTCCGCCGCAATCGACACCTGCTGCTGTTGCTGCAGCTGTACCCGCGCCCGCAGCTCATCCAGATTCGCCGCCGTACCCGCCAAATGCTCCTCGTGCGCCTGGTTAAACACCGTCTCGTCCGTCTTCAGCAACGCCTGCGCATAGTCCACCTGCGCCTTCGCCGCCAGCGCCTGCAAATACGTGTTGCCCACGTTCAGCACCACCAGCCCGCGCGACGACTGCGCGTTGTAGTACGCCGCCTTCTGGAACGCCCGCGACGCCCGCCACACGTCATACCCCGCCCAGTTGAACAGATACTGCGAAAAATTCACCTGCGCGATAGTCGAATCCACCTTCGTCACCAGGTGAAACGCCGAAAGATTCGTTCCCGATGGCAGCAATTTCGCAAACAGCGGCTCAATCGAAGGGTGAAATCCCTCTGCCTCCAGGTTGTATTCGTGAACCCCTGTCTCAGCATGCAAGGTCAGATTCGGCAGCAGCACGTTCACCAGCTGCAGCTTCTCCGCATCCGCTGCCTTCTGCTGTTCGCGCGCTACCGTCAGCGCCAGGTTGTTCTGAATCCCCAGCGCGATCGCATCGTCCAGCGACAGCGCCTTCGGCTCCGGCGAATACGCCACAGCCTGTACGCTCCCCACATACGGGTTCCCCGCCGAGCTTTGAGGATTGCTCTGCGCCGGTGCCCCCGCCACAGTTACAGCCCCCAGCAGCAGCGCGCCCCCGCCCACAATCAGCTTCTTCATCGTCCCTGAATCCATCGGATGTCTTCTGGTTAGATCAGAATACCTTTTCCGCGTTGCCAAAAAATCCGCCGCAAAGTACGGTTTATGCCCGCCTTCCCGTGCCCCGTCCCCGCACCGGGGACATCCCGCCCAATTCTGGCCCCTTTATCAACATCCGCGCCGCCAGCACCCAATAAAATAAGCAACACCCTCGTAAGCCTTTACATCCCAGTTTTCAGAACGACTACTGCGGGCTCCGTGTGCACGAACTTCCGCCGCCAATTTTCCGAGAATTGAATGGCCGGCCGTAAGCAACGGAAGCTGAACGAGATCGGGAGGCTCGTATGGCAACGCTGGAGGCTGAAATGCTTCCGGTCCGAAGTGCGAAGAAATGGCTGAAGCCCCACTTGGCTCCGGTCAACCAGGATTCTGCTGACATGCACCGGTCATCCATCCCGAGCGTTCTGATGCTGCGGTGTTCCGCATTGTCGCACCATGCCGTGCGCGCCGCCGCCCGCCACGCTGAACTTCCGCTCGCTATCGAATTCTCGGAAAACCGCCGCGAATTCCTCGATGAAATGCGCCGGGGCGCCACCGACCTCATCATCGCCGGTCCCGAAGGCCTCCCTGACCTCCCCGCCCGCGAGGTGATTGAGCGTGCTCGCTCCGCTCAACCGCCCATACCCGTCCTCCTCGCCGGCGGCCGCGTTGCCGAAGGCGAAGCCATCCGCATTCTCCGCGAGGGCGCTACCGAGGTCATCCGCACTGGCGAAATGGAGCGGCTGCCCTCCGCCATCGCCCGCGCCCTGAAGGTCCGCCAGTCCGGCGTCCTGCAGGCTCAGGCGCAGCTCGAACTCGACCGCGCAGCCATGATGCTGCGCGAAAACCAGAAGCTCATCACCATCGGCCGCCTCGCCGCTTCCATCGCCCACGAGATCAATAACCCCCTCGAATCGATCACCAACCTCCTCTACCTCCTCGGCCAGGAGCAGGGCCTGACCCCAACGGTTAAAAACTATCTCGCCATCGCCCAGCGTGAACTCGAACGCGTCGGCCAGATCAGCCGCCAGACCCTCAACTTCTCTCGTGAAACCTCCGGCCCCATCCGCGCCCACATTGACGCCCTCCTCGAGGAAGTCCTCTCCCTCTATAGCCGCCGCATCATGGAAAAGAATCTCCGTATCGAGCGCCAGTACGATTGTCCGGTCGAGGCTGTCGTCTATCCCGGCGAGATGCGCCAGGTGCTCTCCAACCTCGTCACCAACGCAATCGAAGCCTCGTTGCCCAACGGACGCCTCCGCGTCCGCGTTCGCTGCACCCGCAACTGGTCCGATCCCGGTGTCCGTGGCCTGCGCGTCTCTATTGGCGACACGGGCAGCGGTATCCCTCCGGAGGTTCAGCGCCGCCTCGGCGAGCCCTTCTTCACCACAAAGGGCCAGCGCGGCACTGGCCTCGGCCTTTGGGTCACCCGCTCCATCGTTCAACGCTACGGAGGCGAAATGCAGCTACGTTCCTCCGTCGCCTCTCAGCGCCACGGCACCGTTTTCAGTATCTTTCTGCCCACCAACATGCGCCCCAGCAAGGTCAGTACTACCCGCCAGGAACCAGAAGTCAGCGGCGGCGGCGCAGGACCGATAACCTTCCCCTCATCCACGGCTGCCGACACCCCCCCGGACACAGCCATCAATCTCTCCGCCTCAGAAAAGTCGCCACCCGGAAAAGCGCGTGAAGCCTGATCATCAGATCAATGCGCCAGGATGTTTGCTGCCGCCGCGGTCACTTTCCTACATCCGGCGTAAGAAGGCTCTGAAACTCCATCTGGAACTGCCACCCGTTATCGACCGCTTCTTGCCGGATGCCCTTCGCTGCAACCTGTACCGTGCCCTCAGCTGTACCGCAGCCACCGAATCATCTCCGGCAATGTAGCCCGCTTCCCATACATCAACACGCCTACCCGGTAGATCCGCGCGGCCAGCCAAACCATCGCCCACACCGACCCGAACAGCAGCACCACCGACAGCGCTACCTGCCACGCCGGAGGCATCTGCGCGCAAATCCGCATGTACATAATGATGGGCGCAAAAGGCGGCAGCAGCGACAGCACCACCGCCGTCGTAGAATTCGGATTCGCCAGCACATAGGGCAGCAGTACTACGCTCACCACCAGCGGCGAAATCAGGATGAAGCTGAACTGCTGCACCTCCTGCTCCCCGCTCACGCTCGACCCCAGCGCCGCCGCCAGCCCGCTGTACAGGAAAAATCCTCCCAGAAAGAAAACCGCGAAAAAGGCCAGCTCCGCCCGCGTGATCCCCAGCGAGCCCAGCCCGTGAATCCCCTGCGTCGCCGCCATCGCCGACCCCGCGTAGAACACCAGCAACGCCCCCCAGATTCCCATCTGCGTCAGCCCCACCGCTCCCACCCCCAGCAGCTTGCCCAGCATAAGCGAATCCGACGACGCGGTTGACAGCAACACCTCGAAGATGCGCGACGTCTTCTCCTCCACCACCGACCGCGCAATATTGATCCCGTATATCAGCACTGAAGCGTACAGTACGATGATCAGCCCGTACGCGCCCAGAAAGCTCCGTTCCGAATCCGACGACACCACCGCGCCATTCTTCACCTGCATCGTGTTCAGCGTCGTGTCCTTCATCAGCGCGTGCATCTGCGCGTCTGAAACACCGCGCGCCGCCAGTTGCTCCCGGATCAGCGCCGCCCGCACTGCCGATTCCATCTGCGCCTTGCCCACCAGGTTGATCGCGCTCCCCGATACCCACGTCGACTTCGGCTCCGCCTCTCCCGGTACGGGATCCAGCGTCAGATAACCGCCGATCCGATGAGCCGCCACCTCGGCATTCAGCCGCGCCACGTCCGCATCCGTTGCCGGCGCAACCACCTCCACGGTTTGCGGCGGGAAAGATCCATCCGCCAGTGCCGCCTTTACCGCCTCCGCCAGCCCGCGATTGCTCGAGACGACCGCCAGGTCCTGCACCCCCTCCATCTTCCGCCCGCTGAACTGCCCAAGCACCGCCAGCGCCCCCATCCCCACCGGCACCAGCAGCGTCGTTATCCGGAAAACCTTGCTCTTGACCCGCTCGAGGTACTCGCGCTTCGCAATCAGCAGCGTATTTCTCAGCATCCCGTTAAGCATCGGCGCGCCCTCCCACCGTCTCGATAAAAATCTCCTCGAGCGACGGTTCCACCAGCTCGAATTTCGTGATCGTCGCCGCCGACACCGCTGCCTTGAGCAGCTCCTGCGCGTTCGCATGCGGCTTCAGCTTGATCTCCGCGTGACCCGCATAGCTCTTGTATTCCTCAATCGCCGGGTGCTGCAGAAACCCATCGCCGCCCTCATATTGCACGATCACCCGGTTGCGCTCGTAGCGCGACTTCACCTCGCGCATCCCCCCCGCCAGCACCGCCTCGCCCCGGTTAATCAGGCAAATCGAATCGCACAGCTTCTCCACCTGGTCCATCCGGTGCGTCGAAAACAGCACCGCGTTCCCGTTCTTCTTCAACTCCAGCAGCGTGTCCTGCAGCAGCACCGCGTTCACCGGATCCAGCCCCGAAAACGGCTCATCCATAATGATCAGTTCAGGATCGTGCAGCAGCGTCGCGATGAACTGGATCTTCTGCTGCATCCCCTTCGACAGCTCCTCGGTCCTCTTGTCGATCGAGTCTGCGATCTGCAGCCGCTCCGCCCACTGCTTCGCCCGCCGTGTGGCCTCGAGCGCCCCCAGTCCCCGCAACTCGCCCAGAAACACCAGCTGGTCGATCACCTTCATCCGCTTGTAGAGCCCGCGCTCTTCCGGCAGATACCCCACCCGCTTCAGCGCCCCCGGCCCAAACGGCTTTCCAAACAGCGAAACCTTCCCCGCATCCGGCAGCGTGATCCCGATCATCATCCGGATCGTCGAAGTCTTGCCCGCCCCATTCGGCCCCAGCAGCCCGAACATACTGCCCGCCTCGATCTTCAAACTCAGATCGCGGACCGCCGCCTTGTCTTCATAGGATTTAGAAACGTGATCCAGATCCACCAATGCTTCCATGCTTTGAGGATTCTCCCGCGACTGAAAAAGGCAGAAATGCAAAGAACCCAGCCAGCATATCAGTAAGCATCCCCGCACCCCCCATCACAACCCGTATCAAAAAGAGAATGTCATCC
>Ga0181519_10005067_pt1 | contig 10588 bp, 10 predicted proteins | sample PEATcosm2014_Bin_26_FD_121102 | JGI IMG/M metagenome (GOLD analysis project Ga0181519, IMG submission 121102) | Peatland microbial communities from MTU Mesocosm Facility, Houghton, MI, USA - PEATcosm2014_Bin02_10_metaG | ecosystem: Environmental > Terrestrial > Soil > Wetlands > Peat | place... | reverse complement strand
TGTTGAGGCTGTACCTGAAGGCTGACGGCTAGAACTCAGCGCTTCTTCTTGGCGACCTTCTTCCCCCGCAGCTTCCCCTCAAAGGAGAGCTCCGGACTCCCTCCCGGCTCCGGAAAATCGCTGTCTGCCCCCTCCACCAGCGGGTTCTGATCCCGGTGCGAAAGCTGTCCCGTCATCGAATTGTTTCCCGATTGACTGCGGTCGTCGGGCTCCTGCGAGCCCTTTCCGCGGTCGGCATCATTGCGAAGATGATCGCTCACACTGCCCGGCATAAGGACCTTCCTGATTGCGTTCGAATGTGCGCTCTGTTGCTTACTAAAGTTTAGGCTACGCCCAAGCGTGCGAAACGCGCAATACCGCCTAACTCAAGGCGTTTCTACAGCTTCGCACGGATTGCAGGTTGTTGTAATCGCTTCCATAGGTAAATTTAATAGTCCGTTCACGGGTATTTGAATCTAAGATAGAACATGGTTAGCAAAAACCGAAAACATTACCTCTTTGCCAGCGACTTCGATCAGACGTTGACCTTTAACGATACCGGCTACGTCTTGAGCGAAATGGTTGGCATTTCCGTCGAAGAGTTCGAGCGCAAGATCAAGGGCATGGCCAAGCTGAACCTGGTTCAGCAGGGAGCGGAACTCTCCTACCTGCTTCTCCACGATCCCGAGTTCCATTCGCGCGTGCGCCGTGACGATCTCATCGAGGTCGGCAAGCGCATCCGTCTGAAAGAAAATATCGGCCAGATCTACGAGATCCTCGACCGCCGCATCGACGGCTTCCATTTTGATTTCTACGTCCTCTCGGCCGCGCCCGTCGAGGTCATCCAGTCCGCCCTCGAAGGCATTGTGCCGAAGGATCAAATCTTCGGCACCGAGTTCAAGTACCATGCCAACGGCGAAATCGATTGCCTGGTTCGCGCCACTGCCGGATACGGCAAGGTCGCGCGCCTCGAGCAACTCTCCGAAGATCTCGGCGTGCCCCTCGACCACGTAGTCTACGTCGGCGACGGCAGCTCCGATATTCACGTCATGCTCCACGTCAACCGCCACGACGGGTTCACCATCGCCGTCTCCGAATCCAAACACGTAGCCCAGATCGCCAAGCGCACTGTCCTGGGCGATAATGCCCTCGCTACGCTGGTTCCGATCCTCGAAGAAATCGCCGGATGGACGCGTCCCAGAATCCGCCAGCTCTTCGAATCCTACGGCTTCCTCATTCAGGGCTGGGAAAGCATCCAGACCGACTGGGTCACTCTCCGCTCCAGTTCCATGCTCCCAGCCGTAAAAGCCACCGCCGCCGACGCCATGTAATCCCGAAGGATCAGGCTCGGGATCCACGATCAGGATCGCGATCACGAACACACCGAGTCCCCTCGTAGAATGCCCGCGCAAGAATCGATGTCTTCCTGAGCGGACCGGAGCCTCACGCAGTGAGGCTCCGGCGTAGTCGAAGGACCCCTGCTGCCTCCCCAATTTGACCCACGACCTTCGGCGTCCCCACAGAAGATAAGAACCTGCAACTAATCCGCCGAATCCGGGTTCCAATACCCCAAGGGCAGGCTCACGTCCGCCCCCAGTCGCGTCGAATCATTGATAATCAATCCGAGGCCCTTATGAATCCATCCCGCACGCTACGGATCGCCGCTATGGCGGCGGCTCTGACGTACTCCGCTTCATCCCAGACCACGCCGCCCGCGCCGCCGCCCCAATCAGGGGCGCTTCAGTCCAACCCGCAGCCGCAACCCTGGACCCCGCAGGCCATGAACTCCCTCCGCCAAAGCGCGTCTTCCAAAACCGAGTTCACGCTCGATCACGAGATGCTCATCCTCGCCTCGAAACTCGATCCCAACAACGAAGACCTCCGCCGAGTGATCGCCGGCATCAGTGGAATCTCTGTTCGCAACTACCGCTATTCCAAGCCGTGGAGCTACGACCCCGAAGCGCTCGAATCTTTGAAAGAAGAGTACCGGCAGGCAGGCTGGAAGCAGCTGATGGCCCGCCACGATAAGAACGGCAGCGCCGGAGTGACCGACCTCTGGGTCCGCCTCGACAACAACGCCATCAGCAACGCAGCGATTCTCGTTGCGAAAGCCACCGAGGTAGATTTCTTCGTAGTAACCGGATCGATCAGCCCGGTAGACATCTCTCACCTGGGAGGCCACTTCGGCATCCCCCCCATAGAAGGCGGAGTAGTAATCCCCAACAAGCAACCCTAACAGGCTACCGAAAAAATCGCTTCTGAATGCCGAAGCAATGCGATCAAGCTCCTCTTTTCACGGCGGGCTAAACAAGTTGCTGAAACACGTGCCTTCAGGTGGCGCAGCGGATCACCGACGCGATAGGTCGTCTGCTTTGATTTGGCTTTTAAAGTGCACATGGGAACTAAATCCTGCGATATGCGGTCGAACAAATTACGGTTGTTGCCGCCCCGGAGGGGCGACTGACAATAGCCCGGCGCTTTCAGCGCCGGGAAAATGGAGTCTGATATTAAAGTCCCCGAGGGACGAATGAGTACTCATGCCCACTTGTAGCCTCTAAGGTCCGATGTGTCGAGTTCCAGCGAACGATTTGACCCCCGCTAATCGTCCCTGCGCATCCACTCGCTCAAAACGCGACATCACCGCGAGCGCGGCGCCGGAGCCACCTTCCGCAACCGGTCCCGGGCCTGCGCCGCCTCGGTACTCTTCGGATACCTCTGCATCACCCGCTTCAACTCCTGCACTCCGTCTGCCTGTTTCCCAATCTCAATCAGCGCGAATCCCTTCTTCAACTGCGCCGAAGCCGCCTTCGTCCCGCTCGGAAAATTCTGCAGCACCAGGTCGTAATTCGCGACCGCCTTCGGATAATCCCCCGCCTTGTACTCCATCTCGGCCAAATAAAAGTAAGCGTTCCCCGCGAGATCCGTGTCCGGATAAAACTTGATGTAGTCGTCGAACTCCTTCGTTGCCAGGTCGTTGTTCGCCCCGTTGTAATCGCGCAACGCGTTGTTATAAAGCACGTCCGGAGGAGGCGCCGCCGCCATCGCCTGCTGTTGCTGCTGTGTCTGTGACTGCGCCGCCGCAAGCGATTGCTGCGCCGCCTGCATGTCCTCGAACTGCTTGCTGAGCTTCGCCAGGCGCACCTTCAACTCGTCCATGGTGTCGTTCAGCGCCTGGATCTGTCCCGAAATCTGTTCCACCTGCGCCGCGCGATCCTGCTGCTGCTTGTTGAGCGAGGTCTGCAGCCCCTCGATCGCCGCCGTTACTTTATTGGCCGCGTCCGTATTCTGTTCCAGCAGGTTCTTCATCACGCCCATGCGCTCGTCGAATGACTGCTTCATCTGCGTCATCGCCTGCTGCAGTTGATCCACCTGCGTCTGCAATTGCACGATGTCCCGGTTCGCCGCCCATGCGGAGGAAGGCGCGAACGAAACCGCAAAAATAAGAACAAGCGAAAGCGCGAGCCAATTGGATTTCATATTTGCCATAGTAACCGACCTATTCTTCCTCGCAGTGCCCAAACCGTCCCGGCAATATCCCGACAGCACCCGAGGTGCGTCCCGCACTATCCGGTATGTCATCCCGGAATGCCCGAATCGCCCGGCACAATCCGGACTTCAACCCAAATTCCCAAATAGTTCCAGCCATGTCCGGCTCGGCCGCGCTGCCAAAATCGTCCCGGCGATGTGCAAATCGTCGCGGCCCTAGGTCCAAATCGTCTCGGAGGGACGTCCGCCAATAGCCCGGCGCTTCAGCGCCCGGTACCCATTCACAATCTGGACAAAGTCCCGGAGGGACGACTGGCTTCAACGTCGACGCGTCCGCACAACCGTCCTCCGTGCCGCGACGTCGCCTACTTTTCGTACACCAGATGCCCGCGCCGGTTCTGCTGCCAGCAGCTTTCATTCGACTCCGTGCAGAACGGCTTCTCCTTGCCGTAGCTGTAAATCTTCAGCCGGTCCCCGCCCACCCCCGCCTGGATCAGCGCATTCTTCACCGCATCCGCGCGATTGGTCCCGAGCGCCAGGTTGTATTCCGTCGACCCGCGTTCGTCGCAGTGTCCCTCGATGGTCACGTGAATCCCCGCATGCTGTTGCAGGAACCGCGCATCTCCCTGAATCGTCGCCTGCTCCGCCGGACGAATATCCGCCTTGTCGTAATCGAAATAGATATCCTTGACGTTCTGCGCAAACAGTTCCTCTTCCGTCGCCGAGCCAGTCGTGTTCGTGGGCGGAGGCGCCGGCGCAGCGTTTACCGTAACCCGTGCCGTGGCGTCCTGCGTACCTCCCGAGCCCTTGGCCACCAGGTGATACGTGGTCGAGTCGGCGGGCGTGACCTGCTTCGACCCGCTCGTGTTCACCGCCCCGATCCCATCAATGCTCACATCCGAGGCATTCGTCGTCTGCCACGTCAGCGTCGTCGACTCGCCCTGGTTAATCGTGTTCGGACTCGCCGACAGCGAAGCCGTAGGCGCAGTAGGCGCGGGTGGTGGTGGTGGCGGCGGTGGAGCGGCTTTCTTCGCGCACGCTCCCAGCAGCATCAGTGCTCCCAATGCGGCCGCCAGCCCCGCACATCTCATCGTGTTTCTCATAATCTTCATTCCTCTTCCTCCTGAAGTTTTCCTGCGCTCGCGATCTGCATCGACCGTTCCAACAAGCTGCCGGTCTTCTCTGTGTTTCTGTGACTCTGTGGTGAACAACCAATCCGCCAACATCCCTCGGTGAATCTTTCTACTTCCAACTCCAGTTGGGCTGGGTGTTGTTGCCTTTCACTGTCAACTGCTTCACATTCGATCCATCTGCCAGCATCGTCCAGATCTGGTCCGTCCCCGACCGGTGCGACTGAAAAATAATATGCCGCCCATCCGGAGACCAGCATGGAAAATCGTTCCGTCCCGCATCGTGCGTGAGCTGCACCCACTGCTTGCTGGCCACATCCATCAGATAAATATCGTTCGACCCCGGCTCTCCCGGCCCATACTTGCGCATCCACGAAAACGTCAGAAACTGCCCGTTCGGCGACCAGTTCGGAGATACCGCATACCCCTGATCCGTAATCCGCTGCAGGTTCGTCCCATCCGCCTCCATCGTGTAAACCTGCGGGAGGCCCGTGCGCCCGCTCACGAACGCAATCTGAGCTCCCGTCTTCCGGTTCCACGTAGGCGATACATCCGGACCCTTGTCGTCCGTCAGCCTCCGCGCATTTCCGCCCGACCCGTCCACCACAAAAATATTCGGATACCCGTTCCGCGACGACGAAAACGCAATCTTCCCATCCGGCGACCACGACGGAGAAAGATTCATCCCTCCAAACCGCGGGAAGCTCACCATCCGGTTCAGGTCGAACGAATACATCAGAATTTCCCATCCGTTTTTCGTAGCCGAACTGAATGCCAGCCGCGAACCATCCGGAGAAATCCGCGGCGACAGCGAGATGTTTCCAAGATGTGTGATCTGCTGCTGGTTCGCCCCGTCGTAATCCATCATCCAGATTTCTTTATGCCCCGAGCGATCGCTGACAAAATAAATCTTGGTCTCCGCGATGCCCGCGATCCCGCCGCCCAGGCGAAAAATAATCTCATCGGCAAACTTGTGCGCGATCATCCGCACCGCGCTGTCCGTCGCCATGTCCCCATACTGCTTGCCGAGCACCTGCGGTGACGCCTGGTTCTTCATGTCGTAGAGCCAGCCCTGCACCGTTACTTTGTCGGCAGTAGCCCCGAGGTTTCCGAACGCCAGCATCGAAGCATTCGGAGGAGGCCCTCCCCACGCCGAAAAATTAATTTCCGACGGTTGCCCCGGAACCTGCAGCGGATAAAAGCTCTTCGATACCAGGTCGAATATTCCCGCCTGGTCCAGATCGTTCCATAGCGTGTCGTTGAAAGTCTTGAGCAGCGCGGCGTTCTTGGAGTCCTGCGTGGAGGCCTTGAAGTCGGCGGAGGCGAGTCGCACTTTCTCCACACCAAGTCCGGTCCCGGTGCGAATCCAGTCCTGTGCGAGTCCGTTGGCCGCAACTAAGAATAGAAATGCGACGATCAACCCGAATCGTCGGCGGCCAGTGCGGGAGAATTGATCGTGGCGCGACGTAATCCCCTTGCGTGGCGAGCGAATTTGTCTCTCGAAACTATGATGTTCAATCCCCAAGGTCAAGTTGCTCAATGTGTGCTCCCTGTTAATAGTGCGTCCAGTCGTTAGCGCCAGGTCAACTGCCCCAAAGAGGTCATCCTGAGCGCAGCCCTAGCCCCACGAAGTGGGACTAGGGCGGAGTCGAAGGACCCCTACCCCTCCCCGACCCCCTCCCCCGGAATTTCAAGCCCATAAGAGACCCAAAGCCTAAAGCCCAAAGCCTACTTCTTATAATCAAACCAGAACTCCACCGAAACCTTGCTCCCCGAATACTCTCCCGGCAGCGGCCCGAACGTGTCAATCCGCTGGATCGCATACACTGCCGACCGGTCCAGCGACGGCACCCCGCTCGACTGCTCAATCTGCACATTTCCCGGATGCCCATCCCGCGCAATATCAAATGTCAGATAAACCCGGTTCGCTTCGTGCACCGTTGGATCCACCTGGTACCGCAGCCAGTTGTCGGAAACTTTCCTCTGCACTGCCTGCACATACCACGAAAACCGGCTCCCGAAATCGCCCCCACCTCCCGTAAATCCAAATCCGCCCTTCGCCCCGCCAGCATTAAACATCGCATACGGACCGCTCACCGGACCGCCTTCCCCATAAGGAATCTGGTTCGTCTCCGGCGGAGGCGTCACATCCTTGTGCGCCGTCACGCTCGGTGCGGGTTTTCTTTTCGTCTTTACATTTTTGTCGGGAATCGGAATCGCATCCGGCTCTTTCTCTTCTACCTTCGGCTGCGACTGCGCGAGCCCCTTCGATTCGGTAGCCAGCACATTGGTCGTCTCGACCGGGTTGGCGGGCAAGGGAACCGAACTCACCAGCGTAGCTCCCATCGCTTCTCCACCCCCGCCGCTCCCCCATCCCGTCCCGCGAATCCCGCTAATGAAGACCGCCCACAGCAGCACAAACGCACTGACGGCCACGTGCAGTCCCACCGACCACGCCAGTGGACGCCGTAGCCCGTCTCCGAAATCGTCAGTGGCTGCCATGCGTATCAATCGGCTGCGTAACAATGCTCACGTTGCTGATGCCCGCCTGTTTGATCGCGTCCATCACGGTAGCGAACGCCCCAAACGGCACTTCCTGGTCCGCCCGCAGGTAAACGGCCTGGTGCTGCGGATCGCGTATCTTCTGTCTCAGCCGCGCCCCGATCTGGTTGATGTTGATCGGATCGTTCCCCAGAAACACGCGCTGCGATTTGTCGATGCTGATCACCAGCCGCTCTTCCGTAATTTCCTTGACCGTCTTCGTCTTCGGCACGTTCACTTCAATGCCCGACTGCAAGATCGGAGCCGTCACCATGAAAATAATCAGCAGCACCAGCACCACGTCCACCAGCGGAGTAATGTTGATGTCCGAGAGCGCCGTCTGCGTCCGCCCGTTGGATGTAGTAAACGCCATCAGCGCCGGACCTCGGCCGCGGGCGTCGGTTGCCGCTCGATCAGGTTCAGCATCTCGAGCGCGAAATCGTCATTCCGCGCCGCCATCTCGCGAATTGCGCCGATGATCAGGTTATAAGCAATCACCGCCGGAATCGCCGCCGCCAGTCCCGCGGCCGTAGTAATCAACGCTTCCGAAATTCCCGGAGCCACCGCCCGCAGCGTAGCCGCCCCCGCTGTCCCCAGCCCGTGAAACGCGTCGATGATCCCCCAAACCGTCCCGAACAGCCCGATAAAAGGAGTCACCGCCCCCGTAATCGCCAGCCACGGCAAATTGCGCTCGATCCGCGTGATCTCCTCCGACGACGCAATCTGCATCGCCCGCTGGATCGCCACCGGATTCTGAATCCGCCCCGTCGTCCCCATCTGCAACCGGAACTCCGCCACCGCCCCCTCGAACACGCCCACCAGAGGGCTGGGCCGGAACTGATCCGCCACCGACGCCACATCCTGAATCCGCGGAGCCTTCCGGAACGCCCGGATAAATCGCCCGCTCTGCGCCCGGGCCCGGCTGATCACTCGCCACTTGGCAAGAATCACTGCCCACGAAAGTACGCTGAATGCCAGCAGCACAACCAGAACCGCTTTGGCGACCGCGCCCGTTTGCAATACAAGATCGACGATCTCGCCGCCGACAAAAAAAGAAGAGAAAACTGGAAACAAACGCAACGTGTCAGGAAGGAAGACCGGAAACAGCTGCGTCGCGTTAGAGAGGAAGACTGGAAACAAATGCATCGTATTCGGCAGGACCCCTGCTGAAATTATAGACCGAAGCAAGCAACCGCCTACCCGAGGTACCGCATAGGTCAACGCAAAACGAAAAGTAAACCCAGCCAAAGTCCGCGCCCCGGAGGGGCGACTCACAAAAGCCGGGTGCTCTAGCGCCGGAGGCCAGGCATCGGCGGCGTTCCAAGTCCCGGTAGGGACGCCCGACAATAGCCCGGCGCTTTCAGCGCCGGGAATACGCGCACTTCCAGATAAAGTCCCGGAGGGACGACTGAGCTCTCACGCGCTCTTCAGGCCGCGTTACCTGTCTCAAATCTGGGAAAGCTGAAAGCTTCTGTGCCTCCGTGGTGAGCACCAGTTCACTGGCAACTATGCTATGCTGCGCCTGAATCAAGGTTCCCAGAACTCCCGTGCTATCTGAACTTCGCCTCGAAAATTACGCCGTCATCGACAACGCCGTAATCGAGTTCGCCCCCGGCCTCAACCTCCTCACCGGAGAAACCGGAGCCGGCAAGTCGATCCTCATCGACGCTCTTGGCTTGCTCCTCGGCGAAAAAGCCTCCTCCGAAATCATTCGCGCCGGAGCCGACCGCGCCGTGGTCATGGGCGTTTTCGACAGCGAAGGCGCAGCCGCCAGGGCCATCGAAAAAATTCTCGAGAGCAACGGCCTCGACCCCGATCCCACCGACGCCTCATTAATCCTCCGCCGGGAAATCGCCGCCGCCGGAAAAGCCCGCGTCTTTATCAACAATCAGCCCGCCACCGTAGCCGTCCTCAAACAAATCGCCCCCCACCTCGGAGTCATCCACGCCCAGAACGAATCCATCGTCAATTTCGACGCCTCCGCCCGCCAGTCTCTGCTCGACGCTTTTGCCGGAGTCGAACTCGACGAACTAGCGGCCGCCTTCACTAGCTGGAAGCAAATCGGCGAACGCATCTCCGCGCTCGAACATGACGAGCAGGACCGCATGCGCCTCCTCGACCTCTGGACTTTCCAGTCCCGCGAGATCGCCGGCGCTCATCTCACCCCAGGCGAAGACGAGCGCCTCGAAACCGAGAAGCGCGTCCTCGCCAATGCCGAAAAAATTTATGCCGCCGCCATCAACGCCTTCGATCTCCTCTATGAAGGCAACGCCTCCACATCCTCCAGTCTGCGCGCCGCCCAGAAGCACATCGAAGAATTGGCCCGCTACGAACCCAAATTTCAGGAGGCCGTGGCCGCCCTCGAATCCGCCCGCATCAGCGTCGAAGACGTAGGCGCAACCGTCCGCGACTATGCCGGAGGCATCCACGCCTCCCCCGAACGCCTCGCCGAACTCGAAGAGCGCCTGGCTGCGCTCGATCGCCTCAAGCGCAAATACGGTCCCGCATTAGAGCAGGTCATCGCCTTCGGAGAAGACGTGCAGCGCAAGCTCGCCGAGATGGAAAACAAAGATCAGGTCCTGGCCGAACTCCGCGCCCAGCAAGCCGTAGCCGCCGCCCTCTACCGCGATGCGGCCCGCAGAATCTCCCGCGCCCGTCAGCAAGGGGCCCGCAAATTAGAAAAAATGGTGGAAGCCGAGATCAACGACCTCGCCATGCGTTCCCACTTCGCCATCCATGTAGAAGAAAACGAAGCCGAGCAGCACTGGACCCCCCACGGCATCAACCAGGTCGTCTACAACATAGCCACCAATCCCAGAGAGCCCCTGCGCCCGTTAGAGCAGATCGCCTCTGGAGGAGAGTTATCCCGAGTCATGCTGGCCCTGAAAGTAAGCGTCGAGTCCGGCGCAACTCCCTCCCGCAAGAAAAACGAGGGAGCGCGGGCCAACCTCGACCATGAGCCGAAGCACGCCGCGCCGCGCACCCTGGTCTTCGACGAAATCGATACCGGCATCGGAGGCCGCGCCGCCGAAGCCGTAGGCAAAAAATTAAAAGCTCTGGCCAGGGCAAACCAGGTTCTCTGCGTGACCCACCTCCCGCAGATCGCCACCTTCGCCGACCATCATTACCTGATAGAAAAACACTCCGCCGCCGGGCGCACAAAAACCACCGTCCGCCAGATAAAAGACGAAGAGCGCACCGAAGAAGTAGCCCGCATGCTCTCGGGAGCGAAGCTCACCGAAACCTCGAGAAAGCACGCCGAACAGATGCTAAAAGCTAACGCCTGAAAGGTGTGGGAAGGTCAGAGCCCGACTCCGAAGTCTTCCTGAGCGGAGCGGGAACTTCACGAAGTGAAGTTTCCGCGGAGTCGAAGGACCCCTCCCCCTTCGACGCCGCAGATCTCGGCGCGAAAGCCTAAACCACTACCACCTCAACCCCGCGCGCCACCACCC
>Ga0181519_10005065_pt1 | contig 10589 bp, 9 predicted proteins | sample PEATcosm2014_Bin_26_FD_121102 | JGI IMG/M metagenome (GOLD analysis project Ga0181519, IMG submission 121102) | Peatland microbial communities from MTU Mesocosm Facility, Houghton, MI, USA - PEATcosm2014_Bin02_10_metaG | ecosystem: Environmental > Terrestrial > Soil > Wetlands > Peat | place... | reverse complement strand
GGTGGGCGAGGCCAGCGCCGCGCCCAAGGCGGGGGAGAGATCCTCGGCGGATCGGTCGCCCCCCGGTGGAGCGGACCGTCGGTTCGGCCACGGCGAGCGGCCGGCCTGTCGTCCCTGGATGGCGACGAAGCTCGATGGGCCAACCACCCGGCCGGCGGCACCGCCGACGGTGGCCGTCACCTTCATCAGCGGGTGGCCCCCACCGTGCTCGAGCGGGATGAGGGCGAATCCTCCCGGCGCCAACTGGTCGAGCCAGGCCGGGGCCAGGTCGGTGCAGCCGACGGTGGCCACGATGCGATCGAAGGGGGCGCCCTCGGCCGCGCCCTCGTAGGCGTCTCGGCAGATCAGGTTCACGCCCGAGTGGCCCGAGGCGGCCAAGTGGTCACGCGCCTCGAGGATCAACGTCTCGTCGATGTCGACCGAGGTCACCAGCGACGGATCGCCGACCAGCTCAGCCAGTAGGGCGGCGTTGTACCCACTGCCGGTGCCGACTTCGAGAACTCGGTCGCCCGGGCTGAGATCCATCGTCTCCAACATCGAGGCGACCAGGCCCATCGCCGAGATGGTGCTGGTCGGCGGCCCGGCGGGCCCTTCGGCCGCCGGGCCGCCCGTGATCGCCAGTGCTCGGTCCAGCTGGTAGATCAGGCCCAGCGCCTCCCTTCGATCCGGGCCGTCGACCGACAGCAGGCGGAGCCGGCCTGGGGGCTGGTGAGACCGGCCGGCCGGGGAGGGGACCCAGAAGCGGGGAACGAACACCTCTCGGGGCAGCGATCTGAGCGCCCCGAGCACGGCTGGGTCACGGGCCAGCCCGTCGGCGGCGATCAGATCGACGATCTGGTTCCGGGCCGGTCCGGTGGACTCCCCGCCCCGGTCGCTCACCCCAGAAACGCTAGGCGCCATCTCCGAACCGAGATCTACGCTGAGCTGATTCTGTCTGGGGTCGGGCCGCTAGGAGGTCGTCATGAGCACGGCAGGCGAGGCAGCGGGCGATGGGGCGGTGCGGATCGCCTTCGTCCAGTCCGAGTGGCACCAGGACATCGTGGACCGTTGCCGGGATGCTTTCGTGGACGAGATCGTGAAGCTCGGCGTCCAGCGGGACCGGATCGATCTCTTCCGGGTGCCCGGAGCCTTTGAGATCCCGCTCCACGCCCAGCGGCTGGCGGCCAGCGGCCGGTACGCCGCCATCGTCGGGGCGGGCTTCGTGATCGACGGTGGCATCTACCGTCACGAGTTCATCGCCGAGGCGGTCATCAACGGGCTGATGCGGGTGCAACTCGACACCGACGTGCCGATCATCTCGGCCGTGCTCACCCCCCACCACTTCCACGCCCACAACGAGCACGAGGCGTTCTTCGCCGAGCATTTCGCGGTCAAGGGAGTCGAGGCGGCCCACGCGTGCGCCAAGACGGTGCACAGTCTTGCCGCGTTGCCGGCGGCGGTTGCCTGAGCGGAGGTCGTCGGTCAGGCGTCGTGTGCTCGCCGGGCCGGTGGCGCTGGGCTGGCCGTCATTGCCCCCGTCCAGCGTTTCGCCTTCGCCTTCGGCATCGGCCGCTCCCGTGCCCGTGGAGGTGCATCGGTGCAGGTCCCGTGTCGGCCCGCCGCTACCGGCACTCCTTCGGGGCGCCAGGAAGTGCCCCTGCAGCACGAGGACAGGTTCCCGAGCTCCAGGCGGCTAGGTCACAGGGCTCGCTTGACGGGCGGTCGTGCGGCGGCCGGAAACGCCGGCTGGATGCGACGACGCTGGAGGAGGCCCCCTCTCGGCGCGGTCGACGGGCCGCGACCCTGGTGCCCGGGTGGGGGCGCCCCGGCCGGTCATCGAACTCGGTGCTCCCGCTTCGTCACGGCAGGGCCGTCCGGAGACGGGCTCTGCGGATCCCCGTGTGCCGGTCCCAGGGCTCGCACACGCCACCTCTGCGGCGACCGCCGACGGCCGGTTTCAGACCTCGACGAGGTCGATCCACGGGTCCAGCCGGCGGAGGTCCGTGGGATCCGAGGTGGCCACGTGTTGGCCCTGGCGCCGGGCGCAGACCATCACGAGGGCGTCACCGACGTCGGCGTCCACCCGCTCGGGGGTGACGGGTGGGCCAGGGCGCCCACCAGCGACCGTCAGGGGGCCATCTCAACCCTCGCCGTCGGTTGAAGGTCGATGCGCTGCGTGGAGGAGGCGTGCCGTCAAGATCGGGACCGGGTCAGGGCCGGTCAGGCTCGTTCTGCCTTCACCTCCTGGACGGTCTGGCGGAGGAGGCAGAACTCGTTGCCCTCTGGATCGGCGAAGACGACCCAGGTCACGTCGGGCCCCTGACCGATGTCGACCCGCCGGGCGCCGAGTCCTTCGAGCCGGTCAGCCTCGGCATCGAAGCTCGTCCGATCAGCACGGAGGTCGAAGTGCAGCCGGTTCTTGACCTGCTTGACCTCCGGCACGGGAAGGATGTCGAGCCGGGGCAGGTCGGCTTCAGGCGAGGCCAGGCTGATGCCCCCCTCCCCGTCTTCAACGATCTCCCACCCGAGGACGCCACCCCAGAAATCGCCGACCCTCCGGGGATCGATCGCATCGATGCACACACAGGCGAGTTGAACAGGCATGACCCCGATCCTGCCACCACTGACCTGGTCCCAAACGACGGAGACCAACGCGGGTCGACGGCGAGGATCGGGGCGGGCTGGTTCGGATCCCGAGGAGGATCCCGGGCGCCTCGAGGACACCTCGCCGAGATCGGCGCCACAGCTGGGCTGGGGTTCCGGCTGAGACGCGATGGTGACGGTGAGCCGGCCTATAGGCGGGGTTCTGTCCACCCTCTTGCGAGAGTTGGGTGACCATCCATCTACGCGGCCTACCTGGGGACTGCCCCCTCTCAGGGGCGGACGGGCCGCCCGTGTCCCACGCTTGGCCTTGCTCCGGGTGGGGTTTACCGAGCCGACCGGGTCACCCCGGTCGCTGGTGCGCTCTTACCGCACCGTTTCACCCTTGCCTGTGCGGGCCGGAGCCCGCCATCGGCGGTCTGTTCTCTGTGGCACTGTCCTGCGGGTCACCCCGACTGGCCGTTAGCCAGCACCCTGCCCTGTGGAGCCCCGACCTTCCTCGACCCGGTTCCGGACGTCACCGCCCGGCCCGGACCGCGGTCACCCGGCCGACTCACCGTCGGACACAGTGTGCCAGCCGGCCGCACCGAGCGCGCCCCGAGGGCGGCGGCGGCGAACCGCCGGCCGGCCCTCGGCCCCTCGGTAGGGTTGACGCCGTGGCGCCCGGTCTCGACGAAGTGCTGGTGGACCTCCATCCCGACGCCCTCTCCATCGCCGATCTCTACGACGAGGTGGCCGGCGCGCTGAACAGGGTCTTCCCCCGCAACCGGCCCCTCTGGGTGCGGGGGGAGGTCCAGAGCATCTCGGACCGGACCGGGCACTGCTACATCGACCTGGTCGACCCCGATGGCCGGCGGGAGCGCCAGGCCCCGGTGCTCAAGGTCAAGTGCTGGAAGATGACCTGGGGCCCGCTCAAGCGGACGCTCCGGCGCGAAGGCATCGAGCTGGCCCCGGGCATGGTGGTGCTGCTGCGGGGGGTCGTCGACTTCTACCGGGCCCGGGCCGAGGTCAACTTCATCGTGTCCGAGCTCGACGTCACCGCCCTCCTGGGCCGGCTGGCCGCCCAGCGGGCGGCTCTGCTCCGGACGCTGGCCGCCGAGGGCCTGCTCGAGCGCAACCGCAACCTGGCCCTGCCGGCCGTGCCCCTCAGGGTCGGGCTGGTGGCCAGCCCGGGCACCGAGGGCTACCACGACTTCGTCGGGCAACTCGAGACCTCGGGCTTCGGCTTCGCCATCTCGGTCGTGCCGGCGGCGGTCCAGGGGAAGGGTGCCCCCAACTCGATCGTCCGGGCGCTGCGGACCCTGGCCGACCGGGGCTGCGACCTGGTCGTGGTGGTCCGGGGCGGCGGATCCAAGGCCGACCTGGCCGCCTTCGACAGCGAGCCGGTGGCCCGGGCCGTCGCCACCATGCCGGTCCCGGTATGGACGGGCATCGGCCACACCGGCGACGAGTCGGTGGCCGACATCGTGGCCCACCGGACCTTCGTGACCCCGACCGACTGTGGACACGAGCTGGCCGTCCAGGTGGCCGGGTGGTGGGCCGAGCGCGTGGCCGGCCCGGCGGCCGTCGTCCGGCGGCGGGCCGAGGACGTCCTGGTCGCCGCCGAGAGCCGGGACACCCAGGCCCGGGACCGCCTCACCAGCGGGGCCCGTCACCAGCTGCGCTGGCACGGCCAGCGGCTGGCCGCCCGCACGGGCGGCCTGGTCGAGCGGGCACCGCGGCTGGTGACTGAGGCCCGGGCCTCGGTCGGCGCCCGGTCCGGGGCGCTCGGACCGCTGGCCCACGGGCACGTGGCCCGGGCCGGGGACCGGCTGGTGTCCTGGCGTCGCCTGGTCGCCGCCTACGACGTCGAGCGCCAGCTCGAGCGGGGCTACACGCTGACCCTGGACGACCGGGGCCGGGTCCTGCGCACGGTGGCCGGGCTGGCCCCCGGGACGCCGGTGGTCACCCGGTTCGCCGACGGCACGGCCCGGTCGACGGTGGACCAGGTCACCGAGACCCGCACGCCCGGCCCCGGGCCGGCCGACCCCGGCCCGGGACCTCGGCCGGGCACCGAGGAGGACTGATGGACGGAGACGCCGGCACCGAGGCCCGTCCGGTGGCCGAGCTGAGCTACACCGAGGCCAGTCGGGAGCTGGACCAGATCGTGGCCTTCTTCGAGCAGCGTGAGGTCGACGTGGACCAGCTGGTGGCCCGGCTCGAGCGGGCCACGGCCATCGTCGACGAGCTCGACCGCCGGCTCCGCCGGACCCGGTCCCAGGTCGAGGAGCTGGTGCCCCGGCTGCGGGCCGCCGGTCTCGACGGCCTCGGGTCGAGCGGGGGGCCGGACACTCCCGACGAGCGGGACGACGACGACGCGGTGGTGGACGACATCTTCGAAGAAGAGGTGGAGGAGGAGCTGATGATCGAGTTGGCCGAGGAGCTGGACACCGACCCGGGTGACGGACCGCCCGAGCCCGAACGGCCGGGGCTGTTCTGATGGCCGGAGCCGAGGGTGCCGACCGCTTCTACTTCCGCCAGCTGCTCTCCGGTCGGGACTTCGCCCGCCAGGACCCGATCGCCCGCCAGATGGTGAACTTCGTCTACCTGGTGGGCGACCGCCAGAGCGGCGAGGCCCTGATGGTCGACCCGGCCTACGCGGTGGACGACCTGCTCGACGTCCTGGCGGCCGACGACATGCGCTGCGTCGGCGTCCTGGCCACCCACTATCACGCCGACCACGTCGGCGGGGACATCGCCAGCTGGTCCATCGAGGGTGTGGCCGCCCTCTTGGAACGGGTCCAGGTGCCGGTCCACGTCCAGCGACCCGAGCTGCCCTGGGTCGAGCGATCGACCGGGGTGGGGGCCGAGCACTTCGTGGGCCACGACGGCGGGGACCGGGTGGCCGTGGGCGACGTCTCGATCGAGCTGGTCCACACGCCGGGCCACACCCCGGGCAGCCAGTGCTTCCTGGTCGACGGCCGGCTGGTCTCGGGGGACACGTTGTTCCTCGACGGCTGCGGTCGGACCGATCTCCCGGGCAGCGACCCGGTGGCCATGTACGAGTCGCTGACCACCCGGCTGGCCCGGGTCCCCGACGACGTCGTGGTCTTCCCCGGCCACCTGTACTCGCCCGAGCCGTCGGCCGAGCTGGGGGAGATCCGCCGCCACAACTTCGTCTTCCGCCCCCGCTCGGCCGCCGAGTGGCTGGCCATGTTCGGCCAGTGACGGTGGGCCACCGGCGGCCGGTGAGGTCGGTCAGGGCTCGGCCCACGACGGGAGCCCCGTGAGTCCGGATCCGGCCGGACCGCTCGACGTCGACGGCACGGTGGTGGTGGTCGGGGCCTCGCTGGCCGGTCTGCGGGCCGCCGAGACGTTGCGGGCCGAAGGCCACCAGGGCCGGATCCTGCTCATCGGCGAGGAGCTCCACCTCCCCTACGACCGGCCCCCGCTGTCCAAGCAGGTGCTGGCCGGGACGTGGCCGCCCGAGCGGGCCATGCTGGCCGACATGTCGCGGCTCGACCAGCTGCGGATCGAGCCGGTGCTCGGGCACCGGGCGGTCGGCTTCGACGCCGGGGCCCGCCGGGTCGAGCTGGACGACGCCACGGTGGTCGAGGCGGCCGGCGTGGTCGTGGCCACCGGGGCCCACCCCCGGCGGCTGCCCGGCACCGAGGACAATCCCGACGTCCACGTGCTGCGGACCCTGGAGGACTCGGCCGCCCTCCGGGCCGCCCTGGCCGATCGGGGCCCGGTCCGGCTGGTCGTGGTGGGGGCCGGGTTCATCGGCTCGGAGGTGGCGGCCACCGCCCACGACCTGGGCGCCGAGGTCACCGTGGTCGAGGCCCTGGCCACCCCGCTGGCCCCGGCCCTGGGCGTCGAGGTGGGGGCGGCCTGCGCCGACCTGCACCGGCGCCACGGGGTCACCCTGCTGGCCGGGGTCGGGGTGGCGGCCGTGGTGGCCCCGGCCGGCGGCCGGCCCGGTCGGGTCGAGCTGGCCGACGGGCGGTCGCTCGACGCCGACGTGGTCGTCGCCGGCATCGGGGTGGTCCCGGCCGTCGGCTGGCTGGCCGACTCGGGCCTCGAGGTGTCGGCCGGTGTGCACTGCGACGGCGCCCTGTTCGCCGCCGACGGGGTGGTCGCCGCCGGCGACCTGGCCCGGTGGCCCCACCCGACATACGGCGACATCCGCATCGAGCACTGGCAGGTGGCGGCGGAGGAGGGGGTGGCCGCCGCCCGGTCGCTGCTGGCCGGCCGGGCCGACGCCCCGGTGTTCGACCCGGTGCCCTACTTCTGGTCCGACCAGTACGGGCTCAAGATCCAGATGGTCGGCCACCCGGCGCCCGACGACGAGGTGGCGGTGGTCGACGGGGGGCTCGACCAGGAGCGCTTCGTCGCCCTCTACGGGCGGGACAACCGGCTGACCGGGGCGGTGGCCCTGTCGCGGCCCCGCCAGCTCATGGCCTACCGGCCCCTACTGGTGGCCGGGGCGTCGTTCGACCAGGCTCGGGCCCACTCGGTGGGCTGACCGGGTCGGCCGACCGGCCGGCGGCGCGCCGGCCCCGGGCCGCCCGGGCCAGCCGCCGGGCCGCCCGGAGCAGCGCCTTCTTGGTCGCCGGGTCGGGCTCGACGCCGCCGTAGGCCGCCCGCTCGGCCGCGTCGGCCAGGAACCGGGCGCCCGGCGGTGGGGCCTGGCCCGGGGGCCACAGGGCGTCGATCCGGGCCCCCAGCTCGGGCAGCGACTGGTCCGGGCCGACCGACAGACCCCCCCGGCGGGCCGCCCGCAGCAGGTGCCCGGTCACCGCCTCGCCCCAGCTGCCCGGGATGCGCCGCCGGGCGGCCAGCACCGCGAGCCCGGTGACCAGGGCGGCCAGCACGATGACCAGGGGCACCTTGGGCACCCGGTCGAAGGCCCCCTTGGCCTCGTGGGCCAGGGCGGCCGCCGGGGACGGGTTGGCCAGGGGCACGGTGGCCGTCGGGTCGAAGTTCTGCCAGCCGTAGCCCGGGAACCACACCTGGACCCAGGCGTGGGCGTCCTTGGCCTGGACCTCGTAGAGGTCGGTGAGCGGGTTGTAGGGCCCGGGCACGTAGCCGCTGGCCTCCCGGGCCGGGATGCCCAGGGTGCGCAGCATCACCGTGAGCGAGGTCGAGATCTGCTCGCAGTAGCCCCGGCGGTTGCCGAAGAGGAACTCGGTCACCGTGTCCTGGCCCTTGGACAGGGGCGGGATGTCGGTGGTGTAGCGGGTGTGGCCGGCGATCCAGTTCTCGAGGGCCCCGATCTTGTCGTAGACCGTGGGCTGGCCGGCCGTGATCTGGCGGGCCAGGGCGGCCACCCGGGGGTAGGGGTGGGGGAGCTGGGTGTAGCGGGCCACGTACACCGGGGGCAGGTTGGCCCCGGGGAGCGGGTTGGGGGTGGCCGCCCGGAGCTCGGCCGGCGTGGCCACGTCGACCGACGACTCGACCGTGTAGATCGATCCCGAGCCCAGGGACGTCCCGGCCCGGATGGTGCCGTCGTCCGACACGAACAGCCGTGATGCCGGGAACCAGACCTGGGTGGCCGTGGTGGCGTGCAGGATCAGGTTGGCCCCGGTCACGGCGATGTAGAAGGTCTGGATGTCGGTCCGGCCGCCCGGGGGCTGGCCGGCCGGCAGGGGCAGGCTGAAGGGCGGGCCCACGTCGAGCCCGTAGAACAGGGGGTCGCCCGGGTGGACCGCCGTCTGGGACCACCCCTGCCCGTTCCAGTTGTCGTAGGTCTCGGCCACCCAGAACGACGGCTGGCCGGCCCGGACCCGGAACACCACCTGGTTGCCCAGCGATCCCCGGATGGCCGTGTTGAGCGGTCCGGCGAAGCCCAGGAAGCCGCCGACCCGGGTCGGGCCGGTCGGTGAGGCCGGTTGGGCCGGGTCGGTGCCTTTGGGGCCCCCGTCGACCAGGGCGGCCGGCGTGCTGAGCTGGCTGTCCCCGGCCAACGCCGAGGGGAAGACGATGGTGTTCGAGGGGTGGGGGGCGGGCAGCAGGGCGATGACGGCCACGGCCACCACGACGACCGAGACCACGGCCACCCCGAAGGCCCGGCCGGGCAGGGCCCGGCCGCCGACCATCGAGGTCCACATGGACAGGAGCCCGATGATCCCAAAGAGCGTCCAGACGACCACGTAGAGGCCGAAGTTGCTGCTCACCGCCTGGGCCGCGGCGACGGCCATCAGGGTGGCCGAGCCGGCCAGCGAGAACCCGAGGTCCCGGCGCGACGGCACGTCGAAGGCGTGGGTCACCTGGATGATGGTGAACAGCACGGCCAGCGGTCCCTCGACCGAGGAGATGTTGCCGGCCGTGCCCTGGGTGGTCACGGTGCGGAAGAACCAGACGAAGGCGGCCATCACGGCCACGGCCAGGATCAGCTTGAGCCAGGGGAGCGACCGGCCCCGCCGGACGTAGGAGAAGACGTTGCCGATCACGATGGCCGTGATCGAGACCGCGGTCAGCCGGCCGGACAGCTCGCCCTGGGCCCAGCAGGCGGCCACGGCCACCACCACGCAGGCCGTCGAGGCCGCCCGGAACAGGATCGAGTGCTCGGGCGGCCCGTCCCGGTTGGCCTGCTTGACCGCCTGGATCAGGCCCACGGCCCACCCCCGGGCACGGCCTTGGCCAGCCGTCGACCGGCCTGGGCCGGCCCGTCGACCGGCTGGCGCACCGGGCCCGAGCGCTCCTCGGTGACCAGAATGACCTGGCGGCCCTGGCCGAGGATCTGGGCCACCGTGCCCAGGGCCCGCTCGGCCACCCGCTCGGCGGTCTCGGGGTCGGCCGGCAGGACCACCTCGACGGTCACCGGCCGGTCGGCCGGCTGCTCCATCTCGCGCACCATGAGGGCGCCGGCGTGGGCCGTGGCCGGCCAGTGCACCCAGTGCCGGAGGTCGCCGGGGACGTACTCACGGATGCCCCGGGACTCGCCGACCCGGCTGTCCACCCGGGCCGCGTCGTCGCCCCGGCTCGGGCCGTCGCTCTGGCCGGCCTGGTCGGGGTCGCCCCGGCGGGGTGCCACCAGGACCGGCCGGGGCAGGGCCAGGGTCAGCCGCTTGGACCACCAGAGCAGGCCGAAGGGGGCGGCCGAGGCCGCCTCCACCTCCAGGCTGACCAGCTCGCCCCGGTAGGGGGGGACGACCACCAGCAGGTGCCGGGGACCGTCCCCGGTGACCACGGCCGGCCCGGCCGGGCCCACCGGGGTGACCCGCATCGGCCGATCGGTGACCAGCTCGAAGGCCACCGGGCGGCCGGCCGTGCCGTCGGCCGGGCCGCTCACGATGGTGCAGTGGCCCCGGCGGGCCGCCCAGGCCGGGCCGAGCAGGCCGACCAGCAGGAAGCCGGCGATCACCGCCCCGAGGGCCTGGACCCAGCCCGAGCCGCTGGTCCGGGCGATGGCCGTCCAGGCGCCCAGGGTCACCAGGGTGCCGATGACCGGCCCGGCGGCCCGCAAGGGCCGGGGGAACGGATCGGTCCCGGGATCGGCCGCCGGTGCCGCCCGGCTCACGGCCGGGGGACCGGCGTGGTGCGCAGCACCTCGGCCACCGCCGTCTCGGCCGCCCGGTGGTCGCCGTCGGTGACCAGGCGGTGGATCAGGGTCGGCGGGGCCATGGCCTGGACGTCGACCGGCGACACGTAGGAGCGGCCGTAGAGGAGGGCGTGGGCCTGGGCCGAGCGGACCAGGGTGATCGAGGCCCGGGGACTGGCGCCCAGGCGGATGCCCGGGGCCTCCCGGGTGGCCCGGCACACGGCCACCGCGTACTCGGCCACCGGCGGGGCCACGAAGACCTGACGGACCACCTGGATGGCCCGGGCCCAGTCGTCGACCTTGCACACCGGCTGCAGCGTGCCCAGGGCCTCCCGGCCGCCCTGGCGCAGGGCCAGCAGCGTCTCGGTGGCGGCGTCGGGGTAGCCGAGCGGCGTGGACAGGGCGAACCGGTCGAGCTGGCTCTCGACCAGCGGGAAGGTGCCGAGCTGCGAGTGCGGATTCTGGGTGGCGATGACCAGGTGCGGTT
>Ga0181519_10005062_pt1 | contig 10591 bp, 11 predicted proteins | sample PEATcosm2014_Bin_26_FD_121102 | JGI IMG/M metagenome (GOLD analysis project Ga0181519, IMG submission 121102) | Peatland microbial communities from MTU Mesocosm Facility, Houghton, MI, USA - PEATcosm2014_Bin02_10_metaG | ecosystem: Environmental > Terrestrial > Soil > Wetlands > Peat | place... | reverse complement strand
TGCCCAAGCGCGGTTTGGGCGATGTCGCGTTGCGCATGATGCACGATGCGGCGCGGGAGCAAAAAGTCGCGCTCAGCGTCGCGGCGGAAGGTTTGGCCCGTGCCGGCGCGCTCAAGGGCAAGCCGCGCGAGGCGATTTTGGAGCTCATGAGCGGTTTTGCACGATGGCGGACCATGCTCAGCGGCGACGGCCATATCGTCGTTATGGCAACGGTGCTCGACGAGAGCGGCTACACCGGCATGTGGAAAGCCGACAAATCGCCGGAGGCGCCCGGCCGCCTGGACAATTTGAAGGAATTTCTGAGGGCGCTGGCGGATTTCGAATCGTTGCCGGGGTTTCTGGAACATGTCTCCCTGGTCATGGAAAACGACGAGCAATCAGGTGCCGACCGCGTCAATCTAATGACATTGCACGCCGCGAAAGGGTTGGAATTCGATACGGTGTTCTTGCCGGGTTGGGAGGAGGGCCTGTTTCCCAATCAGCGCGCGCTCGATGAAAGCGGCAAAAAGGGATTGGAGGAAGAGCGGCGCCTCGCCTATGTAGGTTTGACGCGCGCGCGGCGTCGGGCGATCGTAAGCTATGCCGCCAACCGCCGCATCTACGCCAATTGGCAAAGCAGCATCCCCAGCCGCTTCATCGACGAGTTGCCCGAGGCGCATGTGCAGCGTGCCGGCAGCGCCGCATTGCAGCGCGAAAGCCGGCTTCTGGCGCCAAGCGTTTTCTCCAACGGGCCGCTCATGGCACGGCGTACGCGCGTCGCCGAGCCCTGGGAACAGGCCGCCCGTCCGGCGCGTCCCGACTCGCTGAACATAGGCCAACGCGTATTTCATCAAAAATTCGGTTACGGCCGCGTCACCGCGGTGGACGACGACAAGCTGGACATCGATTTCGAAAAGGCCGGGCAAAAACGCGTGCTGGACCGTTTCGTGGAAAAAGTATGAGCCGCGCCGCCACGCTCGAAACCATTTACGTGACTGTTCCGGCGGATGCGGTGCCGGCCTACCAGGCTGCGCTCGAAACGGTATGCCCCGCGGTCGGCACTTTCGTCGAGGACGAAGCAGCCGGACTCTGGCGCGTGGAGGGCGTGCGGGCACCTGGCGACGCGGACCAGGTAGCGTCGGCACTCGCGATGGCGGCGTTTGCGTCCGGTGTCGATGCCGAATTGCTGCGGCAAGCCACCGCGGCGGATGGCTGGTTGGCCCGGGTCTACGATGGCTTTCCAGAACAATTGATCGGCCGCCGTTTCGCCGTGCGTGGCACCCACGTGGCAGCGCCGCCGGCCCCCGGGCGCATCACGCTATGGCTCGACGCCGGCCTGGCCTTCGGCTCCGGCGAACATGGTTCCACCCGCGGCTGCCTGCGCGCCTTGGAAATGGTGGCGTACCGCCGCCCCCGGCGCGTGCTGGACATGGGATGCGGCAGCGGCATTCTGGCCATGGGCGCGGCCAAACTGCTGAAGCGCCCGGTGCTGACCGTGGATATCGATCCATGGTCGGTGCGCGTAACACGCCAGAACGCCCGGCTGAACCGGATAGCGCCACGTCTGTGCGTGCGCCGAGGCAACGGTTGGCAAGCGGCGGCGGTCCGGCGTGGCGAAAAGTTTGATCTTGTATTCGCGAACATATTGGCCCGCCCTTTGTGCCTGATGGCACAGCACTTGGCCGCGCACCTGTCTCCAGGCGGCACCGCCATCCTGGCCGGGTTGCTGGACACGCAGGCACGCGCGGTGCTGGCCGCGCATCGGCAGCAGGGCTTGAGGCTGGAGGATATCTTGCGCGAGGGCAGTTGGCTAACGTTGGTGATAAGGAAGGAAAGCCAAAGGCCAGGGCGCTGCCCTGGACTTGCTGGGGCCTGAGACGCCCAACGGCCTTCCAGGACACGCCACTTATGATAAGTCGGTTCGCGAATTAACGAGGAATCATGATGCGCTGCCTGACAGTCGATGATGCGGCGATCCTCGTCGGAAAGTCTGGATTTTTGGTTTCAGATTCGGGGCTGCTGTATCCGGATGAGGCTTTATCGAAAGCGCAGGCGCGCGTCGATGGACGGCCGCCAGACAATGCAACCACACTTCCGTATTTTGTGAATGATCTGAACGGGTGGCTTCCGAATAACACGGGGCGCGTGCTCTGGATGTATGATTGGGACAACAATTTCCCATCCCCGTTCGAAGCTTTTATAGCGGTTCGTCGAGCAGCTGGAGAGGCCCGACCAATTTCGCAGGCGCGCGGTCACTATTTTGCACCGTTTCCATACCATGAGCAGGATCAAGTTGAGATTTCCGAGGCGCAAAACACCGAAACTGGCTTGCTCGTCGGGGTCGTCATTCTTGTGATGTGCGCGGGTTGGTCCGGTTACCTCGTAGCTGAGGATTGCGAGGATTGGATCGAGTTTTGGGAAGGGAATTTGTTCTTCTACTCACACGAAACCGAAAAGGTGGCCGCAGCAGAGGCGCTGCTGACCCGGTGGCACTGTTCGCGTCAATTGCGGTGACGTGCGGCAGGCCAACCGCACTTGCGCGCATCGGCGGTAACGTGATACCTATCAAAGGTAGCTATCATCCTTCCAAGGCATTCGCGCATGGAGACGGCAAAGCTCTTTACCTCCGGCCGGTCCCAGGCGGTGCGGCTGCCGAAGGCGTTTCGCTTCGAGGGGGCGGAGGTGCGCATCAGGCGGCATGGGGCGGCCGTGATCCTCGAGCCGCTCGAGACCGGGTGGGACTGGCTGGACCGGGTTGCGGCCCCGCTCGACGCGGATTTCGTAGCGGCGGCTCTGGAGGCGCCCGGCGATCAGGCACGGCCGGAGCTCGACCGTTTCGGTTGATCTTTCTGCTGGATACGAGCGCGGCGATCGCGGCGCTGAACGGCGATGGCGACATGCGGCGTTTTCTGCGTTTGCATGCGCCCGGGGATTTTGGGTTGTCGGCGATCGTGGTGCACGCGCTTTACTATGGCGCGTTCCGCAGCCGGCAGCGGGAGGCGAATATAGCGCGGTTGCAGGGGTTTCGTCTGGCCGTGGTGGAGTTCGATCAGGAGGATGCCATGCGGTCGGGTGAGGTGCGCGCGTATTTGGCATCGGCCGGCACGCCGATCGGGCCGCTGGACGTGCTGATCGCGGGCCAGGCAATGTCGCGTAACCTGACGCTCGTGACGCGCGACATCAACGAGTTCGCGCGCGTGCCCGGCTTGGTTAGCGTAGGCTGGTCCTCATAAAATTTGGTCCCGGACTGGCATCGGTAGCGACCACGTTCACCATCTCCAAAATTCCGCACGAATTATTCAGAACAACCATGCTGCGCAGCGCTAACGGCCGCAGCGGCACACCGGCCCGGGCGCGCCGGCGCCGCGCCATCGGTCCGCACAAGACCGCGAGGAGGCAAAGCCGCCTGGCCTTGTTTAACCAATGCGCATCATAGCCGGCGCCTGGCGCGGGCGAGCATTGGTGGCACCGCCGGGGACGGCGACAAGGCCGACCGCGGACCGGGTGCGGCAGGCTTTGTTCGACATGCTGGTACACGCGCCGTGGGGCGGCCGGGAGGCGCTGCTTGGGGCATTTGTGCTGGATGCGTTCGCCGGTACCGGGGCGCTCGGGCTGGAGGCATTGTCGCGCGGCGCGGCGGAGGCAATTTTTTTTGAGGCCGACCGGACCGCGCTGGCGGCCCTCAGCGCCAACATCACCGCCTGCGGGGCTGGCGCGCGTGCGCGCGTGGTCGCCGGGGACGCGCTGCGGCCAGGACCCCGGCCCAAGGTCCCTCGTTCGTTAATTTTTCTCGACCCCCCGTATGGCCAGGGGCTCGTTCAACGTTCCCTTAATGTTCTGCGCGCACAAGCGTGGCTCGCGCCGGGCTGCCTGGTCGTCGCCGAAACGTCCAGCCTTGATCCGGTTGAACATGGTGCCATATTACTCGCGCAGCGCGTGTATGGTGCCGCCCTGATAAACGTATGGCGGGAATAATTCATGCCCAACCTGGCCGAGGCGGTGTTTCATCAGCGGCCAATCGAAGCCTTCGCGGCCGTCGGCCTGATGGGCCCCGGCCGCGCGGTGCAACATGCCCACTCGCTGGCGCCGGCCCGCGTGGCGTTGCCGGCGCTTTCCACCGGGCGCCATTTCCTGCAGCAATATCAATTGCGCGAGGTGCCGGACCAGGGGATGTGGCAGCACAGCCACTACGATAGTTTCGCACCGCCGATCTTCGTGCTGCATGACGCGCTGGTGCATGCCTCGGCCGGCATCGTCGCGATCGGCGATCAGGTGATCGCGGAAACGCTCGCTCATACTGATCCTGAAACGCACGGCTTCCGCACGCTGGCGAAGGGCATTGCCATTCGCCATGGGCCGGTGCGCCGCCTGCAGGGCGTGCACATCCATCTGCTGGCCGGCGGGGAGTCCGATTACTACCAGAGCCTGCTGATGGGCGTCGCGCGTGTCATGGCGGTGCCTGAAAATTACCAGGCGGCCTCCACCGGCGTGCTGGTGGCGCGCGGCGCGGTGCGGGCGCGCGAGGCGCTGGCCTTGCTCGACCTGATGCCTAGCCTGACCATCGAAGAAGTCGGGCGCGACGCGACGTTGCGAGTGGAGACTCTGATCCTGCCGCTCTCGGTCTGTGGCGAGAGCGCCTACCATCCCTGCGTCGCCGATTTCTTTCGCGACATTTCCACCAACGTGCCGCCGCCGGCGCGCCGCTCGCCGCGGCTTCTCTATATTGACCGCAGCGCCAGCCATCTGCGTCCCTTGGTCAACGAACGCGAGCTGATGCACGCCCTGGCGCGGCTCGGGTTCGTCATGGTGCGGCCGGAAACGTTGAGTCTGGCGGATCAGGTGCGCTTGTTTCGCGGCGCCGATGTGATTGTGGCGCCACACGGCGCGGAACTGACCAATCTCGGATTTTGCCGGCCCGGCACGCAAATCATCGAGCTGTTGATGGACGCCTATTGCAACTGGTGTTTTCGCAATCTGGCCGGGCTGATGCGGCTGCGCTATGACTGCGTGCTGGGCCTGGCGCAACGCCCATGGCCGGAATTAGACCCTGCGTTCCACGGCACGCCGTGGAAAATCTCGGTGAACCACGTTGTTGCGGCGGCCGCGCAAACCGTTCAGCAAGCGGCCGCGTAATTGCGCCACGGAAGCGGCGGGTGGCGATACGATCCACGCCAAATGCCCGCCTGCGCACGTACGGCAGGGAACACAAAAGGCGGGGCAATGACCCCGCCTTCCGGAACTCCAAGCGGCCTGGCGCGGGTTAGCGGCGCTGCTTCTCGAGGATGAAATCCCCGCCGATCGCGTCGTTGCCCTTGCCGCCCTCGCTCACAACCGAAAGCCCGGCGCCGCGGCCACCGCGCAAATCGTTGTAAAGGCGAATAAAGTCGTCCAGGCGGCGGGCCTCGGCCAGCGCCGCATCGCGACGGGAGGTTGCCTCACGCAAAACTGTATCGTCATCCATGACTTGAACTTACCCCCATCTGCGAACTGCGTGCAACATTAAAAACACCAAAAACGGAAATGTCAACATTTTCTGAAAAATCCGGCCGCGCAGGCGAACCCCATAGGCCACCTACAACCAGGCCGCGTCGGCAGCACCCTTTCCACGACCCGGCCAACCGGGGTGCACAGACCGCCCATAGCTGAGCTAGGTTGCCCCGACATGCCGCCGAACCTGCCCAACCTGCTTACGCTCTCACGCATCGCCGCGATTCCGCTGCTCGTCGCCCTGATGGCGTTTCACACCGCGGGCGCAGACCTGGCGGCCTGCGCGCTGTTTGCCCTCGCCGGTTTTACCGACTGGCTGGACGGCCGTATCGCGCGCCAGCGCAAGCTGCAGTCCGAGCTCGGCCGCATGCTGGACCCGATCGCCGACAAGCTGCTGGTGGGCGCCACCCTGATGGCCCTGGCCGGCCTGAACCGCCTGTCGCCGCTCGGCCTGTATCCGGCGATCGTCATCATGTGCCGCGAGATCCTGGTCAGCGGCCTGCGCGAATATCTGGCCGGCCTCGCGGTGCGGCTGCCGGTGACGCGGCTGGCCAAGTGGAAGACCGGCCTGCAGATGGCCGCGATCGGCACCTTGCTGGCCGGGGATCCCGGAGCCGCCCGGCTTGGCCTCGCCGCAATCCCGCTGGGTGCGATCGGCGAGGCCATGCTGTGGGTAGCGGCCCTGCTCACCTTGGTCACCGGATGGGATTATTTGATGGCTGGGCTGTCGTCGGTCGTCGGTCGTCAGTCGTCGGAGCCGCCAGCGCCACGTCCTGACCCCCCAACCGCGCCCGCGTTGGTTCTGACGACCGAAGACTGACGACCGACGACCTAATCGGCGGCGAGCGCCAGTTCGGACATCGCGGCGCCGCGCAGCGCGGCACCGAACAACGCGAAAATCTTGCGCGATACCGCGTCGGTGCCAAAATCGGCCTCCGGGTGCCATTGCACGCCCAGCACAAATCCGCGCCCCTCGGTCCAGCACACCGCCTCGATCGTGCCGTCGGGCGCTTGCGCCTCCACGGTCAGGCCGCGCGCGATGCGGTCGATGCCCTGCTGGTGCAACGAGTTCACCGGCACCTCGCCGCGATCCGCCAGCCGGTGCAGAATTCCGCCCGGGCGCAGCCTTACGCTATGCGCCTTGGCGAATTTCGCGGCAAGATCGTCGGTCTGCGGCGCCGCGTGATCGATGCGGCCAGGCACATCCTTGAGGCACTGGTGCAGCGTGCCGCCGAGCGCCACGTTCAATTCCTGCAAACCGCGGCAAATCGCCAGCACCGGCAGACCGCGCGTCACCGCGGCGCGGATCAGCGGCAGCGTGGTGGCGTCACGCGCGCCGTCTTCCTTCATGCCCTCCGGCAACGGTGGCCCGCCATAATGCACGGGGGCCACCATGCTGCGGCTGCCGGTCAGCAGAATCCCGTCCAGGCGTTGCAGCAGCGTTTCGATGTCGGCGGTTTCGCCCAGCGCGGGCAGCAATACCGGCACCGCATCGGCGCATTGTTCGATGGCGCGCACACAGGCGTCCGAGGCAGCGTGATTCGCCAGCGTGTTCGGGCCGAAACTCTTGATACAGCAGGAAATACCGACCAGGGGGCGCATAACGTGTGAATGATGCCGGCCAACTATGTCAATTTGAAGAACAAAATCGCTTTGAGGGGAGACGTCGAGCGAATGTGACTTTCATGCCGCAGTGCAGCAGGGGGGGGGGAAGAAGGCCGGGGCTCTGCCCCTGGACCCCGCTGGGGCCGGCGGCCCCAGACCCCATTCATTAAGAATCGTTTGGGGAAACGGCGAAGCCAAAAAATCCTGTTATTTTACCCGCTTCGTCAAAACGACACCGGCGGCGCGCCGGCGGGGGGTCCAGGGGGGCAGAGCCCCCTGGCCTTCTTCCTTAGTTCACCGTCCCATACGAGGGCGCGCCGATACCGGGGCACGAGCAGCCGCTGCCGACCGGCGATTTCGCCGCCGCGGCGCAGCTATAGACGCCAGCGTAACACATGCTGCCATAGGTCACCGGGCCCTTGGCGCTCGCCTGCGCGGCGGGCGGTGCCGCATAGCCGGGGGGCGGATAATAGTAGCCCGGCCAATAGGGCGGATAATAGTACGGCGGCGGATAATAATAGCCGGGGCCTATGACGACGGGTGGTACGCCGATCCACACGCCGCCGCGCCACCAGGCGGAAGCCGGCGTCACCGCGAGCGCGCCGATCAGCAGGGTCAGGCCAGCCAGCACGGCGCTGCGCCAACGGGGCGTGAGGCCGCGCAACGTTACACTACGCATGCTCAATCCTCCATTCTCTCGTGTGCCGCTGCACGGCACCGCGCGATGACCTGTACATCGCCCGCGCGTTTCGCAAGTCCGCTGTGTGGTTACGGAGTGTTGCCGTTGAGGTCGGACGCGTGCGGGTCCACGAACACGAACAGGGCCGGATCGAATTCGCCGCCGAGCGTTGCCTGCGACAGCCGCACGCGCGTCTCGCGGCCTTGCGCATCGACCACGCTCCAGCCCTGCAGCGCGAGCGGGTTGGCGTTCAATTCCAGGGTCAGCGAACCGTCGTCAGGTGACGCGGTTTTTACCGCGGTAATCCGCAACTGCCCTGGCGGGTGCTGAAAGTCGGTGACGGTGACGTCGCCGGAGAGCGCGATTTTGTCGCGCAGCAACAGGCCGAGCGGCGTTTGCTCCATGGGGATGTTGCTGGTCTGGTCGACCTTGTTGTCGCGGAACACCACGGTGCCGTGGCCGGCGACCAGCAGCAGCGGGCTCGGCGGATCGTATTCGAAACGCATGCGGCCGGGCCGGTCGAGCCAGGCGGTGCCGGTGCTGGTGGCGCCGTCCGGCCCGATTTGCAGGAATTTCGCCTTCAGCGTGTGCAGGCCGTTCAGGTAGGTTTCGACGCCACGCAGGTTCGCCTGGTCGGCGTCCGACAGCACCGCGGCGTGCGGGTCCGCGAAGCCGCGGTCCGGCAGCGTCGCCAGTGCGAGGGCAGCCAGAAGGGCAAGAGTTTTCATGTCGCGGATGTGGCACCGCGCGCGCTGGCGCGAAAGCGCCGCGGCCGGGCCTTTCGCAAGTTTCATCGGCGATCGGCCGCCGCTGCCCGGAATTGACAACCCGTCGCAACTCGTATGTTATGTTATAACATATCGTACGAATGAGCGGTCTCATGGTGTGCCTTCGCACTGCCATCATAGCCAGCACCCTGGCCGTCATTCCCTTGGCCCCTCTGTTCGCGGACGAGCCATGGCCCGCCACCGGGGCGCCGCCAGCCGCGCAACCCGTCCCCGATTGGCCTGCATCCGGGGTCACCGAGAACATCGTCGTCGCCGCCAGGAAGCTGGTGAAGGCGCGAAGCGGGATCGAGACCCGCATCGGCGCGACAACCTATACGCTCAGCAGCAAAGCCATCGAAAACCAGCCCGGCGGAGCGGAAATCCCGCTCAATCAGACATTGCTGCGAACGCCCGGCGTGTCCCAGGATTCGTTCGGTCAGATCCATCTCCGAAACGACCATGCCAACATTCAATATCGTATCGATGGCGTGATCCTGCCCGAAGGGATCAGCTTTTTCGGCCAGAGCCTGACGTCGCGCCTGGCCACCTCGATCGATCTCATCACCGGCTCGCTGCCGGCGCAGTACGGATTGGTCACCACGGGGATCGTCGATATCCAAACCAAATCGGGCGCGTTCGAACCGGGCGGGTCGGTCGGCATGTATGGCGGCAGCCGTGGCTGGCTGCAGCCCAGCGCGGAATACACCGGCGCATCGGGCAACATGAACACTTACCTGGCCGGCGATTACCTGCAAAACAGCATCGGTATCGAAAATCCGACCCGGTCGTACACGCCGCTGCATGATAACACGGAACAGGGCCACTTCTTTGGCTACGTCGAAGACATTATCGATTCGAGTAGCAAGATCAGCGCTATTTTCGGGGTCTATCAAGGCGCGTTCCAGATACCGGACAACCCCGGCCAGCCTTCCGTTTATGCCGACGGCGATCTCGGCCATTTCAACTCCGCCTTGCTGAATGAGCATCAGACGGAAAGCAACGACTACGCGGTTCTTTCGTACCTGAAGTCGGAAGACGATTACGCTTTTCAGCTGTCCGCCTTCATCCGCTATAGCCGACTCGATTACACGCCCGATCAGACCGGTGACCTGGAGTTTTACGGCCTCGCGCAAAATGCGGTCCGCTCCGATGTTGCCGAAGGCTTGCAAGGCGATGGCAGCTATCAGATCGCCGATAGCCACACACTCCGTTATGGCGTGCTACTCACCGCGGAACGCGCAACATCGCGCACGAACTCCCTCGTTTTCCCGTGTATGGCAGCGGATTGCTCGACCGTGGGGACGACACCCGAACCGATCGGTGACGGCGGCGACCGGACCGGCGCCACCTACAGCGCCTATTTGCAGGATGAGTGGCGTATTGTTCCGACGCTGACCCTGAACTACGGTGCGCGCTACGACATTTTAAATGCCTATACCAACGCGCAACAGTTGAGCCCGCGCGTCAACCTGGTGTGGAAGCCAGACCCGGACACGGCTTTTCACGCCGGCTATGCACGCTATTTCACACCGCCCTCGCTGGAGCTGATCTCCGGGCAATCGATCGCCAAGTTCGCCGGCACAACTGGCTATCCGGCCGGCTACACGCCGGCAACTCCGCCGCCGGACGGACTGATCCTGCCGGAGCGGTCAAATTATTTTGATATCGGCGCGGAACATGTGTTTTTTCCCGGGTTCAAACTGGGGATGGATGGCTATTGGAAAATCGCGCGCGATCTGATCGATGAGGGACAATTCGGTGCGCCGATCATTCTTTCCGTATTCAACTATTCTCATGCGAACGTGCTCGGCCTGGAGTTTACCGGCAGTTACGATGTCGGAAATTTCTCCGGCTACGGCAATCTGTCGATCGGCCGGGAGCGTGCGACGCAGCTGGTCTCGCAGCAATTCAATTTCACGCCGCAGGACCTTGCCTATATCGCCGATCACTATATCTACACAGACCACAGCCAATTCTATACCGCCTCGGCTGGCGCCTCGTACAATCTGCGCGGCGTACACTTGAACGCCGATCTCATCTACGGCAGCGGTCTGCGTGAAGATGCCGGCGGCAT
>Ga0181519_10005059_pt1 | contig 10597 bp, 11 predicted proteins | sample PEATcosm2014_Bin_26_FD_121102 | JGI IMG/M metagenome (GOLD analysis project Ga0181519, IMG submission 121102) | Peatland microbial communities from MTU Mesocosm Facility, Houghton, MI, USA - PEATcosm2014_Bin02_10_metaG | ecosystem: Environmental > Terrestrial > Soil > Wetlands > Peat | place... | reverse complement strand
GCGATGGTGATGAACATCTGCATCTTCGGGGCGGTCGCCCTGGGCCCGACGATCGGCGGGCTGCAGGCGCAGTCAGACGCCTGGCGGCCGCTGTTCTGGGTGGTCGTCGCGATCGCCCTGGGGGCCCTCGTCCTGGCCGTCCTGACGTTCGAGGACGCACCGCCCGCCGACCCCTCGGCGCCCCGCGATCTGCCGGCGATCGCGCTCGCCGCGGTCGGCTGCGTGGCCGCCTTCTACGGCGCTTCGGAGCTCCTGACGCACCCCTTCATCGACGGCCGGACGATCGCGCCGCTGCTGGGCGGGCTGGCGACGATCATCGTGCTGATCGTCTACCAGTTCCGCGCCAGCCGGCCGCTGCTGACGATCCGCGCGATGCTGACCAGCACGATTCCCGTGGCGGGCATCGTCGTGGCGCTGTTCGCGGCCGCTGCCTCGGTGTCGGCGACGGCGCTGACCGCGGGCGCGCTCGAGGGGCGCTACAGCGCGCTGCATCTGGGCCTGCTCTACCTGCCGGAGGTCGCCGGGGCGGTGATCACGGCGTTCGCGCTGGGCGCGGTCATCAAAACCCGCGCGATCCACTACCTGCCGCTGGCCGGCATGGCGTTCCTGGCGGCGGGCATCGCGGTGTTCCGCATCGAAGTGCCCTCGAGCGAAGCGGCGACGCTGATCGGCTCGGGCCTGACGGGCATCGGGCTCGGCGCGACCGTCGCGCCGGCGCTGTTCGTGGCGGGCTTCTCGCTGCCCTCCTCGAGCCTCCAGCGGGTGTTCGCGATCGTCGAGCTGATGCGGGCGGTGGCCGCCTTCATGATCGCGCCGATCTTCGCCCACTTCGCCGCGACGGTCGGGCCCGACCTCGACGCCGGTACGGGCGCGGCGCTGTGGATCGGACTCGGGATCGCGGTCTCGGGGGCCGTGCTGGGCGTGGTGATCTACGCCCTCGGCGGCGCCCGGGCGCAGACCCCCGACATCGACTCCTTCGTGGCGGGCGAGGCGCCCGCCTGGTACTCGCCGCCGCTGCTGGCACGCGTCCGCCGGGGTGCCGGCGCAGCCCAGCCCGCGACCGAAGGGGCCGGCTGAGATGGCTGCGCAGGAGGATGCCGGCGCGAGCGCCGCGACGGCGGGCGGGCCGGTGCTGTTGGCATACGACGGCTCCGAGCTGGCTGCGCTCGCGATCGAGCAGGCCGGCCTGCAGCTCGCCCCCGGGCGCGATGCGCTGATCGTCTGCGTCTGGCAGCCGGGCGACGTCGGCTTTGAGCCCGTCGGCAAGGGGAACCTGAACGCCGCGGCCGCCGTCGAGGTGCGCGAGGCCGCCGAGGAGACTGCCGCCCACGGCGCCACCCTGGCCGAGCGGGCGGGGTTCCGGGGAGCGAGCATGGCGATCCAGGCGGCGCCGAGCTGGAAGGGGATCTGCACGGCCGCCGAGGAGCACGGAGCGAGCCTGATCGTGCTGGGCTCCCACCGCCGCACGGGGCTCTCCGGGCATCTGCTCGGGAGCGTCGCCGGCGCTGTCGCCTCACACTCGGCGCGCTCGGTGCTGATCATCCACAAACCCGACTGACGGCGTGGCAACCTCGTCCACCGAGGGATCTGAGGCGGTCATTACACTTCGCCCCGTGAACGAGGCGGAGGAGATCGAGCAGCTCGACGAGCTGGGCGGGGAGGTCAGGATCACCCGCCTGACGCCCGCACCCGGCGCATCCGTGGTCGCTCGCCCCTCGCCCGGGCTGCCGGTCAGGGCGGGCGCCGCGCTGGCGGCCGGGGGCTTCATGGCCGGTGCCGCCCTGGTCGGGATCGTCGGCCGGCGCCAGCGGCGCTCGAACGCGCTCGTGAAGGGCGCCCGCCGGACCCGCCTGGCGGCCCGCAGACCGCGCCGGCGTGCCTCGGTGAAGGCTCCGGCGGCAGAGCTGCTGCAGATCGTCGGGACGCGCAAACTGCTGATCGACGTTCATCTGCTGGGCAGCCCCGGCCCAGACAGCTGACGGGCCCCCGTTGACGGGCCCGGTCGAGGTGCGCGAAGAGGTGACCCCCGCGGGACCCTTCCGGCTGCCCCGGCGAAACGGGATGGACGGCATGCTGCGCCGCCGCGGTCGTGTGCTCGAGCGCCTGCTCCACGACGGCGAGCACCCGGTCCTCGTGCGGGTCGCCCAGCCCGCTCCAGAGCGCGTCGTGTTCGGGGCCCGTGCGGCGAGCCGCGAGGCGGCGCGCCACGGGATCGCCAGGATGCGCTTCGCGCTGGGCGTGGATGAGGACCTGCGCCCCTTCCTGCGACGCTTCGCCGGCGATCCGCTGATCGGCCGCTCGGTTCGCCGCCGGCCGTGGCTGCGCGTCGCGCGGCGCCCGGAACCGTTCGAGGCGCTCGTCTGGGCGATCTGCGAGCAGCTGATCGAGTACGAGCGGGCGGCGGCGATCGAGCGCCGTGTCGTGGCCGTCCTGGGGCGGCGCTGGGTCGGCTGGGACGGCGAGCACAGCCCGCTTGCCGACTGCCCCGAGGCGAGGGTCCTGGCGGGGACCTCGCCGGCGCTCTTGCAGTCGCTGGACCTCGGCGCCGGGCGAGCCCGGGCGCTGGTCAGGGCCGCCGGCGAGGTGGCCCGCGGGCGGATCGACCTGCACGACCCCGACCACGAGCGCGGCTGGCGGCGCCTGCGCACGATCCCCGGGATCGGCTCGTGGACGGTCGAGATGCTGGCCCTGCACGGCCAGGGCCGCAACGACCAGCTCCCGGCGGGGGACCTGGGCCTGCTCAAGCTCGTCGGCCGGGCGCTTGCCGGCGGCGACCCGCAGGGGTTCGCCGAGGAGCCGCAGGTGCGGGACTTCTTCGCCCCCTATGAGGAGTGGGCGGGCCTCGCCTGGGCGCACATGGCGGGCCTCTGAGGAGCGCTCCGGGCTAGCTGTCGGGCGTTACCTGGTAGCGGCGCGTTCGGGGATCCTGCTCGAGCAGGCCGACGGCGAGCAGCGTGGAGAGATAGCGGTGGGTCGTCGAGGGGCTCATGCCGAGGCGCCCGGCGATGTCGCTGACCGACAGCGAGCCGCCGTCGGGGGGAAAGGAGGCCAGCACCAGCAGCCCCAGCAGCAGCGAGCGCGACAGCCGCGGGCTCTCGGCGAGCGCCTCGTAGCGGCCGATCAGCGTCTCGTCGCCGGCCAGGCCGCGCAGCATGCTGGCGATATCCGGGCCCTCGCCGGACGCACGAATGACCCGGTCGATCTGCGGGCCCGTCAGCTCAATTGTGATGCTCGTCGGATTCATCGAGCTTCGCAGTGGACCTTCCTCCGCGAGCTGCCCGCATACAAGTGGAAAGTCCAATACTTGACTTTCAAGTCGCGGCCTCGGTGCTCGCGAGTGCCAGCTCGCCGTCGGGCCGAGCGGGGGCGCCCTGGCCGCCGATGTACTCGCCGATCCGCCGTCTCGTCCTGGCGGCCCACTCGGCCTCGGTGCGCAGCTGTGCACCGACGGCGCCGCGCGAGCATTCCAGGCACAGCGCCGCCCAGGAGCGGGCCTCGCCCTGCTCGCTGGCCACCTGCGCGGCGAGCGCCAGGCACTCGCGCTCGTAGGCCTCGAGCGCCGCCAGCAGGCGCGGCGCATCCTGCTCGCGGGCGACCGACAGCTTCGCCTGCAGCCCCAGCCTGACGGGCTCGCGCGGGAGCAGGGTCTCCATCCACAGCGTCAGCGCGGCGCAGGTCTCGGCGGTCGGGTGGTAGACGAGGTGGGTCCGGCGATCGTCGCTGCGGCGGGGCTCCTCGCGGGCGAGCGCCAGACCCGTCTGCTCGAGCTGCTCGAGCAGCCGGTAGACGTCGTTGGTGTCGACCCGCCAGGTCTCGCCGAGCCGTGCCGCGAGGCGGCTGGCGAGGTCACCGCCATGGCCCGGGCGCTCGAGCAGCAGCCCGAGCAGAACGCCTCGCAGTGACGTCGAGGGGCCACGCATCCATCTGGTCCTGTCCGATCCCACGGTGGCCAATGGCACCTCCTCTGCCGACGATCCCCCACCGGGACGATACCGATAGTCGGTCAGCACTGAGACATGTTCCAACTATGCGAAGCATCGGAAATCGACCGGGACTACGGGACGATCACGGCGGCGCCCGTGAAGGCGCCGCTGCGGAGGTCCTCGAGCGCGGCGTTGGCCCGCTCGAGGGGATACTCGCTGACGGTCGTCCGGACGGGGATCCGAGCAGACAGCTCGAGCATCTCGATCGCGTCCCGGCGGGTCAGGTTGGCGACCGAGCGGAGCGTCCGCTCGTGCCAGAGCAGCTCGTAGGGGAAGGCCGGGATCTCGCTCATGTGGATCCCCCCGCAGACGACCGTCCCGCCGGGGGCCAGGGCCCCGAGCGCGAGCGGGACGAGCCCGCCGACGGGTGCGAAGATGATCGCCGCGTCGAGCTCTTCGGGGGGCGCCTGCTCGGAGGCACCCGCCCAGACCGCTCCGAGCTCGAGCGCGAAGGCCTGCGCCGCCTCGTCGCCGGCGCGGGTGAAGGCGAACACGCTGCGCCCCTGCCAGACGGCGAGCTGGGTGAGGATGTGGGCGGCGGCGCCGAAGCCATAGAGGCCCAGGCGGGGAGCCTCGCCGCAGAAGCGCAGGGCCCGGTAGCCGATCAGCCCGGCACACAGCAGCGGCGCCGCCTGCAGCGGGTGGAAGGCCGCCGGCAGGGCGAAGCAGTAGCGGGCGTCGGCGACGGTGTAGGAGGCCATCCCGCCATCGATGTCGCGGCCGGTGAAGCGTGCCCGCGGGCAGAGGTTCTCACGCCCCGAGCGGCAGTACTCGCATTCGCCGCAGGTCCAGCCGAGCCACGGAACGCCGACGAGCCCGCCGGGCTGCGCGCCCTCGGGCGGATCGCCGTCGATGATCCGCCCGACGATCTGGTGGCCGAGGATGCGGGGCGGGTCGGGCACGTCGACCTCGCCGTCGATCAGGTGCAGGTCTGTGCGGCAGACCCCGCAGGCCAGCACCTCGAGCGCCAGCTGCCCGGGCCCCGCCTGCGGCTCGGGCACCTCGGCCGCCCGCAGCGGGCTGCCCGGGCGCTCGAAGAGCATCGCCCGCATCAGCCCTCTGCCCGCCCATGCGCCATATTGACCTCAGTGAAACAGGTTTGCGGGCAGGTGCCTTGAGCGTCCCGGTGTATTTCAGCCACCCGGCCTGTATGGCCCACGACCCGGGCGAGTACTCCCCCGGGCACCCCGACACGCCGGAACGCCTGGTCGTCCTGGAGCGGGAGCTGGCCCGGCGCGAGTGGCTCGGCTGGGAGCGCCGGCCCGCCCCGGCCGCGAGCGAGGCGGTGCTCGAGCTGGTGCACACCGCGGCGCACGTTCGGGCGATCCGCGAGCTGTGCGAGGCAGGTGGCGGGGCGATCGATCAGGACACCTTCGTCGGGCGCCCGTCCTGGGTGGCGGCGCTGCACGCAGCCGGCGGGGCGCGGGAGATGACCCGGGCGCTGATCGCCGGGGAGGCCGAGGTGGGCTTCTGCGGCGTGCGGCCCTCCGGGCACCATGCCGAGTCCGGCCGGGCGATGGGCTTCTGCCTGTTCAACAACATCGCCGTCGCGGCGGCCTCCGCGATCGCCGAGCATGGCCTCGAGCGCGTGCTGGTGCTCGACTGGGACGTCCACCACGGCAACGGCACCGAAGAGGTCTTCGCGCGCCGCTCGGATGTCCTGTTCGCGAGCCTTCACCAGTCGCCCCTGTACCCCGGGACGGGCCGCCTGCAGGACGTCGGCGAGGGCCCGGGGGAGGGCTACACGATCAATCTGCCGGTGCCGCCGGGCACCGGGGAGGCCGACTGGATGGAGCTGTTCGACCGCGTCGTGATGCCGGCCGCGCGGGCCTTCGCGCCGCAGCTGATCCTGATCTCGGCCGGCTTCGACGCCCATGCCCGGGACCCGCTGGCCGAATGCCGGCTGCGGACCGAGACGTTCGCGATCATGGCCGCCCGGATGCGCGAGCTGGCGCGCTCGGAGGCGGTCGGGCTGGGCGTGGTGCTCGAGGGCGGCTACAACCGCGAGGTCCTGGCCGAATGCGTCTGCGAGATCCTGCCCGTGCTGGCCGAGGAGGCCGAGCCGCCGGCGGCGCTCGTGACCGCCACCGGGATGGGGCCGCTGACCGAGCGGGCGATCGCCCGCCACGGCCGCCACTGGCCGCTGTAGGCGCCGGCCCCGGGCCTCAGATGCCCTGGCCGGGGAGGAACTCGTTGGTGAACGGCGGCAGGCCCAGCCCGGGGTCGTGTTTGAGCAGCCCGTGGGAGAGCATCCAGTGGCCGAAGGCCGCCCAGTCGCCCGGGCTCTGCCAGCCGTAGGGCTTGCCGCTTTCGCTGGGCACCGTTGCCGGCAGGGTCTGCCTGATCGATTCGAGCTGGAGCTTTCGTTCGAGCGAGGGGTTGGCCGCCAGGAGCGTCGCCGTGGCGGCCTGCGGGTTGGCCCTGACCTCGTCCTCGCCGCGTGTCAGCGCCTGCAGGAAGGCGCGCAGGTCCTGGCCGTCGGTGCGGGCCTCGTTTTCGCGGGCGACGATGATCAGCTCGTCGTAGCTCGGCACGCCGGCCTCGTCGACGGGGATCACGATCGGGTGCTTGTGCATCAGGCGCAGCTCGATCGCCTCGTAGTTCCAGAAGCCGCCCAGCGTCGCATCGACCTGACCCGAGAGCATCGCGGGGATCAGGTTGAAGCCGACGTTCGCTTCGCGGACCGAGCCCGGTCTGACCCCGGCAGCCTGCAGGGCCGTTTTCAGCTCGGCCGCCTGATAGGCGATCCCGGCGGTGCCGACGCGCTTGCCGGCGAGGTCTGCGACCCGCGCGATGTGCTTGCCGGGCAGCGCGATGATCGAGGTCAGAGGACGCTGGACGAGGGCCGCGATCGAGACGAGTTTGAGCCCCTGGTCGCGCGCCAGCAGCAGCTCCGGCTCGTAGGAGATCGCCAGGTCGACCCGGCCGGCGGCGAGCAGCTTGAGCGGTTCGGAGGGTTCGGCGGGGGCCTCGAGCTTGACGTTCAGCCCGACGGCGCGGAAGTCGCCGTGGGCGATCCCCGAGTAGAGCGCCGCGTGGTCGGCGTTGGGGAAGAAGTCCAGCATCACCGTGAAGTTCTTCGCCGACGGCGCCGAGATGACGTCCTGCTTGGAGCCGCAGGCGGCCAGCGTCAGCGCCGTGGCCAGGCAGGCGCAGGCGATCAGGGTCCGACGGGCTCTGCTCGAGCGCCACTGCGGTGCGTTCACGGGGTCTCTCCTCGGGGTCGGATGCTCCAGGGTGCCAGCTTGCGCTCGACGAGGCCCAGGGCGTGGAAGCAGGCCAGCGCGAAGGCGAACAGGATCGCCGTACCCGCATAGGCCCGCGGGGTCTGGAAGTTGATGTCGGTCATGATCTGGCGGCCGAGCCCCGGGTAGGGGCCCGTCGTCGGCGTTGCGACCTCCGCGATGAAGGCTCCGATCACCCCCACGGTCAGGGCGATCCTGGCTCCGCTGAGGGCCGCCGGCAGCGCCGCGGGCAGCTCGGCCAGGCGGAAGGCCTGCCAGCGGGAGGCGTCGAGCGTCCGCAGGAGCTTGAGCTGGTCGGGGTCGACGGCGCCGAGCCCGTCGACCGTCGTGACGAGCACCGGGAAGAAGCAGATCAGCGCGATCACGACGAGCTTTGGCAGGATCCCGAAGCCCCACCAGAAGACGAGCAGGACCCCGATCACCGGGATCGGGACGGCCTGCGAGCCGACGGCGAGCGGGTAGATGGCCCGGCGGGCCAGCGGCGAGAGGTGGATCAGGCTGGCCAGGGCCAGCCCGGCGGCGAGCGCGATCGCGAGGCCCAGGACGACCTCCTCGGCGGTCACGGCGAAGTTGCGCCACAGCACGCCACCCCCGTTCCAGAGGGCGTTCGCCACCTCGTGGGGGGCCGGCAGGACGGCGCTTTCAAGGCCGCTCAGATCGACGTAGAGCTCCCATGCCCCGAGCAGCAGGACGGTGAGCGCCAGCGCCGGCCAGATGCGGGCCAGAGGGCGGCTCACACCGCGCCCTCGGCGAGCCGCTCGAGCACCCGCTCGCGCAATGCCTGGACGGCCGGGTCGGTGCGCCGCCGGGGTCTCGCCAGGGTGATCTCGATCTCCTCGAGCACTCGCCCGGGCCGCGGTGAGAGGACGGCCACCCGGTCGCCCAGCAGGATCGCCTCCTCGACATCGTGGGTCACGAGGATGACCGTTCGCGGCTCGGCGGCGAGGGCGCCTGCGAGCCACTCCTGCATCTCGGCACGGGTGATCGCGTCGAGCGCCCCGAAGGGCTCGTCGAGGCACAGGACGGGCTTGCCCGAGAGCAGCGTCCGCAGGAAGGCGATCCGCTGGCGCATGCCGCCCGAGAGCTCCTGTGGGCGGGCGCGCTGGAAGCCGTCGAGGCCCAGCTCGCCGAACAGGGCACCCGCCCGGGCGCGAGCCTCGCCGCGGGGCACCCCGGCGATCCGCAGCGCCAGTGCGGCGTTCTCGACGGCGTCCATCCAGGGCAGCAGCAAATCGTGCTGGGGCATCAGCGCGGCCGGGGCCGAACGGGCCCGGCCGCTGTCGGGCTCCTGCAGGGCGCAGATCAGCTCGAGCAGCGTCGTCTTGCCGCAACCGCTGGGGCCGACGACGGCCATCAGCTCGCCCGTCCCGACGCTCAGGGTGATCTCTCGCAGCGCCGCGACAGGGCCCTCGGCGCCGGCGAAGACACGGCCGACGCGCTCGAGCTCGACCGCCGGGCGGCGGGGTTGCACCGGGGCCGGCGTTCCGGGTGGGCGCTCCAGTTCGATCGCCATCTGCGCTCCCTTCGCGGGCATTACCCCACAGGTTCGAAGGGTCGACGCCGGGGGAGTCTGCTCCCGGGCGTCCTCTCAGCCGGCCTGCCCGCCAGCGCCCCTGTTGTCCACTGCCGGCCGATGCTAGCGCGCCGCCGTGCGCGGCGCCGCCGGCGGGCCCGCCCGCCTTCAGGCCGAGATGACGGGACGGGTCAGGGCGCGGACGAAGTCCTCGAGCTGCGAGGTCGTCCAGCACTCAAAGGCGGTGCAGAACTCCTCGTAGGCGGCGATCACCGAGTCGCCGTAGTTCCAGTACAGGCGGGGCTCGGGGTTCAGCCAGAACGTCCGCCCGGCGCGGGCGGCGATCTGGGCGAAGGCGTCGGCCCGCGGGTCGCGGCCGTTGGTGCGGGCGTCGCCGAGCACGATGACGGTCGCCCGCGGGTGCAGTTCGTCCTCGACCTGGGCGAGGAACTCCGTCCAGACCCGCCCGTAGTCGGTGTAGCCGGAGATGTCCGCGACGCCGGCGTCGGAGGAGATCCGTTCGCTGACGGTCTTGAAGTTGCGCTCGTGTTCGAAGATGTCGGTGACCTCGGAGATCCGCTCGATGAAGACAAAGGAGCGCATCTTGCGGAACGTGTCGTGCAGCGCGTGGAGGACCGACAGGAAGAAGACCGAGGCCGAGGTGACGCTCGTCGAGACGTCGCAGAGCACGTAGATCTCCGGCCGTTTGGGGCGCCGGGGGCGGAACTTCAGCTCGACCGGGACGCCCCCGGTCTGAAGCGATGCGCGCATCGTCCGGCGGACGTCGACATGGGCATGGCGGCGGTGCCCGCGCTGCTGCATCCCCTGGGTGGCCAGGCGCCGGCGCAGCTGGGTGACGACCCTGTGCACGGCCGCGAGGTCGGCCAGCGGCCCCGACGGAAGCGCCCGGTCGAGCTCCCCCAGCGGGCGCGACGGGGGCAGGTTCCCGGTCCGCTCGATCTGCGAGCGCTCGAGCTCGCGCCGCAGCAGCGCCTCGAAGCGGCGCAGGGCGTCGCGCGGCAGGCCCTCGTGGCGGGGGTCCTCGACCGGCAGCTCGGGCTGAGGCTCGGCGCGCAGGCCAAGCGCCCGGCGGATCCGCTGGACGTCGACGCCGATCACGCCCGAGCCCTCCTGGCGGCGTGCGAAGGCGGCGATGGCCATGCGGGCGAGGTCGCGCATCGCGCCCTCGTCGCCGTCGCGCAGGGCCGCCGCGATCTGGGCCCGCAGCGACTCGAGCTCGGACTCGCTCAGCTCGCCCAGCTCGGCGAGGTCGCCCTCGCGGATCCCCTCCCGCGAGGCCGCGATCTCGACCGAGCGGAAGAAGAAGCGGTCGAAGACCAGCTCGAAGACGCGGCGGTCCTCCTGGCTCTTGGCCAGGGTTGCGGCGAGCGCCTCGCGGAAGTCCTCCTGCGAGGTCCAGCCGATCTCGCGCAGGACCTCGAAGGCGTCCAGCATCTCCGAGGTACCGACTGCGACGCCTTCGCGGCGGAGCTCTTCGCCGAGCTCGAGGATCCGCGCGGGCAGGCCCTCGGGGGAGCCCTCAGGCGACATCCACCTGCGATGAGGACGCGGCGGGCGAGCCGAGCTTCAGCCCGACGCGGTCGGCGACGACGTCCATGTCGGTCCGGTGCTTGACGATCACCGACATCGTCTCCATGAAGGTCTCCGAGTCGATGTCCTGGGCGCCCAGCAGCAACAGCGCCCTGGCCCAGTCGATCGACTCGGCGATCGAGGGCGGCTTCTTGAGGTCGAGCTCGCGGACCATGCCGATCACCTCGACCAGCCGCCGGGCGACGGTCTCGGAGAGGTCGGGCGCATGCAGGCGAACGATTTCCAGCTCGTGCTCGAGCGCGGGG
>Ga0181519_10005058_pt1 | contig 10599 bp, 8 predicted proteins | sample PEATcosm2014_Bin_26_FD_121102 | JGI IMG/M metagenome (GOLD analysis project Ga0181519, IMG submission 121102) | Peatland microbial communities from MTU Mesocosm Facility, Houghton, MI, USA - PEATcosm2014_Bin02_10_metaG | ecosystem: Environmental > Terrestrial > Soil > Wetlands > Peat | place... | reverse complement strand
TCGGAGCCGTGAAACCACGGACCCACGCCGATGAAGGCGCCGCGATGAAACCATTCCGGGCCATAGTAGCCATATGGAGAACAGCCATACGGTGTGTAGTCATAGTAACCATAGGGACATGCCGGTGCGACCCCGATGTTGACGCCGATCTGGGCCTCTGTCCTGGGAGTTCCTGCCGTAACGCAGACCGCGGCAACAGCGGCTAACACAAGAAACCTGATTCCGTTCATGCATTCTCCTCGCCCTTGCCGAGGCTCTGATTGCTTGCCTCAACGTACTTCAGCTTAGCTGCAAGAACCCGTTTGGTCTGAGCAGTTCGGACCACGTCGGATGTGCATGATACGGGGCATAGATAGATCTCTGCAATCTCATAGCGGCTGGCGTGGGCCTGTACTGGTCAGAGTGCGATATCTCTCGCGAACTGCGCCGTCAGCGGATGCGTTGTCGCGCTGGCTCGCGCCGAACGCGCAAGGCTCTGTGAAAGAGAATCAGGATAAGCGCCATTTGCAGGATGGTCATTGCGGTCTCCCTTGTGAGCCTCGGGACGAAATCAACATTTGCTTGAGCTGGGGCATGGCGCTGCCGAAATATGGATGCAGAGCATCTGCATGGGGCAGCAAACGATTCTGCCGGGAAGCGGCATGGAAAGAGAAGGCTTCATCGAATCCAGGCAGAGCCGGACCTTGCTGAATTCGGTACGGATAGACTCTTACTCTGGCCAGAAAGAACCATGGATATTGCGTTAACTCGATATGCTCTACTTCAACGGCGTTCGACTGTTCACCTATGCGACGAAGGGCCAGCTTGAGCGCGCTGGCGATCGCTTCATGCGATGTGTCTCCCACACCGCTTCTGAGCGATTCATCGGCGATCTTGATGAAACTCCATCCTCTCGTCAAGAGCTTCTTTCCCAACCGGCGCGCATCCACCGACCGCACAACGTTCCAGCCCTCGCGAAACTCTTCTGTCGCCAACTTGAGGCCATTGGGCAGTTCCACCTGTCCGCGAAGGAGCATGTTCAGCTCGGCGATGTTGTGCATTGGTCTTTCTCTTTCCTGCGGCTTTCAAGAGCTGAGGTTGGGAGCGTCCGAATCCAAAAAGGCGCCACGGCGCTGGAGGGTTGAGGGAGGCGGCGCTCTACTTGAGGAATGGTCGCGATGATCTGCAACAGCGCGCCCATACTGCTGCCCTTTTGATAGAAAGCGTCCGCGGCAACGCCTGAGGGCACCTCGTTGCCGGAAAACGCACCGCTCATGGCGATTGTCTGGATTGCGGGAAATTGCCGCCGGACAACCGAGAGCAGCTCAAAGCCCGACATGCCCGGCATGTTGAGATCGGATAGCAGGATGTCGGGGACTTCCTGCTCTATCTCAAGCAATGCGGAATGGCCATCGGCAGCGGATCGGACGCGATACCCAATCTCAGCGAGCACGAGCGACATCGACGTTCGAATCGCAGGCTCATCGTCGACGATGAGAAGTCTTGCTTTCGTACCATGCATATTGAACTCCGCCAACAGCACCCTTCTGGGGGTTGAGACGAGTATTTCAATAATCGAATTGTCACGCTGTTCAATTCCGCACAGGGCAAAGGGTTTGGCCGCCATCATTCGCCTGAGCGCTATTGCTCAGACCGTGCCAAGCGGCTCCACTAACCTCAGAATTACCTTGTGCGCCTCAAATGCGCGTAAAGCAACTGACGCTGCGCATGGGTAGAAAAAGGTGAGATGCATGAAGAAGATTATGACGTTGGCGGCACTCCTCAGTTTGACGAGCATCTGCTGGGCGGGAACCGGTCGCGAAGCAACAGTTGACCGGCTGGATCATGCTGGCGCGGTGCTGCACGAGATCATGTCGGCTCCGGATAGAGGCATTCCGGAGGAAGTTCTGGATCACGCAAAATGCGTGGCCGTTGTGCCGCACATGCTCAAGGGCGGCTTTGTGTTTGGCGCGGAGAATGGCAGAGGCGTCGCCACGTGCCGGACCGCAACTGGATGGAGCGCGCCGGCGTTCTTTACCATTACCGGCGGAAGCTGGGGCTTGCAGATCGGCATCGAAGGCGTGGATCTGGTCATGATCATCCAGGACGATCGGGGCATGCAGCACTTGATCAACAGCAATTTTGAGCTGGGCGGGGATGCTTCCGCGGCAGCCGGACCGGTTGGGCGTCATGCTTCGGCCGATACAGACTGGAAGCTGAATACCGAGGTCCTCACATACTCGCGGGCCAAAGGCGCATTCGCCGGACTCACGCTGACCGGCGCTGCGATTCGCCGCGACGACGATTCCACGGAAGCCATCTACGGCCATGACGTCTCCACGCGCCGCATTCTGGGCGGCGAAGTTGCCGTGCCAGACTCGGCAAGGTCGTTTCTCGATGCGGTCAGGGGCGCCAAGGCTCAGGCCATCGCTTCCAATTAGCGATCAATGGCGAATGCTTGTGGGCGCGTGAGAGTGCTATCAGCTTTCATGCGCCCGCAACGCGCATAAGGGGAAACCATGCTTTGGACGATTTTTGTAATCATTCTTGTTCTGTGGCTCTTGGGTTTCAGTTTCCATATTGCCGGCGGCCTGATTCACCTTCTCCTGGTAATTGCACTCATCATCCTTGTCTTCAACCTGGTGACCGGACGACGGAGCGATGACTGACGCAAGGCAATCCAAAAGCATCGCGATGCCCACATCCCGCGAAATGTTGCGCCGGCATCCAGGTGGGCGCTGCAACAAGGCTGCGAGCGGCATTTCAGTGAAGTGGTTCCTTTTATACATCCTTGTAGTGGTCCAATAGAACAATCTGTTGCAGAAGAAGTGCGCCGTTTCGAGCGTCGGCGCATCGGATTTCGAACGCTGAGACCAGTTGCCGGAACCGGGTGTGAAGACTGATGCGCGCCGGCTGCCCTTCTTCCCGCGGAGGTGGCCGATGAACGCCCTGTTGATCTATCCGGAATTCCCCGATACTTATTGGAGCTTTAAACATGCGCTCAAGTTCCTGGGCAAACGGGCCGCGCAGCCTCCGTTGGGGCTGATGACGGTGGCCGCGCTCTTGCCGAACGCCTGGAGAAAGCGTCTGGTGGATACGAATGTTGAGCCGCTCCGCGACCGCGATCTAGCTTGGGCCGATGTGGTGCTGGTGAGTGGCATGCATATCCAGCGCGAGTCGCTGGCGGCTATTGTGGAGCGCTGCCGCGCACGCGGACTGCGAACTGTAGTGGGCGGACCCATTGCCAGCAGCCTTTCAGCGGCTGACCTCAAGGCGGACCACGTGGTGATCGGCGAGGCCGAGGCCCTGATTGCCAATCTGGCGCGGGATCTGGAGCAGGGGACGGCCAAGCCGCTCTATCAGGCCGCCGAAAGGCCGGAGATGGAGACCAGTCCGCTTCCCGACCTGAGTCTTATCAAGATGAACCGGTACTCGACCATGGCTGTGCAATACTCGCGCGGCTGCCCCTTCAACTGCGAGTTCTGCGACATCATCGAGATCTATGGCCGCCGGCCCCGCACCAAAGCTGTCGCGCAGGTGTTGGCCGAACTGGACCAGTTACGTGCGGCCGGCTGGCGGGAAACGGTGTTTATCGTCGATGACAACTTTATTGGCAACAAGGCGCGAGCGAAGGAATTATGCGTGGCGCTGGCCGAATGGCGCAGCCAGTACAGAACCAGCTTCGACTTCAACACTGAGGCCTCGCTCAATCTGGCTGACGATCCGGAGTTGATGCAACTGATGAAAGACGCCGGCTTCGTCTCGGTCTTTCTGGGCATCGAGACCCCCGACGTGTCGGGCCTGATCGCCAGCAACAAGCTGCAGAACACGCGGCGCAGCCTGCTGGACAGTATCGCCACTATCCAGAGTTACGGCATGCAGGTCATGGGCGGCTTTATTCTTGGTTTCGACACAGATAAAGACGACATCTTCGACCGCATGGTGGAGTTCATAGAAAAAAGCGGCATTCCCATCGCCATGGTCGGGCTGCTGCAAGCCATGCCTGGAACCCAACTCTTCCGGCGTTTGTGGAAGGAGGGCCGGATTCTGGATGTGGGCCACGGCGACAATACGGACGATAAGCTCAACTTTCTTCCCAACATGGACGCGACAAAGCTGGTAGAGGGCTATCGCTCGGTTCTGAAGAGGATCTATTCGTGCGAGGCCTACTACGAGCGCGTCAAGCTCTATCTGAGCCGCACCCAGCCGCGGCCCAGTGAGAGAAAACACGGCGAACGAAAGACGAGGCAGCGGTGGTTGACAGTGGGCAATGCGCGGGCCTTCGTCACTTCGATCGTCCGCCAGGGAGTCTTTGGCCGGCAGCGCTGGAGTTATTGGAAGTTCCTGTTGACCGTGGCGACGCGTTATCGCCATTGCGTGGGCGCCGCCATGACCCTGGCGGTGATGGGTTATCACTTCCAGGTGATGACTAGAAGGTTGTCCGAGGATGTAATCTCGCCAGCCGTTCCGCCCGCAATGGAAAAGTGCCTGCCTGCCGAACAGGCGCGATAGGCGAACGAAATGTTCCCGCAAATGCAAAGCGACGGAACTGGTTTGTTCCGCCGTCTTTAGCACAACCGCGCTGCCCGATGCAGCAGCTACGGGTTACCTGTGTCCGCCTCCGCCGCCGGCATGTCCACCACCGCCGCCAGCATGTCCGCCGCCGCCATGTGAAGCGGATGCGCGGGGTGAAGCATGCGAAGCGCTGGCATGGGAAGCTGTGGCGTGACTTGCGCTGGGCCGCGCTGCTGCAGTATGGGAAACCGCTGCGCTGCTATGGACCTGTCCACCGCCGCTGGCGCGTGCTCCCGATGCGCCCGTGCGCACTGCCTGTCCTCCGCCATAATGACCGCGAGAGGCCGCAGCGCCGCCGCCGCCACGATAGCTTCCGCCGCCTGCCTCGACAAAGCGATGGCCGCCCCAGCCGTGGCCATAGCCCCAGCCGGCCCATGGGCCCATGCCCAGGAAGATGCCGTTGTAGAAATAGCCCGGCCCGTAAAAGCCCATCGGCGCGCAGGAGTAAGGTGCGTAGTCGTAGTAGCCATAGGAACAGACCGGTTGAACACCTACACTGACGACAATCTGCGCGTTGGCCGCTGGCGCCAGGGCCAAGCCAGCGAGCAATGCTGTAGTGCCGAGAAGAGTTTTGAGTCCGCGCATGTGTGACCCCCTTTGAGGTATCTGTAATTCCTTGTGTTGCGTGGGATGCTGAGTGCGGCCGCAAAGATGAACCCGGCTCGATCAGCCACCATAAGGGGTTTAGTGCGTTCATAAATCCCCGTCGCCTTAGCGGGACCGTCTTCTACCTGCCCTTACAAACTTCACTCTAATCACAAACATCGCCCAGGTCTGAGCAATAAGAAGCAGGTTGGACGTGGGATGCCGACTCCCCGGCATTGACAAATTCAGCGCTTTCTCTTCGGAGGCTATTTGTCAATCGATGTAGAATTGCCTCGTTTTAGCTGGAGACATCCTCCCGGAAGCGGAGGAAAGAACAGCGGTAAGCAAGGCGGCTGAAACCAGGATTGCTGTGGTGAGCGGAGACTTCACGCTGGATTGGAATCTGGCGCGCAACCGGGGGATGGAACCACAAAGAGGCCTTTGGGAGCGGAGGCCTGCGCCCGGCTCCGGTGGCAGCGCGGAGTAGGTGGTGCTGGACGACGCCGATCTCGGCTTCCGCGACACGCCCGAACTGTGGCCCATCAGCCACGAGCTTTCCTGGGAGCGCACAGCGAAGCCGGACGAGGCCGAACAGCCGCGAGAAGTAAGGCTGCGCGCAAATCCCCTCCCGGGAAGGCCGGTGAGGAATTACCCAGCTCACGGACGCCGCAAGCCCGTACTCTCCTGGATGGATTGCAAGGTTCAGATGCAAGCCGGGCCTGGGAGGTAAATCCCAGGCCCGGCAGGGTGGTTGAACCGGATGCGGCGTCGCGGTGCTACTGCTTTGGCGCAGGAGTCGGAGCGGGCGGCGGAGTCTGCGGCGCGGGAGCCAGCGTATTATCACTGGAATTCTGCGCCGGAGCTGCCGGCTTCTTGCTCTTGTCAGTCAGGCGGGTCTTGTCGCCGGTCGTGGTGGACTTCTTTTTCTTTTTCTTGGAGGTATCTCCGGCCAGTCCCAGCGGAGCAGCCTGGAGCTGTCGGTCGGCAATCTCGGCGGCGTCTGGCGCGGCGGGAGCCATCTTGTCCGTCCGCGGTCCCTTGGCCTTGGCCTGTTTGGCCTGTTTGGCGCGCGCGCTGAAGCGGGTCTTGGCCTCGGGCTTGGCGTTATTCTCGAGCGGATTCACCGGCTCCGCCGCGGCATTGTCCGCCGCCGGTACCGCGCCCGCATCCTCGACCTTGGTCGCGGGCGCATTGGGCAGCGTCTGGGTCGGCGCCTTGCCGTAGCGAATCTTCTCTTTCTTGCCGGGCTTCATCGATGCCGTTTCGGCCGATTTGGCGCTCTTCTTCTTGCCCTTTTCCGCCGGCGCCGTTACCGCTGCGGGCTCGGCCGCAGCTTGCTGCGATTTCTGCCGAAAGGTTCGCGTCGTTTCGCGGAAGCGGGCGCGCTCTATCTTCTTCTTTTTCTTGGGCGCGGGCGGCGTGTAGGCGCTGTAGGTCGGCGAGATCTGTTTGGGGCTGGCGCCGGAATCGGTAAAGCCCGGCTTGATGACGATGTAAGCCTGCTCGCGCATGGTGGTGAGATAGTCGCGCATCGCCGGCTCCATGCGGGACATATAGAAAGCCTCTTCCACCTGCTGCTCCACGTCCTTATACTGCGGAACGCCGCCAGGGACGTGTTGCACCACCTTGAGAATCACGTAGCCCTGCCGGGTACGAATGGGATCGGTGAACTGGCCCGACTTGAGCGCGAAAGTCTGGTCCTCGAGGATTTTGGCCAGCGCGCCTCGCTTGAACTGGCCCAGGTCGCCGCCCTCGGCGGCGGTGGGACCGTCGCTGAAGGTGCGCGCCAACTGGGCAAAGTCGCCCGCGGCGTGGAGCTTGGCCTCAATGTCGTCGGCCTTGGCCTTGGCTGCCGCCAGTTTTGCCGGATCGTCGGGCTGAACGCCTGTCTCCGTGGTGGCCGAGGGAGCCGCCGAGCCGGTAGAGACCAGAATCTCGCTCAGGCGCACACTCTCCTGTTGGGCGTACTCCTGCTTGTGCTGCTCAAAGTAGCGTTCCGCCTCGCCGGGGGTGAACTGGATTCTCTTGCCCACTTCCTCGCGCATCACTTGCTGGGTGATGATGGTGTTGCGGATATTGGCTTTGAAATCCTCATACGGGATGCCCTGCTCCTTGGCAGCCTTTTCCAAGTCATCCAGGGATTCCAGGTGGTACTGTTTGCGGATCTCGTCCAGCCGCTTCACAAGGTCGGCTTCGCCGGTGATGCCCAGTTCCTTGCCTTTGGAGAGCCAGAGCTGCTGGTCAATGAGATTGCGCAGCAGGTCCTTGTGGCCTGCGGAGATCTCCTGCATGGAGGCGCCACGCTGGCGCGCCTCGTCGTCCAGTTCCTTCATCGAGCGGTCGAAATCCGAACGCGTGATGATCTGGTCGTTGACGCGGGCGATGATGTCCTCGACCGTGGTGCCGCCGTATGGGCTCTCGGGCGCGGCGGAATGCGTTTGCGCCAGAGTGGAACTTGCGAGCAGCACCGTGGACAACACGAGCACCGCGGGATTGCGAAGAAGTCTTAGGGTCATAGGTAAGGACACGGCAGGCGGGGATTGATCTCCACCTGAACCATAGACGTCATTGTAAATGCCAGGAGAGCAAGAGCGCGATTCTGAGCGCGAATCCGGGCGAATCCGGAGAAGAATCTGGCCGATTTCGCCTGGGGTTCATCCCGGCGGAGCAAGCGGCGGCAAAATGGCGGGGGAAGCCCTGGAGAATCCCGGTTCTTCCACTCCGGGAAGGCCGTCCAGCGCGAGGCCCGGCTACCCGAATGGCCCCGGCCAGCGTCAAAGACCGAGTGTTATACTTCAGTCCAAGACTGCTCTGCGAGGGTCTGCTGGAGCGGATTTCCAAATCCCTTGGTCTTGCCGGGAGCGTGCACGGTTAGCCGGCAAGGTTAATTTTTATCGAGAGAAGATCCGCCCGTTCACGGCGGATTCGGTCTCGCAATCGGAAAACCGCAGTCAAGCGCCTGCCGCACCTGCTGTCCGGAGGTTCCTCTACCCTATGACTCCCCGCGCCCGCCGCGCACTTTTCACCGTAGTTCTCTTTTTTGCCGTCTGCGCCGTTGCGGGCAGCTTCCTGCAAGGCAGGGTGGGGGCGCAGTCCTCAGCCGACGAGAGCCAACTCCGCGACAACCTGAAATCTTTCACCAATGTCTACTCGCTGGTGGAGGAGAACTACGCCGAGCCCATCAACGGCGACAAGGCCGACACCGCCATCTATGACGGCGCGATTCCGGGAATGCTCCGGGTGCTGGACCCGCACTCGAATTTCTACGATCCCAAGGCCTACGCCAAGATGCGCGAGGACCAGCACGGCCGCTACTACGGCGTGGGCATGGTCATCCAGCAGCAGAACAATAAGGTCTACGTCATCACGCCCTACGAGAACACGCCCTCGTACCGGGCCGGCATCCACCCCGGCGACATCATCGCCTCAGTGGACGGCAAGAGCACCGACGGCATGACCTCTGACCTGGTGGCCAAGGCACTCAAGGGCCCCAAGGGCACGCATGTTGAGGTCACCACGATTCGCGAGGGCCAGCCCAAGCCGCTGGTCTTCGACCTGATTCGCGACGAGATTCCCCATCCCTCGGTGGACCTGAAATACGAGATTCGCCCCGGCGTGGGGTACATTCATCTGACCCAGTTCCAGGAGACTACGGCCCAGGAAGTGATTGAGGCCATCGACAGCTTCGGCGACCTGAAGGGACTGGTACTGGACCTGCGCGGCAACCCCGGCGGGCTGCTCAGCCAGGCAGTCGAGGTCTGCGACCATCTCCTGACCAAAGGCCAGGGCATCGTCTCCCAGCGCGGACGCGCCTATCCGGACCAGAACTACACGGCCACCCACGGCAACGACGGCAAGACCTTCCCCATCGTGGTGTTGGTCAACCGCAATACGGCTTCGGCGGCAGAGATCGTCAGCGGCGCCCTGCAGGATCACGACCGCGCCCTGATTGTGGGCGAAACCACCTTTGGCAAGGGGCTGGTGCAGACCGTCTACGATCTGGCCGATCACAGCATGGGCCTGGCGCTGACCACCTATCACTACTACACGCCCTCGGGTCGGCTCATCCAGCGCAACTACTCCGGTGTTTCGCTCTACGACTACTACTACAACCACGCCGGGGCGCTGCCCTCCAACTCGACCAACCAGGAAGTCAAGCTGACCGATGCCGGACGGACGGTCTACGGCGGCGGCGGCATTACACCGGATGAGAAGATCGAGACCCCCAAGAGCAACCGCTTCCAGGACACGCTCCTGTACAAGGATGTCTTCTTCCACTTTGCGCCGGTGTATGTGGCCAACCACGCCGTGGACAAGAATTTTCAGGTGGACGATGCCGTACTGGCCGAGTTCAAGAAATACCTGACCAGCCAGAACATCGATTGGAGCGAGAGCGATCTGAATGGCGTGATGGACTGGCTAAAGGTCAGCATCAAGGACAAGATCGTGAGAATCCAGTTCGGACAGTTGCAGGGATTGCGGGTCCTCGCTGACTGGGACCCGATGATCCAGAAGGCGCTGACGTTTTTGCCCGAGGCGCAGGCTCTGGAAGACAATGCGCACAAGGTGCAGACGGAGAAGGCGATGGCGCGGAATTCCGGGAACACGGGCGTGCCGGCGCAACCGTAGGCCGGTAAACAACTGCCGCTCATCCAAGCAAGAGAAGGCCGTCCCTGCGGGGATGGCCTTCTTTTGTGCAACGGACGGAGTTGACGATTGGCTTGAAGGAGAACGTACATGCTCACCGTAAGCAGAGCATCCGGTCGCATTGCGGCAGAAACTTGTGGCGCAATTCTGGCAATTTCCATTTTGATGGCGCTGTGCCTCACCGCGAAGCCCGCAAGCAGCCAGCAGACGAACATCGTCCTGGATGGAAATAGTAAAGGCAGAGTGTTTGACGGCCTGGGAGCAGCAAGCGCGGGCGCTTCCTCACGGCTGCTGATTGACTATCCCGAACCGCAGCGCAGCCAGATTCTCGATTACCTGTTCAAGCCAGGCTACGGAGCGGCCCTGCAACATCTCAAGGTCGAGATCGGCGCGGATGTCAACTCGACCGATGGCTCCGAGCCCAGCCACATGCGCTCCGCGTCGGACCATGACTCGACCCGCGGCTACGAATGGTGGTTGATGGCGGAGGCTCACAAGCGGAACCCTCACATCCTTTTGGAAATTCTCCCCTGGGGCGCGCCCTCGTGGGTCGGCACCCGGCCGGCGGGCAAAGAGACGCTTTACACGCCTAAGATGGCTGAGTATGTCGCCGACTTTATAAAGACAGCAAAGCAGAACTACTCCCTGGATATTGCTTATGCCGGCCTGTGGAATGAGAATGTCTTTGACATCCCTTACATCAAGGAGCTTCACAGGCGCTTTGTAGCCAGCCACCTGACCACCAGAATTATCTGCTGCGATGAGTATCCTGGGCAGGGAGCGGGACAATGGTCCATCGCCGATGAAATCCTG
>Ga0181519_10005056_pt1 | contig 10602 bp, 12 predicted proteins | sample PEATcosm2014_Bin_26_FD_121102 | JGI IMG/M metagenome (GOLD analysis project Ga0181519, IMG submission 121102) | Peatland microbial communities from MTU Mesocosm Facility, Houghton, MI, USA - PEATcosm2014_Bin02_10_metaG | ecosystem: Environmental > Terrestrial > Soil > Wetlands > Peat | place... | reverse complement strand
GCGATCTGGGCGGCATCATCGTGGTCGATTTCATCGATATGGATGAGCGCAAGAACCGTCAGAAAGTGATGCAGGTTCTGGAAGAGGCCATGCGCGCCGATCGCGCCCCTTACAAGATTCTGCAGTTCAACGATTTCGGTCTGGTGGCCATCACCCGCAAGCGAGTCAAGCAAAGCCTGGAGCGCACGTTGTGCGTGCCCTGCCCCGATTGCGACGGATCGGGCTACATCAAGAGCGTGCAAACCGTGATCGGCGAAATCCTGGTGGAAGCCCAGAAGATCGCCCGCGCGGTGGAAGGCAACGACGTGATGCTGCGCGTCAACCCGGAGGTCGCCAAGGTGCTGAAGTCCAACCAGAATTCGTACCTGCAGGAGATCGAAGAGATTCTCGGGCGAACCGTGCTGGTGAAGAGCGACCCGCTGCTGCACCAGGAAAAATTCGACTTGGCATAAGTTTAGTGGGGCAGGCTGGCAGCCTGCGGGCCGATTGTCAATCGGCCTTTCGCCCGGTCGCTTCACTGGACCGGCAGCAACGCGGAGCGGCTGGTGTAGGTTTCGATCGCCTCATTGATTCCGCTCGACAAGCAGAGGCCAAACGGGCTGATGAGAAAAGTACGCGCCATCCCCATTTGGTGGTCACCTCGCTACAGGTTCGCGGGAAGCTGGAAATTCACCTGGTAACACACCAACGGCTCCCGGCGCTAATCCGACGTAGGTTGGCGTCGCGATTGCTGCACCGATCGACACGCCGTCGGTCATCCGGCAAGCGGCCTGGGCTTCTGGCTGCGCGTCCTGATGGGTGTGGACGCCGCATTACGGCCGTTGTGTTCCCAGCCGCCAAGGAATCAAGCGAACCTCGTTTTCCCGCGGGCAACTCTGGCATCGCTGCGCCAAAGGGTCTACAATCGACATATGAACTGGTGGCAGCAACCGTTCTTTCAGGTCGCCTTACCGATCATCATCACCTTCGCCATCGCCACCTGGTTCCAGAGCAAGCGTATCGACGACCTGCGCGACTCTCTCAACAGACGCATGGACGCCATCGACAGGCGGCTGGACGCCATCGAGCGTCGTCTCGAACGGATCGAGAACCTTTTAACAGATCACGACCGGCGCATCACGGTTCTCGAAGAGCGTACCTCCCCACTCCACCGCTGACTTGATGCCCATGCGGATTCTGTCTTCCGCAAGATTCCCTTAGACGAAGAGCGTTTCCGCCTGAAGCGCGTGCTGCAAGGCAACCGCTCCGGCATCCCCGGCGGGTACGTCGTCCGCACTGCCGGCGACGTGTCGGCGCGGAGTCATTCTTCGGTGCGGCCAGGAAAAATTCGCCCTGGCATAGCCGCGGAAGGGCATCCAATCGTAATCGTCGGCACGAACCACCAGCAAGTGGAGCCGGTCTACGCCGATTTTTCCCCAAAAGAAGGAGATATTAGGATATACTATGCCTAAATCGAAATAAGCGCATGGTGGCAGGATGAAGCTGCTGTTTAATGAAGCCAAAGCGACTCAGGCCGCCGCCCGGTTCTTGAGGCTTCGCGGTGGACCGATGAGCTGCATAAAGCTCGTCAAGCTTCTTTACCTGGCGGATCGCGAAGCGCTCATTCGGTGGGGAAGGCCGATCACCACCGATTGTTACGTCTCGACGGACCTCGGACCGGTAGTGAGCCGGATCTACGATCTGATCCGCAATGAACCCTCGCCCAACTGTGTCAAAATCTGGGGCAAATTCATTTCCGAGCCGGAGGATTATGAAGTTCGTTTGCTTGGCGATCCTGGAAGCGGCGAACTTTCCCCTGCCGAGGAACAACTGATCGACGAAGTGTTCCGGCAGCACGGCCAGGACAGCCGATGGGCCATCGTGGACTACACCTACGGTCTTCCCGAATGGACCCAGCCGGATGGAGGCGCGCTGCCCATCGAGTATCGCGATATCCTCGGGGCCGCCCACAAAACCGAGGCGGAAATCTCCGCCACCGAAGAAGAGCTTGAGTCGTTGGCCCTTGCGGAACGCATCCTCGCATAGTAATGCTGTGCGGCGATATGCCGCCGGCGCGTAGAGGACGCTCAGTTCAACAGTCTTGGTGTCCTCCCGCACGATTGGAGATCGCTCTGTCATGACGCACAACTTGCGGACAGCCGGAGGCGTCATGAATAGTCGGACGGTGCGCCGAGATCCCTAGAGTCTTTTTGCCGGATTGGAGGCGGCATGAGAACCCAAAATAGCCGCTTTGATAGTGTCTCGATCAGATCCACCGGTTCGTATGTTCCGGCTAGGATACTGAAAAACGAAGATGTAGTCGGAAACTTGCCAACCTCTCCGGAGTGGATCGTTGAGAAGTTGGGAATCCGGGAACGGTGCATCGCGGAACCGGAGGAATACACGTCGGATCTTGCTGCCCGCGCCGGTCTAAACGCCATCGCTTCGGCCGGACTTGAACCGAACGAAATCGACCTGATTATCGTGGCTACCTCGACGCCCGACCGCAAGGCCCCCTCATCGGCATGCATTGCGCAGGCCAAGATGGGCATTCGTAACGGCTGCGCCGCGTTCGATGTGGCGGCGGTGTGTTCAGGATTCCTTTACGGCGTTACCATCGCCGGCCAGTTCATCCAGAACGGCACGTACGAGCGCGTCCTGGTGATCGGCGCCGACACCTTCTCCAAAATCACGGACTGGAACCACCGCGACTGCGTCTTTTTTGGAGACGGCGCAGGCGCCGTGGTTCTGGAGAGGAAAGATCGGAAGAATGGGTTCTTTTCGAGCATTCTCCTGGCCGATGGCGAGGGCATGAATCATTTTACGGTCTACCCGGAGGCCGCCTGCTTTACCATGAATGGAAAGACGGTTTACGAGACGGCCACAACCATCCTGCCCGAGTGTATCCGGCAGATTCTCTGCATAAACCGGCTGCGGCTCGAAGACGTGTCGATGATCGTTCCCCATCAGGCTTCCGCGCACGTCCTCAAGCGCACCGCGGACCTGCTCAACATCCCTTTTTCCCGAATGCAGACGAACCTGGAGTCGTGCGCGAACACCGCTGGCGCCTCAATCCCGCTGCTCTTGGATCAGGTCAACCGGCGTGGACTCATCCACGAAGGCGATCTGCTCTTGTTCGCCGCCATCGGCGCCGGCTGGACTTGGGGAGCGTCTTTGTATCGGTGGTGAGGTCCTTTTTCGCCCGTGCTGCACAATCGCCCGCCAATCGATATAATTACTAGGTTGTTGGAGGAGACCCCTATGGCAAACTACGCACACCCCGAAACCCTCGTCAGCACCGACTGGGCAGCCGCCCACGCCACCGACCCCGAAGTCCGAATCGTGGAAGTCGACGTGGACACCAAAGCCTACGATGAAGGCCACGTCCCCGGCGCCATCGCCTGGGCTTGGAACTCGCAGCTTTGCGACACCGTGCGGCGCGACATCCTGTCCAAGCGGCAATTCGAAGAGTTGATGGCCTCGTCCGGCATCACCCCCGCCACCACCCTGGTCATCTACGGCGACAACAACAACTGGTTCGCCGCCTGGGCGTTCTGGCAGGCCAAGATCTACGGTCACCACGATGTGCGGCTGATGAACGGCGGACGCAAGAAGTGGTTGGCGGAAGGCCGCGAACTGGCCACCGGCACGCCTCACGTCCATCCCGCGCACTATCAGGCCGCGGACGCGGATCTTTCCTTGCGCGCTTTCCTGCCGCAGGTGCAGGCGGCCGTCTCCGCGAACGCCGCGGCGCTGGTGGATGTGCGCAGCCCGCAAGAATTCAGCGGTGAGATCCTGGCGCCGCCCGGACTGCCCGAAACCTGCCAGCGCGGCGGACACATTCCCGGCGCCCGCAGCATCCCCTGGGGCAAGGCCTGCAACGAAGACGGCACCTTCAAATCGGCCGACGAACTGCGCCATCTGTACGCCGGCGAAGGCATCGACGGCACGCAGCCCGTCATCGCCTACTGCCGCATTGGCGAACGCTCCAGCCATAGCTGGTTCGTGCTGAAATACCTGCTAGGCTTCAACCACGTCACGAACTACGACGGCTCCTGGACCGAGTGGGGCAACTTGGTGGGCGCGCCCATAGAAAAGGGAGTTGCTACCGCAGCAGCGAAAAGCTGAGAGCTGATAGCTGACAGCTAAAAGCTAATCCCCCGAGCTATCCGCGGGAGCCTCCGCGACCAGCACCGGCCGCACCAACGGCCCTTCGAAATTCAGCTCCCCAACCGTCGCCTTATTCCCGCGCCAGTTGGTAAAGCACGCTCTGACGACATCGAAAACCGTGCCGCGGTTTTCCGCGATCGCTTTCAGCCACGCCCAAGCGCCCTTATTCGGAAAGTAGATACCGCGGAAGAACAACCGTGCGATCAAATGGCTGATCTTGTACGGGGCCGGCTCCTCCGCGATCGAATCGATGGCTTTGCGCGTGGCCGCCGGGCTGTAGGCGTTTTGCCAGGCATACCGCACTTCTTCCTGTACCTCGGAAACGGTCATGTGCAACGGCGTGTGCGCCATGTGAAACGGCGCAAAATCCAGCCAGTGCTTCGGCCGCGTCAACCGGCCCTCTTTCTCCAGACGCGTATAAAGAGGCGTGGCCGGAAATGGCGTGATCTGTCCGAAGACCGGCAGCACTGGCGGCCATTCGCGAATCTGGCTTAGGGTGCGCTCCGCAACTCCCGGCCTGTCGTTGTCCAGGCCGAAGATGAACGAGGTGATGGCATAAACGTTGCGCCGCGCTAACCGCTCCAGCACCGCGGCGTACTCGCCGGGCTTGTTGAAGCTTTTGTTCACGCTGGCCAGGTTCGCCGGGTCCAGCGACTCCATGCCAATGAAGATCCACCGGCATCCGGAATCCGCGATCAGGTCCACCAGTTCTTCATCGCGCAACAGGTTGGCGCTGATCTGTCCCACCCAGGAGACTTGCGCGTTGGCCGCGATGATGTCGCGCAAAAGCGACTTGGTGCGCTTCCCGTTGATGGCAAAGTTGTCGTCCACAAAGAACACCGCCACCTGCCCTTTGGTCCGGCGGGCGCGCGCTTTCAACAGCAACAACTCGTCCACAATGCTCTGGTTGGATCGGAACCGGATCGAGTCGCCGAAGAATCCCGTGACCGTACAGAACTCGCACCCGTAGGGACATCCGCGCCCGGACTCAATCGGAATGATGTGGAACGTTTCCCACTGGACCTTGAAGTGTTCCATGACCGGACGCACAAAGCCTGGAATACGATTGAATTGGTCGATGTCCAGCGTGTCCCAAGGGATCTTCGGGTAGCCTTGGAGGTCCGGTTTGCGCTCCTGTCCGAACGCGTCCACCGGCACGTATCTTTCCTTCAGTGCGCCGCGTGCCGCGTCGGCGACGATCTTCGGCCAGGTCTCGTCCGCCTCACCCAGCGCTACGGCATCGGCATGGCGCGGGCCGCCATCGCGTCCCAGCGCCTCGTCCGGCAGCTCGGTGACGTGCGGCCCGCCCATCACTACCGGCACTCCCGCGGCGCGAATCGCGTCGGCTACCCGGTAAGCTTTCGCGATCATGCGGGTCATCGCGCCAATCCCCACCAGCCCGACGCGCTTGGCGAGCACAAATTGCACGATCTCGGCGTCGCTCATCGGTTGGGTGTTGCCGTCGATCAGCAGCACTTCGTGTTCGGCGGGCGTCAGCGCCTGGAGCAGAAACATCCAGAGGTGCGGCATGAAGTTCGCGGTCACCCCGTTATCGGGATTGTAGAGCAGAATTCGCATGAAAACGGTCCCCTCTTCCTGCTATACCCAATTAGCAGGTTGCAGCAGTCTAGTCTGGTCAGAATTGCTCACTAAATCCCGAATAATGCGGTCAAGATTGCTCACATGTCGCGGGTATGAGGACCCAAGGGCGCGAAAAGCTGCCGTTAGTCATGTAGGACGATACTCAGGAGCGAACTGTGGATCTCGATGCCACCATTGTACTCGATAAAACCGAGCTTGCGGAACTTATTCATGAAGAAGCTTACCCTCGACCGCGTGGTGCCAACCAGACCCGCCAACGTTTCCTGGCTGACGTCGGGAATCGTTCCTGCCGGTTGCCCTTCCTTCCCGAAGTTGGCCAGCAGCAGAAGGACCCGCGCCAGCCGCTTCTCACTGGAATTGAAAAGCTGATCCACCAGGTCCTCCTCGATGCGGATGTTGCGGGTGAGCACGTAGGACAGAACCTGCTGGGCAAACGGGTGATCGTCGCGCAGCAGACGCGTCATAGCCGGCTTAGCCAGGCGCACGATCGAACACTCGGTCATGGCGGATGCGGTGGCCATGCGTACGGGCTGCTGGCCCACCAGGCAAGCCTCCCCTACCAGATCGCCGTGGGTCAAAATCGCGACCACCGCTTCTTTGTTCTGCTTGGAGATGACCGTGAGCTTGACCTTGCCTTTCAGGATGGAAAACACGGCGTCCGCGGGATCGCCTTGCGAGAAGAGCACCTGACCCTTGCGGTAATGGACGGTGGTCCCTTCAGTGACGATGGTGGCTAGAAAAACATCGGGATCCGAGATCGGTTTCATGCGGGCCTTTCGCTCTTTCCCGCAGTTTACCACCGGCTGCCGCACTCCGTCTCGCCAGCGTGGGGTACGGTCGAAGGCACGCTGGAGGGCGGCCTCGCAGCCGCCTTTTAGGCGGACGCAGCCGGCTGAAAGCCGGCTCTAGGCCGGGGCTTAAAGCCCCGCGCCCCCTCCGCCACTACTGCGAGATCCGCAGAATCTCGGAGGCGACTTGCTGAAATACGCCGCCCAGATCCGTGGCGGTGGGAGAGTAAAAGTACTCTCCGGCGGGCTTGGCGGAATTGTAGATCGGGCTTCTGGGATCGTTCGAAACACGCTCCATGAAGGTTGCATCGATAGGCTCCGCGGAAGTTCCGCCAAGTCCGATGGCGTAGATGACAGGGACAAGGTTGGCGTCGTTCCGGATGGTGGTGGCCTGGTTGTCGGCGGCATTTAGGGATGCGGTCACTACGGCGGTCGGCGTATCCACGCGGATCTGTCCTACATAGGGATTGCCGCTGGGATAGGTATCGCCTCCGGCAAAAGACTGATAGCCCGTCGTGAGATTGCCGTAAAGGTCCGTAGCCGGGACATAGGCGATGTCCCTGCGCATTTTGGACTGGTCTGCAGACATGCCGCAACCAGTGAGGCCCGCGGCGGCCGTTTCGCTGGTGGTGCTGTCCGAACTGCTGGTTACGGCAAACAGGCCTTCCGTATATCCGGTGGATGGGGCCGGCTCGCCGGACCACTGGGCAATCTCGCCTTGCAGGGTCGTGGTGCTATTGCAAGTGCTCTTAGGGGTGCTCACCAGGTTCCCGGTGTTCTGGTAGTCGTAGCGCGTATCCACTTGGGTCTTCACCGGGAAATTCGCGGCGATTCCGTTGGGATGGCCGTCGGTAAAGAAGACGATCAGGTTGAGAGCGCCGGGCTCGTTGACGGCCTGCAACTGCGCATAGGCCTGATTCAGAGCCCCCGCCGTGCCGGTATCGCCGTAGCACTGGATGGCGCCGATTACCGTCGCGAGCGATGGGACGTTGGAGTCGAAGTTCAGGGTGGGCGCATACGTGAGATTGTACCCGTCCATGAACGTAACCAGCCCGATCTCGTCCCTTCCGTTGGCGAAATAGCCGACAAAGTTCTGCGCGGCGGCGGTCATAGTGCCGCAGACACCCGCGTTCTGCAGGGAACTGGAGCGATCGATCACGATGATCATGACCACATCCCGCCGGGAGGCCTGTCCCTGAGCCCCCACCGTGGCTCCGGTTTGGCCCAGCAGCCGCATGAACGTGAGCGGAACGGTCACGCTGGCCTGGATGGTGACGGTGCGCGTCTTATACGCGGTTTCCGCCACCGCGGGAGTGAACGACAGGTTGGTGGTGCTCCAAAACCCGGTTGGGAAATTGGCGCTGAAAAAGGACTGGGCGGTGGCGGTGGCGCTGGCCGTTTGACTGGTAAGGTCCAGGCCTACGCTGAGCGAGCGTGCCGCGGCCAATGCGGCCGCATCCACGGCCGCCGACAGTTTGGCCTGCACCAGATAGAGGATGCTGCCGTCCACCGCCAGGCCTACCAGGGGCAGCATGACCACCGCCACCATCAGGGACAGCATGGTCACCACGATGCCCCGCCGTCCGCGCCGTTTGTCAGAAGATCTTCCGGCCATAAACTCCCGCTCCGCTCATGTAACTTCCCCAAGCAAAATCCGGCGAACTGAAGTACGTCTCGGTCAGGTAGGCTACCTGTCCTCCCGTCAACGTGAGCACGCTGCCGAAGCCCGCCGCGCGATCCGATGCGTTGGTGAGGTAGGCCGACGACGCGATATTGCCGCTGGCGCCGACGATGCCGGAAGGGGGAGTTCCGAACACACTCGAAAACAGGCTGGCGCTGCCCACCACGACGCGCTGAATAAACACGTACTGGCCCAGGTTCGGACAACTGCCGGTGTTGCCCGCCAGCCCGCCGGACGTACACTGCGGCGTATCGATGTATTCCACGGTGGAGAAAACAAACACCCCGTTGCCGCCGGTGGCGGTGACGTTCAGGCCGGACGCCAGCAGCAGCAGGAGGCTCTGGTTGCCAGCCTGCGTGAAGTCCAGCGCCTGACTGTACATGTGGCCCGCGTCGCGGCAGATTTGCTCCACCTGCAAGGCCCGGATCAGGTTCAGCCCCACTGTGGCAAGCCCCATGATCACCGTGGTCCAGAGCAAAGTGCTCAGGCAGAATTCGATCATGGTGCTGCCCGACCGGCTAGTTCGTCCGCGTCTACGCATAAGCCATTCGCACCCTCAACGCGCCGGGGGTACGCCTCCCGGCGAGCCTTCCATGCGGTCGAAGGCCTGCGCGCCGAGCGACAACGGCGCGGGATTGCGCAAGATCGGTCCCAGCGGAGGCAGGCTGTAGCCTTGCACGTAGACCTCCACGATGTTCCCGCCCTGGTTGCTGTTCAAGCCCGAGACCGGGACCAACGTGTTCGGCAGAAAGTATTGGATGTTGATCAGCGCGGCGCCCGCGGAGCCCGCCAACAGCCCCATGGCGTTCTGCTGCACGACGCTCTTGATGGATGCGTCCTGCCCCAGCCCCGTCATCGTCTGGCTGGTGATGGCATACCGCACTCCTTCGCGCACGCCGTTCTGCAGTGTGGATTTCACATAGAATGCCCAGGCCATGTCCAAAATCAGAAACACCATCGCGCACAGCGGCAGCAGCACCAAGGCAAACTCAACGACTTGCGAGCCGCGTTCACGAGATCTGGCCATACATCTAGTTAGTACATCGGCCGGCCGGGCGGATTTGCGCAAAGAAAATCGCCTGAAGGTGCGGCGAAAATCGCCTTAGCGACAGCGAGGCAGACGACCCAATACGATCGTCTGCCCCACGAACCGACGGAACCGCCGTTTTCTGCCGATAAGATTCTTGGGAGTGCGTTTTGAAGCTGCCGCCGCGCCAATCCGGGCAAGCCGTAGTAGAGGTCACCCTGCTGGTTCCCTGGCTCGTCTTCGCATTCGTGGCCGCATTCAATTTTGGAATCTTCGCCTACGCGCTGATCTCCACTCAGAATGCCGCGCGCTCCGGCGCTATGTATGCGTCCCAGTCCCTCACCGTCGCCCAGAGCGGCACTATCGTAACCCAGGTGTGCACTTATGTATTGGGCGAATTGGGAGACGCGCCGGGAGTCGGCTCCGGCGTGACAACCTGCACCGGCGCGCCGGTCGCTGTGACGGTGACTGCCATGACTCCGGGGGCCGGCAACATGAATACGGTGCAAGTCTCGGTCACCTACAACACCATGCAACTGATTCCACTGCCCGGACTGATGGCCGGCTCCCTATCCATCACCCGCATGGTCGAGATGCCCATTCGGAACTGATATGCGCAAACACCAAGGCGGAAAAGGCAGCGCCATCGTCGAGTTCACGCTGGTGGCCATCCCGCTTATCTTTATCCAGTTCTCGATCGTCGAGATCTGCCGCGGGATGTGGGACTATCACAGCCTGGCCCAGTCCGTCAAAGCGGCGTGCCGCAGCGCGGCGACACGCGGCGCAGGCTGCGCGGGCGCGGGCTGCGCGACAACCGTGAGCCAGCTTGCCACCACCATCTCGGCCTACGCGCCCGGCATGCCCGCCTCGGCCCTCAATGTGACCTTGACATCCAACGCAGGCAGCGTGACTTGCAACCCCCTGAACGCGTGTGCCGGCAATAACACCGTGTGGCCGCCCGCGGGCGGCAATGCGGCGGGATCGGACATCGTCATCTCCGCATCGTACAATTTCAGTTCGATGCTGATGATGTTTGCGCCCGGGACCAAGGGGATGCAGTTTTCCGGGGTGACGTTTACCGCGGAGTCCCGGCAAGTGATCTTGTATTGATATGCGGAAATCGACTGACTGGCGATGCGGACAAGCGGCCTTGATGATGACGCTGTCTCTGACGGTGATCCTGGGAATGCTGGGTCTGGTGGTGGATTTGGGATGGGCCTATTACCGGCAACAAGCCGCGCAGGCGGCCGCCGACGCAGCCGCGGTAGCGGCGGTGCGCGCGGCGGTGACTGCCGATCCCAGCGGGCCAACCTGCGCCAACAAGGTGTTTTGCGGCGCGGCCACCAATTGTCCGG
>Ga0181519_10005050_pt1 | contig 10609 bp, 8 predicted proteins | sample PEATcosm2014_Bin_26_FD_121102 | JGI IMG/M metagenome (GOLD analysis project Ga0181519, IMG submission 121102) | Peatland microbial communities from MTU Mesocosm Facility, Houghton, MI, USA - PEATcosm2014_Bin02_10_metaG | ecosystem: Environmental > Terrestrial > Soil > Wetlands > Peat | place... | reverse complement strand
GCAGGGATGGCCTGTGCGATGGCTGGGCAGGGAAGCGCCAGCAGCGGCATCATCGTGATGGCAGCCTTTATCCGGCGGGCGAACTGGGCCGCCCGCTGCGAGACGTGCCGCAAGATGGGCCGGGATCGCTTCATCATGGCACCACGATCGTGTCGCCGGGGGCAAGCGTGACGCCCTGCATGTCGCCCTTTTTAATGGCTTTGGTGTAGTCGAAAGGAATCTTTTGCTGCTTGCCCGGTTCTCCGCGCAGGATATAGATGTTCTTCTTGTTGGCGTAGGGGGTCAGGCCGCCGGCCGTGGCAATGGCCTGAAGAATGGTCATCCCCGGGGTGATCTTAACCTGGCCGACGTGCGAGATCTCGCCGATCATGTAGACCTGTTTGCTGTTGGACGCAAGTACACTGACCGTGACCGTTACCGGATCGAGGATGAACTGTTTGAGCCGGGTGGTGATGTCGGCGTCAAGTTGCACGGGGGTGAACCCGGCGGCCTGAATATCGCTGATCATCGGCAGCGTGATCTTTCCATCGGGACGCACCAGCAGGCTCGGGGCGGAGAAGTCGGGCTTCTCATACACCGTCACCGAGAGGACGTCGTCCGCGCCAATGATGTAGCTGGGACCGACGTTGATAGGATGGGCGGGTTGGGGCGTGACCACAGGCGGGTGTGCGGTCGAGGCTGGCGTAGCAGGGTGGTTGATGGCAGGTGCGGCGGCAGGCGCTGTAGATGGTTTGACTGCGGGTACTGTTGTCCTGGCGGGCATCTGCTGGGCGTGACCCGGCGCAGGCGCCGCGAGGAGGCCGATGGTTAGTAAAGTGCAGCGAAGAAAGGTCATAGTTCCCGCCGATCCATGAGTGACGCGTGATGCAGCCGCTTGCGGCCAGCGTCCAGGCACTCAGGCCGCACCCTCCTGGCTCATCCTTTGCAGCAGAGATCCAATCCGATCTACATGCCTGGGACACCTCCAACCCGTGGGTTCCATACTGAATCCACGTGGGCCGGAATGCACACTCTAGCCAATTTTACACTGCATAACACGCGCTGTTACTCACCCATGCACCTCACTGAATACCTCCAAAGACGTAGACCGCGCAGTGGGTTGCAGCGTGCGATAATCCGATGGGCTATGTATTGCCAGGTGAACCCGCGTGAACTCGAATCCGAGGCACATTACTACCCATGATTGGATGAGCCCTGCCCTCGAGGCGAGTGGGCCGGCGCTGCTCCTTTGCCTGATGCTGGTTCTGCTCTACCACGGCATCGCGGTGAAGCTGGTGACGGACTGGTATGAGCTGCCCGATTTTTCCCACGGATTCCTGATCCCGTTTTTCGCCGCATTTCTGCTTTGGGACAAACGGCGCCAACTACAGAGCACTGCGATCGATCCTAGTTGGGCAGGCGTCTGGCTGGTCGCCCTGGGGCTGTTTGTGCTTCTGCTGGGGATATTCGGCGCGGACCTGTTCCTGCAACGCACTTCGTTTGTGCTGCTGACGGCCGGCCTGGTGTGGACGCTGTTGGGACGGGCCATGCTGCGCCAGGTGATGTTTGTGCTGTTTGTGCTTCTTCTGGCCATTCCGCTGCCCACCATCTTGTTCAACCAAATCACCTTTCCCCTCCAGATAGTGGCTTCCAAGCTGGCCAGCGCGCTGCTTCCGCTGGCTGGTGTCCCGGTGCTGCGCGAGGGTAATGTGATTCAGTTGCCGGCGATGCAGTTGGAGGTGGCCGAGGCTTGCAGCGGCATTCGCTCGCTGATGAGCCTGTTTACGGTGGCGGTGATCTACGGCTATCTGCTGGAGCGCAGCAACTGGCGGCGCGTGGTGATGGCGCTCTCCAGCATTCCGATCGCGGTTGCCGCCAATGGGGCGCGCATCTTCGGCACCGGGCTGTGCGTACAGTACTGGGACCCGGACAAGGCGATGGGCTTCTTCCACGAGTTTTCCGGCTGGCTGATGTTTCTGGTTTCGCTGGGATGTCTCTACCTGGTGCATGTTGCCATGCGCCTGGCGGTGGGGGAAGGCAGGCATACGCCATGAGGTCCGCGCGGCTTTGGCTGGTGCTTCTGATGATGGCGTTCACTGCGCTGGTTCTGCACCTGCGCGGCGATGTGGATCACGTTCCGCCTAGCCGTCCGTTGAGCGAGTTCCCGGCAACCATTGGCCCGCTGGTGGCCAAGGACATTACGATGGATGCCGACACCCTGCAAACCCTGGGCAAGGGAGATTTCCTGAACCGGCTGTATCAGCCGCCGCAACCGCTGCCGGGCAGTCCAAGGCCTGCCGCCGTGGATGAGGACGCGCGCGCGGCGATCGGGCTCTTTATTGGATACTTTCCCACCCAGCGGACCGGCCAGTCCATCCACTCGCCGCAGAACTGCCTTCCCGGTGCGGGATGGACCTTTGAATCGTCGTGGATAACTACCCTGACCAACTCCGCCGGCAAGCAATATCATGTGAAGGAGTATCTGATCTCCGATGGGACATCCACCCAGGAGGTCCTTTACTGGTACCAGATGCATGGCCGCCTCATCGCCGGAGACTATACGGCGAAGCTGTATACACTGGCCGACTCCATCCGCTACGGCCGCACCGACGCCGCGCTCATCCGAATCATCACACCCGTGGAGCCGGGGGAGGACAGGTTGCATGCGCGCGCGCGCGCCATCCGCTTCGCCGAGCAGATCGCTCCGCTGTTGCCCGCCTATGTTCCCGATTGATTGAGGGGAGACCCCGCGGCATGTACTCACAGGCCCCCTGCAGCAAGAGAATGTTTGCAAGAGGCTGCTTGAAAGAGAAGAATTAAAGGCAACGGAAGTAAACGATGAGGAATACCCAAATGTTCAAACTACGCCAAGTGCGGTTTATCCAGGTCTCGACGGCAGTGATGCTATCGCTTACTCTCGCGTTCACGGTTGGTTGCAACCGCGATCCAAACGTGCGCAAACAAAAGTATCTGGAGAGCGGAAAGCGATATGAGGCTTCCGGCAAGTACAAAGAAGCTGAAGTGCAGTTCCTCAATGCGCTCAAGGTGGACAAAAATTACGGCGATGCGCACTACGAGATGGCCAAGACCTATCTGAAGATGAACAGCCCGCAGCCGGCCTACGGGGAACTAGTGAAGACGGTGCAGATCAGCCCAAACAACGTACCGGCCAGAATCGACCTGGGAAACCTGCTTCTGGATGGGCGTGCCACCGATCGCGCGGAGGAGCAGGCCAAGGCGGTACTGGCGATCAATCCCAACAACGCCGATGCGTACGCTTTGCTGGCTGGGATTGCGCAGCAGAAGGGCGACAACGCGACGGCCATCCAGAACATTCAGCGTGCCATGGAGATCGATCCCAATCGCGCGACCTACCATACCGAGGCCGCCCTGTTGCAGACCGCCAATCCGGCCAACGAAGCCGCCGTGGAATCGGAGTTGGATAAGGCGGCATCGCTGGACGTCAAGGACGCCACACCGCATCTTGTGCTGGCGGCGCTGCTGGAAAAGAAGGGCGACCTGCAGGGCGCCGAGCAGCAGTACACTTCCGCGATTGCAATCGCCCCGCAAAACATCCAGGCGCGGGCCGCGCTGGCTGGACTTGACTTCCGCGAAGGCAAGAAGGACAACGCCGAGCAGACCCTGCATCAGGCGGTCGTCGATCTGCCTGAGAGCGAGGAGGCCGCAACCCTGCTGAAGGATTATTACGGCAAGACCAGCCAGATGGACCGCGGCGAGGCGGTCTTCGCCGATCTGACGGCACAGTATCCCAAGAGTTTCGCCATCAAGATCACCTACGCAGGCATTCTCTTCGACAGAAAGAACTACGCCAAGGCGTCATCGGTGGCTGCGGACCTTTCCAAGAGTAACTCCGGCAATCCCCAGGTACAGATACTAAATGCTCTGCTGTTGCTCAACAGCGGCAAGACCGATGATGCTATCGCAATACTGCAGAAGGCGGTCAAGGACAACCCGGACAACGTGCAGATACAGCTGATGATGGCCCAGGTGGCGGCAGGCAAGGGAGACATGGCGACCGCCGAGGCAAGCTTCCAGAACGCCGCCAAGCTCAATCCAGGGAACCTGGAGGCAGCCAGCGGCCTGGCCCAGATCGCGATCCTGCGCAACGACGCGGGCATGCTCACCGAAGTGGCGGAAAAGACCATGCAGCAGCACCCGGACTTTGTCGGGGCCTATCTGTGGCGCGGCACGGCGGAGGCCAGCCGCAAGGAGTACGACAAGGCCCAGGCAGACTACCAGGCGGCGATGAAGATGAGTCCGGACAACTCCGCCGTGTATCTGCAAATGGCGGAGCTACAGTTGGTCCAGGGGCATATTCCCGAGGGCAAGGCGCTGCTGCAGAAGTCGCTGGACAAGGACCCCAACTCGGTCCGCGCGCTGGGAACGCTGGCCGCGTACGACCTGCAGGCTAACCAGCCGGCCAAGGCGGTGGAACGTCTTCAGGCGCAGATTGCAAAGGAACCTTCCAATGCAGGGTTCTACTCCGATCTGGCAGCGATTCAATTGCAGACCAAGGACTACAAGGGAGCGCTGGCCAGTTCGCAGAAAGCGATGCAACTCAATCCCACAAGCATCGACGCAGTCAATATCTATACCAGGGCCGAGATCGGTTTGAACGACGTCGATCCCGCTATCGCAACCTGGCAGGCCTGGATCGGTTCGCACCCCAACGACTCCCATGCGTGGCAGATGATCGGATCGTTGCAGGAGGCCAAGGGCGACCTGTCGAAGGCGATGGAAACGTACCAGAAGACGCTCCAGATCGACGCCAACAATGCAATTGCAGCCAATAATCTCGCCTATCTGATGTTGCAAAACGGCCAGAATGTCGATGTGGCGCTGACCCTGGCGCAGACCGCGCGGCGTGCCTTGCCGGATTCGCCGCATACAGCCGACACCCTGGCTTGGGTCTACTACTACAAGGGAAACTACTATATGGCGCGCGACCTACTGGAAGGCGCGCTTAAAACCAGCCAGGACAATCCATCGATGCAGTTCCACCTGGGCTTGACCTACAGCAAGATGAATGACAAGCCCGACGCCATTCTGCATCTGAAGCAGACAATAGCCCTGGATCCTACAAGCAAGATGGCGAAGGATGCAGGCGATGCGTTGCTGAAGTTGCGATAAGGACTGTGCCGCGGACATCTGCTTTATAACGCCGCAGCTTCTTTCCTCTTTTTTTCGTTCAGGTACCAGGCAACGGTCTTTTGCAGGCCGTCGTGGAAGCGCGCCACGGGCTCGTAACCAATTTCTTTGGTCGCGCGGCTGATGTCGGCCAGCGAGTGACGGATGTCGCCCGCTCGGGGAAAGCCATAGATGGGTTTGCCGCTGAAGCCCAGCAGGTCGGCGACCGCGCTGTACAACTCGTTGAGTGTGTGACTCTCACCTGTCCCGATATTGAAGACGCGCCCGGTGGCCACGGAACTGGACGCCTCACAGGCCAGCAGGTTGGCGCTGACCGCATTGTCAATGTAGGTAAAGTCGCGGCTGGTCAGGCCATCGCCAAAGATGGTTGGCGTCTCGCCTGTCATCATCGAGGTTGTGAATTTGGCGATGACGCCGGAGTATGGCGAGTCGGCTGCCTGACGTGGGCCGAAGATGTTGAAGTAGCGCAGGCAGATTCCTTCCAGTCCATAACTCCGGTAGAAGGCCTGGATGTAGTACTCGCATGACAGCTTCTGCACCGCGTAGGGAGACAGAGGAAGCGGCGACATCTCTTCCTGCTTAGGTTGCGTGGGCTGGTCTCCGTAGGCCGACGAGGAGGCTGCATAGACGATGCGCCGGACATGTGCGTCGCGAGCCGCCAGCAGCAGGGTCAACGTGCCGTTTAGGTTGGATTGATGCGAGGCAAGCGGGTCCTTGACCGAGCGGGGAACGCTGGCCAGCGCCGCCTGGTGCAGAATGTACTCCACCCCTTCGCAGGCGGACTTCATCCCCGAAGCGTCCTGTAGGTCGATCTGCCGGAAGTCGATTTGGTCGCGCACGCCGGTCAGGTTGTCCAGGCTTCCGGTGCTGAGGTTGTCGATGCCGCGCACCTCGTCTCCCCGCTCCACCAGCGCGTGGGCCAGGGTTGAGCCGATAAAGCCCGCAATTCCGGTAATCAAGTAACGAGCCATCGATCCTCCAGTTAGAATACTCCGCGCAGCCGTCGTGCCATCGTATCGCGAAATGGGAATAATCGCGAGTCGAAAATATTCGCAACACAAAGCTAAAGACGGACTGTTACATGAACGATAAGACGTATCTACTGCGTAAGACCAAATCGCATTTATCAATACATACGCGAAAAGCGGACCGCCATGTTACGGCCTTGCTCCATGCCGCGGTGCGTACATATGCCGTCTGGTCTGTGTCGCCTACCTATTCCGTTCAAGCTTTGCCACCATCGTTCCCCAAGGCGCGCCGCTGCCATTCGTATAATAAACATGATTTACGTCGGCATATCCGCTCTGTATCAGGCGGTTATATTTGCTCGCTTCCGCTTCCGCTTTCGGGCGATAGAGTAACAGCAGGAGCGGAGGAAGTCCCGATTCGTCTTCCGGCAGCAATTGCACGCAAGTGCTATTGCAGTAAAAGTTGACTGGTCCGGACAAAAAATCCGAAGCGGCGAATGCCTGTGTTCCGCCACGGCCTGAAGCCTCGATCTGTAGGGCCACCTTGTCATACGGAATGCGGGAAGGTCCGGATAAAAGCACTTCAACGGTAGGGAATGCGCCTATGAAAAGTAACAAAGCCGATCCGCAGACGGCAAAGTAAGCTTGCGTTCTAAAAGCCTGCGAAATTCGCTCCAAACCATAACAACATAGCAATAATAAAACTGCTGTGGAGGGCAATAGATGCCGTAATGCAAAGATTGGGAGATTTATCGGAGGAGTGGAAAGAAAATATACAATGATCGGCGGCAGCACGGCCATAACTGCCAATGCTACGATGACCGGGTTTCGGCGCAGAGTTTGCTTTCTTGACACAAAGGTCAGCGCGGCAACGCCTAATATTAATAGGATGACAATAGCTACCGTGGTTGCTCCGCGATAGTTCATGACGCCCACCGACGAAGCCCAAACCGATTTCAGGTCGTACAGGCCAGGACGCTCGTACCATCCCAAAGTGGATTCGATTCCATGCTTTTCCTTGTATACACTGGAAATTGCGACGAGCCATGGAGTGAAAAGAAGTGCCGCTGCTGCCGCGCATGCGACCGCTAATACTTTAGTTCGCGTCTCTAATTTGCATACCAGCACAGCCAAAACCGCCGCCGCAACATAGAGTGATCCCATATAATGCGTATACACCAATAGCAGCATCAGAAAAAAACCGGCGATCCATAATCTCCAATTTCGTTCCTGCCTGGAAATTGCTTCAACCCACAAAACTAGAAGTATTGCCAGCATTGTGTATAAAGCGTACGGTTGGGCTTCCTGGCTGTAGTACACCTCCTGCTGACTTACAGCTATTGCTGCCGCTGCCAGCAAACCACACCATCTTGCTTCAGGAAGACGGTACCCAAGGACCGCTATCAGGCCAATCGATGCTATACCGTACAGCACGGAAAGAGAGCGGAGCCACAATATATCCGCGCCGCCGATAGATGCCGCGGCTTTTAGCAGTAGGTAATATAACGGAGGACGCACCAAGTCTTGGCGTAATAGATCTAATGCACGAAGAAAAGGCTGCATTGCTATATGCAGCGAAAATAGCTCATCCGCAAATAATGCCTCATGCTTGAGAGGGATCAACCTGAACGCAGCGCCAATAACCATCAGCAGTATAATCGCTAGATATATCCAGTATGAATTAGTTGTAATTGTCTTTTTCATTTACATGAACTCTAATGGAGCGACGCCATAAATAGATAACAAAGACGAACCTCAACTTGGAACACGCGAATGTTCCTATTGGAAACGCTCTTTATCAGTTCCGATTCGCTCCAATTATACGGCCATGAGCGCTGCGGCCAGGGCAAACTGAATTCCCGCCGAAACCGCGATTCGTTTCGTCTGTCTGCCGGCACTCATTTCTATTCGGCCGTGATTCACTAAGGAATACGGTTCTTCAGCGGCGGGCAACGCCAACGCCGCAACTGCTTTCGAAAAACGCAACCAGAAGCAAACTCTCAATGCGATAATCGGGATCATGTTGAATCCCAGTCTGCCCAAGTCCCCGCAAATAGATTCCAGCCATCCTCCTCTGCCGCGGATTGCCCAGCAACGTCTTGCGCGTCTCCAAGCACGCTCCGCCAGGATTGGTGTCATCGGACTGGGCTACGTTGGTCTACCGCTATCGCTGCTCTTGTCCGAGGCCGGGTTTAAAGTGACAGGCTTCGACAATGATGCGAAAAAAGTGGACGACCTCGAAGCCGGTCGCTCCTACATCCTGCGCATCCTGCCTGCCGAGATTGCGGCTGCGCGGCAGCACGGATTTTCCGCCACCACGGATTTTGCCGGTCTTTCCCACCAGGACGCGATTATCCTCTGCGTTCCCACACCCCTGACCGCGCATCGCGAGCCGGACCTGAGCTTCGTGGAGAATACCGCCAAGGCAGCGGCGCCGTGGATACGCGAGGGCCAACTCATTGTGTTGGAGAGCACCACCTATCCGGGGACGACAGAGGAGTTGCTGATTCCCGTGCTGGAGATGGGCAGCGCAGATGGGTTGAAGGTGCAGGGCAGTGGCGCACCGGAAGAGCAAGGCGTCTTCTATGTTGCCTTTTCGCCGGAGCGCGAGGACCCCGGCAACGTCACCGTGGCGCGGCGCGACATTCCCAAGGTGGTGGGCGGGCACGAGGCCATTGCCACCGAGCTGGCGGCGACGCTGTACGAGGGGATATTTGCCCGTGCTGTGCGCGTCTCCTCCACCCGCGTAGCGGAGATGACCAAGCTGCTGGAGAACATCTACCGATGCGTCAACATTGCGTTGGTCAACGAACTGAAGCTGCTTTCGCTGCGCATGGGCGTCGATATCTGGGAGGTGATCGACGCCGCGGCAACCAAGCCATTCGGCTTTCAGCCCTTCTATCCGGGGCCGGGACTGGGCGGGCACTGCATCCCCATTGACCCCTTCTATCTCAGTTGGAAGGCACGCGAGTACGACTTCAACACCCGGTTCATCGAGCTGGCCGGTGAGGTCAACGAGGCCATGCCGGCGCATGTGGTGCAGTATGTTGCCAAGGCGTTGAACGGTCACAAAAAGTCGATGAACGGCGCGCGCATCCTGATGCTGGGCATGGCGTACAAGAAGGACATCGACGACCTGCGCGAGTCGCCCTCGTTGACCGCGATCGAGCTGCTGCGCGAACAGGGGGCACAGGTCGTCTATAACGATCCCTACTTCCCAAAGGTGGGCCGGGGCCGCCACTACAACCTGAATATGACTTCCACGCCGCTGACCGATCTACAGCAGTACGACTGCGTACTGATTATGACCGACCACTCCGACTACGATTATGCGGCGATTGTGAATGAGTCGAAGCTGGTTGTGGACACACGCAATGCCACTCAGGGGATCGTGTCCGATAAGATCGTACGCTGCTAGATCGTTGCTGTATGGTGGCGTAGGCTGGATGGGGCAATTCCGGACTGCGTAGGCTGGAGGCGTTTGGATGGTGGATGTAACGACGATCAACGACGCGTTTCTGCAAGTGTGCGGACGCGGCGACAGGACGCTGTGGCGCTGGTTTGACGCGACGGTGGGAGTAGAGGACGAGACAGCTTGGAAGCCGATTACTTCGGCGGAGGTGTATGGCCGGGTGCGCGCGCTGGCTGCGCGGCTGGCCGCGTGGGGCGTCGTTAAGGGCGATCGCGTGGCACTGTTCAGCGAGAACCGCTGGGAGTGGGCGGTGACGGACTTCGCGGTGCTTGCCCTGGGTGCCGTGGACGTCCCCCTGTACACCACGCTGACCGCCGAGCAGGTGGGATACATGCTGCGCGACTGCGGCGCAAAGGTTGCAGTGCTCTCTTCATGGGAGCAGGTGAAGAAGCTGAGCGCGGCTGGCCCGCTGCCCGCGCTGGAGCGCGTGGTGGTGATGGATGAACCCTCATCTCAGAATCGAGATGCAGGGTACGCGGTTTCATGGATGGGTGAACTGCTGGCAGGCACGGAGGCAATGCAGGCTCGCGATCCAGAGTTCGATGCGCGTGTGCGGCTGGCGCAGCCGGACGATCTGGCGACGATCATCTACACCTCAGGCACCACCGGCGAGCCCAAGGGCGTGATGCTGACTCATGGCAATATGGCCAGCAACCTCTGCTATTCGTCGCGCGAATTTCCCTTCAGCGAGGATGACTGCTGCATCTCATTTCTTCCGCTCTCGCATGTTACGGCGCGGCACCTGGACTATGTGCTGATGTTGGAGCAGGTGACCCTGGCCCATTGTCCGCACTTCAGCCAGATTACAACGGCGATGAAACAGGTAAGGCCGACGGTGCTTGTGGCCGTGCCGCGCGTGTACGAGAAGATTCGCCAGGCGGTCGAGGGGAAGTCGCATGGGGTGAAGAAGCGGATTTTGAACTGGGCGCTGGGGGTAGGGCAGAAGTGCCGATCAGCGACACTTGCGGGGGCCAAACCCCGTAATTCAGACCGCTATCACGCGGCCAAATATCTTGGCTTT
>Ga0181519_10005048_pt1 | contig 10611 bp, 14 predicted proteins | sample PEATcosm2014_Bin_26_FD_121102 | JGI IMG/M metagenome (GOLD analysis project Ga0181519, IMG submission 121102) | Peatland microbial communities from MTU Mesocosm Facility, Houghton, MI, USA - PEATcosm2014_Bin02_10_metaG | ecosystem: Environmental > Terrestrial > Soil > Wetlands > Peat | place... | reverse complement strand
TCCCCCCGACCACCGGGACCACCCGCTCGAACCAGAGCCGGTGGCCCACCCGCAGGAGCCCCCCGGCCGGGGCGGCCACCTCCAGCACGGCCAACCGGCCCCCGGGCCGCAGCACCCGGGCCGCCTCGGCCAGGCTGGCCTCGAGGTCGGTGAAGTTGCGCAGCGCGTAGCCGCACACGACGCCGTCGATCGTGGCGTCGGCCAGCGGCAGGGCCGAGGCGTCGGCCTGGAACAGGGGGCGGCCGCTGGCGTTGCTGGCCAGCATCCCCCAGGACAGGTCGGCGCCCAGGGTCCGGTAGCCCTGGCGGTCGGCGATCCGGCTGAGGTCGCCGGTCCCGCAGGCCAGGTCCAGCACCACCGACCCCGGGGCCAGGGCCAGGGCGGACACCGTCCGGCGGCGCCAGCCCTGGTCCAGGCCCAGGGTCATGATGCGGTTGACCAGGTCGTAGCGGGGGGCGATGGCGTCGAACATCGACCGCACCCGGGCCGTCTTGGCCGGGCCGGTGGGCAGCCCCAGAGCGGCCGGACCCTCCTGGTCGATCGTCCCCATGGGCCAGCGCCTCAGCGGTAGAAGCGGTAGACCACCTGGGCCACGCAGGAGGGTTTGGGGGCGTCACGGACCTCGAAGGTGAGGTCCAAGAGGACCTGGGCCCCCCCGTCGACGGGCTCGCTGGCCGCCAGGGTGGCGCCCATCCGCACGTCGGCCCCCACCGGGACGGGCGAAGGGAAACGGACCTTGTTGGCGCCGTAATTGACGGCCATGGCCACCTGCTCGATGACCAGCACCTCGGCCACCAGCACCGGAGCCAAAGAGAGGGTCAGGTAGCCGTGGGCGATGGGCCCGCCGAACGGGCTCTCCCGTCGGGCCCGCTCCGGGTCGACATGGATCCACTGGTGGTCCCCGGTGGCGTCGGCGAACCGGTTGACCTGGTCCTGGGAGATCGTCTGCCACTGGCTGTAGCCGAGGTGGGAACCGACCAGGGAGGCCAGTTCGTCGATGTCGTGGACCGTGGTGGCCATCATCCTCCTCGAGCGGTGCCCGGCTGCGCCGACGGCGCGACCCCGATCCACGATAGATCAGCCACTGGGAGGCGGAATCCACCCGCTCGGGTGGGCCGACGTCGATCGGCCGCCCCTTGCCCGGCCCCGATCAGTGAAAGTAGATCTTCTGGTAGGCCCGGCTCTGGCGGTGCAGGAGCAGGGCCAGCAGGACCCCGGCGAACAGCACCGTGAGGAGGCCCGAGAGGCTGCGGCTGAAGCTGAGCCAGCCGATGACCTGGAGGACCAGGTACACGACGGCGGTGGCGCTGGCCAGGTAGTAGGCCCAGCGCCGTTCGTTGGCGATGAAGTAGGCGGCCACGCCGAGCACGATCAGGATGATGGAGGGGGCGGCCCGGAAGAGCACGGTGTACAAGAGGGCCAGACCGGCCAGCATGTAGGAGAGGACCACCGCGCCCTGCAGGGTCTGGGGTTGGCTGGGGTCGGTCCACCGGCGATCGGACATGCCCCGATTCTGACAGCGCCCGGGCACCGGCGCCGGTCGCCGCCGCCCAGGTCACTAACCTCGGCCAGATGGGCATGGAAGGCGAGGCGGGGAAACACCCCGGGGGCCGCCGCCCCCGGCTCCGGAGCCCGGGCCACGAGCACGAGCCCGGCCACGAGCATCGCGACCTGACCGGCGGCGGCGCCCGGGCCGGGATCTTCGGGGTCAGCGACGGCCTGGTCACCAACCTGTCGTTGATCGTCGGGGTGGCGGCGGCCAGCCCCGGGGCCGGAATCGTCCGGCTGACCGGGCTGGCCGGCCTGGTGGCCGGGGCCTTCTCGATGGCCTCGGGCGAGTACCTGTCGATGCAGGCCCAGCGCGAGCTCATGGAGCGCGAGCTCGACGTCGAGCGCCAGGCGCTCCGCCGGAGCCCGCAGATGGAGCGCGACGAGCTGGTGGCCATCTACGAGCGGAGGGGGATCGACGCCTCGGTGGCCCGGGACCTGGTGGACGAGGTCATGCAGGACCCCCAGCTGGCCCTCGAGACCCACGCCCGCGAGGAGCTGGGCATCGATCCTTCGGCCTTCGGATCGCCCTGGCAGGCGGCCATCGCCTCGTTCATCGCCTTCGCCCTCGGGGCCTTCGTGCCCCTGGCCCCGTGGCTGTTCACCTCGGGCTCGACGGCCACCGCCCTCTCGGTGGTGCTCGGGGCGGCCGCCGCCCTGGCCATCGGCTTCCTGCTCGGGGTGTTCACCGGCCGGTCCCGGATCCGCTCGGCCCTGCGCCAGCTCCTGGTGCTGGCCCTGGCCACGGCGGTGACCTACGGGATCGGCCGGGCCATCGGTGCCGGCCTGCACGACTGACCATCCCGGGACGGCCGGGCCTCAACCAGCCGGGATGTCGGCCTGGTAGGCCCGGTCCCGGTGGTGGACGGTCATGCCCAGTCCCTCGTAGAGGGCCATGGCCGCCCGGTTGTCGGCGTCCACGTAGAGCATGCCGACGGTGATGCCCCGCCCGGCCAGCCAGGAGAACCCGGCCACCGCCAGGGCCCGGCCCAGGCCCCGCTGGTGGAACGCCGGATCGACCGAGATGACGTAGATCTCGCCCAGGACCGGCGTCACGGTGGCATGGATCTTGGTCCAGCAGGATCCGGCCAGCTGCCCGTCCTCCTCGTGGAGCAGGAACCCGGCCGGCTCGAACCAGTCGGCCCGCTCCCGGACCACCAGGTCGTCCAGCCCCCAACCGCCCTGCTCGGGGTGGCCGGCGAAGGCCCGGTTGTTGACGGCCAGCCACGCCGCCTCGTCCTCACCGGGCCGGAAGGCCCGGACCTCCACGACCGGGGTGGCGGCCACCACCGCCTCGTCCAGGGGGAGGGGGACGCGCATCTGGAGCAGGTCCCGGCCGGTGTCGAATCCCTGGGCCCGGGCCCGGGCGTCGTCGGCCGGGGTGGGGGAGCCGACCCAGTAGAAGAGCCGGCCCCCGCCCTGGGCCGCCACCTGGCGGCGGGCCTCGGCCACCAGGTCGGCCTTGACGGCCGACCCGTGGTCGGGCAGCGACGGCTCGGCCAGCACCTCGAGACCCCACGAGGCGTTCCCCGCCGACAGCTGGCCGTAGCCCACCAGGCCACCCCGGCCGTCCCGGGCCACCAGGGCCACGAAGCCCTCGCCGCCCCCGGCGCCCAGCTGGAGCCACTTGTGGTCAGCCAGCGGCCGGGGGCCCGGCCCGGCCACCCGCTCGACCAGACGGGCGATCTCGGCGACCTGGGGCGGCTCGAGGTGGCGGTGCCGCTCGACGGTCGTGTGGTCCACCGGCGCAGGCTACGCCGCCCCGCCGGCCGGGGCCCGGGCCCGGGTCGGGCCGGGGACGGTATCGTCCCGACGGTGGCCGCACCGAGGAGTCCCAGGGGCCGGGCCCGGCTCACCGCCGCCCGGTTGGCCGAGACCTACCCGGGGACGGCCGCCGAGCTGTGCGCCCTCGAGCACGCCGACCCGTTCCAGCTGCTGGTGGCGACCATCCTGTCGGCCCAGACCACCGACCTGCGGGTCAACATGGTCACCCCGGTCCTGTTCGCCACCTATCCCGACGCCGAGTCGCTGGCCGCCGCCGACCCGGCCCGTCTGGAGGAGATCATCCACTCGACGGGCTTCTTCCGGGCCAAGGCCCGGAGCCTGATCGGCATGGCCCGGGCCCTCACCGAGCGGTTCGGGGGACAGGTGCCCGGCGCCATCGAGGACCTGGTGACGCTGCCCGGGGTGGGCCGCAAGACGGCCAACGTCGTGCGCAGCGTGGCCCTGGGCCTGCCCGGCCTGCCCGTGGACACCCACGTGGGACGGTTGTCCCGCCGGCTCGGCCTGACCACGGAGACCGACCCGGTGAAGGTCGAGCTCGACCTCAACGCCCTGGTTCCGGCGGCCGAGCGGGGGGCCTTCAGCCTGCGCCTGATCCTCCACGGTCGCCAGGTCTGCGTGGCCCGGGCCCCCCGGTGCACGCAGTGCCAGCTGGCCGATTTCTGTCCCTCGGCCGGATTGGGCACGCCGGCCCGACCGATTGGGGCGTCTCGTAACGCTGCCGTCAAGCGGTCGGCGGGCCGCTCCTCGGGTCCGGTGGGCTAAGCCCCAGGCCAGGGACCTCTACCGAATAGCAACCGGCGGCAACTGATTGCAGATCGCGGAATTCTCGCAATCTCGGGAGTCGCCGGGACAACCCTGGGGTAGAGTAGGAGCGGAACCGGTTCCCGCCACCTGGTTCCAAAATGAGCGGGCCGGGATCCGCCGCCCGGACCCGCTCGGCTGACGGCGCCCTTTCAGGGCGCCGTCAGCGCGTCGTACCGAGCAGGGGTGCTGACCGATGCTGGCTTCGTGCCAACCAAGGCCGGCACCCCACAGGGCGGAGTCATCTCGCCCCTGCTCGCCAACATCTACCTTCACCGCCTCGACGTCGAGGTGCGCGAAGCCGGTTTCCGGCTCATCCGCTACGCCGACGACTTCGTGATCCTGACCCGGACCCCACTCGAGGCCCGTGCCGCCGACGCTCTCGTCCGCCAGATTCTGGTGGACATCGGGCTCGAAGTGGCCGAGGCCAAGTCGGGGGTCAGGCGGGTGGCCGAGGGGTTCGACTTCTTGGGGTTCACCTACCACGGGAGGTTCCTTCGGCCCCGACCCGCCGCCGTGAGGCGGTTCAAGGATCAGGTGCGTGCCCTCACCCGCCGCCAGGCGCCTGTGTCCCTCCGTCAGATGATCGAGGACCTCAACCCGGTGACCCGGGGTCGGGGCAACTACTTCGCCATGGGCCACGTCGTTGAGCTCTTCTCGAAGCTGGATGGTTGGATCCGGACCCGCCTGCGGTCCAAGGTGCGCGGTTCGATGGCCCGCTTGGTGTCCCGAGCCAAGCTCCCCAACCGGGATCTGGCGAGGATGGGACTGGTCAGCCTCGAACCGTTGGCACGTTCCTGGCGGCTCTCGCCCGTCCGGGCGCAGCCTTGGGTGAGCCGGATGCGAGACCCGCACGTCCGGTTCTAACGGAGGGGCCCCTGGCCGCAAGGCCAGGGGCCTACCCGCTCGGGCTCCGGGGGCCGTCCGGGCTCCGGGGATGGCGGTCTGGTAGCACTCTGGGTGCTACCCTCACCCCATGGTCACGAAGCGTTCAGTCTCGTTGGCCGACGAGGTGGCCAAGGCGGTGGAGGCGGCGGCCCATGAGGACGGCGTGTCCTTCAGCGCCTGGCTGTCCAGCGCCGCCGAGCGCCAGCTCCGGGTTCGTCAGGGACTCCGGGGGGTGGCCGACTGGGAGGCCGAGGCCGGTGCCCTGACGGCCGAGGAGATCGCCGCCGGCGAGGCCCTGCTGGCCCGGCTGTTCTCCGGGGTGTCGGGGGCCACGTCCCGGCTGCGCCGCCGGTGACCGTCCAGGCCCGGACCGGGCTGGTCTACGGGGTGGGGGCCCTGCGGGCGGCCGCCCGGGGCGACCGGCTGGTGTGGGCCGTCCACCGGGCCGCCCTCATGAACGGCATCATCCCGGTGGTCCCGGCCATGGTGGTGAGCGAGGGCTTCCGCACCGAGGCCCGGGGCGACCGCCTGGAGGCGCTGCTGGCCGGCTCGGAGATCGAGCCGTTCACCGGCGAAGGGGCCCGGCGCGACGGCGAGCTGGCGGCCCGGGCCGACACCACCGACCTGGTGGCGGCCTCGGTGGCCGAGGCGGCGGCCCGGCGCAACAGCGCGGTCATCGCCACCCGGCAGGCCGCCCTGCGGGCCGCCGCCGGGCTGCTCGGCCACGAGCTCGTCCTCTACGCCGTCTGACCGGGACACCGGGGGTCAGGGCCGGCCCGGGGTCAGGCCCGGCGCCGCTCCTCGGTGTCGACCACCCGGCGGAGCCGGCGCAACGCCCCCTGGAGCGACCGCTCCACCCCGTAGAGCTCGGCGGCCAGCTCCTCGTGGTGGCGGGCGTCGGCCGCCTCGGCCAGCCCGGTCAACCGCATGGTCAACTCGTCGAGCGCGGAGGTGAGGGCGGACAGCTCGGCGTGGGTGGGCATCCTCCGATGATGGCCCAGCCGGGCCTCCCCGTCACCACCGGCCGGCCGTTCGCCGGGAAAGGGCCAGCGCAGCGCCCAAGTAGGATCGGCGCCATGCTGCTCACGCCGATCGACCTGCGGGGCGTCGTCGGGGACCTGGGGGCCGTCCTGCCCCGGCCCGACGATGCCGGGGCCGACGTGCGTGACGTGGTGGCCAAGATCCTGGCCCAGGTCCGGGCGGACGGCGACGCCGCCGTCCGTGCGCTGACCGAGCAGTTCGACGGGGTCGCCCTCGACGACCTGCGGGTGGCGCCCGAAGAGGTGGCGGCGGCCCGGGCCCGCATCCCGGCCCAGCTGGAGCGGGCGCTGACCGTGGCGGCCCGGCGGATCCGGGCCTACCACGAGCTCGAGCCGTCGGCCCAGCCCGACTTCGAGGACGGCGGCATCGTGGTCCAGCACCTGGTCCGACCGGTCGATCGGGCCGGCTGCTACGCCCCGGGGGGCCGGGCCCGCTACCCGTCCACCGTCCTCATGTGCGCCGTCCCGGCCCGGGTGGCCGGGGTGGCCGAGGTCGTGCTGTGCGTCCCGCCGGCAGCTGACGGCCGGGTCGACGACGCCACGCTGGCCGCGGCGTCGGTGGCCGGGGTGGACGAGGTGTACCGCATCGGCGGGGCCCAGGCGGTGGCGGCCATGGCCTACGGCACGGCCTCGGTTCGGCGGGTCGACGTGGTGGTCGGGCCGGGCAACCAGTACGTGGCCGAGGCCAAGCGCCAGGTCTCCGGGGTGGTCGGCGTGGCCTCGGCCTTCGCCGGGCCCTCCGAGGTGGTGGTGGTGGCCGGCCCCGAGACCCCGGTCGAGCTGGCCGCCGTCGACCTGGTGGTCCAGGCCGAGCACGGGCCGGACGGCCTGGCCTGGCTGGTCACCTGGTCCGAGGAGCGGGCCCGGGCCATCAGCCAGGCCGTGGAGCGCCGGGTGGCCGCCTCGCCCCGCCGGGCCGACCTGGAGGCCACCCTGGCCGGCGGGGGCTACGTCTGCCTGGTCGACGGGCCCGAGCAGGCCATGGCCGTGGCCAACGTGGTGGCCCCCGAGCACCTCGAGCTGATGGTGGACGACGCCCAGTCCCTCCTGCCCCTGGTCCGGGCGGCCGGCGCCGTGTTCGTGGGCCCGTGGTCGCCGGCCAGCTTCGGTGACTACCTGGCCGGACCCAACCACGTGCTCCCGACCAACCGGACGGCCCGCTTCTCCTCGGCCCTGCGCACCGACGACTTCCGCCGGCACATCCACGCCGTCACGGTCAGCCCGGAGGCCCTGGCCGCCCTCGGTCCCGACGTGGTGACCCTGGCCACCACCGAGGGCCTCCCGGCCCACGCCGACTCCATCCGGCTGCGGACGTGAGCCCGCTCGTCCCGCTCCGCCCCGACCTGAAGGCGCTGACCGGCTACCACTCGCCGCAGGTCGCCGCCGAGGTCCGGCTGAACACCAACGAGTCGCCGTTCCCCCCGCCGGAGAGCTGGCGGGACGACCTGTTCGGGGCGATCGAGCGCATCGACTTCAACCGCTACCCGGACCGGGGCGCCCACCGGCTGCGCCGGGCCCTGGCCGAGCTGCACGGCGTCACCCCCGACGAGGTGTTCTGCGCCAACGGCTCCAACGAGGTCATCCAGTGCCTCTGCCTGGCCTACGGCGGGCCGGGCCGGGCGGCCTCGGTCTTCGAACCGACCTACGCCCTGCACGGCCACATCTGCGCCCTCACCGGCACCGAGGTCGTGGTGGGGTCCCGGGCCGACGACTTCACCCTGGTGGACGCCGAGATCGACCGGGTCCTGGCGGCCGAGCCGATCATCGCCTTCTTGTGCTCGCCCAACAACCCCACCGGCCGGGCCGAACCGCCCGAGGTGGTGCGTCGGGTCCTCGACCGGGCGGCCGGGCTGGTCGTGGTGGACGAGGCCTACGGCCAGTTCGCCCGGTGGTCGGCTCTCGAGCTGCGCGACGCCAGCGAGCGGTCCCGACGGCTGGTCGTGCTGCGCACCTTCTCCAAGACGTGGTCCATGGCGGCCAGCCGTCTGGGCTATCTGATCGCCGACCCCGAGGTGGTGGCGGCCTGCGAGCAGGTGGCCCTGCCCTACCACCTGTCGGCCCTGACGCAGGCGGCCGGGGTGCTGGCCCTGCGCTACCAGGCCGAGATGGAGGCCCGGGTGGCCGTGGTGGCCGAGGAGCGGGGCCGGCTGGCCGCCGGGCTGGCCGGCCTCGACGTCGAGGCCTGGCCGTCGGACGCCAACTTCATCCTGTTCCGGCCGGCTCGTCCGGCCGCCGAGGTGTGGCAGGCCCTGTTGGACCAGTCGGTGCTGGTCCGGGACTGCTCGGGCTGGGCCGGACTGCCGGGCTGCCTGCGGGTGACCGTGGGCACGCCACCCGAGAACGACCGGTTCCTGGTGGCCCTGGAGAAGGCCCTGGAGGTGGGGACATGACGATCCAGACCGACGGCGGCCGGCGGGCCACCCGGGAACGGGCCACCAAGGAGACCGAGATCTCGGTGACCCTGGTGGTCGACGGCACCGGCCGGGCGTCGTCGTCGACCGGCCTGCCGTTCTTCGACCACATGGTCGAGCAGCTGGGCCGGCACGCCGGCTTCGACCTGGCCGTCGTGGCCCGCGGCGATCTGGCCGTCGACGCCCACCACACCGTCGAGGACGTCGGGATCGTCATCGGCCAGTGCCTGGCCGAAGCCCTGGGCGACAAAGCCGGGGTCCGGCGCTTCGCCTCCATGCTGGTGCCGCTGGACGAGGCCCTGATCGAGGTGGCCCTGGACCTGTCGGGCCGGCCCTACCTGGCCTACGACGTGCCCTTCGCGCCCGACACCCCGGGCCTGGGGTCGCCGGCCTTCGATCCCCAGCTGGCCGAGGAGTTCTGGCGGGCCCTGGCCACGGCGGCCGGGGTAACCCTGCACATCACCCGGCGGGCCGGCCGCAACACCCACCACGTGGTCGAGGCCAGTTTCAAAGGGGTGGCCCGGTGCCTGCGCGACGCCGTGCGGGTCGAGGGCGTGGGCATCCCGTCGACCAAGGGCACCCTGTGACCGGCGGCGCCGGGCTGTCCGACGAGCCGTTCATCGCCGTCGTGGACTACGGGATCGGCAACCTGCGTTCGGCCGAGAAGGCCCTGGTCCACCTGGGGGCGCCGGCCCGGCTGGTCGACGACCCCGGGGAGGTGGGTCGGGCCGCCGGGGTGGTGCTGCCCGGGGTCGGAGCGTTCGGGCGCTGTGCCGAAGCCCTCCGGGACAGCGGGCTCGAGCCGGCGGCCCGGGCCGCCGTGGCCGACGGCCGGCCCTTCCTCGGGATCTGCGTGGGGTACCAGCTCCTCTACCAGGCCTCCGAGGAGGACCCCGGGGCCCGGGGTCTCGGGGTGTTCGAGGGCACGGTGCGGGCGCTGCCCGACACGGTCAAGCGGCCCCAGATGCAGTGGAACCGCCTGACCGCCGTCGAGCGGGCCGACGGCACCCCCGCTGCGGAGGGCCTGCTGGCCGGGCTGAGCCCCGAGCCCTGGGTCTACTTCGTGCACTCCTTCGCCCCCGAGGCCGGGCCCGAGACCGTGGCCACCTGCGACTACGGCGGCCCGGTGGCGGCGGCGGCCGAGCGGGACAACGTCTGGGGCACCCAGTTCCACCCCGAGAAGTCCGGCCCGGTGGGCCTGGCCATCCTGGCCAACTTCGTGGCCCGGTGCTCGGCCGGCCGGCCGGCCGCCTGAGCGTGGCCGCCTCCGTCCGGTCGGCCATGGAGCTGCTCCCGGCCATCGACCTGCACCAGGGTCAGGCGGTCCGCCTGGTCCAGGGGGACTTCGATCGCTCCTCGACCTACGGCGACCCCGAAGCCCTGGCCCGGTCGTTCGTCGACCGGGGGGCCCGCTGGCTCCACGTGGTCGACCTCGACGCCGCCCGGTCCGGGCGCCCGGTCCACCGGGACCTGGTCAAGGCCCTGGCCCGTTCGGTCGACGTCCCCGTCCAGACCGGCGGCGGGGTGCGCAGCCTGGCCGACGTGGAGGACCTGCTGGCGGCCGGCCTGGCCCGGGTGGTGCTGGGCACGGCCGCCCTGGAGGACCCCGGTCTGGCCGTGGCGGCGGCGACCCGGCACCCCGGGCGGGTGGCCCTCGGGCTCGACTACCGCCGGCTGCCCGACGGCCGGCTGGAGGCCGCCTCCCACGGCTGGGCCGCCGGCTCGGGACGCATGGTCGACGAGCTGCTGGCCATCGTCGCCGGAGCCCCGCTGGGCGCCCTGGTGGTGACGGCCATCGCCCGGGACGGCACGCTCGAGGGCCCCGACGTCGGGGGCCTGGCCGCCGTGCTCGACGCCTCGGCGATCCCGGTGGTGGCCTCCGGCGGGGTGGGGTCGGTGGCCGACGTGGCCGCCCTGGCCGCCCTGGCCTCGCCGGCCGAGCGCCGGACCCTGGCCGGCGTGGTGGTGGGCAAGGCCCTGGTCGACGGGCGGATGAGCATCGAGGAGGGACTGGCCGCGTGCGCACCGTCCGGGTGATCCCCTGCCTCGACGTGACGGCCGGCCGGGTGGTCAAGGGGGTCCAGTTCGTGGACCTGGTGGACGCCGGGGACCCGGTGGAGCTGGCCGCCCGCTACGAC
>Ga0181519_10005047_pt1 | contig 10612 bp, 11 predicted proteins | sample PEATcosm2014_Bin_26_FD_121102 | JGI IMG/M metagenome (GOLD analysis project Ga0181519, IMG submission 121102) | Peatland microbial communities from MTU Mesocosm Facility, Houghton, MI, USA - PEATcosm2014_Bin02_10_metaG | ecosystem: Environmental > Terrestrial > Soil > Wetlands > Peat | place... | reverse complement strand
TCATAAGTATAGTCTGAGGGAGATTCATGTGTCTCAGCAGTACTGCAAGCGCATTTTCCTGTCTCAGAAGCCTTATAAATTGCAGTGATCGAGTTCCTGATTAGAGCGGTTCTCCAATCGGTGCACCCTTGCAGGCTAAGTGCAAGGTGTTTTTTCTTAAGAAAAAAGACACTCGGCACTAGCAGTTTCGGGGTATAGCAATTGGAGAACTTCTGTATCCAGTGGAGAAGCAGCGTCGAAGATGAAATGGCGAGGATGGGCCGGCGGGCTTGATGGATTGACTCGAAGCGCAGATCCTTCGACTCCCTGCGGTCGCTCAGTGACAGTTTTTTGGGTTTGGATGGTGAATGGACGAAACGAGGGGATTTGCTCTTGAGGGGATGGTAAGTCGCCTGCCGCTGCGTGTGCGCAGACAATGAGTACGGCTGAGCTATTGTGAAGCCGGTGGAGGTGGTGTGGGGGTGGGAGTTGGGACAGGGTTGTTCGAGCTTCCGCTCGAAGGACCGCCAATTCCATTGGAGATGCCGCTGGCCGGAGTGCTGCCACTCGGTGCGGTGCTGCTGCCGCCCAGCAGTTGCATCCGCTCCATCATGGGGTCGTAGGTAAACTCCCACTCGTTATAGTGGTTCTTCTTTTTATAAACGTAAATGGATTGCTTGGGGCTGGCGGGGGAGAAGCCGATGATGCCCGCGCCGCCAAAGGTCTGGCCGCCGAAGCCGCTGTTTGAACCCATGTTTGAGCCGGGGCTTGTACCGTTGGCGCCGCCGTTCTGAGGGTTGTTCGGGTCAGTGCCATTATTGCCGTTGGCGGAATTGGACGGGGCGGTGGTGTTTGTCCCGAACTGATTGTTGGTTCCGTTGCTGCCGGGGATGAGAGAACTTGCGCCGTTGACCCCGTTGCCGCCGTTAGGACCTGTACCGGCGATGGAAGCGCCACCGATCGGCTGCCCGAAAAATCCGTAGACGACGGGACACTTGTTCTGTCCAAACGCGATCGGCTTCCACTCCGCCTTGCCGGTGGTGGGGTCAACATACTTTTTGCGCAGAAAGCGAATCTCGTTGGTTTTGACGAGAGCGTCAATACTGGGCGGATAGGCATTGAATTTGCGGTAGTAGAGGCGAATGGCGCGGATATATTGCTTGCCGCGATGCATGGTCTCAATGTCGCGGTCGCGTTGAATCTCTTTTTTGATCTGAGGAGCGGCGATGGTCATGGTGAGCAGGAAGATGGTGAGCATGAAGATGACCGCAACCAGCATGTAGCCCTCTTCCGAGGGGTTTCTACGCCGGGCTTGATTGCTCTTGACCATATTGGTGTACCACAGATCCTTCGCTTCGCTTTTTGTACCGCAGATCCTTCGCTTCGCTCAGGATGACAGCATTTGGTGCTTGTGTCGAGTACAGATGCAGGGACTGCTAATTGGGAATGAAGGGCAGGCTCTGCGTGTTGTTGTAGTTGAGGTCGGTGACTTCGGCGTTGGCCGGTTGAATTTTGCCGATCTTGTATTGATGGTCGATGATTTCGCCGGGTTTGGCGATGAAAACATCGTCGCCGCGGACAAAATATGCCTCAATGATCTTGTTATGGTCCTGGGTGTAGCCGAAGTACTTGAGATTGATGGCCGGTGGTTGCGGCTTCGGCGGAGGCTGTGGAGGGAGATTGATCGCTGGACCGTTGGGCCGGGCGGATGTAAGTAGGGTTTCGATGGGGCGCATCGGCGCGGAATCGGCGGAGAAGATATTGCGGCCGGTGCCGGCGTACTCGACATCTTCGCTCATCGCCAACTCGGCAAGGTGCAGCGCGGGGTCGATGTTGGGTCCGTTGATTTTTTTTGCTTCTGGGGCTTCGGCTGATGCCGTTGAGTGAGTTGGCTTGGCGGTTGCGGCTTTTTGGGCAACCGGCTGCGGGCGCGGCGTGGGCGAGCTGAAGAAGTTGTCGTAAACCACGTAGAGGACGGCGCCGAAGAGGAGAGCGACGAATACGCCCACGAGAATGACTTGGTTCTTATTTGCCGGATCCAGTTTGAGGGCCATCTTATTCACCCTCCTTTGAGCCTTGTCCTGATTGTCCGGCTGGCTCTGCCGCGCCCGGCTCCAGAGTCTGCGGCATATCAGCGGGCACATCGCCGGGGCGCAACCAGGTGGAGACGGTGAGGCGCAGGCTGACCTGGCCGCCCTGCTGGCCGGTGAGGGTCATGTGGCGGATCACGAAAAAGGTCTTGTCGCGTTCGACGCCGTTGATAAAGCGCATCAGGGCAGGGTAATCGCCGGTGACGCCGGCGTCCATGGAGATTTCGGTGAGGTCGGAGCCGGGTTTGCCCTGGGTATAACCGACGCGGGTGAGGCGCACCGGCGCTTTGACGGCGAGATCGCCGATGCGCATGGCGATTTGCGAGTAGTTGGGCGGAATGCGCTTGGAGTAAAACTCCTTGATCTGGGCGCGGGAATCCTCCACGCGCTTGTCGATGCCACGCAGGGGAGCGGTCTCGAAGTCGAGAGCCTTGAACTGGATCTGCCGGGAGAGCAAAGCGTCATTGGAACTGCCGCTGATGGCTGCCCAATCGAGGCCGAAGCGGATGCCCAGACCGATGACCACGAACAACAGCACAACAAAGCCAGCCACGTGCCAGGTGAGCGGGGAGCGCAGGCGTTCGCGCCAGGCAGCTGAAGAGGAGGGCAGGCGAGTAGAGATCATTGAGGCGTGCCTCCTTGGTTGGGCATGGGCCTGTTTCTTAGCCCTGGTTGATCAGGGGCCGGAGTATAGACACGGCGGAGATTACTGTTATTACCCATCGGCATTGGATTGGCAACCGCAGGCGGAACTGGCCGTGAAAAAGGCAACGGCGGTGACTGGACCGGATGAGGAAGCAGCTTGTTGGCAGGCATCGGCGTCGCCGATGGAATAGCTGCCTCGGCTGCATTCGCAACCTGCTTTGGCTTGGCTCTGCTTATCTTGCGCTCGGCTTCAGTAGCCGGGTTATAGTTAGCCCAGACTTCGAAGTTGACGCGGCTGGAGGCGCTGATCGGCTCCAACTGCTGATTGTTGCCGTTGCCGCTGGACTCGGCGTTTTCTCCGACGATGCGCGGAAGCAGGAAACGGTGGGAGTGTTCGAGATTCTGCACCAGTTCAACTGCGTGGTCGCGTGGACCAATGACATGCAGATGCAGGGTGATGACGCCGGTCTTGGAGTCGGGGATAGGTTCAAGCGTGGTGACCTGAACGCCGCCCGGAAGAACGGTCTCGAGATCTTCCATGGCCAGGGTCCAACTGAAGGCCTTGGTCTCAAAGAGCTGATTGAGCGAAGTTGCCTGGGCCAGCACATCGGCATTCTCAGGCTTTTGCATCAGATTGAGATACGCCTGGTGCTCCCGATTGACAGCCTGAATGCGCATCTCGACCTTGCGCTCATTCTCGCGTGCGTCCTCCGCCTTGCGATGCAAGAGATGGAGGCCGACGCCGAATCCGATGGCCAGCAACGCAAGTACGCCCATGCCGATGCGCAGCCGCTTGATAGCCGGACCGAGATCGGCAAAGGGGCGCGTGGCGAGATTGAGTTTGATCTGCATTTAACTCACCCCTGCCAATGCGCCGACAACCCCGGCAAGGCTGGCTTCTCCGAGCGGCGTGGTTGCACCAATGGTTGGACGCGCGGTCAGCTCGACGACAGTGAGTTCAGGGTCGTCGAGCCATTCCGCGAACTCGCGCGGCTGGCCGGTTCCGGCATAGTGGAGCTTTTGCGGACGGACGAGGAGCTTGTCTTCAAAATATGCCGCGGCGACAGCGATGCCGCGCTGGACTTCCTGCAGACGCAGATCGGGATCGGCGGGGAGATCGAGAGTGCGGTAAAGAAGCAGATCCTGGCCGCTGGTGATGGATGTGGTGATGGAGACGGAACTGAGGTTCGCAGTAAGCACTGCATCAAGCGATTCGAGCGCCGCAAGCGCCGCAAGGCTCGATGGCAGCACAGCGCCGGGTTCATAGCCGGCGGAGCGAACGGCGGCTTCATATTCAGCGAGAATCGGGCCGGGAATCACGGCGGTGAGCACACGGCACTCGGATTTGTTTTCAACGAGAACCTGATAGCTGAGTCCAGCGTGTTCGACGTCAAACGGCACCATCTTGCGCAGGCGGAAGCGGAGGACAGAATTGGCTTCTTCGACGCGGCCGGGCAGGGAATCGAAATCCAGAACGAAGACGCGGACAACAGGGTCGGGAACGATGAGGGTAACGGCGCGGGTGCGTGGAGAGATCTGATTGAGCGCCGAGCGAATGGCTGTGGCGACAGCGTCTGGATTGAGGAGATTGGCCTCGTCAATTCTGGGCACGAGCGCACCTGTAGCCAGCGGCTCGTAAGCATAGACCGGAGGCTGGCCGGGCGCGGGCCGAGCGGCAGCCAGTACTCCCTCGGGCGCGACCTCAATGGCCGCCGGCGGCCGAGCGCCAGGCTGAGTGCCGAGTTTGGCTTTACTGAGCAGCGAGTTCACTAGCGGGCAGCCTCGATGAATGTTACCTTGTTGATTTCCTTGAGTGTGGTAAAGCCTCTTCGGACGCGATCAATCGCCGACTCGCGCAGGAAGCTCATGCCCTCTTTCTGGGCCAGCTTGCGTACCTCGGAGGAGGGCTTCTTGTCCAGAATCAGCTCGCGGATGGGATCGGTCAAGTCGAGCAATTCGTGGATTGCGGTACGGCCACGATAGCCGGTGCCGCCGCACTCGATGCAGCCGCGGCCCTCGCGGAAGTCAAAGCCGCGCCAGTCTTCCGGATGGAGTCCGCAGATCAGCAGAAAATCGTCGTCATACTTGACGTGGTCCACACAGTGCTCACAGATGGTGCGGACCAGGCGTTGCGCCAAAATGCAGTTGAGCGCGGAGACAAAGTTGTAGGCCTCGACGCCCATGTTCAGGAAGCGCCCCAACACGTCGACCACATTGTTGGCGTGGACGGTAGTGAAGACCAGGTGGCCGGTGAGCGCGGAGTTGATGGCGATCTGCGCGGTCTCCTGGTCGCGGATTTCGCCGACCAGAATCTTGTCCGGATCATGGCGGAGAATGGAGCGCAGTCCGCGGGCGAAGGTGAGTCCCTTCTTCTCGTTCACGGGAATCTGCGTGATGCCGCGAATCTGGTACTCGACCGGGTCTTCGATGGTGATGATCTTTTCTTCTTCGCTTTTGATCTCGTTGAGCGCGGCGTAGAGGGTGGTGGTTTTGCCTGAGCCGGTTGGCCCGGTTACCAGTACCATGCCGTACGGCTCTCGGATATAGCGGCGGAAGCGCTTGAGGTCTTCCTCGGCAAAGCCTACAACTTCGAGGGTCAGGTTGCTGAACTTCTCGCTCATCGACTCCTTGTCGAGGACGCGGAGGACGGCGTTTTCGCCATGCACGGTGGGCATAATGGAGACACGGAAGTCGATGAGGCGGGTTTTGTAGCGGACACGGAAACGGCCGTCCTGGGGAACACGGCGCTCGGCGGTGTCCAGCTCGCTCATGATCTTGATGCGGCCCAGGATTGTGGAGTGGTGTTCGCGTGCGATGGGCGCCATTGCGGCTTGGAGCACGCCGTCGATGCGGTATTTGACGATGACTGAATCGTCATTGGTTTCGATGTGAATGTCGGATGCGCGGCGTTCGAGAGCGGTGAAGATGGTGGTATCTACCAGGCGGATGATGGGGCTGATGTCTTCTTCGCTGGTCAGCTTCTCGATGGAGATGTTTTCGTCGGAGCTCTCTTCGCCGGTGAGCACGTCGAAGGTGAGTCCTTCGGTAGCTTCGTCGAGTACGCGCTGCGACTGCTCGGTCTTTTTGAGCAGGTCGTTGATTTGTGACAGAGTCGCCACGCGGGCGATGATGCGCTGGCCGAGCAGGCCGGAGATCTCGTCGAGAATCATTAGCCGCGAGGGATCGCTGACGGCGATGACCAGCGCGTCGTGCTGCTGCTCAATGGGAACGAAGTTATGGCGGAACATCAGCTCGACCGGGACGGTGCGCAGCAGGTCGTGCTGAATTTTGAAGTTCTTGAGGTCAACGAACTCTGCACGATAACGCCGAGCCAGAGACTCAGCCTGGGCGCGTTCGTCCTGGCCGGAGGGAAGCGGGCCAGTGGGCAGCGGAATTGCGGTAGCTCCAGCCATGATTTATCCTTGCCCCCCGCCTGCGCCGAGCGAAAAGATGGGCAGGTAGAGCGAGATGAGAATGAAGACGACCACCGAACCCATGATGAGCAGAATGATCGGCTCGATGAGCGCGAGGGCGGCGGTGAGAGCGTTGGCCACGTCTTCTTCAAAGAATTCGGCCACGGAGTTGAGCATCTGCGGCAGAGCGCCGGTTTGTTCGCCGACGGTAATCATCTCGGCGGCCAGATTGGGAAAGACTCCTGTTTTGATGAGGGATTCCGAGAGGCTCTTTCCCTCGCGCACGGTGGTGATCGACCCTAGAACCGCCTTTGAGACGCGGCGCGAGGAGATAGAACGGGCAGCGGTCTCAAGCGACGGAACCAGCGGCAGGCCTCCGGTGAGCAGAGTAGATAGAGTGCGCGCAAAGAGCGCCACCTGATACTTGAGCCAGATTTTGCCCAGCACCGGCACACCGATGCGGAAGCCATCCAGCATGTCGCTGCCGCGCTCGGTGGTAGTGAAACGGTAAAGCCCACCGGCCACCGCTACAAATCCCAAAAAGAGCCAGAGGAAGTCGTGCTGGAGCCAGCGGCCCATTGCAATGAGCAGGACGGTCAATGCCGGGAGCTTGCTGCCCATCTGGTCAAAAAGCAGCGCAAACTGCGGGACGACGTAGGTGAGCAGGAAGACCAGCAGCAGGCAAACCAGCACCAGCAGCAACGTGGGGTAGATGAGCGACGTAGTGAGCTTTTTGCGGAAGGTGAGGGCGATGCGCTGGAAGCTGATGTAGCGTTCCAACACCTCTTGCAAGTTGCCGGAGCGTTCGCCAGCCAGCAGGGTGGTGGTGTACATGACTGGGAAACCGCTTTGGGCCTCGAAGGCCGCCGAAAGGGCGTCGCCGTTTTTGACGCGGTTGCAAACGTCGTCCAACTGCGCGGAGAAATTGGGCAGCTTCTGAATCTTCGAGAGCATTTGCAGCGATTGCAGAATGGGCAGGCCGGCGCGGATGAGGGTAAGGAACTGCTGATTGAAGATAAGAAACGGCTCCAGCTTGACCTTGCCTCGCTTCATGCCTCCAAAGCCGGTGCGGGCGCGGACACTGAAGACGTGATAGCCGGCGTGGATGAAACGGGCGCGCAGTTCTTCGGCGGTGGCCGCTGTCTGCACCTGCTCCTGGATGCGGCCACGCTCATCGGCCAACTTGATGACAAACTCTGCCATGCTTCTCGTCGCCGGGGGGAATTCCGCCGGCCTTTCCGTCGTATTGCGCAGCTTTTAGGGTATCAGCTAACGCTGCGTGATTGGTTAACGGATAGACGCGGCGGGAGGGGGGAGCGCTCGGGATGCGGTGAGAGCCAGTCCTACCGGCTTTCTGATCGCTTTTTGATTCATTCCATGTGCGTTGCGCCCAGTTTAGTAGTAGGCTTTGTGCATGAATCGCTCGAAGTTTCTGCTGCTGTTGGGTATGTCTGTTTTTGCGATTGTTCCTCCCATTGCCTCCCAACAAACTAATTCGGCAACGCCTCATTGGACGTTATCGGATTCGGAGACGCTTTGGCGGGGCCACTACTCGAATTGCGATTATGGATTTCTGGTGTTATTGGGCCCCGAAGTGGTCGGCCATGATACTCTCCCGCCGAGTCCGAACCACGGGGTTACCGTTTCTTTGCCGGATGTAGGAAGTACTTCCCCTGTCACGAACAAGGAAGAGCGGTTTATTGATGTGAGTGCGTACTACGACACCACCTTGGTAGGCTCCCTGGCTGGCGCAGCCGCATACGAAGAAGGGCTTATGGCGGGAGTGAGCGACAGACCTCTAAAAAAGAAGCGTATTTATGCAAGTCTGGCAGGCCATCGAGCAGCGTTTTCCACGATTAGCTTTGCATCCGCTAAGGGGAATATAGTCATCAAGTTGATTACAGCATTGAGGGCTGGAATCATCTACACGATCTCGTTGCAAACTACCAATGCTAATCTCAAGGCCGACGAGGAGCAATTCGAGAAGATCAGAAACGGTTTTCAATTCTTGCCGTTACCGCAGGGGGAATGCAGCAACGATTAATTCTCAACCGGCTTCCTTCTGTGTGTCGTCCGTTCCTGTAACAAACAACTCTGGCTGCTCGGCCTTGCCCTCTGGGAGTCACAGCTCCGGAGCGGGAAGACTCAAAAGTCAGTTGTCTTCAAAAAGCTCTTCATGGGTTCCGGTTCGTTCCATGTGAACTTCTTCGTTGGTTGCGGAGTAAATAAGCACCCAATCAGGTTCTACATGAGCATCTCGATAGCCGGCCCAGTTCAGCCTGAGCGGGTGATCTTTATAAAGCGGGGGCAACGGCACTTCTCTAAGCAGCAAATCAATCAGCTTCTTGAGCTTCTCCATGTTCTTACCCCGCTTCTGAAGTCGCTTCAGATCGCGGTGGAATTGCGTGGAGTAACTCGGTGTTCGCATCAGATACCCAACTGCTTGAAGAGGTCTTCAGCATCGCGGGCATGATGCACCTCTTCTCCAAGAGCCGTCTTGCGCATTGTCTCTAGAGTAAGCTTATTCGGCCTTAGCTCGAAAGGCAGCGCCTTTTCCTTTGCGACTCGCGTAAGAACGACACGGATCACGTCCGACACGCTAAGGCCCATCTCGTCGAGCACGGCGGTCGCTTGGTCTTTCACTTCAGCGCTGATTCTGGAGCGAACAACGGCATTCGTAGGCATGGTTCAATTGTAGCTCAACTGGGCTACAAATTGCACTGAGCCAAACTATTCGGAAACTTCCGCATCTCCCGCAAACAACTCCGGCTGCTCGGGTTTCGCAGCGGGCCGTCCGGCGGAGGATGATCTGATCAGCCCCATCACTTCCAGCGCCTGAATCGCGGCGCGGGGAATGTAGATGCGCTGGGTGTTGGAGCGGGTGTCGGGCGGGGTGAGCATCAGGCCGGCTCCGTCCACCAGCGAACGGTCGTTGGCGGCTAGGCCCTCCAGCTCCTCGCCGTCGGTGAGCGTGAGGCGGAGCCAGAGTCCCGGCGTTCGGGGGCGGGTCGAGAAGCGGCGACGGAGCAGACGCTCTGGGTTCGATTGGTCAGAGAGGTTCAACTCTCGGACGTAGCAGACCCACTTGATCTGGCTCCAGCTGATAGAGACCAGCTTTCCGGCCTGATCGAGGATCTCAAGCTCGGCGGCGGTATTCTCATCTGGGCCGAAGCTGGCCGCGGCGTACCCGGCGCACCAGTCGCGGCTGAACTTGCGGACAATGACGGGTTTGCGCGCGGAGGTCATTCCTTTGGATTGTCGCATGGACCGGGTTGGGAACGCGGTCTGGCGGCGCCGGGGTAGGCGAGAATGGGAAGCGCAGCGAATTCAGTGCAATTGCGACTAGCCAACCGGGCCAAGTTGTGTTAATGTACTGGTTTGCCGGCTCTCTCGAATTGATCTATAAGAGCAACGCCATCAAAGACTTGGCAACAGGGAATTGAGGCAGGGGAAGCACGGCGGAGACAGGGAACCCAGAATGCCCGACTACATCTATTTGTTAGAAAACCGGCTCTCGCGAGAGCAACAGAGCGCATTGCGCCTGTTGCGCGAGGCGGCCCGCGAAGCGGGAATGATTCTCTTCCTTACCGGGGACGCGGTGCGCGACCTGACCAGTGGCCACACTGTCCGCGATCTTGAAGTGGCGGTTCACGGAAATGCTCTCAAGCTAAAGAAAACAGTGGAGAGATTTGGTGCGCATGTGTGGGGCGAAGATGAGGCCTCGAAGACGCTTTATCTCTGTTTTCCGGGCACAGTGCGCGTGGACCTGGTGAGCACCCACCGGACCGAGTACCCTAAGCCGGGGAAGCCGGTCTACCATCCGGCGTCGATTCAGGAAGACCTGCGGCGGCGGGATTTTACCGTGAACGCGATGGCCATCTCGCTCAACGAGGGATCGTTTGGGCTGCTGATGGACCCGCTGAACGGTGCGGCGGACATTGAGGCCCGGCAACTCCGTCTCGTCTCAAATTATGGATTTCTGGAGGAGCCGGCGCTGCTGATTCGGGCGACCCGGTACATTGCCCGGCTGGGATTTGAGCTGGAGCCGCGCACCCATACCCGGTATGAAAACGCCAAGGGCGAGGGCGTGATTGAGTTCCTCTCTGCCATTGAGCGCAGCCGGGAGCTGGAGCAGATTGGCCACGAAGAAGAGGGGCTGAAGGTATTGCAGGCGCTCGAGGCTGACGGATGGATGAAGTTCCTCTTTCCGGCCTGGAATGCGGCAAAAGTAGACGTGGAGAAGCTGGAGGCGCTGCATACTCTGGCTGTTAAGTTGCTGACGCAGGGCGTGCATCCGGATATGTCTGCCGCGCAGATGCAGTTGCTGACTGCCAAAATGGCTCCAAAGGAAGTGGCGACGCTGAAAAATCTGTTGCTGCGCCCGGGGTTCGTGGCAGAGTGGGACAATCTGGATGAAATGGCCGCAGGATTTTCAAAGGTTTTGCTGGCCAAGGAGAACCAGACGCCCTCGGTGGGCTACAAGCT
>Ga0181519_10005045_pt1 | contig 10614 bp, 8 predicted proteins | sample PEATcosm2014_Bin_26_FD_121102 | JGI IMG/M metagenome (GOLD analysis project Ga0181519, IMG submission 121102) | Peatland microbial communities from MTU Mesocosm Facility, Houghton, MI, USA - PEATcosm2014_Bin02_10_metaG | ecosystem: Environmental > Terrestrial > Soil > Wetlands > Peat | place... | reverse complement strand
CCGGGTATTGCCTTGCACGCCGACCCCCGGTCGGCGCTCGCCGGAGGAGTGATGCAGCAGGCGGAAGTCAGCGTCGTCATACCGACCTTCAATCGGGCTTACTGCATCGCGGAGGCGATCGATAGCGTCCTGAACCAGACCCATCGCAACTGTCGCGCCCTGGTGATCGACGACGGATCGACCGACGGCACGCGCGCGCTGATCACGCAGCGCTATGGCAACGAGCCGCGCGTCGTCTACGAGTACCAGGCCAATCAGGGCGTGGTCGCGGCGCGCAATCGGGGTCTCGCGATGGCCGGTGGCGATTTCGTTGCGTTCCTCGATTCCGACGATGCCTGGCGTCCGTGGAAGGTCGAGTTGCAGCTCATCTGCCTCGCCAGGCTGCCGCAGTCGGTCGGCATGATCTGGACTGATATGGACGCCTTTGACGCGCAAGGCACGATCGTCGCGCCACGCTACCTGCGCAAGATGTACGGGGCCTACAAGCGCCATAGCACCGAGTCGGTCTTTAGCAACAGCGCCAGCCTCGAATCGCAGGGCATCGGCGTCGCCGACGTAGCAGCGACGACCAAGCTCTACTGGGGAGATATTTTCTCGGCGATGGTGACCGGCAACCTGGTGCACACCTCGACCGTGCTGTTGCGCCGCGAGCGCGCCCAGCAGGTGGCACGCTTCAACGAGGCGTTGCGCTTTGCCGGCGAGGATTTCGATTTTCATCTGCGCACGTGTCGCGCGGGGCCGGTCGCGTTTGTCGACGTGTGCTCGATCCTGTACCGCGTCGGCCAGGAGGATCGCCTGACGCGGCCTTCGTATCACGTCCATATCGCCGAAAACTATCTCAAGACAATCACCCCGGTTCTAGCCGAGGATCGCGCGCGGCTCACCCTTTCTGACGCGGCGATCGAGGCGCTGCTGGCACGCGCGCACGCGTGGATCGCAGAGGGCAAATTCGAGACCGGGGACTTTTCAGGGGCGCGTCACCACGCGTGGCAGAGCCTCAGACGCTCCTGGAGACAACGCCGCACCTGGGAGATCCTCGCGGCCTCGACCGTCCCCTCGTTCGCCCGAAGGGGCATGCTCGACGCCTATCGCGGCTTGAAGCGCCTGCGTTCCTGATCGGCGGCGCTCAGTTGCCGAGCAGGTGATGCTTGAGTCGGCGCGCGGCGAGAACCACGCGCACCCAGCCCTGGTCACGGTACAGGACCGCCCAGCGCAGTTCACGCTGGCACTTGGCGAGCGTGCGTTTGTAGAGCGCGTCACCGGCCAGAAAGTCGTATTCGCGCTCGCCGCTCGCGCGGTAGTGCTCGATGGCCAGACTGTGCGCGAGCAAGCCGGGGCTCAGACGTGAGTCGGCGCCATAATTGAATCCGGTCTGAAACACTGAGACCTTGTTGCGCAATACGAAGTTGTATAGAAAGCCGACCACCCTGCCCTCCGAGGCCACGCGCAGCAGGTCAACCGCGCCACTGGCCCAGAGGCGCTCGATCAGGCCGCGATGGAAATCGACGACCGCCGGTGCAGCAAAGGTCGTCACTGCCGCGCCGGCCCAGCGGCGGCGATTGAGCTCGACCAACTCGGAAAACGAATCCAGCGCCTCGGCGAGCGACGCAGGCTTGGTCAACAGGACGGTCCCGAAGCGTTCGTTGTGGATGCGTCGGTTGCGACGGATCCAGGTTCCGCTCTTGCCCTTGACGGTCTTCTCGAACGGGACATCGGGCAGAGCACGCAGGTCAACGTAGGGCGCCGGCCGCGCGCTGCAATCAATATGTGCACGGGGCAGCAATTCCACGCTGCGCGCGAGCACGCCGCCCGGTTCGTAACCCGAGAGGGCGAGGCGGCTCCAGCTCATGCTCTCGAGGATTCTGGCGAGGTCCGCTGCGATCAGCTCCGTGTAGCCTGGACAGTGCAGCACGTCGTTGAATTCGGCCATCGGCGTAAGCTGCCCCGCCTGACCGGTCGCGTTGAGGTAGAGCGTCTTCATCACGAGGCCCCCGACGCGAACACGACGCGACAGTAGCAGGCACCCTCCGACGATCACCTCGCCACGTCGCCAGTGGATCCACCACTTCTCGAACTCCGACCCATAGATCGCAAGCCAGGTCTCAAGCCACGCGCTCGACAGGAAGATTGATGCGTTCGGGCAGCGCTCGAACAGGGCGGACCACCAGCCGGGCACAACGAGCTGCTCGGTGGCCTCCATGTGGCGCTGCAGGGAAAGATCCGTTGACGCTGGCCCCGTAGCGAGGCTGCCGTCATTGCACGCTGCTGCAAGATCTTCGCCAGGCATGGAGGAGCGAATCGGAGGATCGATCAAGAATGATGTCACAGGAGAATCAATCAGGGCCGGCCGTGGAGCGGCTCTGGCATACGCCGCGCGCCATCTTCCTGCGAAGTCGGCTACATTAATATGTCATTAAAGTTTGACTGGGCTTTGTCAGTGTAACAGCGCAATCCGCGGATATTACGCGTCGATGTCAGCTTGCAACGACGCTGACATGTCCTCTCGATGCGGCTTGCGACGATTACTGGCACAAGTGTTAAATAGTTCACGTCCGCGGACTCGCTGCGCGGGCTAAGTTCGCTCTCCGGGACAATTCGTCCGGCAAGGAAAGCCAAGAACGTCGTGAGCGCTGCTCCAGTGAAGATCGCCAACGCCCGAGCGCCAGCACGAGGCCCGCGTGAGCGCTGAGCCCGACATCGGGGCCCCCGCGTTGCCGTGCGCCGCAGGCGGCACACCCGCATCCGACGAGCTGATCGCGGTTTTCGAGCGTGACAACGACACGGCCGAGGCGCTGCTGCGCAGCAGTCCGAAGGAGGCCCTGACTCTGTGCCGCGACGTCATCGCGCGTGCGCAGGCCGCGGGCATCGCGCACACCGTACCGTTTTCGAGATTTCTGGCAGGCACAGCGCTCTCGCTGTTGACCGATTTTGCGGGCGCGCGCCAATGCCTCGAACTGGCGGCCGAGGAAGCTCAGGCGCTGGGTCTGGAACGCCTCGCAAATCGATGCATGAACGGGCTCGCGGTGATCTTCGAATTCACCGGAGAGTTCGGGCGCGGCCTGCAGATGCTCGAGAAATGTCTCGCTACGGCGCGCCACAGCGCCGACGCGGCCGCCGAGATCCGGGCGCTATGCAATCTGGGCAATATCTACGTGGCGATGAAAGAACACGAGCGCGCCCACGCGCTGTTCCGTGACGCGCTCGCCAGCGCCGAGCGCGAGAGCAATACCCTGCTGTGGGTGATCTGCGCCGGCTCGTTTGCCGAGTCGCTGACTGCCTCAAAGCGTATCGATGAATCCGAGTCGCTGCTGGCGCGCTTCATTCCGATGGCCGAGAGCGAGGGCCACCACCTGCAGTTGGGCTTTCTTCTCAAGATCCGCGCTACCAACCTGCTCGCCAAGGGCATGCCGGAGGCCGCCGACGAGATCCTGCAGCGTGCCGAGGCCATCGCCCGCGACGTCAAGGACATCAATCTGCTGTGCGATGTCCTGCTGTGCGTGGCCGAGTCGGCTGTGTCGATGAAGACCTACGACCGCGCGCAAATCATTCTGGACGAAGTCGGACCGCTATCGCGCAGCGTGGAACTGCGCCTCTACGAAGTACGCGCCTACGCCCTCGAAGCCAAGGTCGCCGCTGAGCGCCAGCAGTTCGAGCGGGCCTACCTCGCGCTCTGCCGGGAGATCGAGGTCGAGCGCACGCTGGCCGCAGAGACCACCAGCCGCAAGACACAGATCCTGACTGTCGAATTTGAAGTTGAAAGCCACCGCCAGGCGGCCGCGGCCGAACGCGAACGCAGCGCCCTGCTCGATCTGTCCAACCAGCGCCTCAATGATGCCAATCGCAAATTGCAGCGGGCGCTGGACCAGCTTGAACACACCGCTTCGCACGATGCGACCACCGGCCTGCTCAATCGCTGGAAATTCCAGGATCTGGCCGAAGCCGCGCTCAGGAGCGCGACCGAGGGTCAGGAGCATTGCGCTCTGTGTTTTATCGACCTCAACGATTTCAAGCGCGTCAACGACACCTTCGGTCACGATGCGGGTGACACACTGCTTGCCGAGGTTGCGCGACGGCTCAAGCAGACCCTGCGCGGCTGCGACATCGTCGCGCGTCTGGGTGGCGATGAATTTGTGGTGCTGCTGCGCGAGCTGGCCGGACCGCAGCAACTCGACGGCATACTCGAGAAGCTGCGCGCTGTCTGGCAGACACCCTTCGATCTGGGACGCGCGCACAGCGCCGCCGCATCGATTGGCGTGGCGTTCTGGCCACGCGATGGCCTGACCCTGGCCGAGCTGCAGAAATGCGCCGACGCGCGCATGTACGAGGAAAAGCTCGGACGCGCGCCGCGCAAGAGACGCAGCCGCCCCAGATAGCGGCACGCCCGGCTCGAGGTCGCTCTAGCAGTTGTTGGCTACCGACTGCTGCGACTTCTGCAGGAGGGTGGCCCGTTCGTTGTCATCAATGAACACGCGCTCGCCCTGGTCGTTGTATCGATACAGGCGCACCCCACCCTGGATATCGGAGACGCTATGGCGCGCGTCCTGGCAAGCCTGCGCGCGCTTGTCGGCGTCCTGCTTCTTCTTGGCCGCGGCAAGGCTTTCGTTGTTCTCGCGCTCGGCCTGACGCTTCCTGAATTCGTTGTCACGCGCTTGCCAGTCACTCGCGCTTGGCTGGCCGGCAGCGGCCGCGGCAGGTGCCTCCATCTGCTGCGCCCGGGCCTTTGCGTCAGGCGGTACCTTGTCTGAATAGTGCGTCTGGCCGTTGGCGTCGACCCACTTGTAGAGCTGAGCGGCCGCCGGCGTCGACAACCCGCATAACAGGCCCGCGCACAACAGATGGGATAGGGCTCGTCGGCTCATCGGCGTTCAGCGCGAGCGATTCGCGCAGCAGGTGGAAGCCAGATCATAGCGAGTTTGACCCGCCCGCAGCACGATCGGCGCCCGCATCATCCTAAGGGAGGGTGCGGCCTTCGGGCGTCGAATTCGGATCACGACAGGCATCGCACCATCAGCAGGCACGGATTCTCGGCCCACAGATTGGTGAACTCCTCGACCGGCAAAAATCCCTGTGCCCGATAAAAAGCCCGCGTTCGTTCGTAGTTGGCGTCGGGCCTGGAGGGTCCGAGCGTCTTGACCTGTAACAGCCGCCCACCCTGGCGCTCCCACCAGCGAGCCGTCGCATCGCACAAGGCGCGACCAATGCCGCGGCGCTGCCAATCAGGAAGGACTCCCATGCAGCTGATTTCGACGCAGGCCTCAGTTCTGCGAAGCAGCGTCACAAAGCCAACCACGGCGTCACCCCCGTAGGCGATCAGATTGACACCCGACTCGGCTTGCCGCGCGTACTCGAGCAAATACTCCTCGATCCCGAACCAGGCGGTCAGCTCGCGGAGAACGGACTCAGCAACGCGCGCGCTAAGTGCGACGGGTCCCTCGATTCGGTAATCCATGAAAGTATGAGCGTCGCGCCCGCGGACTCGCAATTCAGGGACGATGCAGGCGCCACTCGAAAGCAGCGATGCGCTCGCCCGCGCCTATGCGAGGCAAGTGATGAATCGAGTCGGAGTCCGCAACTAGCCCCGGTTGCGTGCCAACGCCGGCGCTATAGCTGCGTCTAACCAACTCAATGGTTTCGGCCGAATGGGCGCCATCGGGATAGCAAAAGAGGTCGACCGTGCGATCAAGTCGAGCCTCGAGCTGCCGTCGGCTCTGCTCGATCTCGTGCAACGCCGTGCTCGCGTCAACCATCGGCAGAATCGGATGATCGACGGTGTGGCTGCCAATCGTTACGAAGTTCGGGTCAAACGAGCGTAGCTCCGTCCACGATAGCGGCGCCGACAGATCGCACTGCAGGGCGCTGGGCACAAAGCGGGGCGTGGCTGCCCGCACCCGATTCTCGGCCTCAACGCGCACGTCAAGCGTGCGGCCCTTGGCCCACGCGACTATTCCCTCGACATCGTCCGCAGGACAATTCATCTCAAGCGCCAGGCGTACCTGTTCGTCGCGGCGAAGCGCATGGAGGCGCGCGCGCATCTCCATGTTCCAGATCCACTCGCCACGCTCGATGCGTCCCGGGCACACGAAGTAGGTAGCACACACCTTGTTGCGCTCGAGCGCGGGATATACCGTCGAGAGATGGTTGCGAACCCCGTCGTCGAAGGTCAGCGCCACTTCGTTGCCACGCAATTCGTGCCGGGCGTGTCGTGCACAGAGCACGCCCAGACTGACGACATCGAAGTGCCCGCGCAGGAAGCGCAACTGCTTTTCGAAAGCCTGTGGTGCCAGCCCGTCAGGAGTCACGGCGTGATACATAAGGATGCGCGCGCGCCCTTGCGCGCGCGCGCGGCGCAGCGAGTAGCCGGAATAGTGAGCCAGCTGTTGGACGCTGTTGCGCAGCGTCCGAGTGACCGAAAAAGGCAGCTGGCTAGACATGACTCTCAACTGCTAGGTTTCGGTCGCCACCGGTCCCGCAGCAGAGACGATCCTCTGGCGAGCCAGCAGGGAGGTCAGATGCGCGAGCTCACGTGCAACGACGCGCATGGCGTCTTCATCCATATCGATCGGATCGACTACGGCGCCGTCGCTTCGCGCCAGTCCCTCGGGTGCGTCGGCCGCAACCGCGAGCAGGACGATCCGCTCGGCCCGCACCGGTGGACGATCGTGAATGTCGCCCCAATTGCGCCCGTCCATGATGATCACGAGCTGGGCCCAGTCGAGAAGCTCGGCGTCGACCTCGGCCGAGCGATGGTGGCGCAGGCTGACGCCAAGCTCGTCCTTGACCACCGCCGTCCAGCGCTCGGGTGGCGGACGACCGACGATCGGATGCACGCCCGCGGAGCGGACTTCGAGATCGGGCGAGGCGGCGGCAAGCAGCCTCTCGACGACCGGACTGCGGCAGATATTGCCGGTACATACGACCAGCACGCGTTTGAGCTCACCGGCCTGCCAGGTGCCGCGCAGGTTGCGCCAGTTGCGCTCGGAATTCTGCAGCGCCTGGCGCGCATGGCCGCGGGCGATCAGGCGTGAAGTCAGCTTGCGCACCGAAGCATGCACATCGGCCAACCACATCTCTGGCTCACGCCAGTCGAACAGATCCCAGCCCTCGGCGCCCCAGAGCGGTCGCAGCAGGGTAGCGAAATCACGCGCGCGCAACTGGCTGACGTTGAGTGGGTTGCCCCGTTGGCGCCACGCCTGCGTGAACCAGAACGCGTCGCGCGGCACGTCGCGCATGTAGTAATCGCGCCGATAATCAGGAAGCACCGGCTGCGACTGACCCAGTGCAATGCCAAGCAGCCCCGCCGGGAAGTTGATTCCCGCGGCGGTTGCCAGGGGCAGCGATCCCCACAGGCGCGGATTGATCTCGATGAGGCAGATCGATCCATCGGGCGCGACCTTGAACTCGACCATCGCGACACCGTGCCAGCGCAAGTGCGTCAAGAGGCGCACGGTCGCCACGTGCAGTTTCTCGGGGACCTCGATCGAGCGCCGATAGGTGCTCGCACCGCCCGTCAGCGGCAACTCGTGGATACGCTCGTGGGCGAACAGCCAGCACAGGCGTCCCTGGTCAAACAGTGCCTCGACGCCAATGCCGCGTCCTGCGAAGTAGGCCTGCTCGACGACCGGGGCGAGCGGCAACAAGGCCTCGAGAGCCGCCTCGCGCTCGGCTTCGTCGGCGCAGATGCGTGCGGCCAGGGTGCGCAGACGGCCGCGCACCAGTACCTTGCTATGCAGCGGCTTGATGACCGTCGGATAGTGGGATCTCGGATAGACCTCATCGCGCCGCGCGATCGAGCGGCTGTCGGGTGCCGGCACACCCAGTGTGTCGGCCAGCTCGACGGTAAGCTGCTTGTCGAGCGCGACGTCGATCGACGACTCATCGGGGATGACGAGCTTGCGCCGCACGCGCGCATCGATCCCCTGGCCTTTCAACGCCAGCAGCGAGAACTCCGTGCTCGGCACAATCAGGTGGTAGTCGTGCTCGGCATCGCGCGCGAGAGTCCAGGCGAGCAGGGCCTCCGAAGTGACCGGTTGGTCGTAGTGCCGGCCCACGCGCGCCGAGGCGAACGCAACGCAGCTCCGGTCGCGCGCGGCGACGTGGATCACGCATCCGCGTGGCAGCGCCCGGACTGTTTCCGCGGCGGCCTTGCTGTGGCCGTCGAGAACCAAGACCCGGTACTGCGAGTGATCTGAACGACGCGACATAGAGCGAGGAGCCTTGCGCCATCTTGGCGCGGATTCGTTCCCATGGAGCCCGGGTGCGACCCTGCACGACCCAGGCTGGACTCCTCCGCTGCGCGGGGCTAAACCCGACCCGTGGCGACACCTCTGTACGTGCGCCTCTTGTTCCCACGGCCCCCCGGCAAGCGAGATTATTCCAGCATTCCGGGACAAACGCTGCGTGGAAACTAATATTTTCTGCGCTTGCATGACTATCGAGCAGCCTCCAATACCTCCGTGAGCTGCGCGATGTCCTGAAGCCCCGCCTCGCCATGTGTGACACAGATTCGGATTACCTTGCGCCCCTCGAAGGACGCCGCCGCAACCCAGGCATGCCCCGTGGCGAGCACACGCGCGGCGATGGTTGTGACGTCGGCCGAGCCGGCTGGAGGCAACACGCACAGGACTGCAAGTAAGGAATCGTTAATAATTGTCCATCCGCGCTCGGCGAGTGAGGCGCGCAGAACGGCGACCAGGTCGACGCTGCGCTCGACATGCGTTGCATAGGCCTCCCAACCGCCACTGCCCAGAGCGAGAAACAGGCGCAGCCCGAGGAAGCGGCGCGACCACTGTACGGTGCCGACATAAGGATCGACGTGGCTGCGCTGTGACGGCATGAAACTGGTCGATACATTGAAGGCAGCGTCAAGGATCGGAGCATGACGTGTCACGAACATGCCACAGGCCATGGTGGTGGCGAACCACTTGTGCGCGTCGATCGTGATCGAGTCGGCGTGCTCGATACCAGCGAGCAGTCCCGACAGGCGGGGCGAGGCCATCACGGCACCACCCCAGGCCGCATCGACGTGATACCAGAGGCCCGCTTCGCGCGCGACGCGTGCGCACTCGCCCAGCGGATCGATCATTCCCGCGCCGGTCGTGCCTGCAGTAGCTGAGATCATGAACGGCACGATGCCGCGCGCGCGGTCCTCGCTGATCGCTTGCTCGAGCGCTGCCACGCTGATGCGTCCGTGGCCGTCGGTCGCGACCAGGCGCGCCGCCCTGCGACCGAGCCCCGCCATGTGGGCAATCTTGATCCACGCGAGATGACTCTCGGCTGACACGTAGAAAGCGACCGGCGCGCCAAAGGCCAGCACGCCTTCCTCTGCGTAGCGCGGGTTGGCTGCGGTGAGCGCAGCGATCGCCGCGGTGAAATTGGCTTCCGATCCGCCCGAGGTGAAATGTCCATGGACGGCTCCGGTCAGACCGGCTCGTCGTCCCAGCAGGTTCATCACGTGCGCCTCGATCTCGACGGCGGCAGGCGACGTGGTCCATGTGGCGAGTTGCGGATTGAACGAAGCCGCGACACGCTCGGCGACCTGCGCCGGGAATGTGGGCGCCGGATTGAACAGCCCGAAGTAGCGCGGGTGGTTCAAATGCACCAATCCCTGCTCGAGCTGGCCGATGGTCCACTCAAGCAGTGCGTCGAGAGATTGACCGTGCTCGAAGTCGATTGCCGCAAGCTCACGGCGAAACACTTCCATGTCGAGCGTCGGCACGACCGAACCGGACGCTACCCGCTGTTCGGCTTCTGCCAGACGGCGCGTCAGTGCGTCGTTGACTCGTTCGCGCGTCGCGTCGTCGGGAAACAGCGCCTCGGGCGGTGCGGCAACGCTGACCTTACGGTCCACCCGTCGCCTCGCGAGCGCTCAGTGCGTGGCGCACCACGGGCAGCGCGCCGGGCTCGAGCGAGCGGCGAGCGGCGAGTATCTCAAGCCAGTTGGCGTAGAGGCCAACGGCGTCGCTGCGCCAGCGCGCTTGCGGCAGCAGGGCCTCTTCCAGCGGCGGCATTTCTGAAATCAGGCGCGCATCGCGCTCTGCCGCCCCCGCGCGCAACTGGAACGCGTCCCACGCTGCGGCGCTACGCGCATCAAAATAGCCGTGTGGCTGCGACGGATAATTGTCGCGCTCGGCATTCAGGTAGCGTCCCACGTCGCGCCGGTACTCACGCATTAGCGCGCCGCGGTCGTATTCAGGGTGTCCCTGGAGCAGCACGAACAGGCTGCCTACATCTTTCACAAACAGGTCCGCGCCGACTGCGTCGCCGCGCGCGAGCACCTCGAAGCCGTGCTGCTCCAGCTTGGCTTGAGGCAGGTCATTCAAGCGCGAGTGCGGCACGGCCCGGCTCAGTGACAGACCGTCGGTCAGGCGATGCGGCGCGCACGCCGCGCATTCGAACACGCCAAACAGCTTGCCGGGGAAGCGCACGCGCTCGATGCCATGCATGGCCAGTACCGCCGCGTGTGCCGCCAGGCACGACCAGACTGTCGACGCGGTATTGTCTGCGGCCCAATCGATGAGCTCGCGCAACTCCTGCCAGTAGGGCTCCTCGTCGAGTCGCGCGCTGCGTGGCTCGGTGCCAGTGACGATCAGGCCGTCGAGGCACTCGTCGTCGAGT
>Ga0181519_10005044_pt1 | contig 10615 bp, 6 predicted proteins | sample PEATcosm2014_Bin_26_FD_121102 | JGI IMG/M metagenome (GOLD analysis project Ga0181519, IMG submission 121102) | Peatland microbial communities from MTU Mesocosm Facility, Houghton, MI, USA - PEATcosm2014_Bin02_10_metaG | ecosystem: Environmental > Terrestrial > Soil > Wetlands > Peat | place... | reverse complement strand
GGAGTTCGTCGGCCAGGCCTTCCCCCGGGTCATGCGCCGCGTCCTGCGCCAGCCGCTTCCGCCCGGCTTCGCCCCGCAGCCCTTCACGCTGGACGGCGGCCCCTTCGGCGGGTTCGCCCGCAGCCGGGCACTCAGCGCCGACGGGCGGATCCTCGCCGTCGAGACCCCCGGCCACACGCCCGGGCACATCTCGGTGATCTGCATCGACGACGAGGGGCGCCACGTGATGCTTGCCGGCGACGTGACCGACACGCTCGAGCAGCTGACCTCAAAGCGCGCCGACGCGGTCGGACCCGACCCGAAGGCCCATGTCGCGACACTCGAGCGGATCCTCGCCCACTGCGCCGAGCATCCGACGGTCTTTCTCCCCTCCCACGATCCCGGCTCGGCGGAGCGGCTGGCCGGGTCGATCACCGTCCAGTAGAGACCCCCTCGGCCCGGCGGGCTACGGGCCCCGGCGCTCGAGCAGCTCGATCCGGAAAGGCTGCTCGAACTCGCGGCCGCCGCCCTCGGCCGGCCGGCCGAGACGCTCGAAGGCCGCTCGGATCTCCTCGTGGTGGGCGTCGAAGCGCGCCGCGCGCTCCGGGTCGACGCTCAGCGTCCGGGCGCGCAGCGCAGCCAGATCGGCGTGCCTGACGGTCAGGACCGTCTGGCGCGAGTCCAGGCGCCTCAGCTCCCCCGCGGCCGCCGCGTCGAGTGCCTGGAGCGCCGCGGCCCGGACGGCCGTCTCGTCGTTGACCGGGCGCAGCAGCTCGAAGGCCGTCCCTTCGGCCAGCGGCTCCTGGACATAGAGGACCCCCTGCGGGCGCAGCACACGCGCGGCCTCACGCAGGGCCGGCCCCATCGACTCGACGGGGATGTGGTGGAGGCTGTTGAAGAAGATCAGGACGTCAAAGCTCTGCTCTGCAAACGGCAGCTCCTGCGCCACACCCTCGACGTAACGCAGCGCCTGCGTTTCGGCCCCCGCCGCCCGCGCATTCTCGAGCGCCTGCGCCAGCGGGTCGATGCCCGTCACCCGTGCGCCCGATCCGGCCAGGCGCCGCGCCAGGGCTCCCTCGCCGCAGCCGACATCCAGGACGTCGCGACCGTCGAGGCCGAGGGTCTCCTCGAGCAGCTTGAAGCTCATCTGTGCTCCTCAGCGCGCCGGCGCGCCGCTGATCCCGGCGCGGACCTCGAAGCCCGTCAGGGTCAACGGCCCGAACGAGGTGATCAGAGCCACATCGACGGCGTCACGGCCACGGCCGACGACGACCCTCCCCGTCCGCGGGATGTTGTTGCGCGCATCGAAGGTGTACCAGCGCCCGTCAAGGTAGGCCTCGAACCAGGCCGCAAAGTCCATCTCCCCGTCGATCGGCACGCCGATGTCGGGGATGTAGCCGAACACGTAGCGGGCCGGGATGTTCATCGCCCGGCAGAAGGTGATCGCGAGATGGGCGAAATCGCGGCAGACGCCCTGGCGCGAGCGATAGGCGTCGACGGCCGTCGTCCACGGGTTCGATGAGCCAGGAGCGAATTCGAGGTGGCCGTGGACGTAGTCGACGATCGCCTGGACACGGCCCCACCCGGGCTCCATCTGCCCGAAGCGCTGCCAGGCCTCGTGGCCCAGCTCGTCGGGGAGGCAGAAGCGGCTCGGCATGACGAAGCTCAGAACCTCGTCGGGAAGTCCAGCGACGGGCGTCTCCGGCGTTCCCGGCTCGATCTCATCCGCCGGGCGGGCGATCAGCAGATCGGCCTCGTAGGTGACCTGCGAGCTTCCCGCCGAAAGCGCGAAGCGCTCGCAGCGGTTGCCGTAGTGATCGATGTAGCAGTGGTGCTCGGCGGCCGTCTGCCAGCCCTCGCGGACGATCGAGATGCCCGGTCCCGGCGAGGGCGCCACCTGGAGGATCGCCTCGGCGGGCTGCACCGAATCCAGGCCGAAGCGACAGCCGACCGTCAGCGCGAGCGCCGCCCGAGCATTTCCCTGCGGGGCGTCGGCGGTCGGCTGATCGAGCATCTGGCACCCAGCATGCCACGAACCGGGGCTCCCCCCGGGGCATGTCCGCGCCGAGGGATCCGAAGGTGCGGGCGGGAGCTCCTTCTGTGGCAGTTCTTACGTTTGGCCGGGGGAGATGTGGCACCCTTCCGACCCCGGCATGCAGCGCAGGCTAATCATCATCCCGGGAGTCCTCCTGCTCCTCTGGGCCGTCCTCGCGATCGTCCTCGGCTCGGCGACCCTCAAGCTCTCGGGTTCCGGCTCAAAAGCGCCGGCCCAGGCGAGCTCGCCGGCCTGCCTGCCGGGCGAAGCGGCTACGAGCGCCCGGGTGGGGGGGCTCTCGGTCTCCCCCGCGCCCGGCTCGGAGACCGCCAACCCAAGGACGCAGATCAGCTTCCTGGGGGCTCCTGCGGGTGCGATCACCGCCGTCTCGGTGACCGGCAGCCGCAGCGGCAACCACGCCGGGCAGCTGCGGGCCTATTCCCAGGGCGACGGCGCGAGCTTCGTCCCCGGAGTCCCCTTCGACCCGGGCGAGCAGGTCCAGGTCAGCGCCAGCCTCCGGTCGGGCTCCACGAGCCGTAAGGCGGCGTTCAGCTTCCGCGTCGACACCCCCTACCCTACCGCGGGGGTCAAGGACTTCGGCAACCCGCAGGCCGCTCCCGGCGACTATCAGAGCTTCTACACGCTGCCCGGAGCCGAGGTCCCGGTGATGGACGTCACGGTGCCCGACCGCGATCCCGCCGCCGGCGAGATCCTGACGACCAACGGCCCCGGTCCGGGTCAGTACGGGCCGCTGATCTACAGGGCCGACGGGCAGCTCGTCTGGTTCGAACACCTCCCCGCTGGGGAAACGGCGGAGGACCTCAACGAGCAGACCTACGAAGGGCACCCCGTCCTGACCTGGTGGCGGGGCCATGTGCTCGAACTGGGCTTCGGACAGGGTGAAGACGTGATCATGGACTCCAGCTACCGGGTCCTTGCCCGGGACAGAGGCGCCAACGGGTTGAAGGCGGACCTGCACGACTTTCAGATCCTCCCCGGCGACATCGCCTACAACACCGCCTACAACCCGATCCGCTGCGACCTCGCCTCGGTCAAGGGCTCGCGCAGCGGGGCGATCGTCGACACGGCGATTCAGGAGATCGACCTGCGCACGGGCCTCGTCCGCTGGGAATGGCACAGCCTCGACCACATCGGTGCCGCCCAGTCGGAAGTCGAAACCCCCAGCGGGACGACCCCCTGGGACTACTTTCACCTCAACTCGATCGCACCCGAGCCCGACGGGAACCTGCTGATCTCGGCCCGCAGCACCTGGGCCGGCTATCTGATCCAGACCGGCTCCGGGCAGGTCCTCTGGCGGCTGGGCGGGAACCGGAGCTCCTTCAAGATGGGACCCGGGACGAGGATGGCCTGGCAGCACGACGGGCGGGTCCTGCCCAACGGCGAACTGACCTTCTTCGACGACGGCGCCAACCCACCGATCCACACACAGTCACGGGGATTGCGGATCCGCCTCGATCTGAGTGCCCACACGGCGACGCTGACCTCGGCCCTGACACACCCCGACCCGCCACTGCTGGCGGCCAGCCAGGGCAACATGCAGACCCTCGGCGACGGCAACACCGTGATCGGCTACGGCGGCGTCCCGGAGATCAGCGAGTACGACAGCTCGGGCCGGCTGCTGTTCGACGCCCACCAGCCGCTGGACATGTCCTTCTACCGCGCCTTCCGCTACCCCTGGACGGGACGCCCGGCGGCCGCGCCCGCGATCCTCGCGAGCCTCAACGACACGGGCGAAGAGACGATCGTCCACGCCAGCTGGAACGGCGCCACCGAAGTCGCCTCGTGGCGGATCCTGGCCGGCAGCTCGGCCGCCTCGCTGAGCGCCCGGGCGACGATCCCCGCCACCGGCTTTGAGAGCTCGGCCACCCTGCCCCGCAGCTACGCCTACGCGGCCGTCCAGGCGCTCGACGCCGGGGGGCGGGTCCTGGACAGCTCCGCGCCCGGGAGGGTCCTGACCTACGCCGCCTCGCTGCCCGGATCGGAGCAGTCCGGGTGAGCGCGCTCAGTAGGAGGGTTTGGACTTCTGCTTGTGCGAGGTCGTCGTGCTCGTCGTCGACGGTGTCGTGCTCGTCGGCGTCGTCGGTGAACTGGACGAGGAGCTCGAGCTTTTGCTGCCGCAGGCCGCCAGCGCGAAGCTGCTCGCCAGCACGGCCAACAGCGTTAGCATTGCGGTCAGTGACGTTCGTTTCATGGGCCGGGCTCCAATTGTCTTGCGAGGGCTCGAGAGTCCACCCTACCAAGGGCCGGGACCGCCGATCGCAGTCCTGGAGCGGGAGTTGAGCGTCCGGGCGGCCGCGGAGCCGCAGCCTGTGCCGGTGCCCGGTGAGCCCTCCGAAACGGGCTCCGGATCCAACTGGCTGCTGATCGTCTGCTGTGTCGCGCAGTTCATGGTGATCCTCGACCTGAGCATCGTCAACGTCGCTCTGCCCGACATCCAGTCGAGCCTCGAATTCTCCTCGCCGGCGCTGCAGTGGGTCGTCGATGCCTACGCGATCGCATTCGCCGGCTTTTTGATGCTCGGCGGCCGGGCCGCCGACCACTTCGGGCAGCGACGGACGTTCGTCGCTGCTCTGATCCTGTTCGGGATCGCCTCGCTGGCAGGCGGCGCCGCGCCCAGCCGTGACATCCTCGTGGCGGCCAGGGGCCTGCAGGGCTTCGCCGGGGCCCTGATGGCGGCCAGCTCGCTGGCGATCATCACCTCCTCGTTCGAGCCCGGGCCGGCGCTCAACCGCGCGATCGGCATCTGGGCCGCCATGAACGGGCTGGGCGGCTCGGCAGGAGTCCTGCTGGGCGGGATCCTGACCGAAATCAGCTGGCGCTGGGTGCTCCTGATCAACCCGCCGATCGCCCTCGTCGCGGCCGTCGTCGCCCACCGGGTCGTGGCGGAGCGCCGCCGCACGCAGGGCGATGCGAGCTTCGACCTGGCGGGTGCCCTGACGCTGACCGTCGGGCAGATGATCCTCGTCTTCGGCGTCGTCGAAGCGGGGTTGAAGGGCTGGGGAACGTTTGCCGCGCTCGGTCCGATCGCGCTCGGGATCGTGCTGCTGATCGTCTTCGGCCTGATCGAGACCCGCATCGCGACGAACCCGCTGATCCCCTTCAAGGAGCTGACCAGACCGCTGCAGAACGCTAACCGGATCGTGCTGCTGTTCAGTGCGGCGCTGTTCCCGATGTGGGTCCTCAGCTCGCTCTACCTGCAGCAGGTCTTGGGCCTCTCACCGATCCACACCGGGCTGATCTTCCTGCCGATGACGATCGTGATCGCCATCGTCGCCAAACAGTCGGGCAAGCTCGTCGGGCAGTTCGGCGTCCGTGCGGTCCTGGGCAGCGGGCTGTTGATGCTGACCGTCGGCCTGCTGCTGTTCACCCGGATCAACTCGAGCGGCAGCGGGATCGTCTACGTCGTGATCCCCGGCATCCTGACGGCGGCCGGCATCGCCATGTCGATCGTCCCTTCGACGATCGCCGCCACCCAGGGCGCGAAGCCCGGGCAGACGGGCCTCGCCTCGGGCCTCGTCAACACCTCGCGCCAGGTCGGCGGGGGACTGGGCCTGGCCGTCCTGATCACGCTCGCGACCCAGCGCTCGACGCATCTGATCGGGACCGGCCAGCAGGTCGCCCAGGCGCTGACCAACGGCTTCCGTCTCGCCTACCTCATCGGCGCCGCTCTGGCCGGGGCGGCGGCGCTGCTGACCTTCCTGACCGTACCCCGGCCGGAGGGGGCCCGGCGCGGGGCGGCGCGCAGCCTGTCCCTGGCGATCGGCCTGGTCCTCGTTCTGTTCGTCGGCCTGACGGCGGCCTTCTCCGGGTCCAAGGCGCCGCCGCTGGGGCAGTACGCCACCGGGCACACCTACAGCTACGTCACCGAGCCCGGCCTGCACCCACCGGTCATCCGCAAGCTCAAGAGCGCCCCCGCCGGGAAGCTCGCACCGGGCCTGATCCTGATGACCAACTTCTACGACCTCAACAAGCCGCCGATCGTCGGGCAGAGCGGCCCGCTGATCCTCGACGGGAACATGCAGCCCGTGTGGTTCCAGCCGGTCCCCGAAAAGGTCCTGGCGGTCAACCTCGAGCCGCAGACCTACGAGGGCCGGCCGGCGCTCTCCTGGTGGCAGGGCAAGGTCACGAACACCGGCGCAACCGAATCCGGGGAAGACGTCGTCGTCGATCAGCACTACCGGGTCATCGCGCGATTGAAAGCCACGGGCGGCTGGGTCCTGACGCTGCACGAGTTCCTGATCGAAGGCGAAAACGCCTGGGTGACGGCGAACAGGAACATCCCCCTGGACCTGTCCCGCTACGGCGGCGCCTACAACGGCGCCCTGGTGGACGCGGCGGTCCAGGAGTACAACCTCAGGACGGGCAGGCTGATACGCAGCTGGGACGCCCTCAAGCACATCTCGCTCAGCCAGTCGGAGGCGACCCTGCCGACGAACGGCTTTCCCTGGGACGCCTACCACATCAACTCGGTCGACATTTCGCGCAGGGGCAAGTTCCTCGTCTCGATGCGCAACACCTGGGCCGCCTACCTCGTAGACGCCGCCAGCGGACGGATCGAATGGACCTTGGGCGGGCGCGGCTCGAACTTCAAGTTCGGCCCGGGGGCCCGCTTTGAGTGGCAGCACGACGTACGGCTGCAGGGGACCTCGCAGGTCAGCATGTTCGACGACCACTGCTGCCAGCAGAAGGGCGGCGGCAGCTCGGTCCCGGCGACCGGCCCCTCACGCGGGCTGATCCTGAACATCAACGAACGGGCCCGGACCGCGACGCTCGCCGCGCAGTACGGCGAGCACGAAGGATTCGAAAGCGAATACATGGGCCGCACCCAACCGCTCCCCGACGGCAACGTCTTCGTCGGCTGGGGCTCGAGCCGTTACTTCAGCGAGTACACCGGCTCGGGGCAGCTGCTGCTGGAAGCCGAACTACCGGAACCCGACCTCACCTACCGGGCGACACTCGGCCGCTGGGAAGGCAGCCCCCTTACACCGCCCGTCGGCGCGGCCCGGCCGAGGGGTGGCGGAACGGCGATCTACGCCAGCTGGAACGGAGCCACCCAGGTCGCCTCCTGGCGTGTCCTCGCCGGCGCGCTCGCCGGGCCGATGAAGACCGTCGCGAGCGCTCCGCGGTCGGGCTTTGAGACGACGATCGCGCTGGCCCGGTCCTACCCCAGCTTCAAGCTCCAGGCGCTTGACGCCGCCGGGCACGTGCTGGGGACCTCCCAGGCCTTCTCCTAGGCCGGCCGCCCTCACTCGGGCCGGCGGGCGCGGACCTGGTAGACGCTCGTGTGGCGCGTTTCGAAGCCGTGGCGGGCGGCCCTCAGGTACAGGCGCCAGATCCGTGTCCGCTCGGCGCCCGCGAGCTGCTCGGCGCGGTCAAGGTGTTCATCCAGCCGCCCGCTCCACTCGCGCAGCGTCCGCGCGTAGTCCTCCCTGAAGCCCTCGACGTGCTCGACCTCGAAGCCGGCGCGTTCGAGCGCCAGCTGGATCCGCGACAGGGGCAGCGGCTCCCCGTCCGGGAAGACATAGCGGGTCGAGAAGAGATCCTCGTGCGGGTCGTGCTCGGGGTCCAGTGCCGCGATCGCGTGGTTCAGGAGCATCCCCCCGGGGCGAAGCAGCTCGAACAGCGAGGCGGCATAGAGGTCGATCTGCTTCTCGCCGACGTGCTCGGCCATCCCGATCGAGGAGATCGCATCAAAGGAGCCGTGTGGCAGGCGCCGGTAGTCGGCCAGGCGGATCTCGACCTGCTCGGCGACGCCCGCCTCGGCGACCTTCTGGCGCGCCAGCTCGGCCTGGGCCGGGGAGATCGTCGCACCGAGCACCTCGGCGCCGTGCTCGCGGGCGGCATGGATCGCGAAGCTGCCCCAGCCGCAGCCGACGTCCAGCACCTTCATCCCCGGCTCCAGGCCCAGCTTCGTGGCGACCAGCTCGAGCTTGGTCCGCTGTGCCTCGGCCAGGGTCTGGGCGCCGCGCGAGAAGATCGCGCAGCTGTAGGTCATCGACTCGTCCAGGAACAAGGCGAAGAACTCGTTGCCGACGTCGTAGTGGTAGCGAACGGCCTCGGCATCCCGCTCGATCGTGTGCAGTTCGCCCCGCAGCAGCAGCTCGAGCGACGGGCGCCGCGGCAGACCGCCGGGCGCCGCTGCGAGGACCAGCGCGAGGCCAAGCCGCGCACGGTCGGCGAGCGCCAGGGGCGGGGGCTCCCAGGTGTCCACGACGACGAAGGCAGCGTCGAGGTCATCGACCGACAGCGAGCCCTCGGTGTAGGCGCGGCCGAGCCCAAGCGAGCTCGGAGCCCGCAGAAAATGCGCCAGGGCAGCCGGCCGCCGGACGAAGAACGTCGGCGCCGAGGGGCTCGTCGCGGCTACCGAGCCACCGTCCCAGAAGCTGACGCTGAACGGCCGCTCGGGAAGCAGGCGGCTCAGTTCGCGGCAGAGTGGAGCGCTCGCTCTGATCAAGGCCATCGTTCAGCTCCTTCTCGCCGCGGTTGACGGATCCGAGCGAAGTCTAGGAAGCGATTCGCAGCTTCCCTTGACAAATAGAGTGAGTGAGTGCATACTCACACCTATGAGCGCGACAGTTCAGAGCCCGGGCCGGACCCTCTCGACCGCCGAGGAGCGCCGCGAGGACGTGCTGCGCGCGGCGATGAAGGTGGTCGGCGAGCGCGGCCTCTACGGCACTCCGACGACCGAGATCGCACGTGTCGCCGGGATCTCCCAGGCTTATCTGTTCCGGCTCTTCCCGACCAAGACCGAGCTGTTCGTGGCCGTCGTCGTGCGCAGCTACGAGCGGGTATACGACACGATGGCCGCCGCGATCGCCGAGTCCCGTCGGGACGGGCGTCCGCCGATGCAGGCGATGGGCGAAGCCTACAACGAGCTCCTGCGCGACCCCGAGGTTCTGCTGACCCAGCTCCAGGGCCAGGCGGCGGCAGGCGAGCCGGCCGTCCGCGAGGCGCTGCGCCAGGGGTTCAAGGACCTGCTCGAGCTGGTCGAGCGAGAGACCGGGGCCCCGGCCGAGGAGATCCAGGGGTTCTTTGCCCACGGGATGCTCTGCAACGTGATGGCCGCGATGGATATCGAGGGCCTCGAAGAGCACTGGGCCCAGGTCCTGACGAGCAAGAAACAGGAGTGCTGATCTCTTTTTTTCCCAACGTAGTGAGTGAGTAATCACACATGTATTCCTTCGAAGTAAGTAACCAATCACACACAAAAGGAGCCCCGATGTTCCCCTCACCACGCCGTCTGCGCACGCCGCGGGCGCCCAGCCTGCCCTGGACGCTCGCCATCGTCTCGCTCGGCCTGTTCATGACGACGCTTGACAACCTCGTCGTCACAACCGCCCTCCCCTCGATCCGGCGCAGCCTCGGCAGCTCGATCCAGTCGCTCGAGTGGACGGTCAACGCCTACACCCTGACGTTCGCTGTCCTGTTGCTCACCGGAGCGGCGCTCGGCGACCGCTTCGGGCGCCGGCGGATGTTCGTGATCGGCCTCTCCATCTTCACAGCGGCCAGCGCGGCAGCAGCCCTCTCTGCGACTACGGGGACACTGATCGCGGCCCGCGCTGTGCAGGGCTTCGGAGCGGCGATCGTCCTGCCCCTGACGCTCACCCTGCTCTCCGAGGCCGTCGCGCCCGAGCGGCGGGGGATGGCTCTGGGAATCTGGGGGGGCGTCAGCGGTCTGGGCGTCGCGATCGGCCCGCTGGTCGGCGGCGCGGTCGTCAGCGGCATCTCCTGGCACTGGATCTTCTGGATCAACGTCCCCGTCGGGCTCGTGCTGATCCCGCTTGCGATGCGACGGCTGAGCGAGTCCCGCGGCCCCGCCGCAAGCCTCGACCTGCGCGGGCTCGCGCTCGTCGGACCGGGCCTCTTGGGCCTGACCTATGGGGCGATCCGCGGCCAGGCCCTTGGCTGGACGAGCGCCACGATCCTCGGATCGCTGGCAGTCGGGGCCGCCTTCGTGGCCGCCTTCGTGGTCTGGGAGCTGCGGGCGCCGGCGCCGATGCTGCCGATGCGCTTCTTCCGCTCGCGCACGTTCGCCGCGACGAACGGGCTCTCGCTGTCGATGTACTTCGGAGTCTTCGGCGCGATCTTCCTGCTCGCCCAGTTCTTTCAGACGACCCAGGGATACTCGCCGCTGGAGGCCGGGTTGCGGACCCTCCCCTGGACGGGGATGCCGATGATCGTGGCCCCGATCGCAGGCCTCCTCAGTGACCGGATCGGCTCACGGCCGCTGCTGGTGATGGGCCTCGCGCTGCAGGCCGCGGCGATCGGCTGGCTGGCGTTGATCGTGACACCGGAGATCGCCTACGGGCGTCTGGTCATCCCGTTCGTGCTTGCCGGGACGGGGATGGCGCTCGTGTTCGCACCCTCGGCAAACGCGGTGCTGAGCTCGGTCTCCCCCGAGGATGCCGGTCAGGCATCCGGCGCGACAAACGCGATCCGCGAGCTCGGCGGCGTGATCGGCGTCGCGGTGCTCGCCTCGGTGTTCAGCGCCCACGGCTCCTACGCCTCGCCGCAGGCCTTCACCGACGGCCTGACGGCGGCGCTGCCGATCGCGGCGATCGTCCTCGCGATCGGCGCGGG
>Ga0181519_10005040_pt1 | contig 10620 bp, 3 predicted proteins | sample PEATcosm2014_Bin_26_FD_121102 | JGI IMG/M metagenome (GOLD analysis project Ga0181519, IMG submission 121102) | Peatland microbial communities from MTU Mesocosm Facility, Houghton, MI, USA - PEATcosm2014_Bin02_10_metaG | ecosystem: Environmental > Terrestrial > Soil > Wetlands > Peat | place... | reverse complement strand
CCGGCCGAATTCGCCCGACAATTGGTGTTTTTACCCGGGCCGACTTGACCCGATACGCCGAAAAACTCGCTCTGGATTTGGTACAGAAAACCCAAGCGGATCAATACGCCGAAAAACTCGCTCTGGATTTGGTACAGAAAACCCAAGCGGATCACCCCCACGTTTCCGCACGGACGTTCTTTGCAATGCTGGCTACTGTCGGCGCTTCAACGACATGCTGGTACGGGCCAGTCGCACTGGTGCTATCGCACACGGCGATTGCGGCGGCGTATCGCCGTGCGAAGGAATAGAGATCTCACGTGTGGAGGGCTCATGACCGCGCTGGGAATCCGGTAGACACTTCGTTAACCAAGTGCTCGGGAAACTGTTTGATCGGTCGCTTTGCGTGCGGGCGACGTTCTTGCGGAACGGGGACGGACGGGAAAGCTATGATCCCGTAGCAGCGATCAACGAGCAGCAGTGTTTCGATATTCACTTCGGCGTGTTCATCGCCGCCTATATCGCACTTTTCTTTACTTCACTCTCAGGCGCGATTGACCGCTGCTACCGCGTACCTGCGAAGGCGAGAGCCGCCAGTTGCACGGAATTGCTTCGACCAGGAGCGGACCTTCGACAATCACATCAGGATCGTCGACAATTCGTGCGTTCTTCTTATGCGTGAAGTTTGAGTGCTCATCCCCCTGCGTTAAATCCACCACACCAAGGGCATGCCACTGCCGACTTCTCAAGCTGACTCGCACATTGATAGTTCAACACTACACATACATCTTATGAAGCTCTCGCCTTAATCAGGCTTGAGACCTTGGGGCGAGTTCGAAAAGGATACGTCTCTCCTCATCAGTGGGATTGCCAATGATCGATCGAACTTCCTCGCCGTTCACCGATTTGCCTCGATAGATACCGACGACGCGGTGATACCACGGCAAGTACAGGAAATCGAGGCGGCTATCCTCGCATCTGCCCACCGGACAAACGTACGACGCCGTATATGCGTTGCCCGAGATTCGCACACCGACAAGTCCGCCCCAAGTGCCAGGCATAAGACTCGGATCCAAGTCATTGGTGACAATCACCGATCGCATCGCCTTGGCGAACTTCTCGTTCCCCTCGAAATAGGCCTGGCCAGACGTGCACCCTTGCGTCTGGTTGGGCTCGGAACAGTCCAACTCCATTCCCACCGAGTCTGGTCGCGTCCGTCTAACGGGCGGTTCGATGCGAGCATACTTCGCGCCATCGAACCTCAGAACGAATGGAGCCTCGACTGGCTGTATCTCATAGTCGTCGTCGTATTCGAAGCCGTTTTTTGTGACGAGTACTGGATAGTATTCTGCGTTGCCGGTCTTCTGAAACGTAAGATTGGCGCCCCACTTCGCGCAATTACCGGGCACTGAACAGTCAAAGCGGCCACTATGTTCAAACGCATCCGGCAAATGGCCCAGTAATCTGAATGCATTCGACTCAATGGCAACGATGGTCCACCAGCTAGTCCGCGCCCCCATTCCCATATAGCTATCAAAGAAAGGGATGCCGAGCTTGCCATTCGCCCCGATCTCGACAAATTTCGTTGGTTGATCGGCCATTGTGTAGTTGCCAAAGCCTCCCATCGCGTCTACAGGCGTCAGGGGAATGGTCACTTTCTCTCTGCCCTGCTCGTCACGGGAGACCATCATCAAACTGATGATTGGCCTGCAAACATGGCATTCGAATTTTTCAGAAGTGTTCGGCGTCGAGGTGAAGAAGTAGAGAGTCTTCGACGGACTCTGCGGAACCTCCTCCTTGCGCATAAGCCGAATCGTGAACGGCGTTCCCAAGTAGTTCTTGGCGGTGCCCCACCAATCTGCATTAACTGGCCCTTCCGGGTAGAAGATTGTCCCGCTCTGTGTCGTCTCGTCGTAGCCGGGAATCTGCTGCTGAATGGCCGACAGCATCGGTGCAGCCTGCTCAGGTTGCTGGAGACTCTGGCTACTTATCGATGCGGGGTTATAGGACCTAGTTGACTCGTCCTTCATGACACCGATGATGAACTTGCCGACCATGACGCAAACGACGGCCACTGTCAGTCGGAGCGCTAACCGCTTCACCGTTGCAAAACCCTGTATCAACATCGATGTGATCGATAGGGATGACTTGGAAGTCGAGGCCGAATCAGCTTTCGTTCGAGCATCCGAATTGCTTCGATGGTTGCTGGCGGCCATATGGGCGATCCGTCTGGCCACTGACTCCGGACATCCCTGTGACAGCAGGGCACCGAAGATCACATCTGTATTGTGACCGCCCGCGGCCAACGTCGTTGCGAGCTCAGTCATCTCCTTAAGGAAGATTCGAGCCGCCTCTTCCATGTCGATGTCATCATACTGCTGCTCAGGCTCCGTCTGCTTGCCGCTTTGCGCCGCGAAGGTCTCGTCATAGGCTCGGCGCTTGTCCGAATCGCCAAGAACAGCGTATGCATGTGCCAGGTCCTTGAACTGCTGGGCAGCATACTCCTCGTTGCCAGGGTTTCGGTCGGGATGCCAACGCATTGCGCCACGCCGATAAGCCGCCTTGATCTCTGACTGGGTCGCCGTGCAGGCAACGCCCAGAATCTCGTAATAGTTCAACACTGATCCTCTTTTTTATACGCGCAAACGCGACGCTCCGAACTCAGTCGTTTGACAAGGATGTTGCTTCAGCATTACTCCGATTACGGCTTCTCAATCGCAGGGGCAGTGGATACTAGCGGTGCAACACCCATGGATCCATTGAACTGACCAATTCGTTCGCCGTATTTGCGTCGCAAGCAGATAAGCTCGCCTCCACATGCGCGGCGAGACGCAAGCCATTCCAGTTGAGATTGCCGGAGTGAAGCGGGATCTCTCGCCGACATTTGTGCATCGCCATAAAGCCGCCCAAGCTCAACGTCCATCGCTGCCAGTCCAGGGTCCGAACAGATCGCCGTCTCATCATCGGAAACAGCACGCGTGCAATCAAAGCTCGTGATAAATGTTCGCGTCGGCGTGACTACGCCTTGCCGTTCCAAGCGCGCTTGCGGTGGTTCCGCGGGCGAGGAAAGCGACGAAGTGACGATTCGCTCGTTAGAGGCCAGTTCGCTGTTTGTTGAATGGATTGGCGTTGTGTCGGTAGGCTGGGTAGACGCCTCAGGAATGGGTGATGCGATCGCGCTGCTGCCGGCTTGCACAGGCACATTAGCCGATGGCGTCGACTCTGCTTGCTGTGCAACTTCATGAGTTCTGCTTATGCTGTTCACGGCCAAGCCGACAACGACGATCCCAACACCCCAGAGCACCCTCCGCCTAGCCCGGGGGAAATTTCTGGTGTCCGGCGCGTTGTTCTTATATCCCGTTTTATATCGTCGATCGACCTTTCGTGTGTCGGCAAACCCAGATGCTCCAACGAAGAAGGTGAGCACGCCAATCACGATCAAAATAATGCCCAACGAGTCCATTCCAAATCCCCGATTAGCGCGGTTTCGTTGTTGCGCTTGATGTTGTTTTCATTGTTCAGGCAGGAAACCCACCGGAAGATCGCGACGATATTCCGATGGCATCTCGACAAAGGATTCCAGCCATAAAAACCGAGTTGAGCTGCGGTTTTGAGGAGAGTTGACGTCTACCTTGGCGCGTCGCGACCGCAGTCGAACTCGGAGCTTGCAGCACATGCGGTCAAGCCCCGCGAAAATTCCCGCAAGAAACCTCACACTGTCCGCCATGCTTCCACGAGTCGCTCACGACTTGCCGCCCGCAAACGCAAGAGACCAAGTTCGCGACTCATTGCGCTCAACGCTGAATCCTCGTCGTGGCCTTCAGCGCGGAAGCGATCTGCAAGCACTCTCAGTTCGGCAAGTGAGACCTCATCAACTTGACGTGCTGCACCTGGACCGGGAACTCTGAACTTCAGCGTCGACCTATCCGATAACGCCTTCGGCCAGACAAACATCCCGCCACTCTCCGATTCCGTTTCGAAGTGCTTCGAGGCCAGATCGACTACGCGACCTAGAATTCGGCCTCCAGTCTTCGCCCATCCATGCGCTCTGGCGATCCGACGCCCCAACACCTCCGCGCGCACAGGCCCCTCGCCGTCAACGACCGAGGTAATCATGCCAAGCAGCCGCTCGTCGTAACTGCTGGCGAAAAACAGCTCCGGATCGGGAGCGTGCTCCGTCATCGCCAAATCCACTTCGACGAATATCTCTTCTGACGGACTCTGAGCCACGGCGCTGGAGTTGGCATACATGACGACGGGTTCCGACGCTAGCTCATCCACCGGCGCTTCAGTCTGCGTCAAAGCATCGCTCGTTTGAGGTGTAGCCGATGGCGTGACGTCATCAGCTTTGGCTGCTGCAATCGCCGCTTCAGCGATCGCAGCCACATTTTCCGACACCGCATTTTCCTCAGCACGCTTTGCCTCAAGCAACTGGTGCAGTCGTGCATCAACCTTGTCGAGGGTTCCGTGTCTATCGACCCACCAGTCCGTTGACCAGATTCGCACGATGTCCCAACCCAATCCGTTGAGGACCTGCTCACGTAATTTGTCGCGATCGCGGGCAGTTGCCGATCGGTGGTACGTCGCACCATCACACTCAACGCCAGCCAAGTAACGGCCCGGAGAATCGGGGTCAACCACACCAAGATCGATACGGAAGGCAGAGACGCCGACCTGTGGATGGACTTGCCACCCTCGTTCAGCAAGTGCCATGCAAACGGCCTTCTCAAATGGACTATCAAAGTCGCCGATGCTGCCCGCAACATATTCGCCCAGCGCCCGCGCGCCTCGCTCCGCAAACTCGAGGAAATGCTTCAGGTCCCGTACGCCCAATGCCTGGGTGCGCGCAAGATCCATCTTCTCGGGTTTGAAGCTACCGAATACGCGCAGCTCCTGCCGCGCACGCGTAATCGCAACGTTAAGGCGACGCTCTCCACCTTGCTGGTTCATCGGGCCAAAATTCATCGGCATCATCCCATCAAGGCCCGGACCGTAGGTGATCGAGAAGTACATGACATCCCGCTCGTCACCTTGAACGCTCTCGAGGTTCTTCACGAACACAGGTTCCAGCGCGGTATCGGAAAAATGACTTTCGATGGACGGGTCCTGTCGACGCGCTTCATCCAACAAATCCTCGATCAGGCGCTGCTGCTCTGAGTTGAAGGTCACCACACCGGCGGTCAAGCCGCCGTCGCGGAACTCCTTAGACTTGAGACGTGCGACGAGGTCAGCGACTAAAGCCTTTGCCTCCGGTTTGTTCGTGCGGGATCCCCCGCGCTCATATTGGCCTTGTGTGACATGCGTGAAGCTTACGGCTCGATCATTCGTTACAGGACTGGGGAACGTCACAAGATCGCCATCGTAATAGCGATAGTTGGAGAAGGCGATGAGGCTTTCATGGCGACTGCGATAGTGCCAAGATAGTTTCATTGTGGGCAGATTCGCGCCGATGCACTCCTCCAGAATGCTCTCCAGTTCCACTTCGACATCCGTGTCATCGATGTCGGATTCAGCGCGCTCGAAGAAGCTGGTGGGCGGCAACTGTTTCGGGTCGCCGACCATGATCACCTGGCGTGCTCGTGCCATCGCCCCAATCGCATCCCAGACGGGTATCTGAGAGGCTTCGTCGAACACTACGACATCGAAGTCCGCCGTATCTGCCGGGAGATACTGCGCGATGGAAAGCGGGCTCATGAGCAAGCACGGCGTGAGACGCAAGATCGCTTCGGATGCCTTTGACATGAGCTCACGCAACGGCAGGTGGCGAGTCTTCTTCTGCATTTCATAACGCAGAAGCCCCCACTCAGACCCATGCGTCACCTTAGTCGGAGATGGGAGTCCCGCAGACAATTGCGCTCGGACCCATTGCTGAGTCAACGAGGTGAACTTCCGGTCCAATTCGCGGAAGTCATGAATTCTCTTTTCATGCTCCGCCGACGCAAACGTTCGCAGCACCTCATCTGCATCGACCACAGCATTCAGCCACCATCGGCAGTAGTCAGTCTCGAAGACCTCCTTGACAGAACCCAAGGCGACGGTACCGTCCTCAATTCCGGAAACCAACGGCGCGAGACCAAGGGACAAGGCATGCTGACGGACTTTGCGCCAGGCACACCAATCCCGAAGACGATTCGACTCCTTCGCTACTAGACGCGCCCGCTCTGAAATTTCACTGGGAAGCGCGCTTAAGAGCGATGACTGTTCCACAGCGGGAATGCCACTCGCATCCGCAAATTTTTCAACGGCCAGGTCAAACGTCCGAAGCGCCGCTGCATAGGCACGCCCGGCTCCCACAACGGGGCCCGCCGGCTCAAGGAGCACATTGCCGTCACCTAACAGAAGGGCAACCGGGGCTTTGACCTGAGCCAGCGCATCTGGAGTCGCGGCCAAACTTGTCAAGGAATTGGTCAGCGCATCCAGGAATTGGAGTGCAGGCTCAATGCCTTCAAGCCTCGTTTGAAGGCCGTTCCAGAGACCGTTCGTCTTACCCGAGAGATCGCCGTACTCCTGAATGCGCATGCCCAGCGACACGAGCTCACGCATCCTCTTGAGGTCTTCGGCAGCGCCAGCACCTGCACGGCCTGCTTCGATGCCCGCGAAGCCGTCGTCGTCCCAGTGCTTTTCGCTTCGCGCGGCGGACAGAGCAGCCTGGAACGCCAGATATGCTTTTACCGTTGCGACATCAGATTGATAACCATTCCAAACGCCTGCGGCTCCACCACCTAGGCGGTCCATTCGAGCCACCACCTGATCAATCTGTCGTAACTCTCTGATTCGGCTCAGATCATCTCGTGCAGACTCGCCACATTGGCCGCGGCCGACCGGATCAAGTCCAACGTCCTCCCACGCCTTGCGCTCGCCTACCAGCTCTAGAGCATCCTGGAATGACTGTAGCGACCGGGCAACATCGATTTCGGTCTTCAAACCGTTCCACGCGTTCGCCGTGGGGAGCGACAAATCCTCAAAATCTTTGAGCTGCGAGGTGAGGCGATCAACACGCGCTAAATGTTCGATGTCTTCCGCGAAATCGGGCTCTCCTGCCCCAATCGCCAACTCTTTCAGTTTTTTTACGAGATTGCGCTTGCGCAACATGCTTAACGGCCACTGCGACTCGCGAAGGTCCTTCAGATCAGCTTGCAACTCGACGATTGTTTTCGACGGAATACCGTCCTTATAGGTCAGCGAAAGCTGATCGACCTCATCCTGCCGGGTACGCAACAGTGCTATCGCTTCATTTAGACGTTCGCGAAGCGCTGCATTCCATGGCTTGGATAGGCTAGTGCGGATTTCTGCGTCTCGTTCCAGTTGTGTCACACCAAGACGCAAATCATCCAGCACCTGACTGCCCACAGGCGAAGACAGCTCACCGAGCAATGCCCGGTACCGCTCGACCAAAGGTGCTGCCGACCGAAGGTTGTCGGCAATCACCTTGGCATCGGGACGCAGAACAAAACGCCAGTCATACCCAGAAGCCTGGGGCAGTACTAACGCCAGTCGTGCCATTCCCTCACGTACGCGGACGTCCAACGTTAGAGGCGGTAGTCCGATAGCCTTCTGAAGGGCCAACGCGGCTGCCTCAAAGCTGGCCGCCACATCGGGAATGGTGTCCGAGACATTAACAAGGCGCTCAGCCCACAGCGGCGACCATTCGGTCTGAGCAACGTGGGACAACGGGCTTTGCGTCAGACCCGCTTGGCCGATAGCCTTGGCATTCACATCCAGTAACTCTGCGGCCTGCCTTAGATCGCGCAAACCTTCGATGTCATGCGATTGAGGTCCAGGCCAGGAAAGATGGAGTAGTGGAAAGCCATGCCCACCGACCACACGACCGATAGCGTCATACACATTCAGACCGTTCGTGTGACGCGCATGAAGCCGTTCAACGTAGCCATTTAGCTGGGAACGTAACGTTTCCAGACGTGCGGCCTCAGCCTCCCAGTCGGCGGGGCCTAGCGCAGCGGTCGCGTCCCACGACGTGCGGAGTTGCTCAAGGACCTCTGTCTTGCGCGCTTTGCTAGAGTGAAGTTCCAGACAGAAATTGCCCAGTCCTACTTCTGCCAGTCTGCGATACACGACATCGAGCGCCGCCATCTTCTCTGACACGAACAAGACCCGCTTGCGTTCCGCCAAAAACTGAGCAATGAGATTTGAAATGGTCTGACTTTTCCCGGTGCCGGGCGGCCCGATCAGCACGTAATCTTTGCCCTTGCTTCCTGCAACGATGGCTGAGAGTTGTGACGAATCGGCGGGAAGAGGGCAAAAGGTTTCTTTGACTGGAAGCTCTGCATCCAAACACCGGGCGTCGGGGAATTCCACCGCACTCTGGTAAGAGTCGCGAGGCGTATCGATAAGATGGCGAACGACCGGATTTTGCTTCAGCTGCTCGGTCCGCTCGGTTAGATCGCGCCACATGAGGTACTTGGCAAACGAGAAAGACGCGAGCACGACATCCTCGACGACCTCCCATCCTGCAATGTCTTTTACGGCGTGTGAAACCGTCTTCCAGATACCTGCCACATCGAGGCCTGCCTCGTCCTGAGGCAACTCCGTATCCCGAACGCCGAGTTCCAACTCGAAATCCTGACGGAGCATTTGAATCAGCGTCGGATTGAAACGTGCCTCGTCGTCGTGAAGCTTGATGCTGAACCCTGAGCGAGCGCTGCGACGATCAAGTGAAACAGGTAACAAGATCAAGGGAGCGCGATATTTCTTGCCTTCTTTGGAATCGCGTGTCCAGGACAGGAAACCCAGCGCAAGGAAAAGGGTGTTGGATCCACTTTCCTGCAAGGTCGTTCGTGAATTTCGATAGAGTTCGACCAGCCGCGCGTCGAGTTCCTCCGGTGTAAGGCCGACAAAAACCTCTTTGCGCGTCAAAGCATCTAGTGCGTGTTCGCGGCGAACATGCTCTCTTTCCCGGGATTCGTGTATCGCTTGGTTCCTCGGGTCGTCACCATCCATCAAATCTGGACGGCTCAACAGCTTGAGCGCATGGCCTTCGGCTAACACATCTTCCAACGCCCCGGGCTCGGGCGCATCGAATTTGACCGACCTCTTTCCGGATTTGAAACTCAGCAGATTGTTTCTTAATGAGAGATCCAGCAACTTGCGCTGCCATCGCGAGAGTCGGTCTTCTGGACGCTCGTCATTCACCTCCGCCTTAGATTCGCCCGTCCATGCCAGTTCTGGAGCATCCTCCCACTCGGGTTCTCCGGAAATTGTCGCCTCGGGCATGCTGCCTTCACGGACAACAGCCATTTCACTGGCAAGCGGCTTGATGCGCTGCATTCGCGCACGGCGAATATCGATCACAAGCTCGAACTTCTCTTCCTCCCCCTCCGAAATGTGTTCATCGCCTTTTGCGGCCGTGAAGCTGAACACGGGGAGCGGACGTTGGACGAGCAACGTCGACTCAAAGAGCACCATTTCCTTGAGCTTTACCCGCTTGCGAAGGGCTGTGATGTCGTCGACGACGGTCGACGAAAACTCTTCAGCGTTCAGCCAGACGCCCGGGAACGCGTGACCCTTTTGGAATACTACGAGAGGGTTCAATCCTGCCTGTTCAAGCGCGGCGCAGACAAACAGAGTCAGATCCAGACACGTACCCAGGCCGGACTCGGTGACTTGGTTTGGGCCTCGTACTTTCTGTCCCTCGCGCTCGAAGCTGGCAGGCGGCAATGCATAGTCCAACCCCATCGCACCGATGGCATTCCAAATGGCCGCCGCGATCTCCCATGCGCGCTTAGGCCCCTCTTCGTATCCGTTGATCGCACCGGATTTTCCTGCCTTACGCAGGATTTCAGCCGCTGCCTTGAGAACGTGGTCTACCGCAGGCTCGTTGGGTTGCACGAACGCCGCGACCATATCGGGAAGTGAGGCAAGACCGCCCCACTGATTTCGCGGGAGGAGCTCAACGACGTGCTCGCTGTTAGCTACAATCGCCAACGCGTCATCAGTTGTCGTGAGTTCAAACTTCAGGACAGCCTTTTCCGCTTCGGTCAAACGACCAAGTAGAGGTCCGTCCAGCGTGATATCTAAGTCCGACACACGAACGGTCTGGCCTGCAGCAAGATGATCAAGATGCCACGTCTTCGGCTTAAGAAACGAAGGCTCAGATAGCGCGGTAAGTCGAAGGTTACGAAACGCGCTTTTTGTTTCATTGACTACGGCAAGCTCATGAACCGCGGGCACCGCGTTCTGATAATCGGCCAGATTGACCCGAACCGAAACAGTTGTTTGGATTTTTACTTCGCGGGCCGGTTTGCCCGGCGCAGACGTCGGTTCGATATCCCCGTTAATCATTGTGAATCCCCGATTATTCTTAAACTGGTCCAATGCCCACTGTTGGCAGCGCGGTTCTTTTGGGGCACCCAGTGCACGGTCCGATTACTGCCTATGGCCGCGGGACATCCCCTGATTACCGATAGGCTACCTCATTTGCGACTTTATTTCGCGGCAGCGGTGATTCGCGTGAAGACAAGAATCCCTATAAGAACCGATATACGCATCCGACTTAAGACCGCCCGCGTCCGAACGGGAGAATAGAACAACCCCCATTTACTCTTCGCTGCCGACGCCAGATAACCAACGATCGATAATCGAAGATTACAGACCTATGGCGACCGCATTTCGACTGGCACAAAT
>Ga0181519_10005039_pt1 | contig 10621 bp, 7 predicted proteins | sample PEATcosm2014_Bin_26_FD_121102 | JGI IMG/M metagenome (GOLD analysis project Ga0181519, IMG submission 121102) | Peatland microbial communities from MTU Mesocosm Facility, Houghton, MI, USA - PEATcosm2014_Bin02_10_metaG | ecosystem: Environmental > Terrestrial > Soil > Wetlands > Peat | place... | reverse complement strand
TGCAGGCGCTCCTCCAGCTTGCTGAGGGAGAGGCCGATGATGTGGTAATGGTGCAGCCCGGCCAGCTCCGGCACCTCGGTCAGCTCCAGCCAGATTTTGTGCAGCAGGTCGAGATCCTGCTCACGCAGGCGCGGAGTGTGCGGTCCCAGGTAGTACTCGTGAATGGCGTTGTCCGGCGTGCGGATCTCCAACGCGATGTTGGGGCGCGGCTCAGGCAGGCGCTCCCAGGCGTCGCCGGTCAGCTTGCCCTGCTCGTCCAGGGTGAGGCGGTTGCTGAGGCCGCAGACGATGCGCGCGCTCTCCAGGCGTGCGCCGGTCTGCACAATGGCGTCAAAGACGTTGGCCGAAGGCACCACCATCAGGCTGACGTGCTTGCCTTCTTTCTCCGCCAGCTCCACCACCTTGGTGAAGAGCTCCTGCTCGTAGGAATCGAAGAGCTCCTCGCTGGCCATCTGGTTGTCGCCGCTGAAGGTGGGCTCGCGATGATAGATGCGCGCGGTCATCACGACGATGTCCTGCTTCTCGGCGTCGGTGTTGCGCAGGATGTCCCGCAGGTAGTAGAGGTTGCGCGGGTCGCGGATAGCCACCACGATGTTGCCGGGACGCACCTTCATCTCCTCGCGATCCACCAGCGGCTGCTCCGTCACGCGGAACTCCTCGCGCATCTGGTGCACGTCGCCTTGATGGGTGCGGTGGGTAATCTTCTCCGAGATGGTGAAGACGATGTAGAGGAAGACAGAGAAGGCGATGCCTGCCTCGGTCGCCAGCGGCTTGGTCATCAGGTTGATGAGCGCCACGGCGAAGAGAAGGATGGTGATCAAGGCCAGTCCGATGGGCAGTTCCAGCTTGCCGATGGTAATGTTGCCCGGCACGCGGAAGTCGCGGTGACCGGGCTCGGTAAAGCGCAACACCAGGACGGCCAGCGATTTGAAGGAGAAGCTCCAGATGACGCCGAAGGCGTAAAGCGCGGCCAGCAGGTAAACGTCTCCGCGGCTGAGCACGATGGTGATGCACTGCAGAATGGCAATGGTGTTGATGAGCCGGTGCGAAGTGCCGTAGGTGTTGTGCGGCTTGCGGAACCAGGCGGTCAGCACGCCATCTTCACTGATGCGGTTGAGCACTCCGTTGGCGCCCACGATGGCAGTGTTGACCGCGCCCGACAGAATGAGCACGCCGACCAGCACCACAAAGCCCTGGAAGATGAGACGCAGATTGTATGGACCCGCCATCTCCATGGACAGGCCGCTGATGAGGTTGGCAAAGTACGCCGGACGTTTATGGTCCGGGATGATCATGACGGCAAAAAACGAAACAAGTGACGTAAACAACAAGCTGTAGAGGAAGATGACCGCACCGGCCTTCTCCAGGTTCTTCAGCTTGGGATGCTCGATTTCACGATTGACCTGCGCCAGCGACTCCTCGCCGCTCATGGCGAGCACCGAGTGACCGAAGCCGACCAGCATCAGCACCCAGGGCAGCATGGTCAGCAGCGGGAAGTGCGCGAGCCATTCCAGGGTGGCACCCTTGCTGGCCGTGTTGGCCAACAGGATGGAGTCGCGGGTAGGCAGGGGCGGCAGGTGGCGCGTGGCAGGATGCACGGCCAGGGTGATGAGACACCAGGCAATCAGCACGACCACCATCACGGTGGTGATCTGCATGATGCGCAGAGCCTTCTCACTGGATTCGTGCATGCCCTGGATGTTCTTGTGCCAGAAGTAGGCGGTCACCAGGATGGCAAAGCCGGCGGCAAAGTAGTTGCCGCTCGCGCCTTCCAGTCCCACCGGATGCCCCAGTCGCACCGACAGGTCGTGCACGAAGCCCGCGAGATACTGCCCGGCCGAGACGGCGCTGATGGGGCCAGTAAGCACGTAGTCAAACAAAAGAGCCGACACCGAGAGCTTGGCCAGCGAGCCGCCCATCGCCTCCTTGACGACGCGATAGACGCCGCCGCGCACGAACATCGTGCTGGATTCGATATACAACGAGCGCACGGCGTAGCTGAAGAGCATGACGGCCAGCACAAACCATGGCGCGCTTTTGCCAATGACGTTTTCCGCATCGCCGCCCACGTAGTAGGCCGAGCTGGCCAGATCGCTGAGCACGATGGCCGCCGCCCGCCAGAAGCTGATGAAGCTCAGCATGACCGTGGTGGCGACAAATACCTTGATGGCCGGGCGGGAGCCCGCCGGTGACGCGTTCAAACCCTGAGGATTCGTTCCCATATGATTAGGCCAAGGGCCGGCCGCCGCTCCGGTCCACTACGGCAGAACTCCTGTGATGACTGATTTCTTCTTAGGGCCTACTTGGCCGTCTTGGCACGCGGCGCCCCTGCCGACGGCCTTCCCCGGACAAATTCGTTTCGACATCCAGAATAACCGTCATCATGGAAAAAGATAAGAATATTCTGCCTGATCTTCCACGCCAGCCTTGCGCAACATCAACGCCGGCCTACGCGCGGTTGGGCACGTCCGGCTCGTAATCCGGGTCCTGATCAGCTTCCTTGTGCGGCGCAGGCTTTTGCAGTGGAAGCCCGTCGAGGCTATCGAGCCTTCCCACCGGGTAAAGCCCGATGCGCTGATCCCACCAGGGCGAACGCTCCAGAAACCAGTTGAGGCGCATGCGCGGGTTGGCGGCAAACTTGGCATCGGTGGCCAGCTTCTGCTCAAACTCGGCCTTCAGCTTCGGATCGGCGGCCAGCATGCGCCGCGCCAGGCGCTCCAGCACGTAGCCCTCGCCGTACTCCTTCTGCTCAAAAATGCTGTCGAAGAATCCCCACTCCAGCGCGGAGTCCGGCGCCATCGGCTCCAGCCACTGCATGGCCACACGGGCCGCGCGCTGCTGCATGCTGACGACGACGGAGCCCGCGGCGTAAGTCTTCTTCATCTTCACCAGCACACACGGCGGAGGACCCTGCTTCTGCGTTTTATCCGGTCCGAAGCTCTCCGCCGAATGCCGCTGCCACATCGCCTCATGGCGCCCTTCAAAGGGATGCTCGCGCCACTCGGGAGTTTGGCAGCGGTAGCTCTCCACCTCGCCCGTCCACTCGCGCGCCAGCCGCTTGAGTGCGACTCCATGCAGCTCCAGGCGCTTGATGACCTCGGTCCATTCGGCGGGAATGATGTAGGCGGCGGGAATCCTCACCGAGAGCGTGGGATGAATCTTCGTCTGCCGCGGCACGGTGATGGTGATGGGATCATGCGAATACTGCACCCAGTCGGTGCCGCTGATGTCGCTGTGCTCTACCTGCCAGCGGTAACCTTCGAACTGGAAAGGCTCGGTCTCTCCCGTGGCCTGCCAGCGCAGAGGCTGCATGGCCGTGTGCTGCTTGCCGCGCGCAATGGTCTCGCGGTCCGCCTGCTGGTTGGCCGCAACCAGCTTGGCGGCATCGCGGTTCAACACCTCCAGCAGCGCACGCAGAATCTCGTAGTTGCCCGTCACCCTGGTGCGATAGTCCTTGAGCATGTGCATCTCCACCAGCATGCCGGGACGATTCTGCTCGCGGGCAAAGCCGGTGGAAAAACGCGGCGTGCCGGCGCCGGCAGAAATTCCCGTGTCGGGCGTCGCGCCAAGAAAGTCGAGATACGGAGCGATCTTGTGTCCCGTGGCCTTCACCCGGCGGAAGAGTTCCGGCTCCAGAGACTGACGCACCCAGGCCTCGGCCGGGCCGTCAATATCAATCGTGAAGGTGATGTCGTACTGGTAGTCGGCGCCGTCGGTCACGTGATCGTCCACGAAGAAGTCCGGCAGCCAGCGCCGCCACAGCCGCAGAAACGCCCGCGTCTCCGGCGCGTCAGCCTTCAGGTAGTCGCGGTTCAGGTTGAGCCCGGTGGCGTTGGTGCGCCAGCCCATCTTCTCCGGCCCGTTCTGGTTGATGCGGTTGTATGGGCCAAAGTTCTCGTGACCGTCGGCGTTGTAGATGGGCACGATTACCAGCACGGCCTTGTCAATCAGCTTCGCCTGCTTCTTGGTGATGAGAATGTCACGGAGCAACGCGAGCGAGGCGTCCTTGCCATCCATCTCACCGGCGTGAATCGCGTTCTGGATGAGCACCACCGGCCGGCCAGCGGCGTGAACGGCCGCAGGGGCGAAGACTCCATTGCGGCTGACCACTACGGCCACCAGCGGACGACCCTCGCCGGTTTTGCCAAAGCTCTCCAGGCGAACCTGGCGCGGCGCGGCCTTGGCCAGCCGTTCGATGTAGGCAAGGGTCTCCGCGTAGCGGGGAGTGGTGCGGTAGCAGCTCTTCTCCGCCGGAGTGCTCCACGGGTTCACGACAGGGCAAGACGCAGCGGCTTCCGCGCGTGGTGGCTGCTGCAACAGACTTGCGTTGGGAAGGTTGTCGGCGGCGGGACGCTGGGCATGTGCCGAAGCGGTCAACGCGGCCAAAAGTAAAAGCGGGAGACGCAAATTCCTCATGCGGCATTGTAGTACGGACCGGCGCAGAATGGCCCGTGAGGGATGCCCCACGGGCCACGTCGCAATGCCGTAAACGGCGGGACGGTTATGTGAAACGTTAGATGTGTTCCAGCAGCACCACGGCGTGCGCAATGGCGGCGTTGTCCGTGCCGGTGCCTTCGGGGGTTTTGGCCTTGATGCCAACACAGCTCTTGTCCACCCGGAGGAGCGCGGCCACCCGTGCGCGCAGCTTTTCGGCGTGCGGCACAATCTTCGGAGCCATCATGATCAGCGTGGTGTCGGCGTTCACCACGCGAAAGCCCGCCAGGGTGACCTGCCGCATCGCCTCCTCCAGAAAGATGACGGAGTTCGCGCCCTTCCACTGCGGATCGCTGGGCGGAAAGAAGCTGCCAATGTCGCCCGCGGCCACGGCACCCAGCAACGCGTCGGTGATGGCGTGCAGCAGCACGTCGCCGTCGCTGTGTCCGGCCAGGCCGTGCGTGTGTTCAATCTTCACGCCGCCAATCACCAGCGGCACGTCGGGCTTGAACTCATGCGAGTCATATCCCTGGCCGATGCGCATGCTCATGCCTTCTGCTCCGCCTTCTCCTGCGCCAGCTTCTCCTGCGCAAGGTAGAACTCCGCCAGCTCCAGATCCGCGGGCGTGGTGATCTTGATGTTGCGCGCGGTGCCCATCACCACGTGGACCTCTTCGCCGGCGCGCTCCAGCAGGCTTGCCTCGTCCGTACCCAGGAAGCCTTCAATGCGCGCCTGGTTGAAGACCGGCGAGAGCCGACCGTAGCGGAAGCCCTGCGGCGTCTGCGCCTGCACAATCTGCTCACGCGGAATGGTGGCCTCGACGACGGCGCCTTCGGCACGACGCTCCACGCGCTTGATGGTGTCAATGGCCGGCACGCCGGCGATGGCCGCTCCGTAACGCTGCGCCGAAGCGATGACCCCGGCGATGGTCTCGGCCGAGACGAATGGCCGCACCGCGTCGTGGATGAGCACCAGGTCGTCGGCATGGGCGGGCAGAGCGTCCAGGGCGTTGCCCACCGACTCCTGGCGATGCTCTCCGCCTTCGATCAGGTACACGGGCTTTGTGATGTTGGCCGCGTCGAGCGTCGGGCGGAAGCCATCAATCTCGGCCTTGCGCATGGCAATCCAGATGGAGTCCACCTGCGCGACGGCGGCAAAGCGGCGCAGGGTGTGGATGAGGATGGGAACACCTGCAAGCTCCAAGAACTGCTTGGAGCGCGTGGGCGCCTGGCCTGCGTGAGCAACGGCCATGCGTGTACCAAGTCCAGCGGCGGGGATGATGACGAATACTTTCATAAGCGGGTTGCCAGTATATCCACGGTTGTGGGGAGACTTCAAATCCCCGGCATCCTGTCATTGCCAAAAAGCAAAAGGCGCGAACCCATTTCGGATTCGCGCCTGATGCTATTTGCGAGCTTGCAGCTAGTTCTGGTGGCCTTCGCTCTCCGCGGCCGGCGCTGGAGCCGCACCTTGGTTATGCTGCTCCGGTGACGCGGGCTGGGGATTGCTCTTGCGCATGTCCGGCGGCCGGGTCTCGGGCTTGGCCATGCCGGTCTGCCCGCGCTCGTCGAACTTGCCGAAGATCATCTTGCCGGCCGTGGTTTGCAGCACGCTGGTCACGCTGATCTCAATGGTCTTGCCGATCATCTTGCGCGCGTTGTCTACCACCACCATGGTTCCGTCATCCAGGTAGGCGACGCCCTGGTTGTACTCCTTGCCTTCCTTCAGGATGAAGACCTTCATGATCTCGCCGGGAAGGACGATGGGCTTCAGGGCATTGGCCAGCTCGTTGATGTTCAGCACGTCCACGCCGTGCAGCTGCGCCACCTTGTTCAGGTTGAAGTCGTTGGTGACGATCTTACCCTCGTAAAGCTTGGCCAGTTCGATGAGCTTCATATCCACTTCACGCACGGCCGGGAAGTCGTCTTCCACGATCGTTACTTGGATGTTGGTGAGCTTTTGAATGCGCTGTAGGATGTCCAGACCGCGGCGTCCGCGGTTGCGCTTGAGCGAGTCGGCGGAGTCGGCCACCAGTTGCAGCTCACGCAGCACAAAGGCCGGAATGGTCAGCACGCCGTCCAGGAAGCCGGTCTCGGCGATGTCGGCGATGCGGCCGTCAATGATGACCGAGGTGTCCAGAATCTTGTAGCTGCGGCGGCTCTGCTTCTCGCCGCCGAAGATGCCGCCGAGGGCAGCCAGGTTCAGCAGATCGCCCTTGGCCGCGCCCACAATCAGCCCGACGTAGGCCATGACGGCCATCACCATGAGCTGTAAGAAGCTCTGCAGGTTGCCCGCAGGAACGGCATTGCGGATGACTACGCTGAACAGGTAGGCGCCGATGATGCCCAGCACGCTGCCCAGTGCCGCGCCAATCAGACGCTTCAGGCTTACCTTCCGCAGGCGCAGCTCAAACAGCACGACCGCGCCGCCCAGCAGCAGGCCGCCCACTGCATCCGCAATGCGGCCCAGGCCGAAGGGCTGAAGAAGGTAACATGCCGCCACAACCAAAAGTACGAAGAGACCACGAATGATGACCAGATCCAAGAGGACCTCCCTGAAGGCCCTGTATCAACCGGCAACCAGGCGAGCCGCACCTTTTCGGCGCCGCTCCACCCGACCTTGCCCAGCCGGATACTTGCCAGTGCGCGAACGAATCGTTCCGTTACAGCCGCGGATTCGCACCCTACTCTCCGCAACTCGCGGTGCCCAATGCACCAGAAGAAAATTACTTCGCAGTATATACCAGCGCGACAAGCGTTTGCTTGCGCCGCACTTGCGCCATCAGGCGCTTCGGTAACAGCCTTCCCGCTGGATGGCAATCACCAGGAAGCCGCCTCTGCAACAGTACCTCACTGGTAATGGGCGTCAAGCGCTTTCTGATTGTCTTTCAACACGATACAAGGCAACTTGAAGGTGCACCCCCGGCGCACGATGACAGGAAGAACACGACCGGGGCCGCAGGCTTTTTGTACGACTTTAGCCGCCCCGCAAGGGGAAATAGATGAGCGGCTAAGCGCCCTTCGGCAACCACCGGGGGCGCTAAAACCGGCGCCACACTTCTCGGGGGAGAATTAAGCGCCGGTTTTTCTTGCGCCAAAAACAGGAAAAACCATTAGGAAGAGTGAGCGCAGGGGAAGCCCGCGCCGCAGAATTTGTTTTCTTGTCTGCCAGTTATTTGAATTGCCGAAGGTCTGAGTTGCCGCTACTTCAGTTGCAGGCCGCGGAACTCCAGCTCCGGCTGCGCCTGGTTCCACTCGCTGGAGATGTGCTCCATGGTGAGCCGCAGGGTGCGTGTTTGCCCCGGCCCCAGTGGCGCCGCTGCCAGCTCGGCCGACTCATCGTCGCCGCCGAGAGAATGCTTCACCAGCACGCGCAGCGGAACGGTCTCGGTCTGTACGGCCTGGCCAAGAGTGTCGCGGAAGATAGCCTTCACCAGGCCGCCGGTGACGGAGCGCTGTCCGTTGTTGCGAACCGTCAAGTCAATGTAGGTGACGGTGGCGCCCACGAAGTTATCCGCCTGGCTGAGCTTCGCCTGCTCCACGACAAGATTCGCCGCGTAAGGATCGGGCCCCGTAGCGGTCTGCGGTTTGCTGCGTCCAAAGATGGCGATGGCCGCCACGACCACCACCACCAGCGCAAAGCCCACGAGGAGCGGAGTCCAGTTCCTCTGCTCTTTCACCGGCCCATGCGAGGCAAACAACTCCGGCCGGCCAGTAGCGTCATTCGAATGGACATCGTTGGGCGCGGCGTTCGGCGAATTGGTGGTCGGCTCGGTCATGTCAGCCTTATTTTAGCAGCGGGAGCGGGCTCCGCGATGTGGTGCATAATGAATGCTTCGTAGAATCCCCATCCGGACCTTCGCCATGCCCAGGCTGCGAATTGTGCTTCTCCTGCTGCTTGCCTCTCTATGGATCTCTTCCGCCACGGCGTTGGCGCAATGGCGGGATTATGTCCCCGAGGCCATTACGCGCACGCACTTGTCCATCCACACACATGCCGGGCGAGGCGACCTTGTCGTCTTTGCCGAGCCGGATTCGGAACGCTCGCAACCAGCGGTGCGGCGCCTCATCGTGGTCATTCCGGGCTCCAGCCGCAATTCTGAGGGCCTTATGCGTACCCTGCAGAAGGTGCGCTATCTGGTCCAGGTCTCCCCACGGGAGACGGTGATTGTCTCGCCTCAGTTTCTCAACGAGGCCGATGAGCACGCGGAAGAATTACGGTATGAGTTTCTGCGCTGGCACGGATTGGAATGGGAGTACGGCAACGCCGCTTATCATCCGGCCAATATCCTGTCCTATGAAGTAATGGACGCGGTGCTGGAGCAATTCACCGGCGCCCATATCTTCCCTAATCTCCGAGAGGTCGTCTTTGTGGCTAGCGGCGGAGGAGGCGTTCTGCTGACACGTTACGCCGCTGTCGGACATCAGCTCGAAAAACTCGAGAAAGAACACATCAAACTGCGCTTCGTACTCATCCACAACTCCTCTTTTCTGTACTTTGACGCCGAACGTCCCCGTCAGGAGGGGTGAAGGAGTGCCCAACCAGCAACTTCTGGCCCTATGGACTACTCCGCGCTCCGGGCTACACAGGCATCACGGACATCGAGAAAGATGCGGGGCGCGTCGAAGAGACTTTCCTTTCCCGCAAGGTGATTTACGTCTTCCCGGTCACCGAGAATGATCCCAACGCTTCGGATATGGACCGGGGCTGCAACGCCGAAGCGCAGGGTGCAGGACGTCTGGATCGCGCCATCAACTACTTCCAGTACCTGCACCGGACGCACAGAAAGAGCTTTGCAACCCAGTTGGTGATTTCTCCGGCGAAGTCCATGAACGGCGGGACGGGATTTTTCTCTGAATGCGCGATCGAGTCCGTCTTTGATACTTTGTCGGGATGCATGCCACTCGATCCCGATCACCTGGCACCCGTTGCGACACCAAGCCAATAGACGGTGACGGAAGAGCTGTGGCTTGCACGCGTCAATGAAAACGGGAGGCCGAGGCCTCCCGTTTTGTTTGCCGAAAAACATTTACTCGCCGGCGATGGTCATGCCCTCGATGTGCAGTGTAGGGCAGGCGACACTGCTGCGCCATACCAGGTCGCTGCCCACCTCGGCGATGTTGGCGAACATCTCGCCCAGGTTGCCGGCCACCGTAATCTCTTCCACCGGGTAGGCGAGCTCGCCGTTTTCAATCCACATGCCGCTGGCGCCGCGGGAGAAATCTCCTGTCACCAGGTTGACGCCGAAGCCGAGGAACTCCGTCACCAGCAGCCCCTGCTTGATGCCCTTGATGATCTCTTCCTGCGACTTCGTTCCCGGCTCTAGATAAAAGTTTCCGTTGCCGATGCCCGGCGTTCCGGCCAGTCCGCGCGCGGCGTTGCCCGTGGTCTTCATTCCCAGCTTCTTCGCCGTGTAAGTGTTCAGCAAATAGCTCTTCAACTCTCCGTTTTCTACGACCGTGGTGCGCCGCGTGGGCACGCCTTCGCCATCAAAGGGACGCGTGCCGAAGCCGCCGCGACGAGTGCCATCGTCAACGATGGTCACGTTCTTGCCGAAGATCGGCTGCCCCAGCTTACCGGCCAAGAACGATGCGTGGCGATAGATGGAGTCGCCATTCACGGCGTCGAAGATGTGATCGAGCAACGCACCGGAGGTCTGGCGGTCGAAGACAATTGGCGCCTTCTGCGTCTTGACCCGGCGCGCGCCCAGCCGTCGCAAGGTGCGCTCGGCGGCGATGCGTCCCACTTCTTCTGGCGAATCCAGCTTGCCCAAGGTGCGCGCCACCGAGTACCAATAGTCGCGCTGCATGTTGCCCGCCTCGTCGGTGGCAATGGGAGCCACGCTGATGGAGCAATACGACGAGCGGTATTCACCGACAAAGCCCAGAGAGTTGGCCAGCACTTTGTGTCCAATGCTGGCGTCAAAGCTGGAGCCGTCGCTGTTGGTCAGCCGCGGATCGAAGTCGAGCGCAGCCTTTTCCGCGCGACGCGCCATCTCAATGCGCTCTTCGTTCGGAAGCGAGTACACATCTTCGTAATACAAGTCGAGTTCTTCCGTGCGCTGGCCCAGCTCGTCAGCCGCGGGCAACCCGCCCAGGGGATCTTCACTGGTGATCTTCGCCAGTTCAATGGCGCCGCGCACCAGGTGCTCCACGCCCTCCGGCGACAGGTCGCTGGTGCTGGTGTT
>Ga0181519_10005038_pt1 | contig 10622 bp, 9 predicted proteins | sample PEATcosm2014_Bin_26_FD_121102 | JGI IMG/M metagenome (GOLD analysis project Ga0181519, IMG submission 121102) | Peatland microbial communities from MTU Mesocosm Facility, Houghton, MI, USA - PEATcosm2014_Bin02_10_metaG | ecosystem: Environmental > Terrestrial > Soil > Wetlands > Peat | place... | reverse complement strand
GGTATGCGGAGGATGGTGCCAAGCGTGGCGGCCAGCAGGTTCTCCTTGTAGCGGTGCGAGTGCAACACTTGGACGCCCTGCTCGCGCAGAAACTTCGCCGCCTGGCGCACGATGGCCGCATAGCTCTGCTTGGACTCTGGAATGACCTCTACCACGGCACCGGCGCAGCGCAGCTCTTCCGCCAGGCGACCTTCATTCAGCAGAATCGCCGACACGCGCAATTCGCGCAGCCGACACAGCCCGCGCAGCAAGGCGGCCACCTGCGCCTCAGCTCCCGCCCAGGTGTCACCGGAAACTAGATGACAGACAGACAGTGCGCCGCTGTGCCCCACAGGCATCACGGCACCCCTCTCCCGCTCGTCGCTGATGAGTGCCATCGTCACAACAACTTCCGTTCCATCGCAACCTTCGCATTGGTCGGCGTCTGCGAATCAATGCGGTTGGTGCTGTTGGCTGGGCGAGTTCCACCAACTTCCCTGTTCAGGACCAAGCCAATGTTGGCCACATCGCGCTCGGTCACCAGGGAATGGGTTGGCAGGGTGAACAGTCTTGCTGCAAGCCACTCGGCATTTGGGCAGCAGCTCGCCGGGAGTGCCAAATATCTGTTGATGCCGGGAATCTCGCTGATGGCCGTGGGATAGAAAATACTGGCACCGATCCCGACCCTGCGCAGCGCGCTAATCGTGCGTGTGCGCTGCCAAGGACTTGCGGCGATCACCGGCAGACGTGGATAACAGGGCTGCTCGTCCGCGTCCGGAGACGGGAACGAGAAGTCTCCCCCCGCAGCCACAGCGGCCCGGATCTTCGCGACCGTTTCATTCCGCTGTGCAACGCCGTCGGTGGCAATGCAAATGGACTCCTCGAGGATCACTTGAGCCAGCCGTGACAATTGCCTGTTCTCAAAAGACGGATCGAATTCTGTAGCGCCAATCTTCAGGAACGGAAGCGACTCGACGGCGCGATATCTTGAAGGATGGAAGAACAGATAGTAGGCAACGAGCTTTAGCAGTTCGCTGGCATCACGTCCCGCAGAGGCCGCCGCGAACTTCCTGGTGACGCAATGAATGGCGTCGCGAATCTCGTCCGACTGGGTGACGATCAACCCGCCAGAAATGCCATACAGTGGCTTGCCGCGGCCAATGCTGAAGAAGCCAACATCGCCCAGCGTCCCGGCGTGCTTCCCGTTTTGCGTGGAACCGAACGCCTGTGCCGCATCCTCCACGAAATTGGCGCCGCACTGATGCGCCATCGCGCGCAGCCTGTCAGTGTTGCCGATAAACCCGAAGAGCTCTGTGTGGACGATGGCAAGCGCCTGCCCATCACAGTATTTCGCAAGCTGCTCCGCATCCATTTCCAGCGTCCTGGGATTGACGTCAACGAGCCGTATGCGAAGCTGCGCCTGTGCCACCGCGGCGGCCACTGAGAAGCACGTGTACCCCGGAATGATGACCGTAGTGCGTTCCGGGCAAAGCCGATGTAGCGCACTCAGTATCGCCAGCAGCGCGCTCCGTCCGGAGCCCGTACCCAAAACGTGGCCGTACTCGGCGGGCAGCGAGGGAGTGAGACCGGGTGTTCCCCTGGCAAGCACCAGCTCCGTCGCCGCCCGCAGCACTTGACGGTGGTTGAGCTTCGTTCCTGCCGGTGGCACTAATCGGATCATTTCCACATCCCTCTAAGTTCTCGTTCTAACCGGTAACCAACATCATGGAATCGAAGGCGCGATTCTCGGCCCCAGTGCATTCGCGGCCGCCAACGGCAGCTTCTTCCACACTTTTACCGCCATGGAAAATTTCGGGTTGTCGGGCCGCAGATGTGGCACCTGTGCGCCATTCGAGAGCCAGTAGTACCAGTGCAGCTTTATTTCCTCTGGATTCCAGTGCCTCTTAAACTCCCACGTACCGCCGCCATGGGTGCAGCGCCCCAGGTCAACACGTTTGAAACCCTGCTGGTGTGCCCACTCAAAGACGCTCCAATACATCAGAATGGCCGTGTTCTTCTTGCGCGATTTCTGCAAGGCCGCCGAACAAGGCAACTCCACGCAATCCCGATACGACGTGGTCATGCCGGCGGCCACCGTCTCATCGCCATCCTGCAGGATCACGAACCGGACGCTCTCCGCCGCACAGCGACTGAGATTTTCGAACCACTTCTTCGGCAGAATCGGAGTTCCAAGATCGCGCATGTTTTCGGAAAACACCTTATAGAACTCGTCCACTGCCGAGCCGTCCAACCAGCTCACAGTGATCTGCTTGTTGCGGGCTGCACGAATCTTGTTGCGCATGCCGGAGCTGAGACCATTCCACATCACATCCATACTTGCCGGCAGGGCCACTTCCATGGTCACCTTCGGAGTGGCTTCCACCCAGTTGTTCGGATTGGAATCCCGATGGCGCAACTCAACGTGGCGCACTTTAAGCTTCTGGGCCAGAACGGCCGCTTCCTGCAGAAGAGCCTCGGCAGCCTGCGGTTCGCTGGCTAGCACGCCGCCATAATTCAGGTACGGCATGGACACGAGCGCGTCGTTGAACAGCCTGCTCTGTATGTGGATCAATGGCAGCACGCCGCGGAATTCGTCACCCTCCATGGCCGTAAGGTAATACGCCTTATGCGGGAAGCTCTCCTCGATAGCATCACGCCACATCCAGCGATGGTAGTTGCTCGCCCCTGGCTCTCCCTCGACGTATCGGTCCCACGCCACGCGATCACTGCAGATCTCGACCCTCACTCCACACCCCCTGTTGCCTATGAACCCGGCTTACCTGCGGCTCGGCTCCCATGTCACGTAATACTCACCGCTAATGAACTTGACCCATGCCAGAGCTGTAGCAGCTATGCTCATCACAAAGAACCTGGCGACCTTGAGTGGCAAGGCATTCCGCCGCGACGGTATGAGCCATGCAGCGGCGCCGGCGGCGTAAAACACGCACTGCGCGATACAGCTGGCCTGATAGACCCACCCAGCGCTCCATAAGAAAACACTGCTGACCAGCGCAGTGAGAAATGCGAGCGGCAGCAGCCAGCGGCATAGTTTGTGGCTGAACAACTCCCACGAACGCAGACCGTAACGAAAGGGATTCAGCAGGCCACGATACTCAGATAGAACGTCAATGCCGTGCACGATCGTGCGCACCTTGCGTAGGAATTCGTCTGACACCTTGACTGTCTTCAAATAGCCGCGCACCCGGATATCAACAATCACGTCATACCCGGCTTGAATGCTGTTCAGCGGGACGAAGAAGTCACTGCTCATACGCTCCGGCCAGGGGAGGCACACCGCACGGCGGGCGGCAAACAGAGAGCCGCTGGAGGCGATCATGGAACCGACCGCGCACTCCAACCGCCGTACCCTGGCATCAAAATCCACATACATCGGCTCTGCGTTGAAGCCAGCGCCATCGGTTGCGTCCTCGCTGCTCACACATCCAACTCGCGGGTCGGCAAAGTTCTCTGCCAGCAGACGCAACGCATTCGAATCCATCATCACGGCGGCATCGGTGAACACCACCATCTCCCCCGAGGTTGCTCCCAGGGCCAGCGCCAGGCATCCATTCTTACCCTGGCGCGGGGCGCGGATGAGCTTCACGCTCCGCGCCTCGTAGCGTTCCACAATGGCCTCGGTCTCCGGAGACGCGCCATCGCACACCACAACAATTTCCATTTTCTCGCGTGGATAGTCCTGCTCCAGACAGTTGCGCAGCTTCGCCTCGATGAGCTTTTCTCCTCCACGCACCACAATCAATATCGAAACAGTCGGCTCCATGGGCGCTCGGTCCACAACCTTCCGGCGCACCAACGACAGCAGCCACAGGCAGCCCGCATAGCCAACCATGGAATAGACGATGAACGTCACCGAGATCCAGAATGTCCACAGCATTTCCGGTCTCATCTCGACACCCCACGCAGGGTGCGCCGCATCCTCTTGTATCCGTCCAGTGGAATTCGTGCCGTCCGCAGGGCGAACAGGCTTACGTCTCCCGCCTCATCGCGGGCATGCAGGTTGAGTCCAGGAGCGGTCAGCATGTAGTGCCCATGAATGAGTCCCGCCAGGATCGCCTCACGAGTAAGCTTTTGTACATCCATCTGCACCCCGAGGGGGTAAAAGCCTCCCGCTCGATGCAGGTCTACTCCGGCGCACGCAAGCAGCCGGTGGTTCACCGACCGTGATGTTCGGAGAAACTCCAGGGACCTCGGCTCAGGAATGAACTTGCCGTCATACGCCACGTTCCATACCTCTACTGCGTTCACGTTGCGGATCAGTTCGGTATCGCACTGCCAGCGGAATCGCCCGGGATGCGCCAACACGGCGAAGCCTCCAGCCGACTGAATCTCATGCGCCACACGAACAGGTTCGCGGAAGTGGAGCACCTGATCGCAACCCACGCCAACGATATGCACCAGGCCCGGGCAGGAATATTCGAGTCCCGGAATGACCAGAAACTCCGCGGTGGAGAGCGCTGCTGCCTGGCGGCGCATCTCCTCAACTTTGGCCGCGTCCAGGTCCTCGGCGTGCTCCGCCAGAAAGACAAAGTGGAACCCGCGGCGGCGGAAGAGATCAACGGCGCTCTCCATTGAGAGCTTCCCGTCATGCGAGAGGTCGGTATGCACGTGCAGTGCGCCTTTGATCACCATCACGTGCGCCCCCCTGCATACGCTGCTGCACTCAACTCTTCCGCAGCGGCCGCTCCCGCCACGCACTCCGTATAGAGCGACTCATAGCCTTCAATCATGGTGCGGACGGAGTAGTTTCTGGAGCACTCTCTGTGTCCCGCGCCGGCCAACTGAGCCCTCAACTGCGGAACGTGCAGCAGTTTCATCACAGCTTCGGCAATTGCCTTGTCATCTCCCACCGGAACCAGCAAGCCGGTCTTGCCATCGACAACTGTCTCTTCTGCGCCACCGCAGCGCGTGGCCACCACGGCACGACTTGCGGCCATCGCCTCCAGCACAACCAGCGGAAATCCTTCGCTTGTGGAAGGCAGGACGAAGACGTCAAGATCGGCAAGTACGTGCGGCACGTCCGAGCGGAAGCCGAGGAAGTGAACCTTTTCCTGCAAACCAAGCTCATTGACCAGTAAGCGCAATGGCGGCGTAAGCGTGGGATGGAGATCGCCGCTGATGACAAAGTGCGCTAATGGCTGCTTGTCGGCAATGCGCCTGGCCGCGCGAATAAAGTGCTCCTGCCCCTTCGGGCCGCGTACATTGCCCACCATTCCCACCAGCATCGCCTCGGCTGGCAATTTCATCTCCAGCCGCAGCGTTCCGCGCACAGCCGAGCGAAATCGCTCTATGGCAATGCCGTTGTAAATGCGGTGCAACTGCCGCTCGGCAAATCCGATTTTGCTCAGCATTTCACGTACAAAGTCGCACACCACAACCACCCGCGCCGCCGTGCTCTTCACCGTGCGCAGCTTCAGCCAGCCGCGCAGCCGGTTTGCATCGCGCAATTCCACGGGCCCGTGGTAGGTGACCACCACCGGACAACCGGTCATACGTCCCGCAAGGCAGGAGTAGAAGTTCTGGTCGGGCAGGTGTGAGTGCACAAGGTCAATCTCTCGCTCCCGGATAATGCTCGCCAGTGCGCGAGGCAGCTTCAGATCCCACCAATGTTTCCATTCCACGCAAATGACTTCAACGCCGGCCTCAAGCAATCGCTCTTCCAGCCAGCCCTTGCCGTTCAGCACCACCAGCGATTGGAAGCGGTCGCGGTTCAGCCCCTTCACCAAGGAGAGCAACACATTCTCCGCCCCGCCGGGGCCGCTGGTTTCAATCGTGTGAAGTATGTGGAGTTTCCTCATACGCTCCCCACTTGCGGGCGATCCGCCGACATCGTGTGTGCCGCCAGTCGCACATTCGCCGCAAAGTAGCCGCACAGCTCCCGCCAGCCCGGCGCGGGATCCTGAAGCGACATCACGTCGTAGTGCAGCTTCGGCGCCAGAAAGCGCATGAACTCCACACAAGCCTGCAGTTTGCAGACTCCGCCTTGATAGAGCATCTCCTGCCTCGGAGTTGCCCGCAGCCGACTGATGAGACTATCCAGGTCGCCCAACAGCCAGCGGCATTGAATCCCCGTGCGATAGCTGGTAAGCGGCGCAACGCTCTCCCCGCTCGCGAGCAGCATATGTGCCGCGGGAAAATCCACTCCTGCATCAATCGCCAATTGCAGTGAGCCCCAGTAGCGCCCGTTGACTTCCATCAATTTCGTCTCGCCGGTACGCTCGTCCAGCTTGCACTCCACCATGGCCGGCCCCTGCCATTGCATGCGCCGCAGCAGCGTGGCTGCCTGGCACATCAACGCCGGGTCCAGCGGAATGCTCTCGCACAACACGCTCACTCCACCCCAGGGAGGTTTCTCCCGCAGGCGGCGATGACAGAAGGCCGCCTGGATTTCACCCTCCCACATCAGCAGAAACACGCCACGCCCCTCGCCCACCACTCGCTCCTGCACCAGTGGAAACGGAATCGGACAGCTTTCGTACAACTCCACCACTTCGGCCGGAGTCCACGCGTACTTGACGGCACCGGTGCGCCATTGACCGTTGCAGAATTCGCGCGAACGCCGTGGCTTGATCACTACCGGGTAGCCCACCTCCTCGGCAAATCGCACCAGTTCCTCGCGGCTACAGTTGGAGATGGTTCGTGGCACCGCCATGCCGGCCTGCCGTGCTTCTTCCAGCATGGCGGACTTGTCCTGCACTCTGCTCAGGGCTTCGGCCGTGCTTATCATCACCGTAATCTTCGGCTCCAGCAGGTCCTTCAACGGAGCCACCAACTGAGCGGTCACATCACTGGTTGGCAGCACGTGCGTGTAGCCCATTCGCGGTAATTCTGTGGTCAGGAAGTGTTGAAAGGCCTCCGGCTCTCTTACCGGGGAGGGATACAGTACACTCTCCCGGCAGTAGCGCGAGGCGCCGGCCATCGAGTGCGTTTCGTCATCCCCAACGCCAACCCATACGCCGGCCCTGCCCAGCGAACGTACCACCGCCAGGGTCGAGCGCAAGTTGCCGTCGGTGATGAAGGCTCGGTCCACCGCTCTACCTCCACCCGGTCAGGCGCAGATGCAGCATCGCCGGAGAAAAACCGCCCCATGGATTCGTGATGTTGCCTTCCTGCAGCAGCAGGCGTGGCACCTGCATCTGGTCGCCGCCTTCGCGGAAGATGCCACGGCAAACCGTGAATGCCCACTCGTAGCCGGCCTGCTTCGCCCAGTGCCGCACGTGCTCGTTGTGGTTTCCATTTGGATAGGCCAGCGCGCGCACTTCCCGCCCGGTGCGGCGGCATAATTCGCTGCGGCTCTCCGTCAACTCCCGCCGAGCCGTTGTCTCATCTTCTGTATCCAGTAGCACGTGATGCACCGTATGGCTCTCCGCCTCGAGCACCGGCCGTGCCGCGGCCAAATCGTCCCAGCTCATGAAGCGGTCTACCGGCTCCGCTTCCTGGGCTGGATACTGCGTGGCCAACGCGCGTACAACCTCTTCTCTTTTCGCATTGGGCAGTTGCTTGAGAGCCGCAATCGCTGCCGCTAGCAGCATTCCATCTTCAGCGGAAACTCCAGCTGCTGCGACACGCACCGCATGGCGGGCGGCCTCACTCTGATTCCAAACGCAGGTCAGGCGCTCCACCCAGAAAGGCTCTGCACTGCCGAGCAATCCTGTTGGGACAAATACAACTGCGTGGAGGCCTGACCTGCGCAGCGCGGGAGTGGCGTTAGCAAATGTGTCCTGCCAGGCATCGTCAAATGTCAGCAGGCACTTCGGCTTTCCGCCTAGGGGGAAACTCCCGCGCATTACCTCTTCGAAGTTCACCACTTCGAAACTTTTCTTCAGCGACTCCAGCAGGCGGACAAAGGTGGGCAGCAACACCACCATCGCCTCCTCACTGCTGCTCGCGGCCCGCTCTTCCGGGGTCAGCACACGGTGCAGCCCGATGACGGTCAACTCCCGCCGGCACAACACGCCATGGCGCAGCCAGCGGCGCAATGCTAGCGCTCCGCTGTAATACAGCGTCGCCGCCACCGCGAAATGCGCCAGGTGCCTCAGCCGCCCGCCCATCTTCATCTATCTCCCCTTGCCCAGCACAACCGTGCGAACGGTCTCAAACAGGATTGCCAGGTCGAGAGCCGTGGATGCGTTCTTCACGTAGAACAGGTCGTACTCCAACTTGTTCTTTGCATCCTCCACCGTGGCGCCATAGGGATAGGAAACCTGCGCCCAACCGGTCACTCCCGGCGGAACCGCATGCCGCAGATCGTAGTAGGGAATCTTGCCCGCCAGCAGTTGCACAAAGAACGGACGCTCGGGCCGCGGTCCCACCAGGTTCATCTCTCCGCGCAGAATGTTGATGAACTGTGGCAGCTCGTCAATGCGCAGCCGGCGAATGATGCGTCCGACTCGCGTCGTGCGGGGATCGTCCTCGCCCGCCCACTGCGCGCCATTCGCTTCGGCGTCCACGCGCATGGAGCGGAACTTATGGATGCGGAAGGGCCGTCCGTCTTTCCCCACGCGCTCCTGGCTGTAAAGAACTGGCCCTTTCGACTCCATGCGGATGATCAGGGCTGTCAACAGCATGAGCGGAGAGGTCAGCACCAGGCCGGCCAGTGCCACCACCGCGCTGGTCAACCGGGTGATGGCACGCGAGAATTGCGACTGCATACTGAAACCATGCGAGTAAATCAGCGTGCTTGGCGAAATGGTTTCCACCGGGATGCGTCCCGTGAGCTTCTCAAACAGCGTCGCGGCCTCCTCCACCTTTATGCCCTGTGCCCGCGCACGCAGCAGTGCTTCCAGCGGCAGGCCCGAGCGGCTCAGGTCCAGCGCAATCACAATGCGCCGTGGTGCCTGCTCACGGATGATTTTTTCCAGGTCCTGGAGCGTGCCCAGCCGTGGCGAGTTGGGAATCGGATCCTCCGAATCCGCTTCGGAGACCGCTCCCAGCAGGTGCAGCCGCAGGTCGGTCCGCAGGCGTATCTCGCGGGCCAGTGAGATGGCCATGCTGCCGCTGCCCACCAGCAGAATCCTCTCCCCGGCGGTCATCCAGCGATTGGCCCACTCCAGGCTCATGCGCCCCAGCAGGATGATCAGCGCCATGCACAGCGTCGTTACTTCCATCACGCCGATTCCAAGCCGCACCGGCGGGAACAGGGCCACCAACACGGCAATGGCCACACATGCCCCACCCACGGCGCTCATCAGCCGCCCAAGCAGTGCCCACTTGCTTTTCAGCGGGCGCAGGTCGTACAGATCGAAGTAGTAAAAGGAAATCTGAAAGATGGCCGAGATCGCCCATCCATGCAGCAGCAGCTCACTGCTCTGCGTGAATGCCTGTCCGTGAATCCGCGCCGTCACCATGGCCGCCAGGACGATACCCAGCGTAATCAGCGTGTTCTCCACCACCAGCAGAACAAACACGCGGCCCGGCACGTAACGGTTCATCACGTTCAACATGGCTTATTCCTTGCCGTCTGCTTCATGCTCGTAGTAGTACCAACCGCTGGAACTGACGCGAGCACCCACCAACACGGCTCCCAGAATCCTTGGGCGGATAAGCTCGATTGCCTCCTGGATGACATTGTCCGGTGTATGACCGGCGCGCACGCAGAACAGGGCACCGTCAACGAGGTTTGCCAGGATGCGTGCGTCTGCCACCGGAAACAGCGGCGGAGCATCGTAAATCACAATGTCGAACGACTTGCTCAACTCCTCCACCAACCCCACCATGGTCTCCGAGTGCAGCACCTCCGCCGAGCTTTCATCCGTGCTGCCGGACGGAATCAGGTAAAGACTGTCCGTCAGTTGCAGCAACACATCGCCCAATGGCGTTGGTGTGCGCAGGTAGTCATCCAACCCCTTCTCGAACGAAACTCCCAGCGCATCGGCAACGCCCGCCTTTCGCATGTCTGCGTCCACCAGGCACACCCGGACTCCGCGCACCTGGCTGAGCACCAGCGCAAGGTTGATCGAGGTGGTTGTCTTTGACTCTGCGGCCAGCGCGCTGGTGATCATCAACGAATGGACGTCCTGAGTGCTTGCCATCTCCAGCACCCGTGAACGCAGCACCCGGAACTGCTCGAGTGCATTCCACCGTTCCTTGGTCATCTTCGGGGTGCGCTGGCAGTAAAGCCGCTCGGACTTCACCGGAAACGGCACTCGACGCGAAGAACCCACGGCTGCGGTCGAGGTCCGCGATTCCAGCGAAAATTCCGTGGCGGGTGTTTGCGCAGAATCCTTTACAAGTACCGCGGCGCTGGATGGCGCCAACGGCCGCTCTTCCACCAGCACCACCGGATCCTGCTCCGGTGTTGCCACACCCGTCTCTTTCTGAATCGCCTTATAGAGATAGTCCAACTGACCCTCCTCCGTTCACTGCAACCTCGTTATGCCGTCTTACCCATCATGGAGCGGGTGAACTCCCGCAGTGCCGGGGGTATTTCATAGGTGGTAAAGCTCTTCACCAGCCGCTTCCATTCCTCGTCCCTGCGCGCCATGTCCTGTGGTCCGCCGGTGCCGACCCGCACAGACAGTTCCGGCACGGGCAGTTCAAAGTGCCGCGCCATGCTGCACACATGTTCAGCGCTCACGGTGGCCTGCCCTGAGGAGTACGCGGCAATCAGGCTGTTGTCGGCCAGC
>Ga0181519_10005037_pt1 | contig 10624 bp, 9 predicted proteins | sample PEATcosm2014_Bin_26_FD_121102 | JGI IMG/M metagenome (GOLD analysis project Ga0181519, IMG submission 121102) | Peatland microbial communities from MTU Mesocosm Facility, Houghton, MI, USA - PEATcosm2014_Bin02_10_metaG | ecosystem: Environmental > Terrestrial > Soil > Wetlands > Peat | place... | reverse complement strand
CGAGGCTGAACTCAGACTTGCAGACCAGCCGGCGAAGAGTCCGGGCATTTGCACCCAGCTAGGCTGCGGCAGGGCAGGCGCGGTCAGGTTTGAAAAATACGGATGGCTTTGTCAGACGCACACCTACGAGGGGGCGCTGAGAGCAACTGTTCCAGCGTCAGAGGGGGCGGGGAAGTGAGCAAGTGCGACACATGCGGCACGGAGCTAATTAACCGTTGCTTGCAGTGCGGAGCGCCAGTCTGCTGCCCGAAGTGCTGCAACGAGGCAACGGCAGAGCACTATCGGCTAGTCGAGATTGAGCGCCTCGCCGCCTCGTGGGACGCGAATCCCTGGGTGTGGGTCGTGTCGTTTCGTCGCTTACCGTGATCGAACTCACCGGCCGAAAGTACGCCGAGCAATGGTGCTCCGCCGATATCGGCATCATGAATTTCCGCGCGATGGATCGCGGAACTCAACGCATCTTGTGGCTGATGCTCGAAGGCGACAAGCCAGACGCCGAGATCATGCTCACCCTCGTCGCGGCGCGCTCTCCGGGCGCCGCTTTCGCCTCTCGTTCACAGAACTTGTCAAGGGAGTTAAGTATGTAAGTCCCATATCAAACAGCGCCGATTGACGCCCTCAATCGGCTCGCCAAAAATGGAGCCCAGTCCGATAACAGTTCTGGCGCAAAGAATCCCGAGTGGCTTTCGTCGGCTGGCATTCCTGGCGTCTCCGCTGTGTTGATATTTCTGATCAAAGTATCGCTCCCCAAATAACCCCGATGTCCGCAATCTCCCCATTCCGGATCGGTGATGTGGAGCGCCGCGCCGATCTCCGCGATCTCCGTGATCGTGTCGCCGGGCGTGTAGTACACATCGATGAATGACACACCGACCGAACGCGCGATCCGCGGCGTCAGCGCTCCATTGATGAACACCGCGCCGAGCACCGGAGCGCCGCGCTGCATGAGTTCGTAAGCGATCGCGCAGCCGTTCGAATGCCCGATCAGGATGTCGCCCGACTCGATGAACGGCAACAGCGACCCGACGACTGCCGGATTCACCCTGAGCGTATCGATCGGCTCGATGTACCCATAATCCGGGTATGTCGTTTCAAAGCCGACCGCATCGAGGTACGGAGCTAGCAGCGCTACCGTCACCTGGCCCGTGCTGCGGATGCCGTGCAGCAAATGCACTTTCATGGCTAGAACCTCCGCTCAATGTCGATCTCAATTCCCTTGTGCCGCAGATCCACGCTGCCGCTTATCGACAATCGCGGCGGCTCCGTCTCGAAGTCCGCCGCGATGCTGGCCTCAAGATTGATTCGCCTCCCGGAGCGCATTCATCTGCGTTTCGAGGTCCGCCATGGACATCCCGAGCGGGTCAAGGCCGGTTGCCTTGATCCAGTCCGGATCGGCAATGGCATACACCTCGTCGACGAACGCGGCGAAAAATGCCCACGTCATTTTGTAGAGCGCGCCCCACGAAATGACCGTGACGCCGCTCGCGTCATAGCCGCACAGCACGACCGCATGCCCGCCCTCGATGCTGGCCTGTCCGGGCTCAACGTCCCATGTCGATCCCGCCGCCTGATTGATGTACGTCGGGACGTTGAATCCGATGTACACGAGCCCGCACGTATAGATGGCGACCTTCACGTCGTCTTGATTGCTGGGATCGACTTCGACGAACGCCGTCAGACGATGCACGCCGCCCGCCACGGGCGCGCCGGTCAGCATGACGTAGGTCAACACCGTCTGTTCGTCGCCGCCCTGATCGGTCTTAGGGTCGGCCGGGTTGTAGCCGCACGCCCCCTCATAGAGCGACACGGCTTCGCTGTCGGCTTCGGTGTCGATCGTGCTCGCCGCGTTGCTCCAGACTTGCAGCGCGTGATAGATGGCCGCGCACGTACAGTCGCCCAGCGCATCGTTGCCGAACATCCCGAGATTCGCCGGCAGGCCGACCGTGTAATCGACTGACGGCGGCGGCGCGGCGAGCTTCGCGAGGCCCATGCGCAATGCGCTGTAGTGCGGAATCGCTGGGTTGAATTTTCGGGGCAGGCGTCCGTATTTCATGGCGATACCTCGGATGTGAAAAAGCCCCGGCCGCTCACAACGGTCGGGGCTCGTGGCTCTCTGTCGATACTTCAGGCCGCTGGAGCCGGCGGCTCCGCTGCCGTGACCGCCGCAGTCAGCGCCGTAGTGGCCGCCGCGAGGGCCGTGCTCTGTGCGTTCAAACTGGCGACGACCGTCTCGACATCGGCCGGCGCAACGCCACCGTTGGCGCTGATCTGGCTCGCGAGCGACGCCAGTTCCGTGGATGCCGTCGTGACAGCGGTCGAGAGATTGGCGACGGCCGTGGTCAGAGACGCCTGCGACGCCTGAAGGTCGGCGAGTGCCTGTGCTGCAGTTGTGGACATAGTGACAAGTTCCTCTAAGAGTTGACGATCGGAAAGGTGCGACAGCGACATTTTACTTGGTCGCGGCCGGGATGTATGCCTGCGCGACGGTCGTCGCCTCGGTGCACACCGCAATGAGTAGCTGCGTATTCAGCGTGCCGAGGATCGTGCCACCCCCGAGTGCAGCAAGCGCCGTTGCCTTCTGCGCCAGCCAGTTGACGGCACTCAGCAGAGCCGCTGCCTCCGCCGGGTCGGTGATGGTCGCGAGCGCCGCATCGAGCGCGGTGATGCCGGCCGTAGCGTTCCCCGTGTTGATCTGGATGATGGCCGCGCATACCGCCACAACCGTCTGCGCCTTTGCGGCGACATTGGCTGCGCTGCGGATGATCGCGCCGATGATCAGGTCAACGAGAATCTTGATCAGTACGGGCAGGGTCGGATTCGTGGTGGACATAGAAACCTCGGTGTTGTGTGAAACGTCGTTCTCAATCAAGCCGGCGGGGCCGGCTGCGTAGGGACCTGGGGTTGTGCCGGCGGCTGATCCTTGTCGTCATTCGTCGGGCGATGCCGCGCCGTCCAAAACCCGACAGTGCCGCCGACGATCGGCAATAGCGCGGTTATGATGCGATCCATGATCGACAGCAGTTTGTCGTCGACGTGAACCGGGAGCACAGACAGGACGAGCAACGCGAACATCAAGCCGATAAAGCCACCCAGTAGCGAATAGGTGATCCGCGCTTGCGTTGCAGCTATGAATCGCTGTAGCTCGTTCATGTCACACCTCGGTATAACTCCAGTGCCCCGGGCCGCCGCTCGCGGTCATGAACTGCCGGCGCGGCGTCTCACCATCTTTGGCGATCGCGACGTGCAACCATGCGCCGCACTCGATTATGCACTGATCGATCGGCAAATCGCTAGCGCGCAGCTTTTCGAATGCGTCCTGCAGCGCCATGCCGATCGGGATCGTGTCGGCCGCCCGACCGTCCATGTGCGCACTGTCGGCCGCGCCACCGATAGCCGCATTCAACTGCGGGCACCGATAGCCGCTGTCGACGTGGACAGCGCATCCCCACAGTTGCCTGATCGGTTCGAGCAATGTCACCGCCAGCGTCGTCAGATTCGCGTAGGCATCCGGCGGTGGCGTGTTGTCGATCCCAAGCCTCAGCGCCGTCTGCGAAAACGTCAATTCGGCAAACGTAAAATGATCGCTCGCCTGGTCACTGTTCATGGCGCACACATGGGTTGCGGATAGCGCTCGTGCGCATAGCGGGCATACTCCACCTGTAATTTCTCGATGGAGTTCTCCAGCGTCGAGCGCGTCGGGTAGTCAGCCTTGCACCACGCCTGATACTGCGCGCGAAGCTCGGCGGCGATGCTCAACTGCGCTGCCATGTTGGACGCCCGGCGCAGGTCCGCAACGTCTTCCGCATAGGCAAACGGAGTCGGCATGCCTAGCCGCTCCAGCACGTTGCAGACGAGCATGATGTGACCGCTGACAGCGATCACCCACAGCACTTTCAAAATCAACGCCTGCTGTTTCGGCTTCAAGCCAAAGGCAGTCGAGACCAGACCGAAAGCTGCCCCGGGTTCTGGCACTGGATCACTCATGACACGGTTCCATTGATATTCGCGCCGATTTGAGACTGTCCATTCCACGGGCCGATATCACCCCCACTCGTTCCCGCACCCTTGCACGATGATCCGCTTTGCAATGTGAAGCCGGACGGCCCTCCACCAGACGATATCGACACCGGATTCGAGAACATCGGATTAGCCGCGATCGAGTGCGCATCCAAGCCCGTCGCTGTTTTCCATCCCGATAGCGTTTCTCCGGTCGCGGTTCCTTCGTAGGTCGTTGTGTAATACAGATCGCTGTTTGATGTGGCACGCGGATCAAAACAATTGTAATCCGAAAGTCCGGTGCCTGGTGTATAGACGGCGTATTGCCCCTGATAATCCGTAGTGACGTCCGGCCGGTAAATTATATTGTCGTGAAAGCTGTTCACTAGCGACTGACTTGAATCTATGTAATTGAAGGTGCCCGCACTACCATTCGATGCGGTGTTGAACATCGCATTGTTATAGACATAGTTCGTATCCGATGGCGCGCTGCCGCTCGAATCCGTGCCCCCGTGCGCGATGCCATTCGCGTAGCCACCCCAAAAAATATTGTGATGGACATAGTTGACGGATGTCGTCGCATGGGATGCGAAATCTAATAGCCCAATCCCTGAGCCCGCCGGGGTGAAGTTCGCCTCCACATAGTTGTTATAAATCTGACCGTTCTGATTGTCATTTACTCCACCGCTGCTACCCGATCCCTTCGGGTGAATTCCGACCGAGACGTTACCGTAAACCGTGTTGTAACTGATGACATAGCCATTCGCGTAGTAGCCGAGGATGCCGGCGAGAGCCTGGCCGTTCGTTTCAACGGCCACGGTGCCGGTGCCGCTGCCCGTGCCTGTCGATGTGAACTGCGTCTGCGGGTTATTGTTCGCGGCACCCAAAGCGACAAAGTTCGTCGTGCCAGTCGTAATGATGATGTACTCATGCCCGCTCACGATCGTCGTCGCGGCATTGCCTACCCAGTTTTTTACGATGTTGTTCGTTATCGTCAGATTGTCGGCAAGCTGATATCGGATAAAAGCCGGATTGTTGCCCTGCACCGTGGTCGTAAGGTTCTGACACACGTTGTCGCGGATCAGCAGATTGTTAGAATGCCCGCTGCCATACCAAAAATTGATACAGGCGCCGTTGCAGTTTTGGACGATCAGCCCGCCAACAGATATGTATCCGTTTACCGCTCGCGTCGTGTCCGAGCCTATTGGCGGTGCGTACTGATAGCTGTCACCGCTGCCCACGGAATAACCGCCGTCCACTGTGCAGGTTAGTGGCGTATAGACGCCCGACGAGTTGACGCACACAAGCCCAGTGTTCGAGCCGGACGTGCCACCGGGGATCGAAATAATTGCCGTCGATCCGCTTGTCTGCGCTGCCTGGAAATAGACCGACAGGCTATATGTTCCGGGCAGCAACCCAACAACATGACCCGCCCACGCGGCATAGTTCGCTTTGCTTTGCGTGGTCGTATTCGTGTTGTTCGGCGGGAACAGAGAGAGCATCGTCCACGGCGACGATGGCGACGTGCCGCTATTGCTATCGCTTCCGCCGCTGGTAGCGACGTAGTAGGTAATCGTCGGGAATGGATTCGTCGACTGCGGAAGTAGCAACAGGCTCGTCGACCCGGAGGTTGCTTTTAAAGCGGCCCCCGATACGTCAATCAGCGATTGCCCAAGCGCTACTCCCGCGAGCGATAGCAGCACCAAGAGCGACGCGCATGTCTGGACTGTGTTGCGGCTGATCCGTTTCATTTTTCGTACTCCGCAGATCAAAGAACGATCAAATTGCCACTGCCAAGTTTCAGAAGATTACCGCCCGGCGTCGGTATTGCCAGCGCCGTCGCGATGGTCTTGTACGGTCGATAAAGCGGATCGACGTAAGCCGTCGAGACGTTCGCATTCGTTTTCTGGCATCCGCTCGGCTGCGTCGCGCTCCAGTTCGCGAAGCACACTTGCGCCTGTTGCGCGTACGCCTGATAAAGCACTTCGGACGGCGCAGGCGTCACGGCACTGAATGGATCGCCGCCGCTGTTCGCGCATCCACAGAATGCCGACGCGCCCAACTCCGCGAACACCTGGGCATAGTAGCCAGAGCCCGACTGCCACGCTGCGCCCCACGCGCCGGGCAGCACAGTCATGCTCGGCCCAAAGACGGCGTTGTAATTGTCATCACCGCTGCCGAGCGCGTAGCAGAACACTGGGATTTTCGGCGACAGCGTGCCAGCGAAAAAAGAGCTCGAATTGATGGCCGTCCCGAGATTCTGTGCGTTCCACTTGATGCCGGTGAAGTACGTCAGCGCCGTGTCGTTGTCGGCGGCTGTGCAGTACGGGCTGTAATTCAGGGTACTGGTCACAAGATGCGGAAGCGCCGAGTGGTTCACGCTTTCCTGCGCGAGCGCGTTGACGACTCCGTTTTTCAGGATGGTGGTCTGCCCCGACGCTATCTGCGCGGGCGTGCCGATCGTGAGCGATGCTTCGCCGATCGTGTCAGCACTTCCGGTCGTGTTGAACGCCGGGAACCCGAGGCGCCCATGCGGCAGCGACGCAAACCCACCACCCGTCGGCACAGCTAGCGAGAGCCAATCGATAGGCGTGTTGTTCTGATAGGTCGGGTACGTCGCGCCATTGTTGGCGACCGAGTGAAACGCCTCGTTGACGTTCGCTTGCCCACCCTGGCCGCTGGCGCCGATGTAATTGAACCACCCGAAGTTGCCAATGAGACCAGCGAGCGGCCACCCGAGCGTGCCGCCGCCGGTGTAGAGCATGTTCACCGTGCTCGGGGTGTACGTGCTCGTCAGAATCGCTTGCGTGCCGTACGCCGCCACATAGTTGACGAGCGCTTGAAATAGCTTCTGCCCCGAGAACGTGCTCGTGACATTGGCGCCGTTCGCATAGGCAGCGGTGCAGGTCCAATTGTAGACAGTGCCATAGCTGAGGTAATCCGCCGTTCCCATATCGAACAGCAGCATATTGTTTGCGAGCCCGCGCTCGGCTTGATACCAACTGGCATCAAGTTGCGAATTCGACCCGTAGGTGCTGTTCGAACTCGCGACGATCAGGACCTTTGCCGGGTCCGGAAGCGGGACTCCGAGGATGCTGATCGGTGCCGTTGCCTCTGCCGATGGCGGCACTAGCAAGCCTGAAGCGGCCGGGACCATGATCCCGGCCGCCATCGCACTCCGCAGAAAACCTCGGCGATTCACGGCTAGAAGTATGTAACGACCAGCACGCAACCGTTGCCGCCAGCGCCGCCATTACCACCCGCGGCGCCGACACTGGCGCCACCGCCACCGCCGCCGCCTCCATTGACGCCAGCGCCACCATTGCCACCGGCTCCCGTTCCTAGGCCGTAGGCACCACCACCACCGACGCCCGCAGCACATGCCGAGCCCGTCGGAGCACTTGGCGTCACGCCGTTTTTACTACCGCTCGTCCCGCCAGCCGCTCCCGCGCTGTTCTGATTGGCACCGCTGGCGCCTCCAACGTCGCTGCCGCTCGACGTTGCGACACCGCCGCCGCCGCCGCCGCCTGTCGGTCCGTCAATCGACGGCCCACCGGCGCCTGCTGTGCTGGCGCCACTCCAACTGCCGCCGCCGCCCGTACCAAAGTTCGGGGAGGAAATATTCGCTCCGTAGATTCCCGAGCCGCCCGCCGCGCTACCTAGGCCGGACGATGCCGCACCTGATGCGCCGGTAGCGGTAGTTCCCAATGCGTTGAACGCCGCGCTACTGCCGCCGCCCGAATTGGCGCCCGATGCGCCGCCAGCGCCGCCACCGCCACCGTATGACGATATGTACGGCGTCGTGCCGAAACTGCTCGTGCCGCCCTGGCTTCCGTTTGCTCCGGACCCGGTTGTAGCCGCGCCATTGCCGCCAGCACCACCGGCACCCACCGTAACGGTCTCCGTCGCGTTGAGCGCCGATGTCTGATAGGTGCCAAGCACTCGCATGCTGCCGCCGCCGCCACCACCGCCCGAGGCATTCGCACTCGATGCGATATCCGATCCGCCGCCGCCGCCGCCGCCGCCGCCGATCACGATCACCTGAGTGTATAGCGGGTTGTTGCCGCCGACCGCGCTTGGCTTCGTCCACGTATTCGCACCCGTGGTCGTGAATAACTGCACGTTCACAGTGCCCGGCACGCCGAGCAACGTCTGCGCCTGGCCGACAGTGAGATCCGCCGGTGCTGCCGACGATCCCGTATTGTTTCCCTTGATCGTGTCGGCCGCCATGTTCGCCAGCAAGCCATTAGGCACTGTCGTCGTCGCGTTGTTGATCCACTTCGTTTGTCCCGCGACGTAGCGGAATTTCGCAGGAACATTGAGCGTCAACGTCGACGGACCGCCGATCACATTTCCTGCCGTGCCTCCCGCGTCCTCCCACGTCACAGCCGTAATCGTCTGTGTCGTATTGAACTCGACGATCTGCCCATCGATCGGCGTCGCGGGCAGTTTGAACGTGTCGCTTGCGAGCGTGCCGGCAGGGCTCATGACCACTACCGACGTGTACGCAGGAATCGCGTACGTCGTCGCCGTCACCGGCGTGAGCGTGTAGTAATTCTGGATCGCGAAGGCGCCAGTGCCGCCCGCGTTGCCACTCTGCCAACCGATCACCACGTCGCCGAATTCATCGGCCTGCAGCGCAAAGTTGCCGTTGCCCGTCGAGAGCGTGATATAGCCATCCGTGGCCGAACCTGGCGTGCCACTCGCGCCCGCCTGTATGTTGACGTTGCCCGCGACATCGGTCCCGGTGGTCGCTCCCGTGTTGCCGCCTGCCAGCGTCAGAAGTCCACCGGCCGCGCCATTCGTCGCGGCGCCTGCGGTCACTGAGACATTACCGCCGATGCCGGGCGATCCGAACCCAACGCCACCCACGATGGTGACGGAACCACCAACGCCCGTTGAAGTGCCTCCGGAGCCGGCCTGCACCGTAATGGCGCCGCCTGCGCCGCTCCCGCTCGTCTTGCCTGCGCCGCCAGTCAGGTTGACCGAACCGCCAGCCGACGCCGTACCGCCAGCCGCGCCACCATTGACATTGACGAGCCCGCCAATTCCTGCGGAACTCACTCCACCATCGAGATTGAGCACGCCACCCGTGCCCGAACTCGTGCCGCTCGGGCCGCCCTTTATCGTCAGTGAGGCGCCGTTCGCGCTGGTCGACGACGCAGCGCCCGGCAGAATGCTGCCGTTGCTCGAACCGACGCCGACGTTAAGCGTCTGCGTCGCCTGCGTATACAGCCACGCGGCAAGGTTGGATGCACTCAGTTGCTCCGCTGTCGTTCCGGCCGACACGTCGAGAAACACATCGTTGGTGTTCATCGACGTGGCGGACGGCAGCGACGTAACCGCCGTTCCGGTGCTCGCCACATAGGTCGCAATCGCGGCCGGCGTCGTCGCGACGACTGCGCCGCTCTGCACCATATAGATCGGCTCAGTGCCACCGAGCGTCGTGCCCGCCGTGAAGCTCGTCGGCAGGTCGAGCGGTACGATCGTGCGAAGGCTTACGGCGCCCGTGGAACCGCTCGGCGTTGCCACGAACTCGTTCGCGGTCTGCCCGCTCGCGCCCGTGACCGCCAGCGTGCCAGCGCTCGTGATCGGCGAGCCCGCCACACTCAGCCACGAGGGCACGGTCATGGCGACACTCGTGACCGAGCCGCTACCGCTCGGTGCCTGGCACGATCCGTCGCCGCGCAGGTAGGTCGACGATGAGCACGTACCGGACCACAGTCCGATTACGTTGCTCGATGCCGCCGCGGTGAATGGTGCAGTACCGTTGCCGAGCGCGATGCCGGTTAGGGTCGCGACGCCCGTGCCGCCACCGGCCACCGGGAGCCCCGTTGCGTTCGTGAGCACCGCTGCCGACGGCGTGCCGAGGTTCGGCGTCGTCAGCGTCGGCGACGTGCTCATGACGACATTGCCGGAGCCAGTCACCGCGAGGTTCCCAAGGACCCCCGCGGCGTCATACAGGATGTATCCCGAGGTGCCCCCGGTGATCGGGCTCGTGCCGATCGTGAGACCGCCACCGCCTCCGCTGCCGCAGGCTGCGCCCGTACCGCTGACGACACCGCTGCTGTTCGCCTGCAAGCACTGCGTCGAGCCCGTGACGTTGGTCGTAAGCGTGCTGGTAGCAGTCAGCGTCGAGAACGTGCCCGCAGCCGGCGTCGTGCCACCGATCGCCGGAGGCGTCGCCGCGTTGGCCGTCGCGAACGTGCCGAAGGCACTCCCGTTCGCCTCGTTCGCGTTGACGATGCCGCTGCCCGAGAACGTGAGGGTTGCGCCAGTCCCGACCGTCATTGTTGCCGTGGTGTTCGTGCTGGTCGACAGCGCACTAAAGGCATTGCTGCCACCGCTGCCGCAACCCGAACCCGCGTCGACGATAACGCCCGTCGCCGACCACTGTACGCAATGCCCGGACGTGACCGAACCGCTGTACGTCGTGAGGCTCGCACCGAGGAACGAACTCGCGCCGGTGCCACCGCGCGCGATCGGCAGCAACCCGCTCGAAATGTTCCCCGCGTTCGTGGTGTCCGTCGTCGCGGACGGAGCGAACACGGTCCCGCTCGTTTTCGTGCAAGTGATCGCCGTCGAGCTCGTGCCCTTCGTGCAATCACCCGTCAGCGTGCCGGCGTTG
>Ga0181519_10005036_pt1 | contig 10625 bp, 9 predicted proteins | sample PEATcosm2014_Bin_26_FD_121102 | JGI IMG/M metagenome (GOLD analysis project Ga0181519, IMG submission 121102) | Peatland microbial communities from MTU Mesocosm Facility, Houghton, MI, USA - PEATcosm2014_Bin02_10_metaG | ecosystem: Environmental > Terrestrial > Soil > Wetlands > Peat | place... | reverse complement strand
GCATTGCCTGCACACCTGCCTAGGATGCTAAGTATAGTACCTTCCGGGGCGTCTTTCCGACTGTGGATGGAGCAAAAATGCCGATCTGGAGCGAAGCCACGAAAGAACGGGCCGGCCCGCGCCTGTGGTTGCATCGCAGGCGAATATTGCAGCGGACTAGAGGGGTTTACGCGAGTAGAATGTACACATTGGAAGCAGACATCAATGCCATGGACGCACTTGCAGGAGAGAAAAATCATGGACGCACGCAGGATGTATTTCGCTGCATGTAGCGCAGTCATCGCAGGCTCTGTGGCCATGCTGCTGGCGGGCTGCAAGAGCAAGCCCGCGGCCACGGACGACACCAGCCTCAACGCGCAGGTGCAGAGCCGGCTCTCGGCTGACCAGAACCTTAGCGGGCAGACGATTCAGGCCTCGGTGAGCGCAGGCGTCGTCACCCTGAACGGCAGCGTCACCAGCGACACGGCGCGCAGCATTGCCGCGGGCGATGTGGCGCAGATCGCTGGGGTCAAGACAGTGGTCGATAACCTCGTGGTGCAGGCGCCTCCGGCCACTGATGCACCGTCTACGCCGCCTGCGGCCGCTGCGGCAACTTCTCCCGCGCCTCTTCCCTCCGCGAAGAGCAAGAAGCCTGAGCCGATGGTCACTCCGCCTCCGACAACGCCTGCGCCCATCGTGCGGTACACGCCCGCTCCCGCGCCGCAGCCAGCGCCTAGTGTGGCCAGGACGCCGACAGCGCCGCTGCCGTCCGCGCCCGTTCCGGTTGAGCACAATATGACCCTGACCGCAGGCACGACGATCCCGGTGCGTATTACCGAGACGCTGGACAGCGCCACCACCAAGGCCGGCGACACGTTTACCGGCGTGATCGCCACGGACCTCATCGTGGACGGCATGGTCGTTCTGCCGCAGGGCACTCAGGTCACGGGTCATGTGGACGCGGTGCAGGACGCGGCACACTTCAAGGGCGCCTCCCTGCTCACCATCTCGCTCAGCTCGATCAACCGCAAGGGCGGGCGCATCGACGTCTCCAGCGAGGCCTTCACCAAGCAGGGCGAGGCCCGCGGCAAGAACACAGCCGAGAAGATTGGCGGTGGCGCAGCCGTGGGCGCGATTCTGGGCGGTATCTTCGGCGGAGGCAAGGGAGCGGCCATCGGCGCGGCAGCCGGCGGCGGCGTGGGAGCGGGCGCAAACAGCGTCACGCGCGGCCAGCAGGTGCAGATTCAGTCGGAGACGGTCGTCCGCTTTCGCCTGCTCGACCCCATCGTGGTACGCGTATCCATGGGCGGAGAGCCGATGGGAGGCTCAAGCTCATCGCTGGAGCATCGTTCGGACCAGTAGCCGCGGCAAACACAAAACGCGCGACCATGCCGCGCTCACAACAGAGCAAATGGCGGAGCGTGGCGGAGGGTTAGTTGGGCGAAGGCTTCTCGACGTGGTCGATGACGATCACATCGACCGCGGTCTTTTGCGCCGTCAGCTTCAGCCCAAGCTGCTGCTGGATCGCATCGAAGAGGTTTGGTGCTTCTGTTACATCCGACGCTTTGACCTTTGGCGGATGTCCGTTGAACTGCCAATCTTCGGGAGTGAATGTAACGTTGCAGTCGTACTTGCCTGCAATTGCGGTCTGATCGACGACAGGCTTGTCCAGAACCAGCATCTGTAGAAAGCTAGTGAAGTCGTTCATCGTCCCATTCACCATATGGAGTGTCAGGCCACCGGATCCTGGCGAGACACCAAATCCCGGGAGCGTCCCTTTCAATTGCGTAGGCGTCAGCTTCTGTCCCGTCTTTCCAACCGTCAAAACATATGCCGACAGATCACGCTTCTCGTGGTGGATCTTAAGCTGATACCGATCCTCCAGCAGCTTTCGCAGTATGGACCTGAACTGCACGAGATTAGGCGAACCCGGTTGGTCCGGTATCGCATGGATATCGTATCGATCACTCTCCAACCACCCCGGCCCGTTGACGATTTGATTGGTCTGCACGCTATAGGCAGCACCAATCAGATCCGCCAGAGATCCATTGCGGACGACAATGTCACGCCCATTCATGGTAAGGCCCTGTATATGCGTTTCCCCGGAGGGATTGGGTTTGATGGTCGCCACGTCGAACGATGGGTCTGCATCCACAGCCATCGGCGTCAGCGGCTTGGGGGCCTCGGGAATCTCCCACGCGGTCTCCGGCGTGGCGCGCATCAGGGTCAGCGGAAAGGGCTGCTGCCCCTGCGTCCATGTACCGGCGATGCTCTTGCCGCCGGCGTCCAGCTTGCCCTCGAAACTGCCGCCGATCCCTGTAACCGAAATCTTGATAACAGAGCCCTGCCGGGTCACCGAGGAGACTGGGATCGGCTGCGGAGTCTGATCGATGCTGTACATCTTCGCGCTCCAGCCATCTTTGTCGCCCTTGTAGATATTGAAAATAATGCGCAGGTCCTTGCCTACCTTCAGCGTTCCCTGCCAATTACCCGATAGATCGCCAGGCGTGGGGGGAGCCGCGGCCTGCGCGCGCAGGGCGGGGGTTGCGAACAGTGCGGCCAGTGCAACAAGGCACAGCATCAGCTTCTTCATAAAACGACTCCTCAAGACAACGGATGTTCTGCATGGCCCACAGCACGCCGCGCACAGGCAGGAATGAGCAGTGTTCATGATACGCAATCGCGCCGCGGCAGGTTCACATGAATTGCCGGACGCTATCAATTAGAGGAGTTTGCGGCGTTGTTTGCGCCAACGGAGCGGATGGAGTTTATTTCTTTGCCTTGACGGCAGACTTTTTTCCGGCTGGTTTGGCGGAGGGTTTCGACTTTGCAGCGGGCTTTGGCTTTGCCACCGATTTCGGCTTGGCGGCTGGCTTTGCCGGTGACTTGGCGGCAGGCTTCGGCTTTGTCTTTGCTTTCGGTTTGGCTGCCGGCTTCGCTACGGGCTTTGCCGACGACTTTGACTTTGCCTCCGGCTTCGACTCAGCGGCTTCGGCGGCGGCCAGTTCAGCCTGCTGGCGCAGGGCGTGAAGCACAACGCGGAACATCTCTTCCTCGGGAGCGGGCTTGCCAGTCCAGATTTCAAACTGGCGCGCCCCCTGGTGGACGAACATCTCAATGCCCGTGATGAAGGGGATCGACAACTGCCGCGCGAGGTGAATCAGCGGCGTCTCCAGCGGGTTGTAGACCAGGTCGAAGACCAGCTTGGTGTTGAGGTCACGAGCCTCCAGCAGAGGCGCGGCCTTGTTGCCCGCCATGCCGATCGGCGTCGCGTTGATGATGGCGTCGAAGGACGACTTGGCCAGGGCCTCCTTGCGGATGGTCTTGGAGCCGGACTGGCGTGCCAGCTTCTGCGCGGTCTCGGCTGTGCGGTTGAGGATGAAGACGTTGGCACCCTTCTCGCGCAGGCCGAAGACGGCGGCGCGCGCCGCTCCTCCCGCGCCCAGCACCAGAATCCTGGCGCCGGCCAGCGGCATCCGCTTCTCCAGAGGGCCGGTGATGCCCGCCACGTCGGTGTTGAAGCCGTAGAGCTTGCCATCCTGCGCGCGCAGCACCGTGTTGCACGCGCCGATCCTGGCCGAGAGCGGGTCGGTTCGCTCCAGATGCGACATGATCTCCTGCTTCAGCGGCATGGTGACGCTGATGCCCTGGATGGGGATGTCATGCACCAGCTTCAGCAGATCGGAGAGCTTGTTCGTCTGTAGCGCAAGATAGACGGCGTTGACCGTCTCGCGACGGAAGGCCGTGTTCATCATGATGGGCGAGAGCGAGCTGCGAATCGGGTTTCCCGCCACGCCGTAGACCTTGGTGGCCGCGTCAACCTGGTCGATGCGATAGGTCTCCAGCAGGGTGCGTGCGGCGATCTGGCCGGGGCCGGTCTCCTCGCCCACGGTGGCGGCGGCGAAGGTGAAGGCCGATCCGGCGCGCACGCCCAGCACGCGCGAGATGATCCCCGCATCGCCCATGCAGATGCCTATGAGGTTCGAGTTGTCGTTCATGCGCTCGAGGAAGCGGATCAGAGTGAGGTTATCGATCAGCGACTTGGCGGTCGAAACGACTTTGATGAAGTCGGGGTGGAAGGCGTTGATGCGGGTGAATATCCCGTCCAGATCGTGCGTTCCGTTGAAGTCATGGTGGCTGATGAGGAGGCCGATGCCGGTCTCTCGCAGCTTCTGCAGGTCGGCTTTTTTGAGGGCCTCGGCGGATTCCAGTTCGAGGTCCACCATGTGGAACCCCACAGCCGCGCACTTAGTGAGGACTTCGAGTTCGGCGGCCAGGGAGCCAGCGAACTTGCCGCCATTCGCTGAGCGTCGACATGTGGCGATGGCGGTGGCAGCCGTATTGTCTGCGAAGAACTGCTTGAACCTGGGCAGCGCAAGCAGCGGCTTCTCAAGATAATCCAGGCGAAACTCGAGGAACGGCGTCTCCTTGACCGCGACGGTCGCCTTTTCGATCACCTCAGCAGACGTGGTACCGGCGATGGCCACGCACACGTTGGCAACGCGTGAGCGGAGGAACTGGGAAGCGTGACTCGGAACGTTCAAACTCATAGGTGCAATCGCGTATCTTACAGAGCAATCGGTCAGGATGCAACTCTTTCAGTAAATATCTGCGATTGCTGAGGTTATCCGCCAAGCTGCATGGTTTGGCAAACAGTTAACATTAACCACTAAAATAGACGGACAGAGCAGCAAAAAGTTGCACCTGGCGAGGAAAAGTCTCGATGGATGAGAAACTTGCCTATTCTGCCAAGGCTCGACACCCCGGTAAAACCAAATGTAGGTGCGGAATGAAGCAACAGGACGATGCGGAGGCAACCGGCGAGGTGGACGATCTGCTGTCCTCCGTTGGCCTAGGCCACGGACGGCGCAAGACGCTCGCCGGATCCTGGCAGAATGGCGAACGAATGACGAAGACTACGCGCGCCTGCCAAAAGACGCTGCATGGGCCTTCCGCGGCGCACGGAGATGATGGAACGCGGAGCGACAAGGCGGCGAAGCGAGTCGAACCGGTTCGCGCGCCGAGCTGGCTGCGCTACGCATGGCTGCGTCATGGCTTCAGTACGCGCGCCGCGGGCGTCTCCACGATCTACGATTCTGGCGGTGGCAATGGCTCACTGAACCTCGGTTGGACCCAGCAGGATGACGCCGCCAATGTCGCCGAGAACCGCCGCCGCTTTATGGCGGAGATTGCAGGAGGGCCAGCGCAGGCCGTGACCCTGCGCCAGTTCCACTCAGCAATGCTGCGCACAGTGGAGACCAACGACCTCGCCCACCCCGCCCGCCAGCGAACCGCCGACGGGCGCGCCGTGCTGCGTGGCGATGGGATGATGACCGACGTTCCCGGCGTCTTTCTGGGCATTCAGACCGCGGACTGCGTCCCGGTGCTGGTGGCCGACGTGCGCAGTCGCGCGGTGGCGGCCTTCCACGCGGGCTGGCGTGGCACGCTGGCGCGCATCGTCGAGCGCGGCATCGGCGCCATGCGCCTGCGCTACGGCTCGCGCCCCGAGGACCTGGTCGCCGTGGTGGGCCCCTCCATCGGCCCCTGCTGCTACTCGGTCGGCGAAGAGGTGCGCTTCGAGTTCGAGTCTCAATTTGCCTACGCGCGCGAACTCTTCAGCGAGATTTTCGACTCCGACCCAGTGCGCGACAAGTACCCACTGCTGTTTCTCACCGCGCGCGCGCCGGGACACAGCAACATCGGCCCGCAGATCCATCTCGATCTGTGGGAGGCCAACCGCCGCCAACTGCTCGACGCGGGCATTCCGGCCAGGCGCATCACGGTCATCGGCGAATGTACGGCCTGCGCGGGACTGGGAACCGCCGCTGGAAGAAAATATTTTTCTCACCGCGCCGAGAGCGGGTTCACCGGCAGGATGATGGCCGTCATCGGCGTGGCAAACTCAGCAGGCAAAAAATAGGTCTGCGGAACGATCAGTGGGAAGCGGTTGCCGCAGGCGTGGCAACAGGTGGTGCAGGTGCAGCCGCAGCACTGGCCTTCGGATGTCTGTGGAAGACAATCCGAATCAGGTCGGGCGCGAACTCGTAGAACTGGCCGCCCAGCGCGCCGAAGAGCGTGACCTCGGTTCCGTTCTCCAGCGTCAGTCCGACGCCGCGCTGGTCGGCCGGATAGTACGCGTTGGAGATGGCCCCAGAGATGTAGTTGCCCAGCACATTCGAGGCGTTGAACTGCGTCTTCCCGTTGTCGCCGCGGCATTCAACCGTGGAAAGAGCGGCCACCCAGATGCGGCTCTTGATGGAGCCGGTTCCCTTGCGGAAGTAGCGCGGGTCCTGATGCAGCAACTGCGGCAGCAATGCGTTGCCGATCAACTCGCCGTTGACGTTGTCGGCGTAGTTGGCGCCGACGCGCTTGAAGTAGCCGGCAGGCCCCCAGCCGTAGCCGCTGTTGCTGTCGACCAGCTCACTGTATCCTCCGCCAATGACAAAGGCCCAGCCAAAGTAGAAGGGATTGACAGCTTCATGCAGCGCGAGGTCCCACTTCTGGCGGCCGTTGATCGGCAGGGCCTGCCCGTTCAGCACCACGTTGAAGTTGGGCACCACGCCCAGCAGACGCTGCTGCTCCTCCTGCTTCAACTCGCGCTCGGACTCGCTGTGTTGCTGCTGCTTCGCATCGCCCGAGCCAGTAGCAGCAGCTGGCACTGCCGACGGAGGCGTCGCGACCAAAGCAGGCACGCTCTGCAGTGACGAAGAAGACGTGGGTGCAGCCGGATCGCTGCTCTGCGGCTCCGGCGCATCCGGCAGCGCGAGCGCCGCCGACTCCAACGGCTGCGCGATGATAGGCAGAGTGGGTTGCGTCTGGCTTGGCTGCGTAGGCTGCGTCTGCGCTGGCGCTGCAAGAGATGCGGAAAAGAACGCGGTAACCAGCGCGACTGTGGCTCCAACGAGCCAGGCAGAGGAAATTTTCTTCACCTCGTTAGTCTATCGCACAGAGCACATTACAAAACCGTCGGCAGCAGGCTGCGCAGCGCCTGCACCTTACTTGCAAATGGGGACGGAACCTGTGCGTTCGTGCGCGGTGCGGTAGGCTTGTTTGATGAGGACAATGCGATGAAGTTCGAGATGGACAAGACGCCCGCGCGCCAGATCTACAACCTGCTGATCGGTCTGGTGGCCCCGCGTCCCATCGCCTGGGTCACCAGCATGGACGAAAATGGCCGCCCGAACGCCGCGCCATTCAGCGCCTACAACTACCTGTGCACCGATCCGCCGATCGTCGGCATGGGCGTGATGAACCGCCCCGGGCGCGGCTCCATCCCCAAGGACACGGCGCGCAACATTCGGCGCACCGGCGAGTTTGTCATCAACGTGGTGACGGAAGACCTGATCGAGAAGATGAACATCTGCGCCACAGACTTCCCTGCCGAGGTCAGCGAACTGGAGATGGCGGGCCTGACCACCGCGCCCTCGTCCGTCGTCAAGGTCCCGCGCATCGCCGAGGCCCACGCCGCGCTGGAGTGCACCGAGTTCACCACCATGGAGATCGGTCGCTCACGCATCATCCTGGGCCGCGTGGTGGCCATGTACGTCGAAGACCAGTTCATCGTGCCCGCCGAGGACGGAAAAGGTCCCTACATCAAGGCCGAAGAACTGCACGCCATGGGGCGCATGAACGGCCTGGGCAACTACGTCAAGACGCGCGACGCCTTCGTCACCGTTCCGCGCATCTCGTATGAGGCTTGGGAAAAAGGCAAGCGATAGGCGTCTACTCGAGGTACCGCTTGACCCACGGGTCGTCGGAGCGGACCAGCTCCTCGGTCGTTCCGTGGAAGACAATCTTCCCCTCGTTGAGCAGAAGGAACTTCGTTCCTTCGTCGATGCCGTGGTCTGGGCCGTCCCTGGGCAGTGGCTTCATGCCGCCGGTCGCTTGATCGAAGCGGTGCGTGGCAAGAATGAACGCGTCCTGCAGGCGATGTGTCACCACCAGCGAGGTGGTATGCCAGACGTCGCGCTGCTTCATCACCAGCTCGATGATGGTGGTCGAGGTGATGGGGTCGAGCCCGCCGGTGGGCGAGTCGTAGAGGATCAGGTCGGGGTGGCTGATGATGGCGCGCGCAATCGAGACCCGGCGGCGCATCCCGCCCGAAAGCTCGGAGGGAAACTTGTCGATCGCCGCCTCCAGCTCGACGAACTTCAGCGCCTCCACCACGCGCGCGTGCGCCTCAGCCTCCGGCACGAGCTCCTCGTGCAGCCGGTACGCGACGTTGTCCTCGACGTTGAGCGAGTCGAAGAGCGCCGACTCCTGAAAGACCATGCCGATGCGCGCGCGCAGCGCGTAAAGTTCCCGCCGCCGCAGCTTGTCGATCTCCTCGCCGAAAACTCGAATCGAGCCGCTGTCGGACTTGAGGAGTCCATTCGCCAGCTTCAACAGCACCGATTTGCCGCATCCCGCCGGACCAAGCAGCACCAGCGTCTGCCCGCGCTCCACCGAGAAAGATATCCCCTGCAACACGGGCTTGCCATCGAAGCCGATCGACACATTCTCGAACTGCACCACTGGGGCATTGCTTGCGGTCGAGTCGGCGGTTGCCGTGCTGGAACTGCTACCGGGACTGGAAAATCCTTCAGGCATGGGCGCTCTCAACTGCCGAAGATGCCGATCATCAGGCGAGTGACGATAAAGTCGACGATGATGATGAACACCGACGAGACGACCACCGCCTGGGTTGTGGCGCGGCCCACGCCCTGCGTTCCGCCCGTGGTCCTCATGCCGAAGAAGCAGCCCACCGTGGCGATGATAAAGCCGGAGAAGATTGGCTTGGTGAGTCCCTGCACGATGTCGCCGTGCACCAGGCTGCTGTAGGAGCTGTGCAGATAGGAGCTGGCGTTGAGTCCCAGCATGTTGACGGCCACAAGCGTGCCACCCAGGATGCCCGCCGTATCGGCGATGATGGTCAGGAAAAAAAGCATGAAGACGGTTGCGACCAGGCGCGGCGTCACCAGCTTGCGGATCGGGTCGGTGCCCAGCGCTCGCATCGCGTCGATCTGCTCGGTCACCTTCATCGAGCCCAGCTCCGACGCCATGCCAGCCGCGTTGCGCCCGCTGACCATCAGCCCGGTCAGCACCGGCCCAAGCTCCTTCACCATGGAGAGCGAGACCAGCGATCCGGTCATGCTGACGGCGCCGAACTCCTTCAGCGCGGTCACCGACTGCAGCGCCAGCACGCATCCGGTGAAAAACCCGCTCATGATGATGATGGGCAGCGAACCCACGCCGATGGAGTCCATCTGGGTGAAGATGTCCGCCCAGTAGCGCGGGCGAGAGAAGATGTCGGCAATCGCCCTGCCCGCCAGGATCGAGTACTCCTGCACGCTGGCGACCTGCTGTTTGATGAATACGTCTGGGGACCGAATGGGCATATCTTCTGTGGGTCAGGTTATCAGATGCGGGAACCATTCCGCTGCGCGAAGATTCTTTCGCGTTATGCTGAGCGCGGAATCTTCCTCTTTTCTCCCCTGCTCTTCTGCGTGGCCTCAAAGGCCTTGAAAGTGAGAAGATGGTGGGATGATTTCAGAGCATCCGGCGGAGACGATGTTGGCGGCGGTGTTGTATGGCAGCGAGGACCTGCGCATGGAGCAGGTACCCGTTCCCACCATCGGCCCCGGTGAGCTGCTTCTGCGGGTGGGCGCTGCCCTCACCTGCGGCACCGACCTCAAGGTCTACCGGCGCGGCTACCACGCCATGATGCTGAAGCCTCCGGTGGTCTTCGGCCACGAGCTGGCCGGCGTAGTGGCCGAGGTGGGTGCTGGTGTGACGAACTTCCGCGTTGGCGACCGCGTGCTGCCGCTCAACTCCGCGCCCTGCGACGCCTGTTACTTCTGCCGACACAATCAGCAGAATCTCTGCCAGAACCTGCTCTTCAACAATGGAGCATACGCCCAGTCCATGCGCATTCCGGCGCGCATTGTGGAGAAGAACACTCTTCTTGTGCCGGAAAAGGTTCCGCTGGAGCACGCCGCGCTGACCGAACCGCTGGCCTGCGTCATCCTTGGGCTGGAGGCATGCGGCGCGCGGGCTGGCGACACCATGGTTGTGATCGGCGCGGGGCCGATCGGGCTGATGTTCGTCCATGCCGCAAGTTTGACCGGCGTACGTGTCATCTCCGTGGTCAAGCGCGAGGACCAGATTGCGGCGGCGCGCCACTTCGGAGCAACGGACGTGGTGCGCATTACCGAAGGCGTGGACACCGTGGCGGCGGTGCGCGCGTTGACCGATGATGCACGCGGCGCGGACGTTGTCATTGAAGCCGTGGCCCGTCCCGCCACATGGGAGTGGGCCGTCGGCATGGTTCGCAAGGGAGGTGTGGTCAACTTCTTCGGCGGCCCGCCCAGCGGCACCGTCGTCGGGCTGGACACCAACCGCCTGCACTACGGAGACATCACGCTGAAGGCAACCTTCCACCTGACGCCGGAGACCGCGCGCACGGCCTTCGCCCTCATCACCGGTGGTCGCTTTAAAGCCGCCGAGTTCATCACCCGCACCGCCGCGCTCGATGAAGTCCCCGCCGTCTTCGCGCGCATGATGACACGCAGCGCGGACAAGGTCCACGACATTAAGACCGCCATCTTTCCCAATGGGAGCTGGCAATGATGGAACAGCAGGATGAAGCCAGCCGGACTTGCGCGATG
>Ga0181519_10005034_pt1 | contig 10626 bp, 10 predicted proteins | sample PEATcosm2014_Bin_26_FD_121102 | JGI IMG/M metagenome (GOLD analysis project Ga0181519, IMG submission 121102) | Peatland microbial communities from MTU Mesocosm Facility, Houghton, MI, USA - PEATcosm2014_Bin02_10_metaG | ecosystem: Environmental > Terrestrial > Soil > Wetlands > Peat | place... | reverse complement strand
CGTGGCGGCGGATGAAGCGCGAGAGGACCGCCACCTTCTCGGTGGCCACCGCGGCCATGACGAAGGGGATGCCGAGACCCAGGCAGTAGAAGATGGCGAGCGCCGAACCCCGAGCGGCGGACGCTCCCTTCGACGAGGCGGCCAGCCCCAAGATGGCGCCGAGCGTCGGGCCGATGCAGGGGGTCCAGCCGAGAGAGAAGAGGACGCCGAGGAGGCCCGCGCCCCCGATGGTGGCTCTCGGCAGCCAGTGGATCCTCACGTCGCGATCGAGCATCGTCATGCCGGGCAGCACGCCGGCGAAGAAGAGCCCGAGCAGCACCGTCACGGTGCCGAAGATGATGGAGAGGACCTGCTCGTGGTCGCGCAAGGCCGAGCCGAGCCAGCCGAAGAGCGCCCCGTCTGAGACGATGATCACCGTGAACCCGGCCACGAAGGCGAACGACCCGATGACCGTTCGCCCGAGGCGCCGTGCCTTGTGCTCGTCGATGGCCTCCGCGCCCACGGAGCCGCCGAGGAATGAGACGTAGCCCGGGACGAGCGGCAACACGCACGGGGAGGCGAACGACACCAGGCCCGCCACGATGGCGATGGGCGCGGCGAGCAAGATCGAACCCTGCCCGACGGTGTTCGACACCGAGGCGATCATCGCTCGCCCCCTTGTTCTCCCGTCACGGTCACAGCCCACCGAGCGTACTGACACGTGCGCCGTGCGCCGGCGTCACGCGACGCGCGCTCGGTGCATACCGTTCGGTTCAGACCGTTCAGTTCAGACATAGGGTGAGGTCGATCGCCATGGAGCAAGCAGACCTCTATCTCATGTCGAACCGCGACGAGCTCGCCCGAGAGCGGCTCGATGCGCTGAGCGCCCTGTTCGACCCCGTCTCGCAGCACCGCCTGGTCGAGCGGGGCCTTCGGGCGGGCTGGCGATGCTGGGAGGTGGGTGCGGGGCGCCGGAGCCTCGTCGACTGGATGAGCGACCTCGTCGGGGCCCAGGGTCGCATCGTCGCCACCGACCTCGAGATCAGTGGCCTGGCCGGGCCCCGTCCTGCCTGGGTCGAGGTGCTCCAAGCCGACGTGGGCAAGGACGCCCCGCCGCAGGGTCCCTTCGACCTCATCCACGCACGGCTCGTGCTCACCCACGTGCCCGAGCGCCAGCGTGCGCTCGAGGCGATGGTCGCCAGCCTCGCCCCTGGCGGCGTGCTCGTGCTCGAGGACGCCGACGTGTCGCTCCAGCCGTTGGCGTCGCTCGACGACACCGAGCAGGGTGCCCTGGCCAACAAGGTCCGGCGAGCCTTTCGTGAGCTGCTCACCCAGCGAGAGGCCGAGCTCTCCGTCGGAAGGCGCCTGCCCCGCCAGCTTCGCGAGCTGGGTCTCGACGACGTCCGGGCAGAGGCCTGGTTCCCCCTGGTCGACGAGCGCTCGCAGCGCATCGAGCAGCTCACCGTGGCCTTGCTTCGAGACAAGCTCCTCGCCGCCGGGCTGCTCGAGGTCCACGAGCTCGACGAGCACCAGGCCAACCTGGCCCATGGCCTGGTCAGCGTGGTCCAGCCTCCACTCGTCGGGTGCTGGGGCCGTCGCAGCTGAACGGGCCCCTCCTTGGCCACGAGGGTTGAGCGTTCGTGCCTCTGGGGTAGAGAGAGGCCATGAGGCCGAGCGGTGTCTCACGAGCGAAGGCGTCTGGGCCCTCGACGCCCGGCCTAGCATCGAGACAGCAATTCTCTGCCGGGGGGCACATGGCGCTGGGACTCGTAGGTGGTGACGACCAGACGATCCACGTGGGTCCCCTCGTGGCATCGAAGGACGGGCGATGAGGTTCTACACGCTCGCGCTCATCAACATCGCCTCGAAGAAGGCCCGCTCGATCGGCCTGGTGGCAGCCATCGCCTTCGCGGTGATGACGGTCGTCACGCTGGCCATCGTCTCGAGCGGGCTCGAGCAATCAGCAGCCGCCATCATCACGGTGGGCAAGGCCGACTTCACGGTCGCGCAGAAGGGCGCCTCTGACCTGCTGACGAGCACCATCGACGAAGACCAGCTGCACACGCTCCAAGGGATCCACGGAGTCCAGAGTGCGATCGGCGTGCTCGTCGAGACCGAGAACCTTGGACCGGCCACCCCGGTGTTCATCGAGATCGGCATCCAGCCCTCGGATCTCGCGCCGTTTGGCGTCCACGTGCTCCAAGGGTCCGCCTACAGCGCCGACGCGGCCCACGAGGTGATGCTCGGGTGGCGGGCAGCCTCGACCTTGGGCTTGCACGTGGGTTCCACGCTGCAGGCCAACGGCACGATCAACCGCGTGGTCGGCATCTTCTCGACGGGCAACAGCTTCGGTGACGCAGGGGCGATGTTCCCCCTCCCCGCGCTCCAGGCGTACAACCGGTTGCCGGGCATCGTCAGCCTTGCCTTCGTCAGGGTGGCCCCGGGTGCTTCGCACGCCGCCGTCGAGAAGCGCATCACCTATGCGATGCCTGAGATGACGACCATCGAGACCGCCTCGCAGTTCGGACGAGCCGACCTCAGCCTCACCTACCTCCAGGCGGCGGTGACCGGGTCGACCATCTTGGCCGTCATCATCGGGGCCATCATCGTCGGCATCACCATGCTGCTCAGCTTGTTCGAGCGGACCCGAGAGCTCGGCCTGCTCAGAGCGGTGGGCTGGACGCGCCGGCGCTTGGTGACCTTGCTCTTGGCCGAGAACCTGACCCTCGCACTCGTGGGGGCGCTCGTGGGTGTCGGGCTCACCTTTGCCGTGGCCGCCCTCTTAGAGCACCTCCCCTCGCTACGCGGCGTGCTCCACCCGAACTACACCCCTGACGCCTACTGGCGAGCGCTCTACACCGCACTCGGGATGACCTTGCTCGGCAGCCTCTATCCCGCCATCAGGGCGGCCATCCTCACCCCGCTCAAGGCGCTCAGCTATGAGTGAGCTCGCCCGGCCCCAACCGGCGGCCGCCGTCGAGGTCGAGCACGTGACCAAGGTCTACGAGGGGGGCACCACAGCGCTGGCCGGGGTGGACGTCCGGATCGAGCACGGCGAGTTCGTCTCGCTGACCGGACCCTCGGGCTGCGGGAAGTCGACCTTGCTCAACCTCATCGCCGCCTTGGACGAGCCGACCTCTGGGAGCATCCGCGTCAACGGCATCGAGGTGACCAGGCTGCACAACCTCGCTCGCTTTCGCCGCGAGCAGGTCGGTCTCGTCTTCCAGCTGCACAACCTCATCCCGCAGGTCAGCGTGCGCGCCAACCTCGAGGTGGCGATGTTCTCCACAGGGCGGTCCGCCAAGCAGCGCCGCGAGCGAGCCGACGTCCTGATCGAGAAGATGGGCCTCGGCGGTCGCGAGGAGCGCCTCCCCATCCACCTCTCGGGGGGCGAGCGTCAGCGGGTGGCCATCGCTCGAGCGCTGGTCAACGAGCCCAAGATGATCCTGGCCGACGAACCCACGGGCAGCCTGGACTCGGCCTCCTCGACGATCGTGCTCGACACCTTCGCTGAGCTCAACGACCAGGGTGTCGCCATCTTGCTCGTCACCCACGATCTCTCCGTGGCTGACGTGGCGAGCCGGCAGCTCTCCATGCTCGATGGGCGGATGGTCGCACCGGACGTCGAGCGACCTGCGTCGTCGGGCGAGTCCCTGGCGAGGAGCTGACCGAGCCCGAGCGACCCCGCACGCCCGCTGGGGCGCGACCCAAGAGCGGCACAGCGATCGCTCGCTCAGCCGGCCCCCGGCTCCGTGGCTCCTCCGAGGGCGGCCAGGCAGAAGTCCCAGAGGCGATCGCCGATCGCCTCGATGGTCTCGTCGCTCGGTGCGAAGGCGTAGTGGTGATAGACGGTCATCACGAGCTGGCCCACCAGCCAGGCGTCGTTCTCGGGGTGACGAGGAGCCAACATCCCGAGCGCGGTCGCCTCTTCCATCTGTCGGAGCACGAGCTCGGTGAAGGGCCTCGTGGCTCGCTCCATCTCGGCGGGATAGAGGCTGTAGAGGCGCCAGTGCTCGGTGGTGATGAACTGCGCGCCACCGACGGCCTCCTCGTTCCCGAGCGAGGTCGCCGCCACCGCCGTGCCGACGAAGTAGCGGAGCCGCTCGAGGGGATCAGCGAGCTCGACCGCTCGCAGCTCGAACTCGAGGCACGCCGAGCTGATGAGGTCCTCGATCACGGCCACCAAGAGCTGGTCTTTGCTGGCGAAGTAGCGGTAGAAGGTCTTGAGCGCCACGCCCGCCTCCTTCACCAGCTCCTGGGTGGTGAACGCCGATCCCTTGAGGGCGATGAGCCGGCGAGCCGCCTCCACGATGGCGGTGGCTTGCTCGATGCCTCGCTCACGCGAGCGCTGGACCGCCGGTGAGCGGTCCGCTGCCCGCTCGACCCAGGTCATCGGCGCTCGGCTCTTGGGGTCATCGGATCAGTATGGCGTGGCGCTGTAGACCACAGCGCCTCCGAGATGCGGCGAGGAGTGGCACGCGAGGCCGATCGAGGCCTGGGCGCGCTGGCGCGGCCCGGCGCGCTGGGCCAGCTGCAGGTAGCACTCGAGCATCTGAGGGATCCCGTGCATCCGACCGTTGCCCAACGCCCCGCCACCCGAGAGGGCGGGGAGCGCGCCCGGCTGGTCGCTGTCGAGGCCGCCGTCGAGGGCGAGCTGGTGCGCCTCGCCGCGTCCGACGAAGCCGAGGGACTCGAGCCAGTAGTAGATGAAGGGCGAGAAGCCGTCGTAGACCTGAGGCAGATCGACGTCGTCAGCCGAGATCGCCGCGCTCTCGTAGAGCCGGCGCGCCACGTCGGCACCCACCTCCATGATGTCGTCGAGCGGCCAGTGCAGCGGGAGCCGCCACGTGCTCGGCGCGCTCAGGGCGAAGCCCGAGACGTAGACCGGCGGGTTCGGCAGGTCGCGAGCCCTCTCCGCTGAGGTGAAGAGGAACGAGGCGACGCCGTCGACGGGGATGTCGCAGTCGAAGCGGCAGATCGGATCGACGATGAGCGGCGAGGCCAGATACTCCTCGGCGGTGAGCGGCTGGTCGTGCCAGTACGACCACGGGATGCGAGAGCCGTTCTTTCGAGCTTCGACCAAGACCGCGGCCATGGCCTCACGGGTGGCGCCGTAGCGCTGGAGGTACTCGTTGTAGCTCAGCGCGATCATCGCCAGCGGCCCGAAGAAGCCCTGAGGGGCGGTCCACTGCTGCGAGCCGCTGATCTCGGTCATCGCGTTGGCGTGATAGCTCCCCCGCGTCGGGTTGTTCAGCGCGCGCTGGACCAAGACGTAGTCCGCCGCGCCGGAACTGACGGCGTTCACCGCCATGGACACGATCCCTGGGATCTGACCGAGGCCCTGGAAGCCCGTCGCATAGGTGGCGTGGCCGCCCATGTGCTCGGCCAGCCAGTTGGCGGTGACGAAGTTGACGCCGTCGACGGCCGCGTGCGAGCCAGCCGAGGGCAGCAGGCTGGAGGAGACGTAGCCGTCGATCTGCTCAGGACGGAGGCCCGCATCGGCGATGCAGGCCCTTGCCGTCTCGACGGCCAGGGCACCGAGGGTCTTGTCCGAGTGACGCTCCACCTGGGACTGGCCGTAGCCCACGATGGCCACCTTGTTGCTGGCGAGGAGGCGACCGCTCACGCGCTGGCCTTGATGACGAACGCGGGCACGGAGATCTCCTCGGTCAGATCTTCGAACGCCACGCGCACGGCCGTGCCGAGCGGCAGCGCTCCGTCGGGGGGGTCGAGGAGGCGCCCGATGAGCCGCAGCTCGTCTTGGTCGTCGAGCTCGACGTCGACGAGGGTGAAGGGCACCTCGAAACCTGGGAGGAACGATTGGCGCACGATCGTCCACGAGCGGACGATCCCCTCGCCGCTCACCGGCGTGAAGCGGAACTGCGGATCGGTGCTCCCGCAGTGCGGGCAGACCACGTCGGGGGGGTGGACCAGCAGCTCGCAGCGCCCGCACCGAGCGAGGACCAGCTCGTGGCGCGCCGCCGCCTCCCAGAACGGAGCCGACTGCTCGTCGGGCACCGGCAGAGGTCGGGCCGTCGAGGTCACAAGATGACCTTGGCTTCCTTGAGGGAGCTGATCTCGTCCCACCCGATCCCGAGGTCCAGCAAGATCGTCTCGGTGTGCTCGCCGTGCTCGGGCGCCCGTCGCAGCTCAGGCCCCTTCCCGTTGAACTGGACCGGACCCGTCGGCAGCCGATAGCGGGGCAGCCCTTCAGCCACCACCTCGCCCACGTAGCCGTTGGCCTCGATCTGTGGGTCATCGAGCACCTCGGCGACGGACTGGACAGGAGCCCAGGGAGCGTCGATCCCCTTGAGCAGCTCCTTCCACTCGGCGAAGGTCCTCGTCGCGAACTCCGCATCCAAGATCGCCACGCAGGCCTCGGCGTTCTCGCGCCGCACGACGATGTCGGCGAAGCGGGGATCGCGCGCGAGCTCTGCTCGACCGATCAGCTCGCAGAACGGCACCCAGTAGCGATCAGCCTCTAAGAACACCAGCTGGATGTGGCGACCGTCCTTCGTCCGATAGGCCCCCATCACCGGGTTGAAGGCAGGGCCCCGACCTGGCGAGGGCTGGGGATCGCCCCCGTCGAGCGCCTGGGTCACGTCGGAGGACAAGGTCCACATCGCCGTCGCCAGCAGGGACACGTCGACCACCGAGCCCTTGCCCGTGCGCGAGCGCTCGAGCAGGGCCGCGGCGATGCCGAACGCCAGGGCCATCGCACCGCTGCGGTCGCCGACCGCACCGCGCTGCATGATCGGGTAGTCACGCTCTGGGGGCGTGAGGACATGAGCCAGCCCGCCCCGAGCCCAGTAGGCCGACGAGTCGTAACCCGCATGGTCGGCATCGGGGCCACGCGTGCCGTAGCCCGTCCCGGCCGCGCAGATGAGCGACGGGTACTTCGCCGACAGCGTCTCGGCATCAAGGCCCAACCGAGCGAGGGCCCCGGGACGCAGGTTGGTCAAGAAGACGTCTGCCCCCTCCAAGAGCCGGTGGATGATCGCCACGCCTTCGGGCTTCTGCACGTCGAGGGCCAACGATCGCTTGCCCCGGTTGCCGAGCGCCATCGACAGGTTCACCCCTTCACGATCGGTGCCGATGCCCTGCGAGACGAGGCCGCGATACGGGTCGCCCCGCAGGCGCTCGACGTGGATCACGTCCGCGCCCCAGTCAGCTAGCAAGCAGCCGGCGACGGGCACGAAGACCCACTCGGCCAGCTCGACGACCTGGATGCCCTCAAAGGCCTGTGCACTCACCGGTTCCCCCTCATCCGCCGCGCTCTTCGACCAGTCGACCTCGGCTCACCTTGGTCGCGGCCGAGCGCGGCACCTCTGCGACGATCTCGACGGTCTTGGGCACCTTGTAGGGGGCGAGACGGCTCTTGGCGAAGCCCACCACCTCGTCGAACGAGGGCGGGCTGGCCAGATCGCTCGGCTCGATGATGGCGTGCACGCGTCGGCCCCACTCGGGATCCTTGAGGCCGATCACCACCACGTCGGCGATGGAGGGGTGGTCGATCAGGGCGATCTCCACCTCGGCCGGGAAGACGTTGGCTCCCCCCGTGATGATCAGGTCCACGCGGCGGTCTGCCAGGAAGAGGTAGCCCTCCTCATCGAGGTAGCCCACGTCACCGGCGGTCACGAAGCCGTCCTCCGTGCTCGGCAGCCGCTCGGCATCACCCAGGTAGTCGTAGTCGCCGAAGACCCCGTTGCGCAGGTAGATGTCGCCGATCTCGCCGGGTGCGAGCTCGTGGCCCTCTGGATCCAGGATCTTGAGCTCTGTGCCGCGGAAGCCCTTGCCCACGCTGCCCTGGTGGTCCATCCACTCGTCGCCCCGCAGAGCCGTGAGCCCGAGGGCCTCGGTCATCCCGTAGGCCATGATGATCTTGTCGGCGCCGATGAGATCGGCCCAGCGATGCACGAGGTTAGGCGGCATTGGCGCTGCGCCCTGGATGAAGAACTCGATGCTCGAGAGATCCCGCTCGTCCGCCTCTGGTCGATCCGCCATGCGCTGGAGCATCGTGGGGGTGGCGGTGAAGTTCGTGATCCGGTGGCTCTCGATCAACGAGAGCGCCCGGGCGGCATCGAACTTCTCGAGGACCACCAGGTGATCACCCCCGAGCAGGTTGGTCAGCGTCGTGAAGGCGTTGACGTGGTACATCGGGGCCAAGACCGAGATCACCTGGGGCGTCGAGACCGGTCCCCAGATCGCCCCCATGGGCGTGGCCATGATCGGATCGAAGAGGGCGGGAGCGTCGCTCAAGATGACCTTCGGCGTCCCGGTCGAGCCACTTGAGCAGATCCCGCTCCGCTGCGGGGAGACGACGTCGGGCAGCTGGGCGACGGGGTCGTGCGCTGACTCGTCGATCCACTTGAGGTCCTCCTCGCCCAGGTGGAGCGCAGGGTCGATCACGTCTCGGACCCGCTCGAGCTCCCACTCGGGCAGATCCCAGCGCACCGGCACAGGGACCGCGCCGATCTTCCAGACGGCCAGCGTGCTGAAGGTGAACTGCGGTGAGTTCTTGAGCCCGATGCTCACCCGATCGCCAAAGCGCGCCCCACGGGCGAGCAGGCCCGCGGCGATCTGGCTCGAGCGCTGATCGATCACCGACCAGCTGAAGGCTCGCTCGTGGCCGTCGTGTCCGACGTGCCGGTAGACGAGCTCACCGGGGCGCTCGGCGACGAGCCGTCGGAGCGTGTTCGCGCAGCACAGCTCGGTTCCCTCAGCCATCGTCATCAGTGCCGCTGCTCAGGAGGGAGCGCTCGGCGAGTGGCTGGCTCGAAGCACGACCACCGGGATCTTGCGCTCGGTGCGCGTCTGGTACGTCTCGTAGTTCGGCCAGTAGGCGTTGACCAGTCCCCACAGGCGCTCGTGATCCTCGTCGGATCCTGGGGCGCCGGTGACCTCGAGGTGCTCAGCCTTGACCTGGATGGTGGCCTTCGGCTCCTCGAGGAGGTTGAGGAACCACTGGGGGTGCGTCGGCGCCCCACCCTGGGAGGCGACGACGAGGTAGTCGTCGCCGTCGCGTCCGAAGATCAGTGGCGTGGTCCGTGCCAAGCCGGTCTTGCGACCCGTGGTGGTCAGCAGCAAGATCGGCACACCGTTCCAGAGGTAGCCCTCTTCGCCGTCGGTGGCCTGGTAGCGGCTCACGTGCTCTTGGCCGAGCAAGGTCACGTCGGGTGCCTTGTAGGTGTCGGGATCGGGCATGGTGGTCCTCCTAGTCGAAGAGCACGGGGATCGCGGTGGCCCCCCGCTCATAGAACCCGACGAAGCCGGGCTCCTCGGCGCTCGGGTCGATCCGAACGTTCTTCAGATTGTCGAGGATTGCGTTGACCCCGACGGTGATCTCGGCCTTGGCCACATGCATGCCGAGGCAGATGTGCTGGCCGCCGCCGAACCCGAAGGTCGGCTTGAGCGGCCTCGTGATGTCGAACTCCTCGGGGTTCTCCCAGCGAGCTGGATCTCGGTTGGCCGCGCCCAGGCACAGGTGGACGACGGCGCCCTTCGGGATCTCGACGCCGGCCAGCACCGTGTCAGTGGTCACCCAGCGCGAGAACATCGGGTCGGTGGGCAGCCAGCGGATGGACTCTTCGATGACGTTGCGGATCAACGAGCGATCTGCCCTGACCTCCTCGAGCAGCACGGGCCGCTGGAGGAGCGTGGTCAGCACGATGCCCATCTGCTTCCAGGTGGTCCCCGAGCCTGCGGCCAGCAGCAGCGCGGTGAACGAGTAAATCTCAAGGTCGGAGAGCCGGTGGGTGGTGCCGTCCTCGTCCTTCATCTCTGCCTCGATCAGCACGCTGATCAGATCGTCCTTGGGCTCCTCGCGCCGAGCAGCCACGATCGGGGTGATGATCTCGATGAGCAGCATGGGGTTGCGCACCGCGTCACGGATGTCGAGAGCTTGATCGATCGGGATGCCGAAGCTGCCGGCGATCGTCAAGATGGGGATGGACGCGCAGAACTCGGTGTTGAGCTCGGCGCGGCCGCGCCCTTGGAGGTACTCGATCAACAAGTCGACGGTCTCTTGGATCCAGTTCGTGATCCACCACTGCGCCTTGGCAGGCACGAAAGACGGCTGGACCAAGGTGCGGTAGCGACGGTGCTGCTGGCCGCCCATCGACAGCATCGAGTTGGTGGGCCCCACGTCACCGTCATCGAGGTCCACTGCGTCAGGCGAGGACGCGTAGGTCTCCGCGTCCTTGTAGATCTGATCGCAAGCGGCGTAGGTGAAGACCGAGAAGTGCTCCCGGCCCTCCTCGGGCAAGCCGTGGAACATGTAGGCCTCGGGCGTGCCGCTCAGCTCGTGGACCGTGCCGAGGTGGACCGCACCGCGCTCTCGGAGCTCTCGCCAGATCGGATAGGGATCGGTCGCGTAGCCCCCTCCGGCCCCCGCGACGTAGCTGCCACGCAGGTCGAACATCTCGCGGACGCGATCCATGTCGAGGATTGAAGAAGTGGTCATGATGCAGCTTTCGTGGTTAGTGGCGTTCCACCGAGATGGCCCCGGTCGGGCAGCCCTCGACGGCGATCTGGATCTCCTCGAGGGTGTTGCCCTCTGGATCGATCACGAGCGCCTTCGCCTGGTCGTCCTGGCTGAAGGTCGCCCCGGCGTAGGTCACGCAGACGCCGCTGCCGAGGCAGGTGGCG
>Ga0181519_10005030_pt1 | contig 10628 bp, 11 predicted proteins | sample PEATcosm2014_Bin_26_FD_121102 | JGI IMG/M metagenome (GOLD analysis project Ga0181519, IMG submission 121102) | Peatland microbial communities from MTU Mesocosm Facility, Houghton, MI, USA - PEATcosm2014_Bin02_10_metaG | ecosystem: Environmental > Terrestrial > Soil > Wetlands > Peat | place... | reverse complement strand
GCTCGCCGGCCGGCTCGTGTTCTGGTCCGTGTCGCGCTACCTGCCCTCGCCTTTGACGGTCATGGAGAACCCGTGGATCCAGTGGTGCGTGCTGCTGCCGCGCGAGCTGGACCGCTACCAGGACGTCCGCGACGTCGGCGCGACCGCGCTCGCCGCGCTCGGCCTGACGAGCGGCATGGCGCACATGGAGTGGTTCCGGCGCGCGGACGGCGGCATCGCGGTCTCCGAGGTCGCGGCGCGCCCGCCGGGCGCGCAGTTCACGACGCTGCTGTCGTACGCCCACGATGTCGATTTCTACTCGGCGTGGCCGCGACTCGTCGTCGAGGACCGCTTCGACCCGCCGCCGCGGCGCTGGGCGGTCGGCGCGGCCTACGTGCGCGGCCAGGGCCAGGGGCGGGTGCGGCGTGTCCACGGACTCGACGTCGCGCAGCGCGAACTCGGCGCGCTGGTGGTCGAGGCGCGGCTGCCCGGCGCGGGCGCGCCGCAGCCGGCCGGCTACGAGGGCGTCGGGCACGTCATCGTGCGTCACGCCGACACCGCGGTCGTCGAGGCGGCGCTGCGCCGGCTGGTGAGCCTGATTCGCGTCGAGCTCGAGTGACCGGCAGGGCGCGGGCCGGGCCGTGAAGCGCGTCGCGGCCGCGACCGCGGCCGGTTCCGTATAATCCCAATATGTTCAATCCGGCCGTGCGTCCCCCGCTCCTGCACCGCGCCACCTGGCTGCTCGCCGCCGTGCTGCTCGGCGTGCTGCCGGCGGTCGGCCGCGCCACGAGCGCCGAGCTCGCGGCCGCCGACAAGGTGGTGGTCGTCAAGAGCGAGCGGCGACTGTATCTGATCCGCGACGGTCAGCCGTTTCGCAGCTACAAGGTCGCGCTCGGCCTCAACCCGGTCGGCCACAAGGAGCGCGAGGGCGACTTTCGCACGCCGGAGGGCCGCTACGTGCTCGACGCCCGCAATGCCGCGAGCGACTTCTTCCTGTCGATCCACCTGTCGTACCCGGGCCCGGAGGACGTCGCGCGCGCGAGGACCCACCACTGGCCCGTGGGCGGTTCGATCATGATTCACGGCCTGCCGAACGTGCCGAAGCGGTCGCTCGACTACTACCGGAGCGCCGACTGGACCGACGGCTGCATCGCGCTCGCCAACGACGACATGCTCGAGGTGTGGCTGCTGACGCGGACCAACACGCCGATCGAGATCCGGCCGTGAGCACCACCGACGTCGAGATCGGCGCCAGCGAGTTCGTCGACGCGCGCGTCGCGCCGCGCGGCAGCCTCGAGAACCTGTCGCAGCGCGAGATGGAGCAGCTGCAGGACCGTGGCCAGGGCGGCCTGTACCCGCTGTTCCGCCGCTGCGCGCTCGCGGTGCTCAACTCCGGCAGCCACAGCGACGATGCGACCGAGCTGTTCCACAAGTACCGCGACTTCGAGATCCGCATCATGCGCCAGTCGTGGGGCGTGAAGCTCGAGATGAAGAACGCGCCGGCGGTGGCGTTCGTCGACGGCCAGATGATCCGCGGCGTCAAGGAACACCTGTTCGCGGTGCTGCGCGACATCGTCTACATCGCCAATGAAATCGTCGACAGCGGCCAGTTCGACCTGACGGTGCCGGACGGTATCACCAACGCCGTGTTCTGCATCCTCCGCAACGCGCGCGTCCTCGAGGCGCACGCCCGCCCGGATCTCATCGTCTGCTGGGGCGGACACTCGATCTCGCGCGACGAATACGACTACACCAAGCAGGTGGGCTACGAACTCGGCCTCAGGGGCCTCAACGTCTGTACCGGCTGCGGGCCGGGGGCGATGAAGGGCCCGATGAAGGGCGCGACGATCGGCCATTCCAAGCAGCGCATCGGCAATGGCCGCTACATCGGCCTCACCGAGCCCGGCATCGTCGCCGCCGAGCCGCCCAATCCGATCGTCAATCACCTCGTGATCATGCCGGACATCGAAAAGCGCCTCGAGGCCTTCGCGCGCATGTCCCACGGCATCATCATCTTCCCGGGCGGGGTCGGCACGGCCGAGGAACTCCTGTACCTGCTCGGCATCCTGCTCGATCCCGCCAACGCCGAGCAGCCGTCGCCGCTGGTGCTGAGCGGGCCGGCGCGCTCCGCGCCCTGGTTCGAGCAAGTCCACGAGTTCGTCGGCCTGACGCTCGGCCCGGCGGCGCAGGCCCGCTACCGCATCATCGTCGACGACCCCGCCGAGACGGCGCGCGTGATGGTGGCGGGGATGGAGCAGGTGCGGCGCCACCGCAAGCACACCGGCGACTCGTACAACTTCAACTGGACGCTGCGCATCGCGCCGGCGTTCCAGATGCCGTTCGAGGTGTCGCACGCGAGCGTCGCGGCGCTGGACCTCAACCTCGAGCAGCCGGTGCACGAGCGCGCCGCGAACCTGCGCCGCGCGTTCTCGGCGATCGTCGCCGGCAACATCAAGGACCACGGCATCAGCCAGATCGCCGCGCACGGCCCGTTCGAGATCCGCGGCTCGCCGCGCCTGATGCAGGCGCTCGACGGGCTGCTGGCGTCGTTCATCGCGCAGCGGCGGATGAAGATCTCCGGCGAGTACCGGCCGGTGTACCGCGTCGTCGGCTGATTTCCGGGCGGGTTGCCCGATTCCTTGACCCAATACCGGGCCCGCTGTGACGCAGTTCCTGTGAGGAGCGGCGGCCGCGGCAGTACCTTGCCCGTGTCACCTTTGCAGGTGTGTGGCATGAGCGACAGCAAGAGCCCGCGCAACCCGCCGAACCGCAAGCCGCTCGATGTAGCGGCTCCGGCCCGGCCGGCGACCGCGGCACTGACCGGCCGAATCGAACGCGGTGTCCTGCCGCGGCCGGCGAGCCGTACCGGGACGAGCCGTCACTCGGCGATCACCCGCAACCTGCAGAACTACGCCAGCTACAAGCTCTGGGCGGAGAAGGTCAAGAGCAGCTGGGAGCCGGGCAAGGACCCGAAGGGCTGATCAGCCCGCGGCCTCGAGCCCACCGGCCGAGGCGGGCGCCCCGTCCGCAAAGCGCGCCTCGAGCCACTCCAGCAGCGGTTGCCAGGTCGCGACGTCGTCGCGCGCGATGTAGCTTTTCATCTCGTGCACGCCGTGGCCGTGTTCCGCGGCGCGCAGGTAGTTGTGCGAGTCCCGCAGCGTCGCGACGATCGGGATATCCAGCGTGCCGAGGAAGCGCAACAGCGTCTGCAGCACCAGCGTGTTGCGCCGCGCGCGGTTGGCGATCACCCCGATGCGGTGCTCGCGGCGCTTGATCTTCGCCACCAGCAGCAGGTCCGCGATGCACTTCGACGCGGCGTGGATGTCGATGTCCGACGGCAGCACCGGCACGAGCACCGCATCGGCGTCGCGCACCAGCTCCGGCATGTCCTGCGCCGCAACCGCCGCGGGCGTGTCGACGACGACCCGCTCGGTGCCGGGCGGCAGCCGCATCAGGAAGCTGCGGGTCACGCGTGGATTCTTGTCGAAGGCCGCGATGCCATGGATGGCCGGCAGGTGGACCGCGCGCTTGCGCAGCCAGCGGGTGCTCGACGCCTGCGGGTCGTGGTCTACCAGGACCGTGCGAAATCCGGCCGATGCGTAGTACGCGGCCAGGTTGGTCGCGACGGTGGTCTTGCCTGAGCCGCCCTTCGGATTCAGGACGACTATCTTTCGCGTCATCCGCTGTCCTCGGCCGCCGCGGTGCGGTGTGGCCGCTGCCATGCTGCCGCTAGCGTACGCACCGTGCACAGTCCACGCAAGCAACGGCTCGTGCCTGCGGGCCGCCCGTCCTGTGACCCGGCGCAAGGTTGGGCCGCCGGCGGCGGCCTAGTGTGGCTCTCCCCGAACATCCCGTGCTGTCCCGCGAGGTCGCCATGGAAGTCCTGCTGCTGCTGCTCGATGAGATCGACGACCTCGTTCTGATGATCCGGCAGCGGGCGAGCATGCTGCTCGGGTGACGCCCCGGGGGGCGCCGCCGGTACCCCCTTGAATCCTGGCCCGATGCCCCTAGAGTGAGCGCGCCCGCCGGCGATCGGCGGGCCGCGGCCCTACGCCGCGCTCTCTAGATCTACCGACCGGGGCACAGCCAGATGACGACCGCCACGCAGCGCGAGACCCGCGGCTTCCAGACCGAGGTGAAGCAGCTGCTTCGCCTGATGATCCATTCCCTGTATTCGAACCGCGAGATCTTCCTACGCGAGCTGATTTCCAACGCCTCCGACGCCTGCGACAAGCTGCGCTTCCGCGCGCTTGCGGAGCCGGCGCTGCTGGAGGGCGGCACCGAGCTCGCGATCGACATCGATTTCGACGCGGCCGCGCGCACCGTCACGGTCACTGATTCCGGGGCCGGCATGAGCCGCGCCGAGGTCACCGAGCACCTCGGCACGATCGCCAAGTCCGGCACCGCCGAGTTCCTCGCCCAGCTGTCCGGCGACCAACAGAAGGACGCCCAGCTGATCGGCCAGTTCGGCGTCGGCTTCTACTCCGCATTCATCGTCGCCGACCGGGTCGAGGTCTACAGCCGCCGCGCCGGCGCGGCGCCGGCCGAGGGCGTGCACTGGGAATCGGACGGCACGGGCGAGTTCAGCGTCGAGAACGAGACGGTCGAGCGCCGCGGCACGCGCGTCGTGCTGCACCTGAAGGAGGACGCGGCGGAGTTCGCCGACGCCTGGCGGCTGCGTGGCCTGGTCAAGCGCTACTCGGACCACATCGGTTTCCCGGTGCGAATGGCGGTGCTGCCGGGCGGCGACCCCGCCAAGCAGCCGGACGCGGCGCGCCGCGAGACGGTCAACAGTGCGCAGGCGCTGTGGACGCGGGCGCGCACCGAGATCAAGGACGAGGAGTACGTCGAGTTCTACAAGCACGTGGCGCACGACTCCGCTGCGCCGCTCGCCTGGTCGCACAACCGCGTCGAGGGCAAGCGCGAGTACACGACGCTGCTGTACCTGCCGTCGCGCGCGCCCTTCGACCTGTGGCACCGCGACGCGGCGCGCGGGCTGAAGCTGTATGTGCGACGCGTCTTCATACTCGACGACGCCGAGCAGTTCCTGCCGCTGTACCTGCGGTTCGTCAAGGGCGTCGTCGACTCGGGCGACCTGTCGCTGAACGTCTCGCGCGAGTTGCTGCAGCAGGACCCGGAGATCGAGGCGATGCGCTCCGGCATCACGCGTCGCGTGCTCGAGCTGCTCGCGAAGCTCGCGAAGGACGAGCCCGACAAGTACGCGGCCTTCTGGAAGGAGTTCGGCCAGGTGCTGAAGGAAGGCATCGCCGAGGACCCGGCCAACCGCGACCGCGTCGCGAAACTGCTGCGCTTCGCGAGCACCGCGACCGAGCGCGAGGCGCAGGACCAGTCGCTCGACGACTGCATCGCGCGGCTGCGGCCCGGCCAGAAGCACCTCTACTACGTGGTCGGCGACACGTGGAACGCCGCGCGGCAGAGCCCGCACCTCGAGCGCCTGAAGCAGAAGGGCGTCGAGGTGCTGCTGCTGCACGACCGCATCGACGAGTGGATGATGGGCTACCTCGGCGAGTACGAGGGGCGGACCTTCCAGGACGCCGGTCGCGGCGACCTCGACCTCGGCGAGCTGGTCAGCGCCGAGGAGAAGAGCGCCGAGGACAAGGACGCCGAGGCCGCGCTCGCGCTGTGCGGTCGGCTGCGCGAGGCGCTGTCGGGCAAGGTCGACGCGGTGCGCGCGACGCAGCGGCTCGCGGAGTCCGCGGGCTGCCTGGTGCGCGCCGCCGACGAGGTCGGTGCGCAGATGCGCAAGCTCCTCGAAGCCGCCGGCCAGTCGGTGCCGGTGAAGCGGCCGACGCTCGAGATCAACCCGTCGCACCCGCTGGTCGTCCGGCTCGAGGGGCTGCCCGACGGCGAGCAGTTCCGCGACCTCGCGGCCCTGCTGTTTGACCAGGCGACGCTCGCCGAGGGCGGCCAGCTCGCCGAGCCGGCCGACTTCGTGCGCCGCCTGAACCGGCTACTGCTCGCGGGCAGCTGAGGCGGGATCCCGTCATAATGGCGGCGCGCCGTCCGGCGCGCCGCCGGGGGATCGACCGTGCCCACGTCCCGCTTCGCCGCCGCCTCTCTCGCCATCCTGCTGTTCGCCGCGCTGCCCGCCTGGGGCGACGATGCGCCGGCGGCCGCGGCCGCTGCCCCGGCCGGCGCCGCGGCGCCGGGTCTGCAGGTCACCGAGCTCGCGCCGGGGCACGGCGAGCCGGTGGCGGCCGGCGCCTGGGTGCGGGTGCACTACACCGGCTGGCTGCTCGACCCGGCCGCGCCGGGCGGCAAAGGTCGGCAGTTCGACAGCTCGCTGCAGCGTGGGCCGTTCGCCTTCCAGCTCGGCGAGGGGCGCGTGATCCGCGGCTGGGACCTGGGCGTGGCCGGCATGCGCGCCGGCGGCCGGCGCCGGCTGGTGATCCCGCCGGAACTCGGCTACGGCGAGCGGGGTGCGGGCGGCGTCATCCCGCCGCACGCGACCTTGCTGTTCGAGGTCGAGCTGCTCGATTTCCGGCCGGCGCCGTGACGCGACGCGGCAGCGGCGCGAACCGCACGACGAACGCTCGGGGGGAATCCGGATGCTGAAACCCACGCTCGCCGCGGCGCTCGCCGCGCTGCTGCCCGCCGTCGCCGGCGCCGCCACGCTCGTCTACGCCGGACACCTGATCGACGGCGTCGGCAACTCCGCCCGCGCGGCGGTCACGATCGTCGTCGAAGGCACCGATATCAAGGCCGTCGAGCCGGGCTATCGGGCGCCTGCCGCCGGCGACACCGTGATCGACCTCAAGGCTGCGACCGTGCTGCCGGGCCTGTGGGACATGCACGTGCACCTGACCGAGGAATACAGCCGCACTGCGCAGCTCGAGAGCTTCACGCTCAACGAGGGCGACATCGCGCTGCACGGCGCGCTGTTCGCCGAGCGCACGCTGAACGCCGGCTTCACGACGGTGCGCGACCTCGGCGCGGAGCTGAACACGTCGATCGCGCTCCGGAACGCGATCAACAAGGGCTACGTCCGCGGGCCGCGCAGCTTCGCGGCCGGCAAGGCGATCGCGACGACCGGCGGGCATGCCGACCCGACCAACGGCTGGGCGCAGCGTCTCATGGGCGAGCCCGGGCCACGCGAGGGCGTCATCAACGGGCCGTTCAACGCCGCCGAGGCCGTGCGCCAGCGCTACAAGGACGGCGCCGACACGATCAAGATTACCGCCACGGGCGGCGTGTTGTCGGTCGCGAAGAATGGCCTCAACCCCCAGTTCACCGAGGAGGAGGTGCGGGCCGTCGTCACGACCGCGCGCGACTACGGCTTCAAGGTCGCCGCGCACGCGCACGGTGCCGAGGGGATCAAGCGCGCGATCCGCGGCGGCGTCGACTCGATCGAGCACGGCACGTTCATGGACGACGAGGCGATCCGGCTGATGAAGGAGCACGGCACGTACTACGTGCCGACGCTGTCGGCGGGCCGCTGGGTGGCCGACCGCGCCAAGGACCCGGACTTCTTCCCCGCGCTGGTGCGGCCGAAGGCCGCGGCGATCGGCCCGCAGCTGCAGGGCACCTTCGCCAGGGCCTACAAGGCGGGCGTACGCATCATGTTCGGCACCGACACCGGCGTGTCGGCGCACGGCGACAACGCCAAGGAGTTCGGCTACATGGTCGAGGCCGGCATGCCGCCGCTGGAGGCGATCAAGTCGGCGACGATCGTGCCGGCACGCTTCATGGAGGTCGCCGACCGGCTCGGGTCGGTCGAGGCCGGCAAGCTCGCCGACCTCGTCGCCGTGCCGGGCGACCCGCTCGCCGACATCGGCACGCTCGAGCACGTGCGCTTCGTGATGAAGGAAGGCCGGGTGTACAAGGACGTGCGCCAGCCGTGAGCCCGCCCACGACGGACCCCGCGCCGCGGCCGTTCCGGCCGCCGACGCCGGAGAAGGTGGTGATCGCCGGTCCCGCCGGGCCGCTGGAGGCGCTCTGCGAGGTGCCGGAGGGCTTCACCGGGCGGGACTGCGCGGTCGTCTGCCACCCGCACCCGCTGTACGGCGGCACGATGCAGAACAAGGTCGTGCACTCGACCGCGCGGGCGCTGCAGGAGCGGGGCTACGCGACGCTGCGTTTCAACTTCCGGGGCGTCGGGGCGAGCGCCGGCGCCTTCGACGACGGCCGCGGCGAGACGCTGGACGCGGTCGCCGCCTGCGATTTCGCGCTGGCGCGCTGGCCGGGCGCCCGGCTGACGCTCGCCGGCTTCTCGTTCGGCGCCTTCGTCGCCTACCAGGCCGTGGCGCTGCGGCCCGCGGTGCGCCTGTACACGATCGCGCCGCCGGTCGGCCGCTTCGACTTTGCCGAGCATCCGGCGCCGCGCATCCCGTGGATCGTGATCCAGGGCGATCGCGACGAGCTGGTCGACCACGACCAGGTACTCGCCTGGGCGCGCAGCGCCGCGCCACCGCCGACGGTGGTCACGATCGCGGGCGCCGAGCACTTCTTCCACGGCCGGCTCAACGAGCTCAAGGACGCGGTGCAGGCGCAGCTCGGCTCCGGCTGAGCGGCGGGCGCCGCGCAGAAACGAAAAAGCCGGGGCGCGAGCCCCGGCTTTTGACGTGGCGCCGGGCCGGGCCCGGCGCGCCAACCGCTCAGTTCACCATCGACTTGAGTGACTTCAGGGCGACGGCGCGGACCTTCTTCGAGGCCGGCTTCGCCTTGAACATCATCTTCTGACCCGTGAACGGGTTGACGCCTTCGCGGGCCTTCGTGGCCGGCTTCTTGACGACCCGAAGCTTCAGCAGGCCCGGAATCGTGAACAGGCCGCCGCTGCGCAGGCTCTTCTTGATGACGCCGTTCAGCGACTCGAAGACAGCTCCGACCTGCTTCTTCGCCAGCTCCGTGTCCTTCGCGATGTGCGCGAGAATTTCGGACTTGGTCGGTGCCGCGTTCTTTTTCGCCATTGTGTTCTCCTGTGGGTTTTCGATTTGGACCGTCGTCTTAGCGCAGGATCTTCGCGCCTTTCCTAGCTTCGAGCCGTCCTGTGGCCGGCTCTGATCGCGGCGAAAAGCTGAAAAACCAGTGTGTAGCGACTGCCCTCTTGTCTCGACCGCGCGCGACAATACCACAGGAATCGCGCAATTCCACTACGTTTTCCGCTGTTTTTTGCTCAGGGCCGGCGTGCCAGGTAGTCGGCGAGCGCGGCCGGAACCGCCCGGGGGGCGGCGATGCGCACGACTTTCTCGCGTCCCGTCGTGCCGCGCACGAGCGCGGCGCGCGATGGCGCGACGCCGAACTGTGCCGCCAGGAACCGCAAAAGGTAGGCATTTGCAGCGCCATCGACCGGCGGCGCGGTGATACGCGCCTTCAGGCGGCTGCCCTCGACCAGCAGCGCGTCGCGCGATGCGCGTGGCTGCACGCGCACCGTCAGCACGAGGTCGGCGCCGTCCCAGCGGTGCCAGTCGGTCATTCGAGGCCGAACAACAGCGGCGCGATCCGGTCGTTGAGAACCATCTGCAGTACCGTCAGCAGCATGATCGCGACCAGCGGCGACAGATCCAGCCCGCCGAGCGTCGGCAGCGTGCGCCGCAGCGGGCGCAGCAGCGGCGCGACGAGGTCGCTGAGCACCCGCGCGGCGGGGTTGTAGCCGTCCGGCGCCACCCAGCTCAGCAGCACGTAGCCGATGATCGCGACGACGTACAGGGACAGGGTCGTGTCGGCGAGCGCGATCAGCGCGTGCAGCAGCAGCGGCACGGCCGCCGGCACGCCGAAGCCGCCGAGCAGCGTCAGCAGCGCCGTGGCCAGGACCTGCGCGAGCAGCACCGCGACGACCGACGCGGTGTCGATGCGGCCGAGCGGCGGCAGGACCCGGCGCAGCGGCAGGATCACGGGATTCGTCAGCCGCACGAGCGCCTGGACGAGGGGGTTGCGGAATTCCGTCCGCACCAGCTGGAACAAGAGCCGGAGCAGGAATGCGCCGACCACCAGGGTAAACACCCAGCCGGCGATGTAGTGCAGCTCACGCATGGTCCGCCACGGCCTCTCAGTCGGTCCGGTCTTGGCCGAATTCGTCCGCCAGTTCGCGCGACCGTTCGGCGGCGGCGGCGACGGCGCGGGCGACGATAGCACGCACGTCGGCGGCCTCCAGTACCGCGAGCGCTGCGGCGGTGGTGCCGCCCGCGGACGTCACCTGTTCGCGCAGGGTCGCCGGATCGTCGGCCGAGGTCTGGGCCAGGGCCGCCGCGCCGGCGGCGGTGTCGATCGCGAGGCGCCGCGCGACCGCGGCCGGCAGGCCCTCCGCCATCGCCGCCGCCTCGAGCATCTCGATCAGCAGGAAGAAGTACGCGGGGCCGCTGCCGGAGACGGCCGTCACGGCGTCGAGGTGGGCCTCGGCGCCGACCCAGACGACGCTGCCGACCGCCTCGATCAGGCGCGCCGCAATCGCGCGCGCCGCGGCGTCGACGGCCGGTTCGGCGTACAGGGCGCTGATGCCCGCGCCGATCAGCGCCGGCCGGTTCGGCATCGCCCGCACGACGCCGAGCTCGCCGCCGAGCCAGCGGCTGATGTCGGCGGCGCGGATGCCGGCGGCGATCGACAGCACGAGCGGCCGCGCGCTCGCCGCGAGCGGCGCGAGCGCCCGGACGGCCGGCTGCAGCAGCTGCGGCTTGACGGCCAGCACCCAGACG